>Ga0315273_10008030_pt1 | contig 13293 bp, 9 predicted proteins | sample YL17G02_0_MG_FD_205753 | JGI IMG/M metagenome (GOLD analysis project Ga0315273, IMG submission 205753) | Sediment microbial communities from Yellowstone Lake, YNP, Wyoming, USA - YL17G02_0 | ecosystem: Environmental > Aquatic > Freshwater > Lake > Sediment | place: USA: Wyoming | collected...
ATAGAAACGTGGATAAACGGCACCCGCGGCTGGCTGGTAACGCTAAAGTTTGCATATATTGAAGGTGAAGCATATTATAAACCATTCAAAGTAATTAATCTTTGGCAGGACCATCATGTGGTATACGGTGACTCAATCAACCCGCCGACAAATCATATCACGCCGAAAAATATTTTTATCGATGCAGGAACTGATGTGGTAAAATCTAGAATAACTACAACGGGTCACGGGCAGGGAAATACACTTAATGCTGCAGAGTTCAGCCCGAGGATTCACAGTATAGTAGCCGGGAATGATTCGGTTTACCATAACCTGTGGCGCTCTGATTGTTACATTAATCCATGCAGTCCCCAGGGCGGCACATGGACATATTCCCGGGCAGGCTGGTGCCCCGGTGCAGCGGTAATCCCTTGGATTGTTGACCTGACCCAGTGGGTTACTCCGGGGCAAAGCCAGGTTTTCAGGTATAGCTTTCAGGAATACATAAATGAGTGCAGTCCCAACAATCCTAATTGTACTACAGGTGTAACATGCGCCGACTGTAACTATAACGGCAACGGGCATACTGAACCGCATTATACACTTGAAGGACAATTGATTTTATACAAAATAAATCCGATTGGAATTAAAGACCCGGGAACTGAAGTTGTGAATGGTTTCAGGCTTGAGCAGAATTATCCGAACCCGTTCAATCCGAAAACTAGTATAAAATATGTATTGGCAAAAAGTTCTCATGTTAAGATAGCCGTTTTTGATGTTACCGGAAAAGAAATTACGGTTCTTGTTGATAAATATATGATTAACGGTGAATATAGTGTAGAGTTTGATGCCACAAACCTTCCAAGCGGTATTTATTATTACCAGATGGAAGTTATAGAGACTACCCGGCGGGTCGTCTTTACAGACTCAAAAAAGATGGTGCTGATAAAATAAATTGATCCGGCTCCGGGTACACTATAATGTGCCCGGAGTAATTTTCTACTGGAAACCTTTATATTTTTAATTAAGTCATCTTGTTAAAAAATGCTAAATTTATCTATTATTATGTATTTTTAACGATTTCTTAAATATACGTATCACGTTTTTATAGTATTGCTCTAACTGTTATTCCTACCTAATTTAGCGTATCAATATATTACCCAAAACAAAGATTATTCAGGGTGAATTATTGTTTTTTCAATAAATTATTTAATTTATTAAATGTATAAGTTATATTTTAAATCGATAATATTGTTCTTTATAGCTTTATTATACCAGCAAACCTTATCACAGGAATGGATTAAAACAACAGCCACACCCGGAGATGATAAGATAACAGCTGCCGTAACAGATGTACAAGGCAATGTTTATGTGACAGGTTACTGCACACAAACCGTAGGCGGAGTTAATTACTGCACAAAAAAATATAAAACTGACGGGACACTCTTATGGACATCATTTTACAACGGTAACGCACAGGGAGAGGACAGGGCATTTGGTATAGCCGTAGACAGGGCGGGCAGCAGTGTTTATATTACAGGCTCTTCTGCTTCATTTGGAGGTAATATTGATGTTGCAACAATTAAGTACGATGCATTAACCGGAACCCAGATTGGAATTTACAGGTTTGGTGACCCCAGTAATCTGGAAGACAGGGCATTTGGAATTGCCGTAGATAGGATAGGCAATGTGTATATAACTGGTTACATCACACGTCCGGGAATAGGGAAAGATATTTATACTGCCAAGTATAATTCCAGCTTGAATTTTATATGGCATAAAACTTATGTTGGCAATGGTAACGGTGAAGACAGGGCTTTTGGTATTGTAACAGATAGCCTTGGAAATAATATATTTATAACAGGTTCCACAACAGATAGCGCAACCGGGATCGATTTGATAACAGTGTGTTATGATTCCAGCGGTACCGAAAGGTGGCTAGATACATATCCGGGTGCGCCAACAAATGAAGAAGACAGGGCATTTGGAATTGCAGTAGATAATTTTGATGGAGGCGGAGTTTATATTACTGGCTTTGTTACCGATAGCATTAACAATTCCAACTATATAACAATTAAATATAATCCATTGACTGGTGATACTGTTTGGACTGCTAAGTATAAAGGACCCGGTAATTCAATTGACAGAGCATTTGGCATTGCGGTTGACAGGATAGGAAATTGCTATGTAACAGGTATGAGCACTGGCATTGAAACAAACGGAGATTATCTGACTATAAAGTACAACCAGGAAGGTGTTGCTGCATGGACAAAAAGATATTACGGACTGGAAGGTTATAAAGATTCAGCAACAAGCATAATATATTCAAAGGGATTTGTGTATGTAACAGGTTACAGTATAAATGATACATCAAATAAGAAGGAAGATGTATTTACAATTAAATATAACATCAATGGCGATTCTGTTCAGGCATCGAGGATAGATATTTTACAATTGAAGGATGTTGGTGTTAAAGTTGTGGCAGATACCGCAGGAAACATATTCATTGGAGGGTATACATATAATCCTGTTACTGATTTCGATTGGCTGGTTATGAAATATTATCTTGGGGCATTGGTTATCGGCATCCGGCAAATATCAACTGAAGTACCGGATGAGTTTATGCTTTATCAGAATTACCCAAATCCATTTAACCCTGAAACAAAAATCAGGTTCAGTGTTTCCAACTCCCAGGTTGGAAAGGAGCAAATCGTAAAACTGGTTTTATATGATGTTTTAGGAAGGGAAGCTGCAGTGCTTGTTAATGAAAGACTAAAGCCAGCCGCATATGAAGTCAACTGGGACGCAAAGGATTTTGTTTCAGGGGTTTATTTTTACAGGTTAATATATGGTGATTTTTCTGTAACAAAGAAAATGATTTTAATAAAATAAAATTATAATAAATTAATAAAATCATATGAATGCAAATAATATATCATTTATTCTTAGCGCGATAATTATTCCACTAAGTAAATAATAGATAAAAAATTTAAGAAATATCGGAAGGAATTTCTTTCGGGCTGAGCTCAAACATGCATTTAAAATGTCCTTTGGGGCAGCTATCTCTGCCGATGTGTGAGCACGGCCGGCATTTTAACTCATTATTTTCCAGCACTACGGCATTTTGTGACTGCGGGTAAAAACCAAACTCCCTTACCGATGACCCGGCGATCATAATAATAGGAGTGCCAACAGCTTCGGCAATATGCATAGGACCGGTATCTCCGGTTATAACCAGCGAGCACCTTTTCATCAATTCGGCTATTTCCGGAACATCAAACTTATCGCAAAGATTATAAACATTATTCCCGGTTTTGGAAATAATAGCTTCTATGTTATCCTTATCTTTGCCCTTTCCTATCAGCAGGAATGTAAATTTATCTGTATTATGTTTATTAATAAACTCTGCATAAAGTTCCGGCGGATATGTTTTTGTATAATGTTTTGATGATGGGATAATGCAGATAAGTTTTCTGTTATTCTGAATATTCAGGTTTTTAAAAAAATCTGCTATTTTTTTTGATGATGCAAAGTCTGTTGAAATTTCCGGCGCCACACCCCTGCCTGCCGCAGGCAGGCCGCCGGCGCCATCCACCCCTCTGAAGAGGGGATTTATTATATTCACATTTCTCTGAATTATCGGTGGGAGGGATTTCATCAGGTTAATTTTAAAATTAATAAGCAGAAATTTCCGAATGGAATATTTCTTAAGCTTAAGCTTTTTGCCTGCTAAAAATAAACGGATATAAAAAGTATTTAACTTATTATGAGCATCAATTATCACGTCGTAGTTATTCCCTTTGAGTAATCCCTTTAATGTTTTTAATTTATTAAAAGTAAGGTCGTTATCGGTTTCTATTATTCCGTCCACATTTGGATTGTGCCGGATAACATCAGCATATTCGGCTTTTGTACAATAATCTAATTTCGAACCGGGATAAAGCTCTTTAACAGCTTTTAATAAGGGAGTTGTTAAAATTACATCACCCAGCGACGATAATCTTATAATAAGTATCTTTAACATATTGACTTCACACTTCGCACTAAATACACTCCGTACTCATTTATATATCAATTACCTGGTGATTAAAGTTCATCGGGTCGGTTTCATGATATAATTTCTTTATGAACGAAAGATCATACTTGTTTATGAAATATACGATATTCAGCATTCTTTCCTGAAGGTTATCGTTTGGGAAAATATTATTTGCCACTTTATCTATCTGGCTGGTTGTTACTTCGCTTTTCTTTGCCTGGGCATTAATCAGCTTATTACGGAGGATCTCAATGTTCTGTTTAAGCTTTTCCTTCATGTTTTCAACAGTGTTAAGGAGCGATTGATCCACTTTAGCCGTCATATTCTTAATGTCGTAGAATATTTTATTTACTTCATCTGTGTATTTTGATATTTCGTCGTCAACCTTTACTTCAGAAAGCATTTCGACTACCTTTGAAACAAGTACGTTCCTGTGAAAAATGTCTTCAAAGTTGACGTTATAGTTGTTCATGAATTTGCTGATCTTGCTTTCGATTATTGTAACTGAAGTACGAGGAAAAACAACAGGCATGGTAAGCTCATAATGTGAATAAGCGGGTTTTAGCTGTGCGAAGTATGATATTTCCGCAGGTCCGCCTACATATGCAGCAGTTGGCAGCAAATAATCCTGGCAGATAGGACGCAGAACAACGTTAGGGCTGAAAAGCTCCGGTGTTTCTTCCAATGCCGTAAACATTTCTTCATTTTCAAACCTGCGCTTTGAGTTTTTCAGCGCAAATTTTCCGCCTTCGCGCGGCTCTATCGGCAGGCGGTTTTCATTGTGAAGGAAAAACATGTTTATAACCTTCGGTTTTACCTGCAGGTCATAGTGTTTTTCAAGTTCAGCGCTGGTGGTTATGATTGATTCGCACATCTTCGGCGATGTCCTGAGTTCTTTTTCAAATATGGGTATAAGTAGCCTTTTGATTTCCGCATCTGATGGGTCGATGAACACAACACCAAAATCGCCAAATAATTTGTTCATCATCTGTGCAAAAGCGGTTTTGTAATCGTTCCCTTCTTTGTAGCAATCGGAAACTATGCCCATTATCTTATCTTTAAAATCCGTATCAAGCAATCCGCTGCGAAGCTGTTCATTTATGCTGAATATCATTTCCCCGAATTTTGTGCTGCCAACGGGTTTTGTGCTGCGGCGGGGCGATTCATCTTCACTTCCGGTTTGTTCGGTTTCGAATCCAACTCTAACAAGCTCGTTCTCCTTGTTTAAAATATAGATGTGGTTTGCTTCATCAATATCATGGTCTTCGCTTTCAAGCCAGAATAAAGGGACAAAGTTGAACTGCGGGAATCGCTCTTTCAGGTTCTTTGCAAGCTTAATGGTTGATATTGTTTTGTAGATGGTATAAATATTGCCGGTATATAAACCGACCTGCTGGCCTGTTACAACTGCAAATGTATCATCACGTTTCAACAGCTCGATATTAGTGGCGGTAGCTTCCGTTCCGCCGAACTCTACGTTTTGCATTTTCAGGATATCCATCAGGATATTTTTATCAAAATACCTGTTGGTATTGTAATTATGAACCTTTTCATCAATGACATTAAAAAAATCATCATTGGTCTTATAAAAGGCATTGAAGAAATGATTTAGACTTTTCCTTTCCTCTTCGCCGAATGAAATGTAATCTAAAAAAAGATTATTGAAATTTGGCAGCTTGCTGAATTCTACAGGATACATTATTTATTTTTGCTTTCTTTTTTAGCCGGCTTTTTATCCTGCCGGTTTGCGGGTTTTGTTTCTGTTTTTGTTTCTGTTTTTGTTTCTGTTTTTGATTTGTCCTTTGAATCGTATATCATCCCTGAATCTTTGCCTTGTGAGTCTGTAGCTGAGGGGGATGATTTTTTATAGTCGGTCTGGTAAAAACCGCTTCCTTTAAAGATAATCCCTGCGCCTGTTCCAATCAGCTTTGCAAGCGAATCTTTTCCGCAGCTTGGGCATTTTACAAGCGGTTTTTCTTTTATCGATTGCAGCTCATCAAATAGGTGGCCGCAGTTTTTACATTGGTATTCGTATATCGGCATATTCTTTCGATTTCAAATTATAGATTCCATATTGCAGATTTTGATTAATAATTAATCATTTAAAAAATTTTAGACATTTTGATGAATAGCAAATCAAATTAAATTGATTCAAAACCTGGTAATTATTTAAATTTAAACTCTTTAATAACTTCATAATCAGAGCCGCCCGGCTTTAATTTACTTTTCATCAGGTAAAATGAGTCAAACTTAAATTCAAACGGTTCAATTTTAACATTAATCGCGTGTTCTATCTTTACACGGTTATCCCTGCGAAAGCGTCCCATTGTTATGTGGGGGACAAATTTAAAATCAGGTTTGAATCCGAATTTTCCAAGAGCCCTGTCTATTTCATCAACTAAAATTCCTGTTGAATTACCATCTTCATTTAACGCTATAAAAACAATGTTCGGTTTTTTTGCATTCGGGAAAAACCCTATTCCTGAAGCTGTCATACTGATAACCTCAAACCCTAATTTAAGCCCGGTAAGTTCCTGGGAAATAATTTTTATTTTTCCCGGTTCAGTATCGCCTAAAAATCTCAGGGTCAAGTGGAATTTATCCGCTTTTTCCCATTTAATTTTTTGGCTGCTGAGTTCCTTTTTCAGGTCTTCCTGGGCATAACTCAGCTTGTTTTGTAAAGAACGCTCTATATTAAGTGATAAAAAACAGCGTATCATTTCCGTATCTTACAAAATTATCGATTAATATTGTTATATTCAAAAGAAATAAAAAATAACTCAAAATATGACATTTGTATTTCAGCATTTGACAATATTGTTTATATTTGCAGAATTTAATTTTTAAATAAGCTATGGAAACTTCAGTAGATACTAAACCCGAAGTCAACGGGTCAAAGAATGACTTTTTGCCGATAAAAAACTGGGACCATGTAGAGTTTTACGTGGGCAATGCAAAACAATCGGCATTATATTACCAATACGGGCTGGGCTTTCAGCTTATAGCTTATTCAGGCCTGGAAACAGGTAATCGCGAAAAAGCATCATATGTTCTGGAGCAGGGCAGGATAAAGTTTGTTCTTTCCACTCCTTACCAGCCGGACGGGTTTATTTCTGACCATATCAAAAAACACGGTGATGGAGTTCGTGATATTGCACTGGAAGTTGATGATGCAGCAGGCGCATTCAATGAAACGGTAAAAAGAGGCGCTATTCCTGTTCTTGAACCGACAAAATTTGAAGATAAAGACGGATATGTAATGCGTTCAGCCATTAAAACTTATGGCGATACCATTCACTCTTTTATTGAAAGAAAAAATTACAATGGCCTTTTCCTTCCGGGATTTGCAGATGCATCGCATAAGGCTGTTAAGGGGATAAAATCCACAGGATTACGTGCAATAGACCACATGGTTGGCAATGTTGAGCTTGGTTATATGAACCATTGGGTGAAGTTCTATGCCGAAACGATGGGGTTTAGCCAGTTGATATCTTTTGATGACAAGGATATTTCCACTGAATTCACTGCATTAATGAGTAAAGTAATGCAGAACGGCAGCGGAAGAATAAAATTCCCCATTAACGAGCCTGCTAAAGGAAAGAAAAAATCACAAATTGAAGAATACATTGATTTCTACAAAGGTGCAGGCGTTCAGCATATTGCGATGATAACTACAAACATTGTTGAAACTGTCAGCGACCTGCTCACCAGGGGAGTTGAATTTTTAAGGGTGCCTAATTCATATTACGATATTCTTGAAGAAAGAGTCGGCAAGATTGATGAGGATATTGAAGACTTAAAAAGACTTGGAGTATTGGTGGATAGGGATGAAGACGGTTATTTACTGCAGTTGTTTTCTAAACCGATAGAGGACAGACCAACAGTTTTCTTTGAGATAATCCAGCGCAAAGGCGCAAAAAGTTTTGGCAAAGGAAATTTTAAAGCTCTGTTTGAATCGATTGAACGCGAACAGGAATTAAGAGGAACTCTCTAGTGTTGTCATTCCTGGCGCCCACCGCGCCACGCGGTGCGAAGGCAGTCCGCAGGACTCTTACGGAGGAATACAGACAAATTTATTGTCCATTGAAATTAAATTATAACACAATTAGTAACACACAAATTTAAATTAGATACTATCGAATGCCATTTTATCATAAATTAGGTAAGTTCCCGCAAAAGAGACATGTGCAATTCCGCCAGCCCGACGGGTCACTATATAAAGAGCAGGTAATTGGTACTGAAGGCTTTTCGGGAATATCATCAATATTATATCATATCAACCCGCCAACAAAAGTAAAAAAATACGAGGGGGCTTTCCCCCTTAATTTTCCTTTGGAACAGTGGGAAGAAAAAACACTGCGGCATTTTCACCTGCACACTATTGATGCTAAAGCAGAAGGCGATCCCATTTCGGGGCGAAAGGTTATGATGTATAATAATGATGTTTCTATGGCAATATGCAATCCTTCCAAACAAACGGATTATTTTTACAAAAATGCTGAAGCTGATGAGGTGATTTTTATTCATTACGGCGAGGGTACCCTTGACTCCCAATATGGCTCACTTGATTATCATGATGGTGATTATATTGTTATTCCGCGCGGAGTAATTTATAAGATTACGACAAGCTCATCAAAAAGTAAAATGCTTGTCATCGAATCAACAAGCCAGGTTTATATCCCGAAACGTTTCCGCAATCAATCCGGCCAGCTATTGGAACACTCACCGTTTTGCGAGCGTGATTTCCGTTTACCTGAAAAGCTCCTTACGGTTGATGAAAAAGGTGAATTCCTTGTAAAGATAAAAAAATGGAACATGATGCATCACTATATATTCGATTATCATCCGCTGGATGTTGTAGGCTGGGATGGTTATTTTTATCCGTGGATATTTAATATAAATGACTTTATGCCAATCACAGGTAAGATTCACCAGCCGCCACCAGTGCACCAGACTTTTGAAGGCAATAATTTTGTGATATGTTCGTTCTGTCCCAGATTGTTTGATTATCATCCGGATGCAATTCCCGCACCTTACAATCACAGTAATATAGATAGCGATGAAGTTTTGTATTATGTAAAAGGTAATTTTATGTCACGCAAAGGTGTTGATATTGCATCGTTCACACTACACCCTGGTGGAATTCCACACGGACCGCATCCCGGTACTGCAGAGGCATCAATCGGAAAGAAAGAAACTTTAGAGCTTGCAGTAATGGTTGATACTTTCCACCCGCTGAAACTAACAACCTTAGCAAAAGAATATGACCTGCCCAACTATCCATACACATGGAATGAAGAGGGCCACGAAGCAGAAATAGAGTGATTATTCTTTGTCATTCCCGCGGATGCGGGAATCCAGTTTTGTTGAATTCTGCTAAAATTGACTTTATTCTGTTAAAATATAAATAATTATTTGTAATTGATAATTAGGCTGATAGAAATATCAGCCTTTTATTTTTTAAGTAGTTAGCGTATATTTTTACGGAGGTAGCCATGAAAAAAGTATTTCCCGTCTTCCTTTTATCTGTCATAATATTGTGTTCGCAATCACAAAACGGATGGCAGAGAATTCCTTTAACTTATAACAACAATCTTTCAGATATACAATTTGTAAATGAATATACAGGGTATATTGCAGTCGGTAGGAATTTGGCGCCGGGTGCTGTCTATAAAACTGTTGATGGTGGTTTATCATGGAGTCTTGTATTCCTTACTTCAAAGCCTATGAAATCCCTATATTTTTCAAGCGCAAATACCGGAACGGTTGTAGGGCAGAGGACAAATTTAAGAAGAACTTATACAGGCGGAATCACCTGGTATTGGTTTGCCCCGTTAATAGGATATAATTCAATTAATGCAGTTCATTTCATAGGTGATAAGACCGGATGGGTTGCAGGAGACTCAGGTTATGTGTTCCGTACTGATGATTACGGCGCAAACTGGACAAATATAAGTCCTAATCTTAAGGATATTACATGGTCCGATATTTATTTTATGAATTTAAATACAGGTATCGCTGCAGGTGAATCAAACTTACACAGCCCGATAATGCGTACCACTAATGCCGGCAATAGCTGGGTTGAAATAACCGGTTTTAACGGTTCGTGGAAGAGAATTTCATTTTGTAATGAGCAAACTGGCTTTATAGCAGGAACAGCCAATTTTACAGGCCTGTTTAAAACCACTAACGGGGGGTTGAATTGGTTTGTTTCAGGCAATGCCGGCGAATATAACGACGTTTATTGCGTAAATGAAGATATTACTTATGCAGTGGGAGTAAATGGTACTATTCACAAATCAACTGATGGCGGTGATGAATGGGTAGAGTTAAATTCCGGAATAAATGAATCGTTGTATGGTGTATATTTTACTAATGCATTAACCGGCTGGGTGTGCGGTAATAATGGTGTAATCTTAAAAACAACAACAGGCGGAATTAATCCGATTGGTATCCATAATACAGGAATGGAAATTCCTGATAAGTTTTCACTCGAACAGAATTATCCCAATCCGTTTAATCCAAATACAAATTTTAGATTTTCAATTCCACCTGTAGGGAACGGTCGTGATCGTTCCGTAAAAATTATAATTTATGATATTCTTGGAAATGAAATTACCACACTTGTAAACGAAAAACTTAATCCCGGCACTTATGAGGTTACATGGGATGCATCAGATTATCCCAGCAGAACGTATTTTTACAGGCTGCAGGCAGGGGATTATACTGAAACTAAGAAAATGGTTTTGCTGAAATAAGAATATTCATTCGATGATGCTGGAGTCATCAGATGAAAAATAGACTTAGGCTGTTAGAAATAACAGCCTTTTTTGTTTATGGCAGGAATTTTATTTTTGCCAACTATAATTTAAATGGATTTCTCCGAAAGAGTCCTAGGGACTGTTTGCGCAGAAATGTCTTCTGAAGGTTTATGCATCTATACGAAGAAACTAAAATAAAGATTTTCAAAGCTCATCACGTCAGGGGAATATACCCGACGAATTACAGGGTATTGTATAAAAATATTGCTGAGCTGTTGGAATACCGTACCCATGCTCATGCTGATGAAATATTTATTACATTCTATCCCGATGGTAGTGAGAAGGTAAGTCTGACGTATAAAGAATTTGCAGGTAAAGTATATCAAACCGCAAATTTGTTATTACAAAATGGTATTGGTATCGAAGAAAGGATTGCGGCAGTTTCTCATAACCATATCAATACTGTTATTCAGTATTTTGCAGCATGGTGTATTGGTGCAACAGTGGTACCTATAAATGTAAATGAAGAGCCGGACAGAATAAAATATATACTTGAAAACTCACATACTAAACTGGCTTTTGTTAAGGATGAATATTACGAAAAGAACTCTGTTATTTTAAATGACCTGAAAATTAAAGTAATTTTACACGGACTGAACGGGAATAAAGCTGATGGGAACTTAATTGTTTATGAAAATGAAATCGAATCATATAAGCCTGAATTTAAAACTGATGATAATATTGGCAGGGAAACGGAAGCATTAATAGTTTACACTTCCGGAACTACGGGTTTGCCGAAAGGAGTAGTGCTTACTCAATACAATTTAATGATTGATGCTGATGGAATTTCCAAATGGCATAAAATCGAACATGGCCAAACGATGATGTGCGTTTTGCCTATTCATCACGTTAACGGAACGATTGTTACACTAATGACTCCGATGTTATGCGGCGCAAAAGTTGTGTTGAACCAGAAATTCCACACAAATTATTTTTTTAAACGGATTGCTGATGAAAATGTACAAATCGTAAGTGTTGTTCCTACGCTTTTGCAGTTCCTTTGTCATGATTACGAAACAATTAATGAAAATAACGAAGATTGCTCCCTTCTCCTTTTAGGAGAGGGGCAGGGGGTGAGGTTGCCAAATTTCCGTCATATTATCTGCGGCGCCGGACCGCTAACCTGCGAGTTGGCTTCAAAATTTGAGGAAATGTTCGGATTAAGGATAGTTCACGGTTACGGACTCTCGGAGACTACCTGTTATTCATGTTTTATACCTGTTGACCTTGACAAAACAGACCATAAAAAGTGGCAAAGTGAATTTGGTTTTCCGGCAATTGGAATTGAAATAGAGCCGAATGAAATGGATATCCAATCCGATAAGGGAGAATCATTGCCCGATGGAGAGCGCGGCGAAATTGTCATACGCGGTCATAACGTTATGAAATATTATAACTCGAATCCTGATGCCAATGAAAAAACATTTGAATTCGGCTGGTTCCGAAGCGGAGACGAAGGATTTTATAAATCCGATGAAAACGGCAGGAAATATTTCTTCATTACCGGTCGATTAAAAGAATTGATCATACGCGGCGGGGTAAATATTGCGCCTCTTGAAATTGATGAAGTGATAATGAGTATTCCCGAAGTTAAAGCTGGCATATCTGTTGGATTTGATAATGACTGGTATGGCGAGGAAGTCGGCGCATTGATACATTTAAAAGATAACATTACGGCAAGTGAAGAATTAAAAAATAAGATTATTAAGAAGTGCAGGAAGCAGTTATCTTTCTATAAAACACCAAAAGCAATTGTGTTTTCAGATACCATACCTGTTACATCAACAGGTAAATACCAGCGCAATAAAGTAAAACACCTTTTCGCAGAATTTAAAACAATTCAGTTTAAAGATATTAAATAAAAAGCCCGGCTGTAATATAACCGTGCTATTATATAATTTTATGAACCTATTATTTTGCAATCTATCCCGATATGCTTTGCTATCGGGTTTTCCGATTAAATAGCTATCGCTATTTAATCATTCCCGACGAATCGGGATTTCAAAAATGATTTCATCATTTTATCAACAATCCCGATACACTTCGCTAACGGGACTTCAGGTAAAATAACTGCCGTTATTTTACCATCAGCATCTTCTTTGTTGCGGTAAAACCAGTACTGAGCGGAGTCGAAGCATCTGTTTTCAAAACATAGAAATATATTCCGGATGTTAATTTTGTACCGTCGAAATCAACTTCGTAAGTTCCGGGTTTTAGTTGCTCGTTTACAAGTGTCGCAACTTCTCTGCCCAGAATATCGAATATCACAAGTTGTGCATTTATAGCCCCTCCTTCGGAGGGGTTGGGGAGGCTGAACCTTATCTTTGTTGCAGGGTTAAAAGGATTGGGATAGTTCTGCGAAAGTTTATATTCCTTCGGTATCTCAGAATTAATATTAATTATTCCAACAGGATTACCGGTTGGATCTCGTTTATAATATATCTCAAAGTTCCCGTC
>Ga0315273_10008034_pt1 | contig 13289 bp, 9 predicted proteins | sample YL17G02_0_MG_FD_205753 | JGI IMG/M metagenome (GOLD analysis project Ga0315273, IMG submission 205753) | Sediment microbial communities from Yellowstone Lake, YNP, Wyoming, USA - YL17G02_0 | ecosystem: Environmental > Aquatic > Freshwater > Lake > Sediment | place: USA: Wyoming | collected...
CGGGCGCATCCAGGCGATCGTCGAGAAGCGAAACTCGATGCCCATCCTCGCGAATGCCTATTTCGAGGCGACCCAGGACAAGACGGTCGGTCCCAAGCTCCATATCGCCGCAACCGATCTCGAGGTCGGGATCCGTGGCTCCCACGACGCGGACGTACAGACACCTGGCAGCCTGACAGTCTCGGCGAAGAAGCTTTTCGAGATCGTGCGTGAGCTCCCCGACGAGCCGCTCCACCTACAGAGCACCGCCAACTCGTATCTCGAGGTGCAGTGCGCCCGCTCTCGCTTCGTGCTCGCTGGCACAGCGGGCGAGGAGTACCCGACCCTCCCGGTGGCGAGTCCGAAAGGTCTCGTCCGTATCCAGGCCGCGGTCCTCTCCATGATGATCGAACGCACGATGTACGCCGCGTCCGCAGATGAGACCCGTTATAACCTGAACGGCGTGTACTTCGAGGTGCTGCCCGAAACCGGAAAGATCCGCATGGTTGCCACAGATGGCCACCGTCTCGCCTACGTCGATCGCGTCGTCGCCGCAGACCTCTCGGAGCTCCCCACTGGGGTGATATTCCCCCGAAAGGGTCTTGCGGAGCTCAAGCGGCTCGTGGATGAGGACGACGCCGATGAGATCGAGCTCGGCTTCGAGGGGAACAGCGGCGTCGCTCGCAAGGGTGAGGTGACCCTGATGATGCGTCTCATCGAGGGTGAGTTTCCGAATTACCGCCAGGTGCTACCGAAGGCCGCTCGTACGACGATCGTGCTGCCGAAGGAGCCCCTCGTTCACGCCCTGCGCCGCGTGGCGGTCCTGTCCGCGGAGCGTAGTCGCTCGGTCAAGGTGGAGATCAGCGAAGGCCGGATGCAGCTCTCGTCGAGCAACCCGGATCTCGGCGAGGCCCATGAGGAGCTCGACGTCGACTACGCCGGCGACCCGCTCTCGCTGGGCTTCAACGCGCGTTATCTCCTCGACGCACTCGGCGTGATCCAGGCAAAGGAAGTTCAGCTCGGCCTCCAAGATGAGCTGTCGCCAGCCCAGGTCCGTCCCACCGACGACCCCGACAGCCTCGCGGTCGTGATGCCGATGCGGATCTGATCGCCCCGTCTTTAGAACTGATCCGCCAGCCTTTACGAGGACTTACCGTTTCGGTACCGTCTCAGGGCCAAGCCGGCGCGAAGGCGCGTCGAGCGCATCGCGCGACCCCCCCCGAAACCGCGCGTGAGAAGCCGAGGAAGCGCTGTCCGTGACCTACGACGCGAGCTCGATCGAGGTCCTCGAAGGCCTCGACCCGGTTCGAAAGCGCCCTGCGATGTACATCGGGACCACCGGTCCCGAGGGTCTGCACCATCTCGTCTACGAGGTCGTCGACAACTCCATCGACGAAGCGCTCGCCGGCTACTGCCGCGAAATCACGGTCGTCATGCACGACGATCACAGCGTTACGGTCACCGATGACGGCCGTGGCATTCCGGTGGACGAGCATCCGACCGAGAAGCGACCCGCTGCAGAGGTCGTCATGATGACGTTGCACGCCGGCGGCAAGTTCAACGAGAACACCTACAAAGTTTCCGGCGGCCTCCACGGCGTCGGCGTCTCCGTCGTAAATGCGCTCTCGGATCGCCTCGAGCTCGAAATCAAGCGCAGCGGCAAAGTCTGGCGCCAGACGTACTCCCGCGGCGTACCGACTCAACCACTCACTCCGATCGGCATCACCGACAAGACGGGCACTCGCGTCACGTTTCATCCCGACCCGGAGATCTTTGCATCGACGGAGTTCTCCTTCGACGTGCTCTCCCAACGGCTGCGTGAGCTGTCGTTCCTCAACGCCGGCATCCGTATCCAGATCACCGATGAGCGCAGCGGGAAGGCTCACGACTTCCGCTACGAAGGTGGCATCGTCTCGTTCGTCGAGCACCTGAACCGCAGCCGAACGCCGCTCCACCGGCCTCCCATCTACATCTCCGGTCAGCGTGAGTTCGAGACGCGCGGTCGGAAGGTCCCCGTGATCATCGAGGTCGCGGTCCAATACAACGAGACGTACAACGAAAGCGTCTTCTCCTTCGCGAACAACATCAATACCGTCGAGGGCGGCACACACCTGATCGGGTTCCGCACGGCACTGACTCGCAGCGTGAACCGCTACATCGCCTCGCAGTCGAAGAACGGCAAGAGCGAGGCCGAGTCCGTGAGCGGCGACGACGTGCGCGAGGGCCTCACCGCGGTCATCTCGGTCAAGCTCCCGCAGCCGGAGTTCGAGGGGCAGACCAAGTCGAAGCTCGGAACGAGCGAGGTACGCGGTCTCGTCGAGACGCTCGTCTACGAACAGCTTGGCGCTTATCTCGAAGAGAATCCGCAGATCGCGAAACAGGTGACCGCGAAGGTCGTCGATGCGGCACGTGCGCGCGCGGCTGCGCGCAAAGCGCGCGACCTAGCCCGAAGGAAGGGAGCGCTCGCCGACTACAGCCTGCCGGGGAAGCTGGCGGATTGTCAGGAGCGCGATCCGGCGAAATGCGAGCTCTTCATCGTCGAGGGTGAATCCGCAGGCGGTTCCGCGAAGCAGGGACGCTTCCGTGAGACGCAGGCCATCCTCGGCATCCGCGGCAAGATCCTGAACGTCGAGCGCGCGCGCCTCGATCGCATGCTTTCGAGCACCGAGATCCAGGCGCTCATCGCCGCCATCGGCTGCGGCATCGGCCCGGACTTCGATGCCACGAAGGCCCGCTACCACAAGGTCATCATCATGACCGACGCAGACGTGGACGGGAGCCACATCCGGACGCTGCTCCTCACCTTCTTCTACCGGCAGATGCGCGAGCTGATCGAACGCGGCTACCTCTACATCGCGCAGCCGCCGCTCTTCAAGGTCAAGAAGGGGAAGAGTGAGCGCTACGTGAAGGACGAGCCGGCGCTCGAAAAGCATCTCCTCGACCTCGCGCTGCGCAGCTCTTCAGTGTCGGTCGGCGGCGCCGCCACGCCCCTCCCGCGAGAAGCGGTGCGGCAGCTCCTCGGGCACGCGGGAGAGTACGAACGGGTCATGCGCCGCATCGCGCTCCGACGACGCGACGAGCGGGTGGTCGATGCCGCGGTCTGGGCGGGTGCGCCGCGCGAAGCCGACCTGCCGGATGCCGCGGCGCTCCGTGACCGCGTGGCGCGAGCGGTCGAAGCGAAGCTCGCCGCGGTCGGACCGGAAGCACTGCCCGTGTTGTGGACAGTCGAAGCGGACCTCGAGCATGGCGGCTCGAGCCTCACGGCGGAGACTCGCCGGGCGGGCGTCGTGTACCGCACCCGTTTCGATGCCGAGTTCCTCCGCTCTCCCGACTTCCAGCGGCTCCTCGCGCTTGCGGGACACACCACCGCGCTCGCCGAGGGTCCGTTCCGAGTCGTCGGCGGAGGCCGCGAGGACGAGCCCGCAGTCGCGACGCCCGTGCAGCTCCTGCGGCGCGTGCTCGAGCTGGGACGGAAGGGCCTCTCGGTCCAGCGCTACAAGGGCCTTGGCGAGATGAACCCCGACCAGCTCGCCGAGACCACGATGGAACCGACGAAGCGCACGCTCCTCCAGGTGAAGGTCGAGGACGCCGTCGAGGCGGACCTCGTCTTCAGCACGCTGATGGGCGACGAGGTCGAGCCGCGCCGCGAGTTCATCGAGAAGAACGCCCTCAACGCGCAGAACCTCGACATCTGAGACCAGAGAGAGACTGCGTGGCCCAGGAACCCGAAGACCTCCCCGACACCGACGACGAGCTCCCGGGCGACGACGGCGGAGCACCGCCGCCGACCGGTGGGCTCCAGCCCGTGAACATCGAGGACGAGGTCCGGCGCTCGTTCCTCGACTATTCGATGTCGGTGATCATCAGCCGTGCGCTGCCCGACGTGCGCGACGGCTTGAAGCCCGTCCATCGCCGCATCCTCTACGCGATGCAGCAGGAAGGCCTCCTCTCGACGCGGCCGTTCTCGAAGAGCGCCGGCGTCGTGGGCGAGGTGCTGAAGCACTACCACCCGCACGGCGACAGCGCGGTGTACGACGCGATGGTCCGGCTCGTCCAGGACTTCTCGCTCCGCTATCCGCTGATCCAGGGTCAGGGCAACTTCGGCTCGATCGACGGCGACATGGCAGCGGCCTACCGCTACACCGAGTCGCGTCTCCACCCGCTTGCGGAGGAGATGCTCCGCGATATCGAGCGCGACACGGTGGACTTCGTGCCGAACTTCGACGGCACCGTCCTCGAGCCGCTCGTGCTGCCGACGCCGTTCCCCAACCTCCTGGCGAACGGTTCCACCGGCATCGCCGTAGGCATGGCCACGAACGTTCCGCCGCACAACCTGCGTGAGCTGGTGGATGCGCTGGTTCACCAGGCGCGTCACCCGGACTGCACGCTCGACGACCTGATGGCGCGGATGCCGGGTCCCGACTTCCCGACGGGCGCCATGATCTGCGGGCGAGAGGGGATCCGCGATGCGTACGAGACCGGCCGTGGCCTCGTCACCGTCCGGGCCCGCGCCTCGAGCGAGGAGACGAAGCGGGGCGCTCGGATCGTCGTGACGGAGATTCCCTACCTGGTGAACAAGGCGACGCTGCTCGAGCGCATCGCCGAGCTCGTGCGCGAGGGCAAGGTCGACGGCGTGACCGACCTGCGTGACGAGTCGAATCGCCAGGGCATGCGGATCGTGATCGAGCTCCGGCGCGACGCGCCGGAGGACGTGGTCCTGAACCAGCTCTACAAGCTGACGCCGCTGCAGACGACGTTTGGCGTGAACATGCTCGCGCTGGTCAACGGCCGCCCACAAACGCTCGCGCTCAAGGAGGCGCTGCGCCTCTTCGTCGAGTTCCGGCATGAGACCGTGGCCCGCCGCGCCGCCCACGACCTCGCCCAGGCCGAGGCGCGCGCGCACCTCCTCGAGGGCTTCGCGATCGCCCTCGACCACCTCGACGAGATCATCGCCCTGATCCGTGCGGCCGATGACGCAAGTGCCGCACGCGAACAGCTGATGACGCGCTTCGCGCTGTCCGAGCGCCAGGCGCAGGCCATCCTCGACCTGCGCCTGCGTGCCCTCACCGCGCTGGAGCGCCAGAAAGTGATCGACGAGCTGACTGAGGTCCGCGCGAAGATCGCCGACTTGAAGGATCTGCTCGCGAGCGACGCACGCATCCTCGACGTGATCGTCGCGGAGCTCGAGGACATCCGGGAGCGCTTCGGCGACGAGCGCCGTACGGAGATCACCGGCGCCGTCGAGAGCTTCACGACCGAGGACCTGATCGTGGAGGAGGACATGGTCGTCACCATGTCACACCTCGGGTATGCGAAGCGGAACGCGGTCGCCCAGTACCGCGCGCAGCGGCGGGGCGGCAAGGGCGTCACCGGCATGGACACGCGCGAAGAGGACTTCGTCGAGCACCTCTTCGTGGCGTCGACCCACGCGTACATCCTCTTCTTCTCGAACAAGGGCCGCGTTCACTGGCTCAAGGTGTACGAGCTGCCGCAGGTCGGGCGCGCGGCGCGCGGCAAGGCGCTCGTGAACCTGCTCCAGCTCCAGGACGGCGAGCGCATCCAGGCGATGCTGCCCGTGCGCCGCTTCGACGAGCGCGGCTTCGTCCTGCTCTGCACGCGCAAGGGCGTGATCAAGAAGACCGATCTCGATGCCTACGCAAACCCGCGTCGCGGGGGCATCATCGCGATCAACCTCGATGACGGCGACGAGGTGATCGCGGCGCGTCGGACGATGGGCGAGCAGGAGATCCTGATCGCGACTCGCGTCGGCAAGTCGATCCGCTTCGCTGAGACGCAGGTGCGCCCGATGGGCCGCGCCGCGACGGGAGTGCGCGGCATCCTGCTGTCCGACGCCGACGAGGTGGTCGGAATGGAGATCCTCTCGCCCGGGGCCACGATCCTCACGGTCACCGCGAACGGCTACGGCAAGCGCACGCCGCTCGGGGACTACCGCGTCCAGAACCGCGGCGGTCAGGGCGTCATCACGATCCGCACGAGCGATCGTAACGGCCCGGTGATCGGTGTGGCCCAGGTGGTCGACGCCGACGAGGTCATGCTCATCACGAACGGCGGCAAGGTGCTGCGCTGCCGCGTGAGCGGCATCTCCACGATGGGTCGTGTGACGCAGGGCGTGCGACTCATGGAGATGGGCGACGGCGAGCGCGGCGTGGCGGTCGCGCGGCTGGCCGAGGGTGACGACGCGAGCGCCACGTCCGCCAACGGCGCGGCCGGCAACGGGGCGACCCCTCCGGTCGCCGGGAACGGCGCCGCGGCGACAGCCGACGAGGCGGAGAGCGACGCTCCCGAGAGCGACGACGAAACGGAAGACTGATGCCCGGCACGCGGCGCTCGAAGGCTCTCTTCGCCCGCGCCCGGCGAGTGATCCCCGGCGGTGTCAACAGCCCCGTCCGTGCATTCGGCGCGGTGGGCGGCGTCCCGCGCTTCCTCGTGCGCGGCAAGGGCGCGCGCGTGTTCGATGCCGACGGCAACGAGTACCTCGACTACGTCGGCTCCTGGGGCCCGCTGATCCTCGGCCACGCCGACCCGGGCGTGCTGCGCGCCGTGCGCGCCGCTGCCGCGCGGGGCACGAGCTTCGGCGCGCCGACGGAGCTCGAGATCGACCTCGCCGAGGCGATCTGCGCCGCTCTGCCGTCCGTCGAGCGCGTCCGCATGGTGAGCTCGGGTACCGAGGCCACGATGAGCGCGCTCCGGCTCGCACGCGCGGCGACGGGGCGGCCGCGCGTGCTCAAGTTCGACGGCTGCTACCACGGGCACGCCGACGCGTTGCTGGTTGGCGCAGGCAGCGGTGTCGCCACGCTCGGCATCCCCGGCTCGCCCGGAGTGCCGCCCGCGTTCAGCGAGCTCACGGTGCAGGCGCCGTTCAACGCTGTCGCCGCGGTGTCCGCCGCGTTCGACCGCTGGGGCCCGGAGATCGCGTGCGTGATCGTCGAGCCCGTGGCGGGGAACATGGGCTTCGTCGCGCCCCGGCCGGGCTTCCTCGAAGGCCTCCGCAGCCTCTGCGACGCGCACGGCGCGCTCCTGATCTTCGACGAGGTGATGACCGGCTTTCGGGTCGCCTTCGGCGGCGCGCAGACCCATTTTGGCGTGCGGCCCGATCTCACCTGCCTTGGCAAGATCGTCGGCGGCGGGCTGCCCGCCGCCGCGTACGGTGGTCGCGCGGATCTGATGCAGCAGATCGCGCCCGAGGGTCCGGTCTACCAGGCGGGCACCCTGTCGGGTAACCCGCTGGCGATGGCCGCGGGGCTCGAGACGCTCCGTCGCCTCCGCCGTCCCGGCGTCTACGAGCGGCTCGAGTCGTGCTCCACGGCCCTCGTGGCCGGGCTGCGCGAGGCCGCGGCCGCCGCAGGCGTCGAGTTCGCCGCGGACAGCCTCGGCGGGATGTTCGGATTCCACTTCCATCCCGGCCCGGTCCGCGACTTCGAGGACGCGAAGAAGGCCCACGCCGGCCGCTTCCGGGCCTTCTTCTCGGCGATGCTCGATCAGGGCGTCTATCTCGCCCCGTCTTCCTTCGAGGCGGGCTTCGTGTCGCTCGCGCATCGGCCGGGGGACGTCGCCGCTACCGTGGCTGCCGCGCGCAAGGCGTTCCGCCTCGCCGCGCGGGTGCGTTGAGAGCGAGGAGGCCGTCGGCTATGGTGCGCGCCGCTTTCCGGACCGGTGGGAGCTCACGCCGATGACGGGGACCGAACCGTCCGGGGGGCGCCCTTCGCGCCGGGGCGCCGCGGCCTATCAGGGAGCGCTCGAAGCCGTTCTCGCGATCGTGATCGCGGCCGGCATCGGCTACTGGGCGGACGGCCAGCTCGGCACGTCCCCGCGCTGGCTGATCGTCGGCATGGCGGTGGGCTTCGGGTCCTTCGTGCTGCGGTTGTGGCGCATGCGGCGCCTCTTCGAGCAGCCGACGGACGGCAGCGAGTAGCAACGAGACCGCGTACCAGGACCGGAATCAGTGCAGCTCGACCCCATGGAACGCATCAACCTCACGCTCTCGGCCGGCGCCGTGGCAGCGGGCTATGCGTTCGCGTCACCGGGCTTCGCGACGAGCCTCGCGCTCGGCGCGGCGATCGAAGCCGTGAACTTCCGGGGGCTCCTCTCGGCGGCGCGCCGCGTGCTCGGAGGGGATCTCGCGCTCGGCAACGTGTGGGTCGCGGTGTTCGCGCTGCGCTTCGTGGTGCTCGCAGGGGCGATCGGATTTGCCCTCCGATCCGGAGCGCACCCCGTGGGCCTCGTGCTCGGTCTCTCGATGATCGTGCCCGCGGTGCTCGTCGGTGCCTGGCGCCAGCGTCCGCCGGTGGGACCGGCTGGGGCCGCCCCGCCGCCCGACGATCCGACGTGGGACACGTGGAACCCCTGGCTCGCGCGGGAGCGTGAGCCGGCCGAGAGCGAGGACCGCGACTGATGTTCGAAGCGATCACCAAGCCCGAGACGTTGCATCTCATGTACCGCGTGGCCTTCGCCGCGGGACTGCTCGTCGCCGCCGGGATCGCGATCCGCGGCCGCATCGCCGCCACGAACGGCGGCATCGTGCCCGACGAGGGCATGAGCCTGCGCAACGTGTTCGAGGTGATCGTCGAGGCGCTCACCTCGCTCGCGCGCGACAACATGGGTCCGGAGTGGAAGAAGTGGTTCCCGTTCGTGGGCACCATGTTCTTCTTCATCCTGATCTCGAACCTGATGGGGCTGATCCCGAACGTGGGCGGCGCGACGAGCAACGTCAACACGACGACCGCGTGGGCGATCATCTCGTACGGGCTCTTCAACTACGTGGGCATCCGTGAGCACGGCTGGAAGTACATCATCAAGTACATGGGCCCGAGCTTCGGCGACGTCCACCTCTTCGGGAAGCACCTGCACGTGCGGGCGTTGGCGCCGCTCTTCCTGATCCTCGAGATCCCGCTCGACTTCGCGCGCATCATCACCCTGTCGATCCGGCTCCTCGCGAACATGTTCGCCGATCACACCGTCGTGAGCGTGTTCCTGCTGATGCTTCCTTACGGCATCCCCGCGATCTTCCTCGGCCTCGGGATGCTGGTATGCGTCCTCCAGGCCTTCGTGTTCTCGTTGCTCACCATGATCTACATCAACATTGCGCTCCAGGAAGCCCACTAAGCATGGGCGGAGCGCGGCCAGCCCGACCAAGGAGACCCACGTCATGCGCAAGTTTGGGAAGATCGCCTTCTGGACCCTCGTCGCGGCGCTGTTGCCGCTCACCGCTTCGGCGGAAGAGGCCGCGTCGGCCGCCAGCAACCTCGGCCCCGCTCTCGGAGCCGGCATCGCGGTCGGTGTCGCCGGCCTCGGCTGCGGCATCGGCCAGGGCATCACCGCGGGCAACACCACGGCCGGCATCGCGCGCAATCCGGGCGCCGCGGGCGCGATGTTCGTGCCCTACATCCTGGGCATGGTGCTCATCGAGTCGATCGCGATCTACGGCCTCCTGATCGCGTTCCAGCTCCTTCCGTAACGGACGGAGCCGCACGCCGGCGTACCAGAGAGACGCCGGGCAGGAGCTCGACGCGGGCCTCACCCCGTTTGTTTATCCCACGTCGAAGCCCATGCTCCCGCCCGGCGCCTCGGGTCCCGCCGGCCCCCGGTCCCGTTAGAGGGGCGATGGCGGGTACGCCCGAAGGCGTCGGTTCGTGGGGAGAGCAAGCGGCGTGCCGCCCGGTGTGCCGCGCTCCGATCCAAGGAACAGCAGGGCGGGCAGGCACTTGCCGGCACGATGCGACGCTGCGCGCGCGCTCGCGTGAACCGCGCACCACGAAACACCCGTGAAGCGCGGTTCCCTTCTCGTGCTCGAGGGTCTCGACGGCAGCGGCAAGACCACACAGGTGGCATGGCTGGCGGCTGCCCTGCGCGCGCGCGGCCACGCGGTACGCGAGACGCGGGAGCCGACGAACGGCGCGTTCGGCCGTCGCATCCGCGAGATGGCGGCGAGCGGACAGCGCGTGTCGCCGGAGGAGGAGCTGCGCTGGTTCATGGAAGACCGGCGCGAGCACGTCCGCGACGTGATCCGACCCGCGCTCGACGCGGGCGAGATCGTGGTCTCCGACCGCTACTACCTGTCGACGGTCTGCTATCAGGGCGCACGAAGTGTCCCTGACGCGCGCGGCACGCCTGAAGCGATCCTCGCAGCGAGCGAGGCCGAGTTTCCGTTGCCCGACCTGGCGCTCGTCCTCGAGCTCGAGGCAACCGCCGGGCTCGCGCGCGTGCGCATCCGGGGCGGGCGAGCGGAGCCCGCGTTCGAAAACGCCGCCTTCCTGGAGCGCGTCGCGCAGCTCTTCGCGGGGCTTCGCTGCGCCTACGTCGAGCGCATCGACGCGCGCGGCGCGCCGGAGGACGTGCGCGCGGCGATCGCCGCCGCGGTGCGGAGGCGGCTCGCCCTGCTCTAGTACTACTCTGTCACAAACTGAGTCTGCTCCGTCGGTGGACGGGTCGCGCCGACGTGTCGATCTGCCGACGAGCGCGACAGAGAAGTGCTAGCAGGCTGCGGAAACACGTGCGCGTGCGCGGAGCGGCCGGGAGTGGGTCAGCTCCCGCCTCCTTCGGTTCGACGCGGCGATCACTTCTGCGCGCTCGCCGGGGGCGGCGCCGACGGCACGGGATCGGGCACCTTGAATCGCAGCGCCAGCCACGCCCCGAGGGCGACGGACGCCACCGCGGGCAGGAGGAAGGCGACCGGCGTGTGGTCGCCCGGTGCGTTGTAGCCGGGGACGCCGAACTGCTCCGGGAACCACAGCGCGACCGCGCCCATCGCATTCACGAGCGCGTGCATCACGATCGCGGGCAGGAGCGAGCCGGAGGTGTGTCGGAGGTGACCGAATGCGAGGCCGTAGAGCACCGCGCCGCTCGCCGCTGCGATCCACGCCTGGAACGACATCGAAGGATCGCCGTGGCCGAGGCCGAACAGGATGGCCACGAGCACGACGCCGGGTGCCGCTCCGAGCTGGGCGACGAGCCCCTGCTGGACCACTCCGCGGAAGAACCACTCCTCGATCACGGGCGCGAGACCCACGCTCAGGATCAGCGCCTCGAGCCGATCGAGACCGCCGTCCGGTGCTATCCGCTCTTTGACGACGGCGTCGAGGATCTGGGCATCGGGTGCAGGCAGCAGCGCACGCACGACGTTGTCGAGCTCGCTCGATAGCAAGGTGATCGGGATCATCAGGAGGATCGGCAGCACGAACCGGAGCGGCGCCACGCGCAGACCGAGACGCTCGGCCTGCGGCGGCGGCACCTGACGTGCGGCCAGCGTGCCGATGCCCCCAAATCCGACGGCGAGGCCGAGCCCCAGCCCCGCCACGGAGACCTTGCTTGCTTCGCCCGCGACCATCGCCACCACCATCAGCGCGGTCATGGACGCGAGCACCGTGAGCCAGACTGCGGAGACCGCGGTCGGGAACGGCGGAGGGGGCTTCACGCTGCGAGCGCCTCGGCGAGCGCGCGGCCGGTGTGCGAACGGGTCTGGCGCGCCACCTCCTCCGGAGGTCCCTCGGCCACGATCTCGCCTCCGCGCTCCCCTCCTTCGGGCCCGAGATCGATCACCCAGTCCGCGGTCTTGATCACGTCGAGGTGGTGCTCGATCACGACCACCGTGTTGCCGAGCCCGACCAGCCTTTGGAGCACCTCGAGCAGCTTCTCGACGTCGGCGAAGTGGAGGCCCGTAGTCGGCTCGTCCAGCACGTAGAGCGTGCGGCCGGTGTCGCGGCGCGCGAGCTCGCGCGCGAGCTTGATGCGCTGCGCCTCTCCACCGGAGAGCGTCGTTGCCGCCTGACCGAGGTGGACATAGTCGAGCCCCACGTCGTGCAGCGTCTGAAGCGGCCGGCGTATGGCCGGCACGGCGTCCATGAAAGTCAGCGCCTCTTCCACCGTCGTCTCGAGCACGTCGGCGATGGTCTTGCCCCGGTAGCGGATCTCGAGCGTCTCGCGGTTGTAGCGCCGTCCGCCACACACTTCGCAGGTCACGAAGAGATCGGGCAAGAAGTGCATCTCGATCCGCAGCACGCCATCGCCCTGGCACGACTCGCAGCGGCCGCCCTTCACGTTGAACGAGAACCGCCCCGGGTCGTAGCCGCGAAGACGCGCTTCCGGGACCTGGCTGAAGAGACTGCGGATGCCATCGAACACCCCGGTGTAGGTCGCAGGGTTGCTGCGTGGCGTGCGCCCGATCGGCGCCTGGCTCACGTCGATCACCTTGTCGATTTGCTCCGAGCCGAGGAGCCGCGCATAGCGGCCGGGCGTCTCCTGCGCCCCGTGCAGACGCTGCGCGAGCGCACGCTGCAGGGTGTCGTTGACGAGCGTCGACTTCCCCGAGCCCGAGACTCCCGTGACGACCGTCAGGACACCCAGCGGCAGGCGCAACGTGACGTCCTTCAGGTTGTGCTCACGGCACCCTTCGAGCACGAGCATCTTCCCGCTCGCTGTGCGCCGTTCCTGGGGCTGAGGAACGGCGCGTCGGCCGGAAAGATACGCGCCGGTGAGCGACTCGGGATCGGCGGCGATCTCGTCCGGCGTACCCTGGGCCACGATCGCGCCACCGTGGATCCCGGCGCCAGGTCCCATGTCGATCACCCAGTCCGCGGCACGGATGGTCGCCTCGTCGTGCTCCACGACGAGCACGCTGTTGCCGAGATCGCGCAGACGGAAGAGGCTTTCGAGGAGGCGGGCGTTGTCGCGCGGGTGTAGCCCGATCGACGGCTCGTCGAGGATGTACAGCACGCCCATCAAGCTCGAGCCGACCTGCGTCGCGAGGCGGATCCGCTGCCCCTCCCCGCCCGAGAGGCTCGCGCTCGGACGGTCGAGCGTCAGGTAGTCGAGCCCGACGTCGGACAGGAAGCGCAGGCGATCGCCGATCTCGCGCAGCACGCGGTCTGCGATCGCGCGCTCGACGGCCGGGAGCTCGAGGCCCTCCAGGAACTGCGTGGCTTCCGAGATGGGGAGTGCGGCCAGCTCGTGCAGACCGAGCCCCCCGAGCTTCACGCTGCGTGCTTCGACACGCAGGCGCGCTCCGCCACATTCCGGGCAGGGTCGCGGGCTCGTGAAGCGCTCGAGCTCGTCGCGAACGGAGTCGCCCTCAGCTTCGCTGCGCCGGCGCTCGAGCTCGCCCACCACGCCGTCCCACTTGCGCTTCACGGTCTGCGATTTGCCGCCCCGCACGAAGGTGAAGGCCACCTCGCGCTGGCCCGTGCCGTGGAGGATGCCGTCGCGCGCCGTCTTCGGCAGCTCGCTCCAGGGCGTCTCCATCGACACTCCAAGGTGATGAGCCAGCGCTTCGAGGAGCTGCCCGTAGTAACGCGCGC
>Ga0315273_10008035_pt1 | contig 13287 bp, 10 predicted proteins | sample YL17G02_0_MG_FD_205753 | JGI IMG/M metagenome (GOLD analysis project Ga0315273, IMG submission 205753) | Sediment microbial communities from Yellowstone Lake, YNP, Wyoming, USA - YL17G02_0 | ecosystem: Environmental > Aquatic > Freshwater > Lake > Sediment | place: USA: Wyoming | collected...
GGCCGCGGGCAAGCTGCCCGCGAACATCATCGTCCCCCGCGGCGCGGGCATCGCGCCTCACCTCGAGCCGTTTTCGAAGCGGCACGGCATCTCGGGCGCATGCGTCGTCGAAACCGGGCTGATCGCCGGGATCGGCCGCTACCTCGAGATGACGGTGCCGACGGTCCAGGGCGCGACCGGCGGGGCGGACACCGACGAGCTGGCGCTCGCCAAGGCCGTGGTCGAGATGCTCGCGGAGCACGACTTCGTCCTGTGCAATCTGAAGGCGCCGGACCTGGGCGGGCACGACAGCGGGGTGGCCGCGAAGATGCGCGCGATCCGGAAGATGGACAACCTGGCGCGCTACGTGCTCGATCACGCCCCGGCCGACCTGCACCTGGCGATCACCGCCGATCACTGCACGCCGATAGATTTCGGCGATCATACCGGCGACACGGTGCCCTTCGCGGTGCGAGGCCCGGCGGTGCGGCCCGACGCGGTGGAGAGCTTCGGTGAGCGACCCGTCGTCGCCGGCTCCATCGGCCGCGTTCGCGGCCTCGATGTGATGCCCATCCTCACCAACCTGATGGGCGTGCAGGAGAAGTTCGGGGCCTGACATCACCTGAACAGGGGTACGGTCGGGCATGATCACAGCCATCGCGCTGATCGTCATCTTCGCGGGCATGGCGGTGCTGATGTACCTCAACCGCCTGCCTGCGATCATCGCGCTGCCCATCATGGCGATCGCCATCGCGCTGGCTGCGCGCGTTCCCTGGGCGGACGCGGCGACCATCGTCAGCGACGGCGCGTTCGCGCTCCACAAGGCCTACGCCACCGCGATCCTGGGCGCCATCCTCGCCGAGATCGTCTCGAAGACGGGCGTGGCCGAAACCATGGTGAAGAAGGCGGCGGAACTGGGCGGCGATCGGCCGCTCGCGCTCTCCCTCATCCTCACCGCGGTGGTGGCGCTCCTGTTCACGACGCTGGGCGGGCTGGGCGCGGTGATCATGGTCGCGACCATCGTGTTCCCCATCCTGCTCGCGCTGGGCGTCCCCGGGCTGACGGTCGGCTCGCTCTTCCTGTTCGGGATGAGCCTCGGCGGCATCTTCAACCTGACGAACTGGCAGCTCTACAAGGAGACGCTGGGGCTCTCGCAGAGCACGATCCTCTCCTTCGCGATTCCCTTCGCCGGCGTCATGGCGGTGGCCACAGTCGTCTTCGCCGCGGTGCAGCTTCGGCCGAGCCGGCTGCGCAGGTACTGGTCGGCGCCGACTGCGCCGGCCAAGGCCGCGTTCGTCCCGTGGTACACGCTGCTCACGCCCATCATCCCGCTGCTTCCCGTGGTCGGGTTCGGCATCCACAACATCAAGACTCACCGGGGCTTCGACTTCCCCATCGTGACGGCCATGGTGATCGGGATCGCCTATGGCATACTGGTCGCGCCGCGGCCGGCGCAGGGGCGGATACAGCTTCTCGCCCGCAGCGTGGTTGACGGCATCGCGGCGGTCGCGCCCGCGGTGGCGCTAATGCTGGGGATCGGGATGCTGGTGAAGGCGGTAATGCATCCGGCGGTCCTCAGCCAGATCGAGCCGCGCCTGGCGGCGGTCATGCCGGGCGCGCCGGTCAGCTACGTCGTCGTGTTCACGGTTTTGGCGCCGTTGGCGCTGTACCGCGGGCCGCTCAATGTCTACGGAATGGGATTCGGGCTGGCGAAAGTCATGGCGGCCGCGCCCGGCCTGGGGCCGGCGGCGATCATGGCCGCCCTGCTCTCTGTGGGGCAGATTCAGGGGGTCTGCGACCCGACCAACACCCACAACGTCTGGATCGCGAACTACGTCGGGAGCGACGTCCAGCGGATCCTGAGGCGCACCATCGGGTATGTCTGGGCCGCCGCCGCGGTTGGGCTGGTGATCGGCGCGGCGCTGTTCATGCGGGGGTGATGACCCGCGCAAGTGGCACGGGCCGGAAGGGGCTTGCTTGTCGCCCCTCTCGTGCCTGTGCTATAATCCGGCGTCTTTTCGACAGGGGAGGCCTGGATGCGAGCGAGATTGGTTCGATGGGCGACACTGATCGCCCTCTGTGTGGCAGTCCTCGCGGTGGTCGTGAGCTCGGCTGTGCCCGAGGTCAAGCCGCCGCTCGCGGTGCAGTGGATCTACTCCATGGGCCCCGATTGGCGGAACCCCAACGCGCCGCTGATTCAAGGTGACCGGGTGTATGTCTCGTACGGCGGCGTCCTTCGCTGCCTCGACGTGGTGACCGGCGCGGAGCTGTGGAAGTTCAAGCCGAAGGCCGGGGAGGTCACCACCGCGCCGCTCGCCTACCAGCACCTGATTCTGGTCGGCGCCGACGATTCCGAGATGTACGCGGTCAACGCCAACGATGGCACCCAGGTCTGGGATCAGGTGTGCGCGGGCGTCATCGGTGGGGACCCCATTCTCCTCAACAACCTGCTGATCTTCGGGGCGCAGGAGATGGTGTACGCCATGGTCCCGGCGAGCGGCGATCTCAAGTGGATCTGCTCCCTGGGAGCCCCGGTGAGCGAGGGGCCGGTCACCGACGGGTCCATGCTCTACTTCCTCTGCGTGGACGGCTCCCTCCAGAGCGTGGACGCGGCCGAGGGCCGCTTCCGGTGGGCGGCGCAACTGCGAACCGGGCCGGACGCGTTCCCTCCCGTGGTCGCCGACCGGCGGGTGATCGTGGCCAGCGGCAAGACGCTCGTCGCGGTGAGCCGAAGCGGCGCGGTGAGCTGGAGCGCCGAGCTGCCATTGGCCATCGGCGGTCGCCCCACAGTGGTGGACGATCAGCTCTACGTGCCGACCGTGGGGGGCGAAGCCCCTGGTGAAGAGAGACGAGTGGTGACGCGCATCAGCCCCACCAAGGTCGTGTCCGGCGTGGGCCAGATCCTCGTGCTCTACCCCCGCTCCGGCCGCCAGCAGAGGACGGCGCTCTACCTGGTGAACGGAACGGCGACCGCGCCGCCGCTGGTCGAAGGCGGCACGGTGTTCGTGGGCACGGGCAGTGCCGCGATCTACGCGCTCAGCCAGGAGACTGGCGCGGTGAACTGGGTGTACCGCTGCATCGCCTCCGACCAGCCCCTGGATGAGGCCTCCACTTATGGCATCTACGCTCCCTTCGTCGCGGGCGGCGACGCGCTCTACTGCCTCACCGGCTCGGGCGACCTCTACAGCATGACTTCCGGCGCCCCCGATAGCGCCGGGCCGGTGTTCAGCGGCGTGAAGCCGGAGTCGAGCGACGCGCTCCCCGGCGGTCGTCCCGTGGACGTGACCTTCACCGTCACCGACGGCGGCAGCGGAGTGGACCCGTCCTCCATCCAGGTGACATACGACGGAACCCCGATAGAGGCCGAGTTCGAGCCCGCCTCGGGGGAGGTGAGGCTGCACGTGGGTTCCCCCAAGGATGGCGTGCACATCGTCAAGGGCACCGCCAAGGACTACCGCGGCAATGTGGGGACCGACACGTTCAGCTTCCTGACCGACTCCAGCATCAAGCCGCCGCCCAGCGATCAGACCCGGACTGGCCGGCAGGGTGCGGCCGGCGCGAGCCGCCGCGGCGGCTCGACGGGCGGTGCGACCAGAGGCGGCGGCGGAGCGCGAGGCGGCGGTGGAGCGCGAGGCGGTGGTGGAGGCGGCATGAGAGGCGGCGGTGGTGGTGGAATGCGGGGCGGCTAGTAGCCCGCTGCGGACCCCGAGGCGAGGCGCGAGTGACCGAGGAGCAAGCATGGCTGGCGCTGACCGCTGCCGAGCTGCCGCCGCGTACCGTTTTGGGGCTGCTTGACCGGTTCGACTCGCCCCAGGCGATAGCTTCGGAAGCGCCTTCCGCACTGTCGTCCTCCGTCCGGCTCACCGCGGGCGAACTGGCGCGCATCGTCGAGGCGCGCCAGCGAGATCACGAGCCGGCCCGGGAAGCTCTGGCGAAGATCGGCGCGCGGCTCGTCACTATCCGCGACAGCGAGTACCCGGCGAACCTGCGCAACATCTACGACCCCCCGCCCGTGCTGTTCGTCCGCGGACAGCTGCGCTCGTGCGACGAGAGAGCTGTCGCCATCGTCGGCACTCGCCGCGCCACGCCGTATGGCCGGTTGGTCTCGGAAACGCTGGGCCGCGACCTGGCGGTGCGCGGCGTCACCGTCGTCAGCGGCATGGCGGTGGGAGCGGACGCGGCGGCCCACCGGGGCGCTCTCTCGGCGCCGGGGGGACGGACGATCGGCGTGCTGGCCTGTGGGGTTGACGTCCCCTACCCGCGGGAGACGATGGAGCTGCGAGAGCAGGCGGTGACGCGGGGCGCGGTGATCTCGGAGCTGCCTCCTGGCACCCCCGCCCGCCCCGCGCGCTTCGTAGCGCGCAACCGCCTGATTAGCGGGCTGTCTCTGGGGGTCGTTGTCACCGAGGCGCCGGAGCGCAGCGGCGCGCTGATCACGGCCGGGATCGCGGCGGACCAGGGGCGGGAGGTGTTCGCCGTGCCCGGGAGCGTGAACAGCGAGTTGAGCCGGGGGACGCACGCGCTCCTGCGGGACGGGGCGCGTCTTGCCGCCTCGGTCGAGGATATCCTGGACGAGCTGGACCTGTCGGCATCTCCGCCCGAGCCGGCTCCGGCGGTGGTGGAAGAGGCGCCGGATGCGGGCCTCACGGGCGACGAGCGGTCCATCCTCACCGCACTGTCCTTGCAGCAGCGCCATATAGATGATATCGTGCACCACTGCCAACTGCCGCCGTCGCGAACCAGCGCCGGTTTGTTGATGCTGGAGCTCAAAGGGCTGGTGCGGCGACTCCCTGGCAATATGTTTATGCGCGTTCGCTGACATGCCACAGCCCCGAACGTGGTAACAACTGAGTAGCAGTCATGGCCAAGTCCCTGATCATAGTCGAGTCGCCGGCGAAAACTCGCACCATCGGCCAGTTCCTCGGCAAGGAGTTCCAGCTTGAGGCCTCCATGGGCCACGTGCGGGACCTGCCCAAGAGCACGCTCGGGGTGGATGTCGAGCACGGTTTTACGCCCAAGTACCTTCCCTTGCGCGACCGCGCGCAGGTGCTCAAGAAGCTGCGGGCGGCCGTCGCCAAGGCGAAAGAGGTCTACCTCGCGACCGACCCGGACCGGGAGGGGGAGGCCATCGCCTGGCACCTGGTCGAGGCGCTGAAGATCCCCGAGCCCCGGCGCATCGAGTTCAACGAGATCACGCGCCGCGCGGTGACCGACGCGCTCCAGCACCCACGCGGGATCGACATGCGCCGGGTCGACGCGCAGCAGGCGCGCCGCGTGCTGGATCGCCTGGTCGGCTACAAGCTCAGCCCGCTGCTGCAGAAGAAGATGCGGAAGTGGGGCCTGAGCGCGGGCCGGGTGCAGTCCGTCGCGGTGAAGCTGATCTGCGACCGCGAGCGGGAGATCGAGGCCTTAGTCCCCGAGGAGTTCTGGGACGTCACCGCCTACCTCACCCCCGAGGGCGTGGAGCAGGCATTCCCGGTCAAGCTGGTGCTGAAGGAGGGGAAGAAGATCCGCGTCGGCGACTTCGAGTCCGCGTCCCAGGTGACGGCCGAGATCTGGGATGCGCCACTGGTCGTCGAGCAGGTGAAGGAGTCGCAGAATCTCCGGCGGCCGCCTCCGCCGTTCATCACCAGCACGCTGCAGCAGGAGGCGGCCAACCGGCTCGGCATGTCCGCCCGCCAGACGATGCGGGTGGCGCAGGACCTCTACGAGGGGGTCAAGCTGGGCGGGGAACACGTCGGGCTGATCACCTACATGCGAACCGATTCCACCCGCGTGGCGCAGGAAGCCCAGGTTGAGGCGAGGCAGGTGATCGCGGGGCAGTTTGGCGAGGGCTATCTGCCGGAGAAGCCGCGGCAGTACGCGGCCCGGAGGGGCGCGCAAGAGGGGCACGAGGCGATCCGTCCGACATCGCCATCCCGCACGCCCGACCAGGTGGCGAAGATGCTCTCGGACGAGCGCCAGGTCCGCCTCTATCGGCTGATCTGGAATCGCTTCATGGCCAGCCAGATGGCGGAGCAGCGCCTGAAGATCACCGCGGTCGATGTATCCGCGGAGCCGTATCTACTACGCGGGCGGGGCGTGAAGGTGCTCTTCCCCGGGTTCACGGTCGTCTACCCGACTCGCGATCGAGAGGCCGAAGTGCCGGACCTGAAGCAGGGGATGTGGCTCGATATCCTGTCCCTGGGCGCGGATCAGCGGTTCACCGAGCCGCCCCCGCGCTACACCGAGGCGAGCCTGGTGCGGGAGCTGGAGCAGAACGGCATCGGCCGCCCGAGCACCTATGCCGCCATCATCGGCACCATTCAGGACCGCGGATACGTCTACCTCGAAGACAAGCGCTTCCATCCGACCGATCTCGGATTCGCGGTGACCGACCAGCTCGTCGCCCACTTCCCCGAGATCATCAACATCGAGTTCACCGCCGGCCTGGAATCCAAGCTGGACGAGATCGAGGAGGGCGCGGCCGACTGGGTTCGCACGCTCGAGGAGTTCTACGGCCCCTTCAACGAGGCGCTGGAGAAGGCCGAGGTCGAGATGGAGAAGGTCACCGTCAAGCCCAAGGAGACCGACGAGGTCTGCGATCTCTGCGGCAAGCCGATGCTGCTGCGGGTCGGCCGGCGGGGGCCGTTTCTCGCCTGCTCCGGCTACCCCGAGTGCAAGAACACCCGGCCGGTGACGGACGATGAGAAGCAGCGCCCGAAGAAGGCGCCATCGGAGCCGACCGATCAGGTGTGCGACAAGTGCGGCAGCCCGATGGTGATCCGCACCGGCCGCCGGGGACGATTCCTCGCCTGCTCGGCCTACCCGAAGTGCAAGAACGCTCGCCCGCTGCCGGAAGAGGAAGCGGCGGCCGCTGCTCTCGCCGCGGATGAGAAGTGCGACCTCTGCGGCCGGCCCATGACGGTGCGCCGGGGCCGCTTCGGCCCATTCCTGGGCTGCACCGGCTACCCCGAGTGCAAGGGGATAAAGAAGCTGCCGAAGGCCGCGGCCGAGGCGGCGAGCGCTGAGGCCGGGGCCGACCGCGGCGACAGCAACGCGGCATAGCACGCGCCCGGGAACCGGCACAGCATGCGCCCGCGACGCGGCATAGCACGCGCCGCAAGGCCGGCGTCACACACACTGGGGCGCCCGCGTAGTATCCCCTTGCTTACTCTACGAGCATACCATCTCTCGCTCATCTGCCTTGCTTGACACGCCCGAAGGGCAGATGCTATCATCGCCCTAGGCCGATCTAGGGGCGTTTGAGGGATGTCCAGGGCAGAGAATGGCTTTCGCGTCGCAGTCGTCGGCGCCCGCGCGGTGGGCCGCGAGATGCTCCGCGTGCTCCACCAGCGCAGCTTCCCGATGGCGAGCGTGCGCGTCTTCGCGACCCGCGAGCGCGATATCGCGGTGGACGACCGGAGGTACCACGTCGAGGTGATCAGCGAGGAGGCGTTCGACGACATAGACGTCGCCTTCTTCGCCGGCGGTGACGAGCGGGAGGGGCACTTCGGCCCGGTCGCGGCGAAGCGCGGGGCGGTTGTGATAGATAACGGCGATGCGTTCAGGCTCGATCCCGGCGTCCCCCTGGTGGTCCCCGAGGTCAACCCGGAGGCGCTCCGGCAGCACCGGAATCTGATCGCGAATCCCAACTGCTCGACGATCCAGTTCGTCGTTGCGATCAAGCCCCTTCATGACGCGGCCCGCCTCAAGCGGGCCGTGGTCGCGACCTACCAGGCCGTTTCCGGGCGAGGCACCTCCAAGCAGGGCACCGATCCGGTGGAGCAGTTGCGGGTCGAGATGGCGCTCATGGGCGAGCGGATGGCGCGGGTGCCGGCGAGCGAGCGCCCCGAGGAGCGCCTGCATTCGCTGGTGGAGGCCGCGGCGGAGGGCGCCGCGGAGGCCGTGACCGACCCGGGCCTGTTCCCGCATCCCATCGCGAGCAACGTCATCCCGCATATCAGCAGCTTCCGGGAGGACGGTTACTCCAAAGAGGAGATGAAGCTCGTCAGCGAGACGCGCAAGATCCTGGGAGAGCCGGACCTGCGCATCACCGCCACCACCGCGCGAGTCCCGGTGTTCAACGCGCACTCCGAGGCCGCCAACCTGGAGTTCGAGAGGCCCATCACCGCGGCTCAGGCGCGGGACATCCTTTCCAGGGCCCCGGGCGTGGTGGTTGTGGACGACCCTGGGAACGCCGACTATCCGCTCGCGATCTATGCCTCCGGGCGGGACGAGGTGTTCGTGGGCCGGATTCGCGAAGATCCGACCGTCCCCTCCGGGCTGAACATCTGGATCGTGTCCGACAACCTGCGGAAGGGGGCGGCGCTGAATGCGGTCCAGATCGCGGAGAAGATGATTGAGACGGGGCTGCTGGCCCCGCGCGTGACGGCATAGGAAGCTGTACCAGCCGGGCAAGCAGCCCGGATCCCTCCCGCTGCGGGTCTGGTACAGCCTCCGAGGTGGGCTCTGTTAGAGACGCCAAGGACACGCCCACACCGGGCGGCAAGGCGAGGCGAGCAGATCCATGAAGGTGGTCGTGCAGAAATTCGGTGGCACGTGTGTCGAGTCGAATTCGAACCAGCTCATCGCTGCCGAGCGCATCATGGAGGCGCGCGACCGGGGACTGCACCCGGTCGTCGTCGTCTCGGCGATGGGGCGCGAGGGCCAGCCATACTCGACCGTGGAGCTGGTCAAGATGGTCAGCCATATCCACCCCCACATCGAGCCGCGCGAGCTGGACTTGCTCATGTCCTGCGGCGAGATCATCTCCACCGTTGCCCTGGCGCATCTGCTGCGCACGAAGGGGTACGAGACCATCGCTCTCAGCGGCGGGCAGGCGGGGCTGATCACCGACGAGCACTACGGGCACGCGCACATCGTCCGCATCCAGGCTGACACGTTGCTGCAGGCGCTCCAGGACGGCTACATGGTGTTCGTCGCCGGCTTCCAGGGCATCACCTCCGCTCACCAGATCACCACGCTGGGCGCGGGCGGGAGCGACTACACGGCGGTCGCGCTGACCCGCATCATCACCGAGACCCCGAGGCTGCCGTTCGGCGAGGACCTGGAGGTGGCGCCGCTCCAGGTCTGGAAAGAAGTCGACGGGATCATGACCGCGAACCCGCACAGCCTCGACGATCAGTCGCTGGCGCGCACCATCCCGCAGCTGACGTATGATGAATGCGTCTCCATGTCGCGCCTGGGCGCGGAGGTGCTCCAGCAGCAGGCCGCCGAGATGGCCCGGAAGTACCGTATCCCGGTGAACGTGAGGAACTTCCGGGAGACCGACAAGCCGAGCACGCACATCGGCTCGCACACCGTGACCGTGACCGACGACCGCGTGACTGCGGTTGTGGATCAGCCCAAGCTGCTCGTCTTCGACCTCAGCACGGACGAGGAGCGACTCGGCCTGCAGATCGCCGAGCGGCTGGAGCGGAGGCGGCTGACGTTCTTCCAGGTGGACACGGATGCCGCCAGGACGCGGTTCGCAGTGCGGCCGCTGAAGTACCGCGACGTGGAGCAGATGGTGAGCGAGGTGATCGAGTCGCGGGGCGCGGAAGCGCGCCTGAACAGCGGCGACTTCGCCCTCGTGTCGATCGTCGGCGAAGCGCTGCGACAGCGTCTCGACGCGTGGCAGGAGCAGGCCGAGCGCGTGCTGACCGACGCCGGCATCGAGCTTCACGGCTCCAGCCGCGACGAGATCAGCCTCTCCTACCTGGTGGGTGAGGCGGACCGCAAGCAAGCCGTCGAGCGCCTGCACCGGCAGCTCGTGCTGTAGTGCGCCGCGCTTTGCCCGCGGCATCACAGGGCGGGGGGCGCGGCCCTGCGCAGCCCCAGGAAGCCCGGCCGGCGCTTCATCGGCAGGATCATCAGTGACGAGGTGGGGGTTTGACAGATGGCGTTGAATCTGAGAGGTGTCTTTGTCCCGAATATCACTCCGTTCTCCGCACAGAAGGTAGATGAGCCAGCGCTGAAGCGCCTCCTCGATTACCTGATCGAGCAGGGCGCCAGCGGCATCGTGCCGTGCGGCACCACCGGCGAGTCGGCCACCCTCGACCACGCCGAGCACCGACACGTCGTTGACCTGACCATCCAGCACGTTGCCGGCCGAGTGCCTGTGATCGCGGGCACCGGGTCGAACAGCACGGCCGAGGCGATCGAGCTGACCAGGCGCGCCGAGCAGGCCGGGGCGGACGCCGCGCTCCTAATCGCGCCCTACTACAATCGTCCCATGCAGAGCGGCCTGATCGCGCACTTCACCGCCATCGCTCAGGGCACCTCCCTGCCCATCATCATGTACAACATCCCCAAGCGCACCGGCGTCAACATGGAGCCGGAGACGGTGGCTGCGCTCTCGAAAGTGCCGAACATCGTCGGCATCAAGGAGGCGAGCGGGGACTTGAACCAGACCAACGAGATTCTGCGCCTCGCCGAGCCGGGCTTCGCGGTGCTGAGCGGCGACGGCAACATGACCTTCGCCATCTGCTGCCTCGGCGGGGTCGGCGCCATCCTCGCGGACGCGCACATCCTGCCGAGGGAATGGGCGCGGATGGTCGAGTTGATCGCGGCCGGGGAGATCGCAGGGGCGCGCGAGATCCATTTTCGCCTGCTGCCCATCGCCAAGGCGCTGTTCCTGGAGACCAGTCCCGTGCCGACCAAGGCCGCGATGGAGATGCTGGGGATCGTCGGGGGCGAGACGCGGCTGCCGCTGCTGCCTGCGACGGAGAAGTGCCGGGCCGTCTTGAGAGAGGAGTTGGGCAAGCTTGGGCTGCTCTGAGCGACTCTCGGCCCTCGAGCAGGTTCACGCGCAGATCCGGGTGTGCCCCCGGTGCGGCCTGTGCAAGAGCCGCACGAATGCGGTTCCCGGGGAAGGTTCGATAGACGCTGACGTCATGTTCGTGGGAGAAGGGCCGGGCGCTGAGGAGGACCGGCAAGGCCGGCCGTTCTGCGGGGCCTCGGGGAAGCTGCTCACCCGGCTGCTGCACGGCATCGGCGTGGACCGGGCCGATGTGTTCATCACCAGCCTGGTCAAGTGCCGTCCTCCCGGCAACCGCGACCCGCTCCCGGAAGAGATCGCCGCCTGTCATTCGTACCTCGTGTCCCAGGTTCGGCTCATCGCGCCGAAAGTGGTATGCGCCCTGGGGCGGCTCGCGGCGAAGTCGTTAATAGACCAGCGGATTGCGATCAGCCGCGATCACGGCCAGGAGCGGCGCATCGGCGACATCGTGTACGTTCCGATGTACCATCCGGCGGCCGCGCTCCACCGGGCGGAGATTCTTGGCGAGATCGAGCGCGACATGGAGGCGCTGCGGTCGGTTCTCACGCGGATGGGGATCGCAGGGGAGCAGGGACGATGACGAGCAGAATCTCGCTCAACCTGGTGACCATACGTCCGGCTCTGCTGGAGGCCAAGCTTCATGCCGCCTCCACCGCCGGGTTCCGCGCCGTCGGGCTGCTCTGGGAGGAGATGGCGGAGCAGCGCGAGGCCGGGCTGGAGGAGGTCAGGCTGAGCGGCCTCGCCGTCTCGGAGATCGCCGCCATCAGGGGCTGGGCGGATCCGGACCGCACCTCGCGCACGGTGGCCATGGCCCGCGCCGAGCAGGCCTTCGAGATGGCCGCCAACATCGGGTGCGGCCTCGTGGTCGCGCATCCGACCCCGGGAGAGTTCGAGCCGTTCAGCGCGGCGGGCGATTTCCGGGAACTGTGCCGGCTGGCGCAGCCGTTCCGGGTGAAGGTGGGATTGGAGTTCATCGGCAACTCTCGCCAGACCAACACGCTCGCCGCGGCCTGGGAGATCGTTGACCTGGCGGATGCGGAGAACGGCGGCCTGGTCGTGGACACGTTCCATTTCTTCCGCGGCGGCTCCACGCTCGAGATGCTGGAGCCGGTGCCGGGGGGCAAGGTGTACCTGGTGCAGGTGAGCGACTGCATGGAGCTGCCGCGGCACGAGATGGAGAACCGCCACAGGGTGTACCCGGGGACGGGCGTGTTTCCCCTGGAGCCGCTGATCGCGGCATTGAGGGAGAAGTCGTATTCGGGGTACTATTCCCTCGAGCTTCACAATGAGGAGTACTGGCAGGAGAGCCCACTGGTGGTCGCCCGGGAGGGTATGCGCGCGATGCGGCGGCTCGACCTGCGGTAGTCCGGGCTCTCGCTGACCCACATGGCTCCGTCGCAGGAAAGAAAGGTAAGGAATGCCTGAACGCCCTCTCAAAGAGTTGAACCCGATCTGTGCGAAGATCCGCGAGAGCTTCGATGCCAAGGACGCGGCGCGCGAGCGCGCCCTGGTGCTGTCTCGAGAAGTCATCCGCAACAGTGCGAACGCTATCCGCGCGGTCCATCGCGAGGAATTCGACGAGGCGGTCTCCCTGATGAACCAGAGCGATGGGCTGCTCAGGGAGGTGGACAAGGCGCTCAAGGACCACCCCGACGTCTATTACGCCGGCTTCGTGCACGATTCGCAGAAGGAGCACGCAGAGGCACACCTGACGTACGCGCTCGTTCGCAGCGAGACCCTGCCCGATCCGGACAGCATCAGGGTCGGGTACGCGGCTTACCTCAACGGCATGGGGGAGGCGGTCGGCGAGCTCCGTCGCCACGCCCTCGACCGCATCCGGCAGAACGACATGAACTGGGGCGAGTCGCTGCTCGCCGCCATGGACGAGATCTACTACGCGATGGTATCATTCGACTACCCGACCGCCATCTCCGGCGGCCTGAAGCGCACCGCCGACGTCACCCGCTCGCTCATCGAGCGCACCCGCGGCGACCTCACCAACGCCATCCGTCAGCAGCGCCTCGAGGGCGCGCTGGCAGAGCTGGAACAGCGGCTCAAGTAGCTTTCCAGTTTTCCGGGAGGAGCCCTAGCGCATGTCAACTGCCCGCAAGGTCATCTACAGCGCCATGCAGGTCACCGGCCTCCTGCACCTCGGCAACTACGAGGGCGCGCTCCGCAACTGGGTGGGGCTCCAGCACGAGTACGAGTTCTACGCGGGCATCGTGGACCTGCATTCGCTCACCACCGCGTTCGAGGACACGAGCACGATCGTGCCCTACACGCGGGCAGCGGCGATAGACTACCTGGCCGCTGGCATTGATCCCGAGATCACGCCCATCGTCGTGCAGTCGAGGGTGCCGGCCCACTCGGAGATGCACGTCCTGCTCTCCATGGTCACGCCCCTGAGCTGGCTGGAGCGAGTGCCCACGTACAAGGAGAAGCGGGAGCAGTTGCACATCGCCAGCCCGTCATATGGGCTGCTCGGCTACCCGGTCCTCATGGCCGCCGACATCATGGTCTACCGCGCGAACGCAGTGCCGGTGGGC
>Ga0315273_10008036_pt1 | contig 13285 bp, 12 predicted proteins | sample YL17G02_0_MG_FD_205753 | JGI IMG/M metagenome (GOLD analysis project Ga0315273, IMG submission 205753) | Sediment microbial communities from Yellowstone Lake, YNP, Wyoming, USA - YL17G02_0 | ecosystem: Environmental > Aquatic > Freshwater > Lake > Sediment | place: USA: Wyoming | collected...
TGTGGCAAGAGCACCTTGCTCCGCCACCTGATCGGCTTGAACGAGCCGGCCACCGGCGAGATCTGGTACGGGAGCGAAAACTTCACGGCCGCCGACCTCCTCAAACGGCGAGCGATGTTGCAACGCTTCGGTGTCCTCTATCAGAGCGGCGCGCTCTGGAGCTCGATGACGTTGGCCGAGAACATCGGCTTACCACTCGGCGAGTACACGGATTTGACGCCCAGCGAGATTCGCAAGGTGGCGAGCCTGAAGCTCGCGCTCGTCGGGTTGAAGGGCTTCGAGGACTTCTATCCCTCGCAGATCAGCGGCGGCATGCAGAAGCGCGCCGGGCTGGCACGGGCGATGGCGTTCGACCCGGAGGTGCTGTTCTTCGACGAGCCGTCGGCGGGATTGGACCCGATCAGCTCCAAGCTGCTGGACGATCTCATCTTGGAGCTGCGGGAGAGTCTGGGAGCCACCATCGTCGTGGTCACCCACGAGCTGGCGAGCATCTTCGCGATCGCGACCAACAGCGTATTCCTCGACGTGGACACCCGGACGATGACTGATCTGGGGCCGCCGCGGGAGTTGCTGCACTCGGGAAGTGCCGGCGTGCGCCGCTTCCTGAGCCGCGGGGAGGCAAACGGCGCCGCGGGGAGGACCCATGGGTAGAAAGGCCAATCCGGCAATGATCGGCGCCTTCGTGGTGGGCGCAGTCGCCTTGGCAGTGGCTGGCGTGTTGATTTTCGGTTCCGGCCGACTGTTCAAGCACACCTCCGAGTACGTCTGCTTCTTCCGGGGAACGGTCGACGGCCTCAACGTCGGGGCCCCGGTCAGAATGAAGGGCGTGGAGATCGGATCGGTGGTCAACATCCGGCTCAAATTGCCCGAGCAAGAGATGCCAATGGTCACTGCGCAGGGGATTCAGATCCCGGTCACCATCGAGATCGACAACGACAAGGTGGCTGCCTTGGGCGCCCGGCAGCAGCGCAACCTCAAGGAGTTGATCGCCTACGGCCTGCGCGCGCAGCTCAACGCGCAGAGCCTGGTGACCGGGCTGCTCTTCGTCCAACTCGACTTTCGTCCGGAGACCCCGGCCGCGTTCGTTCTCCCGCCAGACTCGAAAACGCCCGAGATCCCGACGATGCCGACCACCATGGAACAGGTGCGGTCGGCGGCCGAGAACCTCTTTCGCAAGCTGCAAGCGGTGCACGTCGAGGACCTCGTCAAGTCGCTCACGGAGACGGTCGACGCGATCAAGAACGTCGTGACGACACCCGAACTGAAGGAGACCATCCAGGCCCTGCCGGCCACGGTCGCAAACCTCAATCAGACGGTGACGAGCTTCCGCGAGTTGAGCGCGCACGTGGACACCAAGGCGGGCCCGCTGCTCGACAGTCTCAAGGGAACATCCGACAAAGGCGGTGCCGCTTTGGACCAGGCGCGCGGCACACTGCAGACCGTCGACGAGGTCGTCAAGCCGGATGCGCCGCTGTCCGCCGAGCTTACCGGAACCCTGCAGGAGCTGTCGGCCGCGGCGCGCGCGCTGCGATTGCTTGCCAACTATCTGGAGCGCAACCCAAGTGCCCTCGTGCGCGGAAAGGCCGTGACATCCCAATGAGTCAGAGATCGAGTCGCGACGCGGCAACGGTGCTCGTCGTCGGCGCCTGGCTGTGCGGATGCTCGTCGGTTCTCGCTCCGCAGCGGGATCCCTCCCGGTTCTACACGCTGAGCCCCGTCGTCGACGCGGGCGGAAGCTATCAGCGCGAGCCGCGGACAGTCATCTACGGCCTCGGCCCGATCGAGCTGCCGGAGTATCTCGATCGCAACGAGCTCGCGGAGCGCATGAGCTCGGCCGAGGTGCGGTATTCGCCGATAGACCTCTGGGCCGAGCCCCTGAAGACAAACCTGACCCGGGTGCTGCTGCAGAATCTCTCGTCTCTGCTGGGCGCCGATCGGATCGTCTTGTACCCGTGGCCGGGCACGGTCGCCGTCGGCTACCAGGTTACGGTCAGCATCCTGCGCTTCGAGCGCACGGCCGCGGGCGAGGCGCAATTGCGGGTGCGCTGGGCGATCCGAGACCCGCGCAGCGGGCAGTATCTGGCCCTCGAGGAGTCCAACTTCGCACACCCGGCGTCGTCGCCCGAGGCCGCCGACGCGGTGGACGCATTGAGCGCCGACCTCGGTGATCTCTGTCGCGAGATCGCCGCCGCGCTCCAGAAATTGCCGCCCCCGCAGCAGCCGCCACCACGGGGACGTTCTTGACCTTCGTTGCCTTCGCGTCGCGTTCCTCGCGTTGGCGGAATGCTGTAAGGAGATACGCACGACGAAGGTTACGAAGGTCAAGAACGTCCCCGTCAGTGCCCGTGGCGGTGGTGGACGTCGGGGCTGTGCGGATGATCGTGCTCGAGCGCTTCGTGGCGATGCCCGTGCGCGTGTGAGCCGCCGATTTCGCCCGCGGCGTGCGCGTGGCGATGATGCTCGTCATGCACGTGAGCGTGAGAATGCTCGACCGTCTCGTGCGGGTGGCGATGCCCGTGCGGTTCGCCGAGGAGGCGCCAGACGCCGACCGCCATCAACGCGGCGGCGAGGCCGAGGCGGGGCGAGACCGGCTCGGAGAGCACGCAAACAGCCGCAATCGCCCCGATGAACGGCGCGGTCGCGAAATACGCGCCAGCGCGCGACGCGCCGAGGCCGCGCAGTGAAACGATGTAGAGCGTGAGGCTCGCGCCGTACGAAAGCGCGCCGACGACGCCCGCGGCGATGATCGTCCCGGACGACGGCCACGAGGCATCGAGCCGCAGCGCGATCGCGACGTTGACCGCACCGCCGACTAGCCCCTTCAGCGCGGCGATCGTCACGGCGTCGCCGTGCGCCACTTCTCGCGTGAAATTGTTGTCGAGCGCCCAGCACGCGGAGGCCAGCGCCACGGCCGCGAGGCCGAGCGGGTCGACCGCCGCATTTTCGAGGGTGACCGTCGCAACCGCTCCGAGGGTGATGAGCGCGAGCGCTTCGAGCGTCCGCGCGCCGAGGTGCTCGCCGAAGAACAGGCGTGCGAAGAGAGCGGTGAGCGGCGCTTCGAGGACGAGCACGAGCGAGGCCGAAGACGCGGTCGTGCGCGAAAGGCCTTCGAGGAGGAGCAGCGGCGCCACGACTCCGCCGAGGACGATCGCGCTCGCCAGCCACGTTGCGTCACGCGGCGCCGGCGTCCAGGCCGTCCCCCTTCGCAGCAGCCGGACACCGCCGAGAGCGATTCCCGACCCGAGGTACAGCAGACCGGCGAGCACTTGAGGATCGGCCGCGCCGAGCAACGTCTTCGCGACCGGCGCTCCGCTCCCGAACAAGAGCGCCGCGGCCAGGGCCGCAGCCGAAGCTCGCCTCGTCCTTCGCTCGTTTGACGCCGTTCCCTTTGCCCGTGTAGAAGGCCGCATCGATTTGGCTAGCGCCCCAGGATGACCCAAACCACCGACATCGCGAGGCCCTGATCATGCCTTGGTGGCTGTGGATGCTCTTCGGTTTGGTGTTGTTGATCCTCGAGGTGCAGCTCGCCAGCGGCTTCTACCTGGCGTTCTTCGGAATCGGCGCGCTGTGCGTCGGGTTTCTCGCGGCGATCGGCTTGGCCGAAGCGGGCTGGCTCCAGTGGCTGCTCTTCTCCGTGCTCTCCCTGGTCACTCTCGCGTTCCTGCGCCGTCCGATTGTGATGAGGCTCGCTCCCGCCGGCGGCGATCGTGTCGACAGCCTGGTCGGCGAAGCCGCGACTGCCACCGAGGATATCCCGGGGGGCGGGGTCGGCAAAGCAGAGCTCCGCGGCACGACGTGGACCGCTCGCAATAACGGGTCGGTCTTGCTCGCGAAGAACACGCGCTGTCGCGTCGAGCGGGTCGAGGGGCTGACGATCTGGATTCGCCCGGAGTGATTCGCGGCACGCACAATCGGAGGATTTCATGACCGGAAGCTTAATCGTCGTCCTCGGGCTCGCCGCGCTGGTCGTGTACGTGTTGGCACGCACCGCGGTCGTCGTCCCGCAGCAGAGCGCGTACGTGGTCGAGCGCTTGGGCAAGTTCACCGGCACGCTCGGCGCCGGCTTCCACATCCTGCTGCCGTTCGTCGACATCATCCGCTACAAGCATTCGCTGAAAGAGCAGGCGATCGACATTCCGGCGCAGAGCTGCATCACCCGCGACAACGTCCAGGTTCACGTCGACGGCATCCTCTACTTGAAGGTCCTGAACGCCGAGCGCGCCTCCTATGGGATCTCGGACTACGTCTTCGCGCTCGTGCAGCTCGCGCAGACCAATCTGCGGAGCGAGATCGGCAAGATCGACCTCGACCGCACGTTCGAGGAGCGCACGCACATCAATGCGCAGGTGGTGAGCGAAGTCGACAAGGCCTCCGAGGCATGGGGGGTGAAGGTCCTGCGTTACGAGATCAAGAACATCAAGCCGCCCGACGACGTGCTCGCGGCGATGGAGAAGCAGATGCGGGCCGAGCGCGAGAAGCGCGCCGTGATCCTCACCTCCGAGGGCGAGCGCGACGCCGCGGTCAACTCGGCCGAAGGCAAGAAACAGCAAGTCATCAAAGCGTCCGAGGCCAACCGCCAGCAGCGCATCAACGAGGCCGAGGGCGAGGCCGCCGCGATCCTCGCGCGGGCGACCGCCACCGCCGAAGGGATCCGCAAAGTCGCCGAGGCAATCCAGTCCGCGGGTGGCTACGAAGCGGTCCAGCTGCGCGTTGCCGAGCAGTACATCACGAACTTCGGCGAGCTCGCCAAGGCGGGCAACACGCTGATCCTGCCCGCGAACCTCTCCGACGTCGGCTCGATGATCTCGCTCGCGATGAATGTCATCCGCCGCCAAGGGGCGCAACCCAAGGCGGGCGACGGCCAAGGTAGCGAGCGAGTGTCCTAGATGCCGAGGTGATCGAGCTCGCGGACGAGGGCCCGCGCCGCCTCGGCGCGGGCAGAGAACCGGTTCTTCTCTTCGCGGGTCAGCTCGGCGAGCGTGCGGCCGAGCGCGGGAAGCAGAAACAGCGGATCGTACCCGAAGCCTCCCGAGCCGCGGGGCGCTTCGGCGATCTCTCCCTCGCAGCGGCCGTCGGCGGTCAGCTCTCGGCCATCGGCGAGAATCAGCACGATCGCAGTGCGAAACCGCGCACGGCGCTCCGCGCCGCCTCGTCCGCGGAGCTCGTCGAGGAGCCGCCGATTGCGATCGGCGGCCGCGGTCCCGTAACGAGCGGAATGGACGCCCGGCCGGCCGCCGAGCGCATCGACCTCGAGGCCCGAATCGTCCGCCAGGGCGGCGGCGCCGAGCGCGGCGAACAGCGCACGCGCCTTGATGCGCGCGTTCTCTCGATAGCTCGCGCCGCTCTCCGGCGGCGCGCGATACGACTCGGGAGCCGGCGCGAGCCGCAGACGAGAGCCGAGCAGCTCGTCGAGCTCGCGGAGCTTCGCCGGACTGGCGGTGGCCGCGGTGACGATCACGCGCGCCGGATCGCGGCTCGCTGCAGCTGGATCAACTGGCGGATGCCGGACCAGGCGAGCGCGGCCATGCGGTCGGATTGAGTCTTCGAGAACGGTGCGGCTTCCGCCGTGCCTTGGATCTCGACGAAGCGCCCTTGATCGGTCATCACGAAATTCATGTCGACCTCCGCCTTGCTGTCTTCTTCGTAGCAGAGATCGAGACATTCGACGCCGTCGACGACGCCCGCGCTCACCGCCGCAACCGCGCCACGGATCGGATTCCTTTCGAGCAGCCCTTTCCGTTCGAGATTTCGCACCGCGAACGCCAGCGCCACCCAGCCTCCGGTGATCGATGCGGTGCGCGTGCCCCCATCCGCCTGCAGAACGTCGCAATCGATCCAAATGCTCCGCTCGCCGAGCGCCTCGAGATCGGTCACGGCGCGCAAGCTCCGGCCGATCAGCCGCTGGATCTCGTGCGTCCGTCCTCCGACACGGCCGCGGGCGGCTTCCCGCTCCATGCGCGTGTGCGTCGAGCGCGGCAGCATGCCGTACTCTGCGGTGACCCACCCTCGACCGGAATCTTTGAGGAACGCGGGCACCCGATCCTCCACCGATGCCGTGCACAGGACCCGCGTGTCCCCCATCTCGATCAGCGCCGAGCCTTCCGCGTGCTTGAGAACGCCCGTGGAGATTTTAACGGCCCGGAGCTGTCGAGGACGACGGCCATCGGCCCTACCCCCCATCCTTTTCATAGCCTTTCCAGTTTCAGACACGGGTTACTTGTCCGGTAAGAGCGAGATGTGTTAATTTTTCAACACTTGGACAACGGTCATAACCATAGATTGATGATCGGGCAACACCCGCTCATCGAGCGCATCCAAGTGTTGATTCGAAAGGTCGCGGCGACCGGCGCGACCGTGCTCGTCACCGGCGAGAGCGGCACGGGCAAGGAGCTCGTCGCTCGTAGCCTTCACGCCTTGAGCGCGCGCTCCGAGGGGCCGTTCATCGCGCTCAACTGCGGCGCCATTCCGGCGGAGCTGCTCGAGTCCGAGCTGTTCGGGCACGAGCGAGGGGCATTCACCGGCGCGATCGGCGCTCGCCATGGAATGTTCCAGGTGGCACGCGGCGGGACGATCTTCCTCGATGAAGTCGCCGAGATGAGCCCGCCGCTGCAGGTCAAGCTGCTTCGCGTGCTGCAGGAGCGAGAGTTCCGCCCGGTCGGCTCCGATCGGACCATCAAGGCCGACGTGCGCGTCATCGCGGCCTCCAACAAGGAGCTCTTTGACGAGGTCGGCAAGGGACGGTTTCGTGAGGACCTCTTCTATCGCTTGCAAGTGATCCCCATCCGCCTCCCGCCGCTCCGCGATCGCCGGTCCGACATTCCGCTTTTGATGGAGCATTTCCTGGAGAAGATGAATGCGCGGCGGCCGCAGGGGCCCGTGCGCCTCAGTGAGGCGGCACAGGTGCAACTCTGGGAGTACGACTGGCCGGGGAACGTCCGCGAGCTGGAGAACGTCATCGAGCAACTGGTGATCCTCGCCGACAACGACACGATCGACGCCGAGAATTTGCCGCCGAGCGTTCGCCGCTTCGTCTCCGGCAAGCGGAATCCGACCCCCATGCTCAGCGACGGGACGTTCGACTTCAACCGCGCCGTCGAGGCGTACGAGAACCAGCTGATCCAAGAAGCCCTGCAGAAGTCGGGCGGAAATAAGCAGGCGGCCGCACGTCTGCTCGGGCTCAAACGCACGACGTTGGTGGCAAAGCTGCGGCGGCGAAGCACGGTCCCCATACAGCATCTGGCCTCGTGAGATCTGGCATCATGAACGACCCACCCGACGATAAGCCCGGCTCGAACCCGCAAGGGCGGGCGGCAGATCTCGGCGAGAGGGTCCCTGGCAAGCTCGGGCATCCGCTACACCGCGCTGCGGATTTCGGCTCCGTTCTCGTCGTCGACGACGACCCGGACGCGGTCGAGATCCTCTGCCGTCTACTCGGCACGCAGAAGCTGCGCACGCTTCGCGCTCAAAGCGGCGCACAGTGCCTCGAGATCGCCCGAGCACAGTCCGTCGACGTGATCTTGCTCGACGTCAACATGCCGGGCATGGACGGCCTCACGGTCTGCACGGAGCTCGCCCGCGACGATCGAACCCGTGCGATCCCGGTGATCCTGGTCACCGCCCGCGACGACCACGAGACGCGCGTGGCGGGGATGAAGCTCGGCGTCAGCGAATTTCTCACGAAGCCGGTCAACAAGGCGGACCTCTTCAGCCGTGTTCGCGGTCAGCTCGAGGGCCGCGCGCTCGCCCGTCAGATGGACCAGGCGATTCAGGAACCGACGAAGGAATAGGCTTCAGGCCGAAGAGCCGGTCGGTTCCGACCCCTTCCGCGTCAGTCCGCCGCCGGCGTCCGCACACGCGCCACGTAGGCGACGAGATCCGCGTAGTCGCGAGCAAATTCCAGTTCCGCGACTTCTTGGCAGGTGACGAGATGAGCCGCAACGGCGATGTCGCCGAGATGGCGAGCGCCGGAATCGAGCGCGCGACGGCCGATGGCCTCGCGGACCTGGCCGAGACGGACACGTAGCTCCGTCACGAGGTCGTCGCGCGGCGAGTCGCCCCGGAGAAGCCGGGTGGTGAGCGTGCGGATCGCTTGCTCCGCGAACTCGGCGAGCGTCACGGCCTGGTTCCGTTTCTGCGGGTCGGGCGGAAAAATCGACGGCGGCCCGTACGTACGCTCGAGGTAGAACGCGATTGGCCGCGTGCCCGCGACGGCGTGAGCGTCATCTTCGAGCAGCGGCACGTCGTCCGTTTCGTGGCGGCGCAGGAGATCCGCGGCGATCGACGGTTCGACCTCGATCGGCCGATAGTCGAGACGCTTGCGCTCGAGCACCCAGCGGACCGTACGGCACTCGGGTGAAGCCTCGCGCTGATAGAGACGGCGGCTCACGGCCGGGTCCCTACAACAAGACGTCGCGATCGGCTACAACCGCCGCGTGGACCCGACCCCCTTTCATCCGCTCGTCGCGCGCTGGTTCGCAGAGACCTTCGCCGCTCCGACGGCGGCACAGCAGGCGGGCTGGAGAGAGATCTCCCGCGGGCTCGACACGCTGATCGCGGCGCCGACGGGCTCGGGCAAGACGTTGGCCGCGTTTCTCTGGGCGCTCAACCGCCTGGTCGAAGACGCGGCGGCCGGCGTGCTCACGGAGCGGGTCCGCGTCGTCTACGTGTCGCCGCTCAAGGCGCTTGGCAACGACGTCGAGAAGAACCTGCAACGGCCGCTGGCCGACATCCGCAAGCTTGCCGAAGGTGAAGGCATCGACCTCTCCGAGATCCGAGTCGCCGTGCGCTCCGGCGATACTCCGCCGCACGAGCGGCAGCGCCAGGTGCGCCGCCCGCCGCACATTCTCATCACGACGCCCGAGTCGCTCTACATTCTCCTCACCGCCGAGAAGAGCCGTCAGGCGCTCGCCGAGGCGGAAACCGTGATCGTCGACGAGATCCATGCGGTCGCCGCCGACAAGCGAGGGGCCCACCTCGCTCTTTCACTCGAGCGCTTTGATGCGCTCGCCCGGCGACGGCTCCAGCGAATCGGGCTCTCCGCGACCCAGAAGCCGATCGAGGAGGTCGCGAAGCTGCTGGTCGGCGCCGGACGGCTCGCGGAGGATGGACAACCGCGATGCGCGATCGTCGACGCCGGGCACCGCCGCGATCTCGACCTGTCGATCGAGACGACCGATCTCGAGCTCGGGCCGATCGTCACCCACGAGCTCCGCGCGGCGATCTACGAGCGCATCGTCGCGCTCGCCGCCAGCCACCGGGCGACGATCGTGTTCGTCAACACCCGACGGCTCGTCGAGCGCGTCGCCCACGAGCTGACGGAGCGGCTCGGCGAGGGCAAGGTCGCCGCGCATCACGGAAGCCTCTCGCGGAAAATCCGGTTGGCGGCGGAAGAAGGCCTCAAGTCGGGCGCGGTGTCCGTGGTCGTCGCCACGGCCTCGCTCGAGCTCGGCATCGACGTCGGCCACGTCGACCTCGTCTGCCACCTCGGCGCTCCGCGGTCGATCGCGACGCTGCTCCAGCGCGTCGGCCGTTCCGGGCATTTTCTCGGCGCCGTTCCGAAGGGGATCCTGTTTCCGCTCACGCGCGACGAGCTCTTGCAATCCGCGGCCGCGGTGCGCGCCGTGCACCAAGGCCAGCTCGACCGGTTGAGCATTCCGGAAAACCCGCTCGACATCCTCGCGCAGCAGATCGTCGCCACCGCCGCATCCGCGGAGATCGACGTCGACGATCTCTTCGCGTGCGTCCGCCGTGCCTATCCGTTTCGCGATCTCGAGCGGAGCCGCTTCGACCAAGTTCTCGAGATGCTCAGTGAAGGCGTTTCCACGCGCCGCGGGCGGCGCTCGGCGCACCTCCATCACGACCGCGTGCACGGGCGCCTTCGCGGACGGCGGGGTGCGCGCCTCGCCGCGATCACCGGCGGCGGGGCCATTCCCGATACCGCGGATTACGACGTCGTCGAGGATCCGACCGGCAACCTCGTCGGACGGATCAACGAGGACTACGCGGTCGAGAGCATGGCCGGCGACATCTTCCTGCTCGGCAACCATTCGTGGCGCATCCGGCGGGTCGAGGCCGGCCGCGTGCGCGTGACGGATGCCGCGAACGCGCCGCCGACGATCCCCTTCTGGCTCGGCGAGGCGCCGGCGCGCACTGCGGAGCTGTCCGCCGCCGTCGCGGATCTCCGCCGCGAGATCGCCGAGCGACTGCACGATCCCGCGGGCGCTGCCGGGTGGCTCTCCGCAGAGAGCGGCGTCGATCATGGCGGAGCCGGCGAGCTCGTCCGCTACGTCGCCGAGACCATGACGGTCCTCGGCGCGGTTCCCACGCTCGATACGATCATCGCCGAGCGCTTCTTCGACGAAGCGGGCGGCCAACAGCTCGTGCTGCACGCACCCTTCGGCGGGCGCATCAACCGCGCCCTCGGTCTGGCGCTCCGCAAGCGCTTCTGCGTGAGCTTCGACTTCGAGCTCCAGGCGGCCGCGACCGACGACGGCGTGGTCATCTCACTCGGCGAGCAGCACAGCTTTCCGCTCCCGGCCGTGTTCTCGATGCTGCACCCGCGGACGTTCGGGGCCGATCTCGTTCAAGCCGCGCTTCGTGCGCCGATGTTCACCAACCGCTGGCGTTGGAACGCAACGCGCGCGCTGGCATTGGCGCGCACGCAAGGGGGCAAGCGCGTACCGATCGCGATACAGCGGATGCGGGCCGAAGACCTGCTCGCAGCGGTGTTCCCGGCGCAGCTCGCCTGCGGAGACAACGGGCCCCGGCTCATCGACCCACCGGATCACCCGCTCGTCAACGAAACACTCGGCAACTGTCTGCACGAAGCGATGGACGCCGACGGCCTTCGCCGCGTGCTCGAGGCGATCGAGAGCGGGGCGATCCGCACGCTCGCCGTCGAGACGCCGGCACCCTCGCCGATGTCACATGAGCTTCTCAACGCCAACCCCTATGCCTTTCTGGACGACGCACCGCTCGAAGAGCGCCGCGCCCGGGCGGTGTCGCTGCGACGGACCGATCCCGACCTCGCGAGTGGCCTCGGCAGCCTCGATCCGGCGGCCATCGCGGAGGTTCGCCGCCAGGCCTGGCCCGACGCGCGCGACGCCGACGAAGCGCACGACGCCTTGTTGACGCTTTGCGTGCTGCCCGAGGCCGACGGCGGCGGATGGCAGTCGCTTCTCGATGCGCTGGTCGCCGCCGGCCGGGTGAGCGTGGCGCGGATCGGCGCGTCCCGCCTGTTCGTCGCCGCCGAGCGGGCGGCGTGGGTGCGGGCGGCGATCCCGGAAGTCGCCTTTTCGCCGGAGCCTCCGGCGCTCGTCGGCATACGCGAGCCGGCGGATGGCGAAGAGGCGCTCGGTGAAATCGTGCGCGGCTGGATGAGCGTCGTCGGGCCGACGACCGTCGGGGCGCTCGCCGAGCGACTGAAGCTGCCGCCGGCGCGAGTCGAGGCTGCGCTCGCCCGGCTCGAAGCGGAGGGACAAGCGCTGCGGGGCTCTTTCCTTCCGGGATCGCGCGCCGCGGAGTGGTGCGATCGCGCTCTGCTCGCGCGCATCCACCGCCTGACCCTCGGCCGCCTGCGGAAGGAGATCGAAGCGGTCTCGCCGGTCGAGTTCTTGCGATTCCTCCTCCACTGGCAGCATGCGCAGCCGGGGACGCGGCTCCACGGGCGGGACGGCGTGCTCGAGATCATTCGGCAGCTCGAAGGGCTCGAGCTGCCGGGACCTGCTTGGGAGCGTGACGTCCTGCCCGCGCGAATCGCCGACTACGACCCTGCGGACCTCGAAGACCTATGCCTCGCCGGCGAGGTCGTCTGGGGGCGCCTTCGCCTCGCGCCCGCCGCTGGCGACGAACTCCCCGAGACGGCGCGCGAGCGCCGGCGAGCCGCGCCGACACGCTCCGCCCCCTTGGCGTTCGTGCTTCGTCAGGATCTTGACGCTCTGCTCGAGCCCGCGCCCGCGGGCTTCACACCCGCAGATCTCTCCCCGGCCGCCGCCGGCGCTCTCGAGTTCCTCGACGCCCATGGCGCTTCCTTTCTCGGCGACATCGCCCGCGGCATTCACCGCCTGCCGAGCGAGGTCGAGGACGCGCTCTGGGAACTCGTCGCCTCGGGCTTGGTGACGGGCGACGGGATCGCCGGTCTGCGCACGCTCTTGCTCCCCGAGGACAAGCGCCAGCCGCGGCGCCGCCACTTGCGCGCGCTCCCCGGCCGCGCGAGATCGGCCCGCCTGATGCCGGTCGGGCGCTGGTCGCTGCTGCGGGGTGGTATCGCCGCATGCGTGGAGGCCGGCGACGGCGTCGAACGGCGCGCTCGGCTCTTGCTGCGTCGCTACGGCCTCCTCGTCCGTGAGCTCTGTTCCCGCGAGCGCCACGCTCCGCCCTGGAGAGATCTCCTGGCGGTGCTGCGCCGGCTCGAGGCCCGCGGCGAAGTGCGCGGGGGGCGCTTCGTCGAGGGGCTGGTCGGCGAGCAGTTCGCGTTGCCGGAGGCCGTCGAGGCGCTGCGCGCCACCCGCCGTCAGGCGTCACGCGGCGAAGTCGTGTTGATCAGCGCAGCCGATCCGTTGAATCTCCTCGGAATCATCCTCCCCGGAGCGCGCCTGTCTCCGTACTCGGGGCAGACGATCGCCTATCGGGATGGGCTGCCCGTAGAGGTCGATGAGCTCGGAGCCGTGCGCAGCCGTCTACAGATCGGATAGGCGTGAATCGGCGACATGCAGCTCGCAGGCGCCTAATTTTGCCTTGCCGGCGTTTTCGGGGGAGACGTCGATTCGATTCCGCCGCTCTTAGAAGACGGTTCCCTTGAAGAGCTTCGGGAGGACCGGCGTCACCACCACCTGGACATTCCACTCCTGCCCGAGCTCGGAGGGGTGCACGGGCATGTACTGTCCCGCGATCTGGAACTTGACTGGAAGCCGCCCGAGCTTCACGACCTTGCCGATCGCCAAGCCGACGGGAACGGTCCACATGTCGCCGCTCGGGGCGTGCCAGTTGGCGAGGATGTTGCCCGAATAGCCGACACTCCAGCCTTCGCCGAGGAACCACGCGGCAAAGGGCTGCACATTGAGCTGGCTCACGGCAGGCCGGTCCCCTTCCGACACGGACCACCACTGCTGAGGAAACACGCCAACGATGTAGTCCTTCTCACGAGAGCTCGCGTTTCCATATCCTATTCTCGTAACTGATTTTGAGTGGCGAATCGGCTGTGGGTTCGACTTGGATGAAAAAAGCGGGCGGCCCTTGCGAGCCGCCCGCCGTGAAGGTCATTCCGGTTACTTACCGGGGCCTTTTG
>Ga0315273_10008037_pt1 | contig 13285 bp, 14 predicted proteins | sample YL17G02_0_MG_FD_205753 | JGI IMG/M metagenome (GOLD analysis project Ga0315273, IMG submission 205753) | Sediment microbial communities from Yellowstone Lake, YNP, Wyoming, USA - YL17G02_0 | ecosystem: Environmental > Aquatic > Freshwater > Lake > Sediment | place: USA: Wyoming | collected...
TCGCGACGCGAAGGGGACACGGGTCGCTCACGACCGCGAACGTGAGGGATGACCCGATCCGCGACCACGCATACCGCCCGGTCCCGGAGCATGTGCTCCCCGTGAGCGCAGTGGTGATGAACTCGCCGCCCGAGACCTGGTACTGGGTGACGGAGCGACCGACGTCGCCGTTGGTCAGGGATGCGAGGTCGAGCGTGCCGTTGCCGTCGAGGGTGAGCAGCCATGTGCCGACCGCCCCGGCTTCGGTGTCGCCGGTGGTGTCGCTCGTGCGGATCGTGGTCGTGTAGGTCCCGGAGATCGGCACGAGGGAAGGGGGGGCCGCCGGTCGGTGACGCTGATCGCGCACGATGTCGAGGACGCCGGGACCTGCGACGGCGACGATCGCCAGGGCCGCTGCCACCGCGACGGCGGCGACCGCCCGTCGGATCACGAGGCGCCGGCGCCCTCGGCGGCGGGCGTCTCCCAGATGGCGCTCCGCGTCGGCGTCGATCTCCGACATCGACCGCCGCAGCCCGTCGCGCAACCTATCGTCGATCGCCATCCGGCACCTCCTCTCCCAGCAGTTCCGCGAGCCGTCGGCGCGCGTTGAAGACATGCACCTTCGCGGCGGAGTGTGAACAGCCGAGGATGTCCGCGACCTCGGGCAGCGGCCGGTCCTCGAAGTAGAACAGCGCGACCGCGGCTCGTTGCCGCGTGGGCAACTGCCTGACCGCGTTCAGCAGGTCGATGTCCTGCGGCGCGAAGACCGGAGCCGGGTCGGTTCCCCGCTCCAACGCCGGCCGGAGCCGCTCGCGCCGGGCAGACCTCGACGCGATCCGGATCGCGACCCGCCGAACCCACGCGCCGGGCTGTTGGTACTTCGAGACCTTGCCCCAGTGCGCGAGCAGTTGGATGAATGCCTCCTGTGCAACCTCCTCGGCGCGCTGACGGTCGTGCACGATCAGGTACGACGTGCGGACGACGTGCGCGAACTCGGCTCGGTAGAACGCCGCGTACTCATCCTCGGACCTCACAGGCTGCCCCTGGGCACGCGTGAAGTGCAGGGTCTCTTCGCTGCCAACGCGCCACGCGGAACTCACGCTACTCCCTTCCAGGGAGCGCGTTCCGTCGAGGTTCACGGGCTTCGGTCGTGGTCCGTTCGGCCATCCACCGTGTCTACAGACCCAACCGGGAGCGAAGGTTCAAATGGGACGGTTAAGTCCGAGATAGGGCCAGCGTTATGACTGAGCCTGGAGTGTTGTCCATCGCAGCGGGCAGGGTTCCGGTCGTTCGGCGATTCGCTTGTAGCTGGGAATGTCGAGGCCCGCCTGACAGCCAACTTGACAGCCGAGCCCGCGGACATCGGCGGACGAACCCGGACAACTGTGGAGTCACTGACCGCCATCTCAGGGCGCGATGGACGTATATGGACTGCCCTGGACGCCTTCTCAGGACTCTTGAGCAGCAGGTTCGGGGTTCAAGTCCCCGGGGGCCCACCACGCAAACGCCCTGGTCACGGGCTCTTCCAACTTCTGGTCATGTGGGCGCCGACGTCGTCATGTGGGTGCCGACGTCGTCGGTGCCGCGGGCGTCGTCAGTCAAGGCTGCCCACGCGGTCGCCGGATTCAGATCCTCCGCCTGCGGCCTCTCCCTGGTGTGACGGCCGCGGCCACGACCGCGGTCTTCGCGACCGGCGAAGGCCCTGGCGTGACGGCCTTCGCGACGACCGCGGTCTTCGCCACAGGGGCACCGATGACTCCGACTCGTCCTACACGTGCTGGCCTGAGTGGCATCTTCATGCTCCTTCGGTCGTCAGTGCTTCATCGGCCTCGATCGAAGCGATGATCGCCTGGATGGGGATCCGTCCGTTCGCGATCAGCTGGCCTCCCGAGCGCCGCGCCGCCGAAGCGAACGGGGCCGCCCAGAGGTTCTCCCAGATCAACACGCCGGCGGTGCTTCCCGGCTCCATCGCGGCGGCGAGGTGCACGACGTCATCCTCGGCCAGGAGCTCCGCCAGTTCGGCCTCGATCGCCTGCAGCTCACCGAGCTCCTCGATGTCGGAAAGCTCTGACGCGTCGACGGAGCCGTCCTCGTTCTTCGTCAGGATCAGCACGTCGATCACGCGGATCGTTCCGGCGTCGACCAACGCGATCAGCTCCGCCGCCATCTCGCCGGTGAAGTTGCTCGCCCCTGCCGGGAACTCGACGACGAGGTAGTCGACGGGCCCGAGCTCGTCTAACGATGTATCCGACATGGTTCATCCCCCTTGATCAGCCGACTGAAGCGCCTCACCTGAACGGAAGCATACTGGAATCGCCACCGCCATCTCCGGACGTGGTGGACGTACATGGACTGCCCTGGACGACTTCTCAGGGACTCTTAATCCGCAGGTTCGGGGTTCAAGTCCCCGGGGGCCCACCACACGTCAGACCGGCTCGGCGGCCGCTTCCTCAGGCTCGTCACGGGCCAGCCGCCGCAAACGCAGGCGGACGACCAACAGCAACAGCAGCGTCACGCCGATCGGCACCGCGATCACGACCGGCAGCACGCCTTCGGGATTGAGAGCCTGGAACGCACCGACGGTCATATGCAGGCCCGGGCTGCTGACCGGATCGCTGCTGGCACCCTCCGGGGGCTCGGGGATCGCGACCAGGTACACCATGTAGTCGCCCTTGAGGATGGCCTCGATCGTCCACGATTGCCGCACCGCGTCTCCCGCCGCGACGGAGTTCACGTACTGCGTGCGCTCGGGCGACCAGTCCTCCGGATCGACGACATCGCCGCTCGACGAGATCTTGATGATGTTCAAGGCCATGATCACCGGCGGCGAATCCTCCGAGCCGTCGTTCTCGAGCAACGTGTCGAACGTGAACTCGTCGCCGGTCTTCACCTCGACGTATGTCTCATCGATCGAGACGTTGAGTCCGGACTGCTTCGTCTGGAAAGACGGTCGTCCGAGCGCCATCGCGGAGGCGCCGAGGCAGATCAGCGCGAGCGCCGTCAGCGTCATGCCTGCCAGGGACCCCCACCGCGCTCGCATCCGCTTCGCCCTGCCGCCGACCAGGCGCAAACGCGGCGCGGCGATCACGAAGAGGAGGAAGAGCACGAGCAACGCGGCGATCCACGACGAGCGCAGGTACGGCGCCTTCTCCGAGATCGTGCGGTTGTTCACCAGGACCTTCTCCAGGAACTCGCTGCTGGCCTGCATCGGATTGAGCCGCTGCACGAAGTACCCGAAGTCGCCCTTCTGCACCTCGCCGGGCAGCTGGCTGAGCAGGAACAGCAGCAGCCACACGAGCAGGCTGACGAACATGCTGGTCTTGTTCGAATTCGACCAGGTGCTGACCAGCAAGCCGAATCCGGCGAAGGCCACCGCCAGTACCGAGCCCAGGGCGGCACCGATCCACATGGCCTGGCCGAACACCTCGTTCCCTTGCGACACCACGAGCATGGTCGGGATCGAGATGAGGAACGCCGCGGGCCACGGCGTGAGGGCGGCCAGGAGCTTGCCCAGCAGAAGCTGGCGGCGGCTCGCCGGCGTCAGCAGCAACACCTCGAGCGTGCCCCGCTCGCGCTCGCCGCTGATGCCGTCGGCGCCGATGATCATGCCGATGAAGACGCCGAACGAGATCGTGTTGAAGAGCGTAAGGAACACCATCTCCTTGGGAGGGATCAGGCTCAGCTCGCTGTTGGTCGCCAGCAGGAAGGTCATCAGTCCCAGCAGCAGGCTGTAGAGGATCAGGAGATTGATCGCCCTGCCGCCCACCCAGAGCTCGACGGCTTCCTCCCTGAACACCACGATCCACGCGTGCCGCGACGACCGGCGTCGCCGGTCGTTGCCTGCCTCGAGGTGCGCGGCCTCTCCGGCGCTCATCGGACCCCTTCCTCCGTGAGCTGCATGAATGCGTCCTGGAGCCGGCTGCCTTCGACCTCGAAGCTCAACACGGGGATATCGGAGCGGATCAGGTTCTCGATGATCGGATTGAACTCCGCGTCGACGCCAGGGGCGGTGTTTGGGGCGGTGCTCATCGTGACCTCGAGCTGGCCCTCGACGATGCTGCCGGCGACGCTCTCCACATGCGGCATCGCGTTCAATGCCTCGGTGGCTCGGCGAACGGCATCCGTTGGGACCTGGAGGCGAAGGCCGGTCCGTCCGGGGCTCGTGCGGCGGGCCTGCTCCATCACCTCGGCGACCGATCCGCTCGCGACCACGCGGCCCGAGGACAAGATCACGACGTCGTCGCACGCCCCCTCGACCTCTGCCAGACCGTGGCTGCAGAAGATGATGCCGGCGCCGCGCTCGGTCGCGATCTCTCGCAGCAACGAGAGCAGGTCCTGCTGACCGCGGGGGTCCAGGCCCACGATCGGCTCGTCGAGGAAGAGCACCAGGGGATCGTTGACCAATGCCCGAGCGATCCCGAGCCGTTGGCGCATGCCGTGGCTGTAGGTGCGGATCAGCTTCCTGGCTCTGCCGCGAAGCCCCACCAGTTCGAGCAACGCCGCTCCGTGGGTCCGCGCTTCCGCCCGGCGCCGCCCGTACAGCTGACCGAAGTACGTCATGTACTCGATCCCCGTGATCTGGTTCGGCAGGCCGAGCGTCTCGGGAAGCACCCCGATCAGCGGGCGGATCTTGGCCGGGCGCTCCGAGCCCACGCCGCCGATCTCGAACCGGCCCGACGACGGCGCCAGGATCGTGGTCAGGATGCGGATCGACGTCGTCTTGCCCGCCCCGTTGGGTCCGAGGAAACCCAGGACATGTCCGCGTTGGAGCTGGAACGACAGCTCCTCGAGCGCCGTCCAACCCTCGTACGACTTCGCCAGGCCTTCAGCCCGCAGGACCGGTGCCTCGGGAGTTCGCGTGTCCATGCCGTCCGCCTCCTGATCCCATGCCCCGCAGCCTCGTACCCCGGCCAGATGCTGTCCCTCGGCCGCTACCCTGCACCCGGCCGGCGCACCAGGTCAAGCCGACGGCAACATGCCGAGGTCGACGCGCCGCACGTTCCACGGATCGTGCGTACGATCGGCGTTCCGGTCCCCCGAGGGAGCAGCGCGTGCGCAGGTACGTGACGAGGAAGGTGTTCGCGGCTTCGGTCACGCTGTTCCTCGTCCTGCTCTTCGACTTCATGCTCTTCCGGCTGCTGCCGAACGATCCGCTCGACGTGCTTGCGAACGCGGCCGGGGCGTCGGAGGCCGACAAGGTCGAGGAGCTCACGAAGGAGTACGCCCTGGACCAGCCGGTGTTCCCCGATCAGTTCGTCGTGTTCCTGCGGCAGACCGCGACGCTCGACTTCGGCGAGGAGTTCAGTCGCGGCCTGCCGACCTGGTCGGTGATCCGGCGGTTCGCGCCGCCGTCGATCTTCCTGATGGGCGCGGCCACGATGCTCGCCGCCGGAGCCGGCATCGCGCTCGGGATCCGCGGCGGATGGAAGCGTGCCGGGCCCCTCGACCGCGGCGCGACCGGGATCGCGGTGGTGCTGATGTCCACGCCGCCGTTCCTGATGGCGATGCTGATGGTCACGGTCTTCGGCGGGATGCTGCGGTGGTTCCCGGTCTCGGGGTCGCGGTCGCTCGTGGAGGTGGGGGGCCTGTCGTGGGTCGCCGACCGCTGGAACCACGCGGTGCTGCCGCTGATCACGCTGACGCTCGTCGCGTTCGGGCCGTTCTACCTGGTGATGCGCCAGTCGATGGTCGACACGATCGGCGAGGACTACCTGGTGACCGCGCGCGCGAAGGGCGTCGGCGAGGAGGCCGTGCGCAACCGCCATGCGGTGCGTAATGCGCTGCTGCCGATCGCGTCGCTGCTGGCGCTCAGCATGGGGGTCGTGCTGAGCGGGTCGATCGCGGTCGAGTACGTGTTCGGCTACCCGGGCCTCGGCCTCCTGATGGTGACCGCCTCAACCACGCGGAACTTCCCCGTGCTCCAGGCGATGTTCCTGCTGTTCAGCGCGCTGCTGATCTTCGCGAACCTGGTGGCCGACGTCACGTACGGCTATCTCGACCCGCGGATCCGAGAGGCTTGAAGCGGCGGGGACGCCGAGCCGATGGGCTAGCCTGGGCACACGCGAGAGTGGCGGAATGGCAGACGCGCTGGGTTTAGGTCCCAGTGCCCGCAAGGGCGTGGGGGTTCGACTCCCCCCTCTCGCACCACCTCCGGCCCGCGCCGTTACACGATCGCGCCGCGCTGATCGGCAGCCTCTCGCAGCGGACGGCCCTGCCTGGCTCACCGAGTTGCCGGCACGCCCTTTGGCGGGTTGACGCCAAGTACTTTGCATGACAAAGTTACTTAACCTTAGATGTCGAGGACGGGTGGAGGAGAGCGAGATGAGATCGGAGACCGCAAAGGATCTGCTGGCCGAGGCTGATCGGGCCCGATCGAAGGCGCGGGCGGACCGCCGGGGAGCGTGGTTCGCGCTGAGCGTGTTCGGCGCGCTCGTCCTTGCCGCCGCACCCCTGTACATCGCGAGGGAGGTGGCCACATATGCCGATGGATCCTCCTCGTGGGTCTCCGGCGGCTGGTGGGTCTCGCTCTACTGGCTGATCGCGGTTCCCCTCGGCTACCTCGCGTGCGTCCGGTTCTACCGGCGCCACGCCGAGCGCACGGGGGTCGCCGAAGCGGTGTGGCCGTGGGTCGCCACCGGTCTCGGGCTGTTCGCTCTCATGGCCTTCGTGCCGCCTGGGGTCGCTGCAGGGTGGATCCCGGCCTTCGCGACGGGTTGGACCTCCCTCCCGCTGCTCGCCCTGGCCGGAGGTTTCTTGGTCCTTGCGTGGCTGGAGCGCAACCGCTACTTGGCGGCCCTGTCGATCGTGTTGTTCGTGCTTCCCGGGGTGTGCGAGCGGATCTACAACACCTTCCTGGCGTGGCGCGGGTTCTCCGGGATCGGGTTCTCGATGCTCGTCGTCGGGGTCATCCTCCTGTGCGCCGGAGCGCTCGGGTGGATGAGCGAGGGGCGCGAGCGTTGAGCGGAGGAGCGAAGCTGGATGAGGTCGTCCACCAACGCAACCGGTTGGCGATCCTGGCCGTGCTCGAGGAGGCGTCCAAGGCGGAGTTCGGATTCCTCCAGACCAGCCTCGAACTGACCCCCGGCAACCTCTCGCGGCACCTGGAGATCCTCCAGACCGCAGGCTACGTCGAGATCGACAAGGGCTACAACGGCAAACGTCCGCGGACCTGGGTTCGCATCACGAGGGCAGGGCGCGCCGCGCTTCGGGCCGAGGTGGCCGCGCTCAGGGCACTGTTGCGTCAGGTTGACGATCTGCCTACGACTCCCACGAATCGCTAGGGAGCGATCCGGCGGCGACGAGAGTCACCGCGTCAGACCGCCGGCCCGCAGCAGCACTGGAAGGCTGACCGGCTCGAGGTTCCTGGCCCTCAGCCCGCGCAGGATGCCGGAGACCGCCGCCGCCGTGTGGTACTTCACGTGCATCACGACGATGCTGCCGGGGCGGACCGACGAGAGCACGCGCCGGGTGATCTCGCCGGCCGAGATCCCGCTCCAATCGCTCGGGTCGACGTCCCACAGCACGACCCACCTGAAGCCCTCGCCCCCGACGCCGGCGAGCGTCGTGGCGCCGATCTCGCCGTTGGGCGGCCGGAAGAACGGAGCCGGCGTCGAGCGGGCCCGCGTCCACCACGCGGCCTGGTCTCGGCGAACCTGACTGCGCACGGTCGCCTCGGACGCACCGATCAGGCTCCCGTGGTTCCAGGTGTGGCTGCCGATCGCGTTCCCGAGCGCCACCGTGCGACGCGCGAGCAGCGCGTGTGCCGGGACCATGCTCCCGGCGCAGAAGAACGTCGCCTGGGCATCGGACGCGTGGAGCGCTCCGAGGATCCTCTTCCACGAGTCGCCGTAGGTGCAGTCGTCGAACGTGAGCGCCACACGCCGCCCCGCTCCGTCGACGCGCCGGATCACCCTGGACTTGACCGGCCGGTGGTCGCGGAACGGCCGGAGGGGGCCCGTCCGGTCGTTGCCGAGCTCGTCGGTGACCCTGACCGCCACCCGATACAGCCCAGTCCAGATCGCGTGCGATCCCGGGGCGCGGGCGTCCCACGAGACCGTGCGCTCCCCGGCCGCATGTTTCCCGGCGCGGACGCGTTCCACCAGCCGGCCCTCGGCGTCGCTCACCGCGTACGCGACCGCGACCCGCCCCGAGAACCGGTCGCTCGTCGTGAACGTGAACCGCACGGATCCCGTCGTGAGGAGTGGCTCCGGCGCGATGCCCTTCCACGTGAACGCCGGTGGCGTCGTGTCGACCACGACCGGCGCATGCCGCCGCACCTCGCCGTCGAGATCCTGCGCGGTCGCGACGACCCGGTACCGATCGTCGGCCACGCGCCTGCCCGCGTCGCTCCGGCCGCGCCACGTGTAGGTCGCGTCCCCGTTCACGGGGTCCGACTCGGCCAGCGTGCGGACCGTCCGGCCATCGAGGCGCGCGACGAGGATCGACACGTCCGCCGGCCCGCCCGTCCTCACCGAGATCCTCGCGACGTCGACGCGCCCGTCCCCGTTCGGGCTGAACCCGGGCGAAACCATGAGCTCGAGGGCGGGCGCGGCCGGAGCGGCGGTCGCCGGACACGCGAGGGTCACGATGATCCCCACGACCGACACAAGCACACGGACGGCACGCATCCCGACCTGATCCCTCACCTGCACTGTGCGCGCGTCTCGGAACCTCTCCTGGTGACAGGAGACCCGCCACTGGAGGGACCCGCGCGGCGGGCTGTGTGCAGGCCTTCAGGCCTCGGCGGAGGCGTCGACCCGGCCGTCGGCGATCGCCTCGAGCAGCCGCGCGTGGTCCGCCTCATTCACGTCGGCGTAGCGGACCGCGAACTCGGCGATCGCCTGCTCGAACGTGTCATCGGCGCCGAGGTAGGCGGCCATCGCGACCCGGTCGCCCGACCGGGCGTGGCCCCGCGCAAGCGTCCAGCCGCAGGCGTCGCCATACGCGCGGAGGCCGGTCGCCGTCAAGCGTGTGACGTCGATCGAGGACTTCCCGTCCCACAGCTGACGAACGTAGAAGTCGTGCTCATTTCCGTCCCACGCCTGCAGGCGGTACCAGCCGAGCATGCTGTCGCTCGCCGCCTGCATGAAACGCTGACCCTCGACGACACGGCGTCCCTGGGACTCGTAGACCGAAGGCTCCGTGTACGGCTCCAACACCGACCGCTTCGCCTCCTTCAGCTGCAGGAGGAGCGGGTCGTTCGTGTCGCGTCCTATCATCAGGACGACCCACGCCCTCGTCCCCACGCTCCCGACCCCGACGACCTTGCGCGCGATGTGGAGGAACCGGTACCGCTCGACCAGGGACCGGATGTGCGGAGGCAGGCTCTCGCGGTACTGCCGAAGGAACGACTGGATCACCTCCACGTACCGGGCGCGCTGGTCGTGGTCGAGCAGTTCCTCGACCGGGACGAGCAACGGCGGCGCACTCACGAACCGGATCTCGCCGTCCACGTTCTCCAGGTGACGTTCGAAGGCGCGCAGGTGGTCCCGGCGCAGCGCCTTCTGGACCTCACGCTTGACCTCCTTGGCGGTCTTCGCGTCGGCGAGGGATGCCAGCCTCGTGTGTAGCTCCTCGGCCGGTAACCGCGCGTACCACACGTCCAGGTCGCGCTGCTCGGCGAACTCCAGCATCGCCTCGCGGTACGCGCGGACGGTGCCGGCGACCGCCGCCTCACGCTCGTCGGCGGTGAGGCCCAGCGCGCGACCGGCGATCTCGAAGCTCGCGGCCAGCCGCTTCACGTCCCACTCGAACGGCCCGGGCAGCGTCTCGTCGAAGTCGTTCAGGCCGAAGATCAGCGCTCGTTCGGGCGTCTCGAAGAGACCGAAGTTCAACAGGTGCGCGTCCCCGCACAGCTGCGCTCGGAGCCCCGACACGGCGGTTCCCGCGAGGTCCGACGCCATGATCGATGCCCCGCCACGATAGAACGCGAACGCCGACGACGCCATGCGCCCGTAGCGCAGCGGGATCAGCTCTGGGATCCGTTCGGCCGACTGCTGCTCCAAGATCGCGACGGGGTCAGGGCGCCCGGATGAAGGAACCCACGACGCATGCCGCTCGTGCGGCACCTCACGGCGCAGGTCCTTACCGCGAGCCGCTCGCTCCCCCAGCGTCTGCTTCGGGAGGTATTCGGCGTCGGGGAGCTCTACGGTCGGCCGGGTCTCCATCTCGATGCCCCGCCTCAGTCGGCGAGCGTCACGGCGGTGCCGTAGGCGACGATCTCGGCCATCCCCTGCTGCTGACCCATGTCGGTGGAATCGAAGCGGAGACCGACGACCGCGTTGCCGCCCAGCTCCTGCGCGTGCTCCACGAGCCGTTCGACCGCGGTGCGGCGAGCTTCCTCGAGGGTGCCGGTGAACTCCGTGACCTCGCCCTGGCGGAACGCCTTGATCGAGCCCTTGAATCCCTTGCTGAACCCGGTGGAGCGGGCGATCAGCCCGAATGCCGCGCCGGCGTATCCCGAGATCGTCCGTCCCGGGATGTCGAAGGTCGTCGAGACCGGGATGGGAAGCGGTGAACTGAGCGTGTCCATGTGATCCTCCTTCGAACGGTCGAGCGCGCGAGCAGCCTCCGGTTACGCGGTGGTGGTCTGAGCGGTGACGCTCTCCGTGGGTGCCGTCCGGAAGAACGAGCGCTTGAACAGGGCCACGATACAGACGATCACCGCGCCGTAGGCGATGACTCCCTGAGCCCCCGCCGAGACCGTCGCTCCTTCGCCACTCGACAGGAACGTCGTGAAGTCCCAGAGGGCGTGGAGCACGATCGGGATCACGAGGAGGCCGGTCGCGCGGCGACACGCGTACAGCACGCTCCCGATCACGAACGCGAAGACGATCTGCTGGATCGTCGCACCCGCGGACTGTCCGAACAGGATGTTGAGGGCGTGGAGCAGGCCGAACAGGAGCGAGGTCCAGAACCACACGCCAACCTCGCCCATCCCGCCTCGGAACGCGGTGAGGAGCAGTCCGCGCGTGAGCGTCTCTTCGGCGATACCGACGAAGAGGGTCCCGACCAGCAGCCACACGATGAACGAGGACTCACGGCTGCCCCAGTCGGCGGTGGCGAGCCCCGCCACGACGGCGACGGCCATGAACGCGGGGATCAACAGCGTCCACCGAGGCCCCCGGTCCTCATCCCGGAACACCGGGCGCCACCACCCGAAGAAGTACGTGACCAGAAGCAGGGCCAAGGCTCCCACGCCGACCGGCAACACGATCGCCTTCATCACGTTGCTCGTGGTGTCTCCGACCGCGTCGTAGTCGACCCCCGAGGCCAGGAATCCCACCGAGAAGATCGCCGCGTACACGACGAAGAGCACGATCCCGACGACCGGACGCGGCTGCACCCGCATCGTTCTCGCTTCTGCCTGGCTCATGCGCTTCCTTTCGGTCGGGGCCGGGCGATCCGAGCGTTCCGGCGGGCCATACGGTAATCCGACCGGGGATGGTACCGGGGTCGCGAACCTATGCAAGGACCACGGGGCTGCCATGGCCTCGCGCCGTGCCACCCGGGCGCTGCGCCATCACCACAGAGCCGTCACACGCGGCTATGCATCGCGCGCCCAGCGCTTAGCACCCGGTTATCCCGCTCGGGCGTGAACTGGAGATACACCGATCCCGACGGGATCACCGAGAGGAAGGACCCGACATGAACCGCAGGTCATCCATCATCATCGCCGCCGGACTCGTCGTCGCGCTCATGGCGGGGACGGCCTCCCGGGTCGCGACCCTTCACTCCAGCGCGGCGGCTCCGGTCCGGATCGTCGTGCAGACCGCGGCCCCGGCCGCCCCGACCGCCCCCGCGCTCGCCCCCGTCAACCCCGAGAGGGACTGATCGTCATGGACGCCAACACCAAGAAGAAGCGCCTCAGCAAGAAGACCGTGCGCGCGATCGCATGGGCGGCCGGCGGAGTTGCGTTCGCGGTCCCCTGGGTGACCCTCCAGTTCGTCCCCACGGCCACCTCGAGCGCCCAGGGGACGACGAGCCCCCAGGTGATCGTGGTGCCGGCCGGGAGCGAGGTCACCGTGCTGAGCGGGCCCTCGGGCGCGACCGGCGTCAAGGTGATCCGGTCCTCGGCCACGACCACGACCACGGCGTCGGCGCCCACGGTCAAGAGCGCCCCCGTCACCACCACCGGCGCCTCGGCACCACCTCCCTAAGGAGACGACGATGCAGACCGACACGAAGCGCTCCGTTCGGCGTCAGGTGTTCCGCGCGATGGGAACCTCCGTGGTGCTGATCACGCCCGAGGACGTCGATCCGACCGACCGAGACCGGGCCCTCCGCGTGGTCGAGGAGGAGTTCGCCGAGCAGGAGCAGCGGTTCTCGCGGTTCCGTGCGGACAGCGAGCTGTCGGTGGCGAACCGAGCCGAGGCACGCCCCACCCGCGTGTCCGGCCCGTTCGCCGCGCTCGTCGGGCGCGCCCTGCGGGCCGCGGCTGCCACCGACGGGCTCTTCGATCCCACGGTGCTGCCCGCGATGGTCGCCGCCGGCTACGACCGCACCTTCGAGGACGTGATCGTCACCGCCCGCGAGGTGCTGCGACCGCCGGCGCCCACCGGCCGCTGGCGGGAGATCGTGCTCGACCTGGACCTGCTGACCCTGCCCGAGGGCGTAGGGCTGGATCTGGGCGGGATCGCCAAGGGCTGGACCGCCGACCGGGCGGCGCGTCGAGCGGCCGACATCGTCCCGTGGGGGCTCGTCGACGCCGGCGGCGACATCCGGACGTTCGGCGACCTGCCGCCCGACGGGATCGAGATCGGGGTCGAGCACCCATTCGACGCCCAGGTCGAGGTGCTCCGCCTGTCGCTCACCCACGGCTCCCTGGCGACCTCCTCGATCGTGCGACGGTCCTGGGGCCCGAACCTGCACCACCTGATCGATCCTCGCACCGGTCGTCCCGCCGCCACCGACGTCGTGCAGGCCAGCATCTGGGCCGACACCTGTGTCGAGGCCGAGGTGAACGCGAAGGTCGCGCTGCTCCGCGGGGTTCCGGCGCTCGGGGATCTCGCGGCGACGCTGGTGCTCGAGGACGGCTCGGTCGTGACCAGCATGCCGGTCGCCGCCTGACCGGCGCCATGCCGGCCGGTCAGCCGGCCGGCTTGGTCGCGCGGTAGCGCCCGTACAGCCGGGGCAGCTCGGCGCCCGGCCGCGCCCAGAAGCGCTCGCGGTCGATGTCGATCCAACCGTCGTCGGGCGGCGCGACGCGCGACCGTCCGGCCGCGCCCGTCACGACCGCCACCGCGGGCTTCGCCGAGCCGTCGGCTCGCCAGAGCCCGAACGACCGCTCGTGCCGCGCCTCGTCCAG
>Ga0315273_10008038_pt1 | contig 13285 bp, 14 predicted proteins | sample YL17G02_0_MG_FD_205753 | JGI IMG/M metagenome (GOLD analysis project Ga0315273, IMG submission 205753) | Sediment microbial communities from Yellowstone Lake, YNP, Wyoming, USA - YL17G02_0 | ecosystem: Environmental > Aquatic > Freshwater > Lake > Sediment | place: USA: Wyoming | collected...
GCGAAAAAACTGGCGGATCTGGGAAAAAAAGCCGAGATAAGAATGCCACCCTCAGGCTAATTTACATTTAGCCGGATTCAATTTACAATGAGCCTGATGGCTGATATTTATTTATTTAATTCGCTAACCCGGAAGAAAGAAATATTTGAGCCTATAAATTCTCCAAACGTCGGGATGTATACCTGCGGGCCTACGGTTTACGATTATGCGACGATAGGTAATTTCCGAAGTTATTTGACAGCCGATATTCTTTACCGCAGCCTTCAATTTTTTGGTTATCAAGTGAATTATGTTATGAATCTGACGGACGTCGGACATTTGACGGGTGATAATTTGGGTGATGCTGATTTAGGTAAAGATAGAGTGGAGGAGTCGGCCAAGATTCAGGGAAAAACGGCTTGGGACATTGCCAAGTTTTATACAGAGGCCTTTTTGAAAGATTTCGAAGCTCTCAATATGAAGCTGCCAAAGGTTTTTTCGAAGGCAACAGACCATATGACAGAGCAAATTGAGCTTATCAAACGCTTGGAAGTAAATGGTTTGACCTATAAAATAAACGACGGAATTTATTTCGATACTACCCAATTCGAGAAAACTACCGGCAAGAAATACGGTGAGCTTTCAGACCTGGACAAAATAAAAGAAGGAGCGCGGGTTGAGGTGAACCCGGAAAAGAAAAACGCCAGAGATTTTGCACTTTGGAAATTCTCACCGAAAGATGTAAAACGGCAAATGGAATGGGAAAGCCCGTGGGGAACGGGTTTCCCCGGCTGGCATATAGAATGTTCGGCTATGAGTATGAAGTATTTAGGGGAAGGTTTTGACCCATTCGGTAAGTTCAGGGTCAATGGTGAGCAGAGTCGAACCATTGATATTCACACCGGAGGAGAGGATTTAAGACAGACTCATCATCCTAACGAAATTGCCCAGGCCGAGGGGGCAACAGGAAAGCCCTTTGTCAAATATTGGCTTCATACAACTTTCTTACAAGTAGACGGTAAAAGAATGGGTAAAAGCTTGGGTAATGCTTATACACTTACGGATATTGAAAAGAAGGGATATGAACCGTTAGCCCTCAGATATCTATTTTTAAACACCCATTATAAAGAACCCTTAAATTTTACATGGGACTCGCTCACTTCTGCCTCAACAACGCTGGTAAAATTGCGGGAATACACAATATCCTTTAGAGACAGTAACCGGACAATTCTTTCCAATGAAAAAGGGCAGAAAATCGAGCATTTTGAAGAGGCTTTCCGGAAAGCCATCGGAGATGACTTAAATACACCAAGAGCTTTGGCTGTTTTATGGGAGGGTTTAAAGAGCAATATTCCTTCGGAAGATAAATACGATATGGCTCTTTCGTTCGACGAAGTTTTGGGTTTAGGTTTAAATAAAATTTCACAGGTCAAGTTAATAATTCCTGAAGAAATTAGTAAGTTAGTCGCGCAAAGAGAAAGCTTAAGAAAGGAAGGCCGGTTTGAGGACGCAGATAAAATAAGGAAAACAATAGAAAAGTTGGGCTTTGAAATAAAAGATACTCCTGACGGAACTATTACCAATACTAAAAAGTCTTAACTATGCAAAAATTTCTTGCCCCGGTTTTAAGTCTGATTGCCATCGTTATCGCTTCGGCTTCTTTTTATGCTTACTTCTCACTTAATAAAAAGGTTGCCAATCTTGATGTTCCCAAAACGGCAGTTGAGGAAAAAACCGTTAGTCAACCTGATGTTTCTGACTTTTGTTCGGACGCTTGCAAAGAGCAGATTAATAAAGCTGTTGCCAGTGCTGTCGCGACGATTTCAGCCTCTCCTAAGACGATTGTTAAAACGCCAATCCCAAATATTCAAAAGCAAACTATTTATATTCCGCTTGGAGGGCCTGTCAGTACGACTTCAACCCAATGGGTCGACGTGCCGGGAGTAGAAGTTTATATTGATAAAGTAAACGATTATTCGCCCGGCGCCTACATTACCTGGGAGGCTTCGCTAACGGTAAAAGATAGCAACGGCCAGGCCTTTGCCAGGCTTCAGGATGTTACTCACGGAATTACGGTTAACGGAAGTGAAATCTCGACCACCAATAATTCGTCAGCCCAAACAGCATATTCGGGAAGTCTTTCATTGTGGGCGGGAAAAAATCTCTACAGGCTTCAATTAAAATCCCTTAATTCTTATGAAACAACATTTTTAAGCGGAAGGATTAAGGTTTCTTACTAAATGATTTCTGCTGTCATATTTGATTTGGATGGGACGGTTTTAGCCAACGAAGATGAATATGGCGTTGCTTTTACGCGTGTTTTAAAAAAGCTGGGAAAGAACGCTGATTCTGACTATCCCCATATAGGAGGTATAGGAGTTAAAGAAAATTGGCCGCAATTGTTGTCCAAGTACAAGATTCGGACGAAAAAGACAGTTGAAGAACTGACAAAAGAAACTCAAGATGCATATTTGAATCAGCTTAATAAGGTCGAACTAAAACCGGGATTTGTCCTCTTTGCCGGGGACCTGCGGGAAAACGGTATCAAAACAGCCCTGGCTACTTCGAATGATTGGTGGATTGTGGATGAAGTATTTAACGCCCTAAACCTTAATAATTTCTTTGATGTGATGACGACGGGGGAGGAGGTTGCCAGTAAAAAACCGGCACCTGATTTATTTTTAATAACGGCTGATAAGTTGGGAATAGCCCCTGAAGAATGTTTGGTAATCGAGGATTCAAAAGCCGGGATTGATGCTGCCCACTCGGCCGGCATGAAAACAATCGGGATTGCCAGGGATGATGAGCATGCCCACACTCTCAAGGGGGCGAATGAAATAGTTTTTAACTATTCCGAACTTTCTTTTGCGCGGATAAGTAATCTGGTGTGATATATTAATACAATGAAGTATCTACTGCCCGTAGTAATTGTTTTTTTATTGTTTTCATTTGCCTCAAGTGTGTTTTCGCAAAGCGCGAGCCCTTCACAATTTAATTTTGACCAAGCATACCGGGATTATTTATATAATTCGGACCAATATCGAAAAGCCAATCTGGATTATGAACTTTATCGTTCCCAATACCTTAAATTCAAAACTTTAAAATCTCAGGAAAACGCCTACAGCGCAACATTATCTTTGCTTAAAACCAGAGACGAAACCATAAAGACGTACATGACCGCTTTGAGATTAAAGTTAAGTGAAACACCGGGGGCAGATGGAGCCAAAAAAGCCGTTATCTTTACCAAAATTGACCAAGAAGTCGCCTGGCATACAGCTCATCATAATTCTTTGCCTTCGGCCGGGTCGTTAGAGGATTTGGTAAGCGATAGCGATGAAGCTAAGGCAAGATTTAATGCTGATAGACCGCTTTTTTACGATAGTTTAATTGCCATATCCGGCGGGAAAGTGGCTTATGTTCGGGGTAAAGAGGAGGAAATTTTGGCAGCCTTAAAAGAAAAAACGGCCGAGATAAGGGCCAATGGTGATAAAAATACCCAAATCTTGGAAAGATGGGAATTAGATACGGAAGAAAAAATTACCCGATGTAAGGAGAAAGAAGCCGAAGCCTACGCTGCGATTGCCAAGGCCGGAGCTTCTGGAAATGAAGCCGCAACCAGTTATAACCAAGCCCTCTTTCGTCTTAAAGAAGCCTTTCAGTATTTAAAAGAAGCCAACTCGTATCTTAAGGAAATCGTGAATGAAATTAAATACCAAGACTAATAAAAATATGGATACTCAAACAAATACTACACTTCCAGAACAGGTACCTCAACCTGTTATTGGTTCTAATATGCCATCTCCCGTTCCACCTTCGTGGGTAAGAAGAGCGGTTGATAAAATTATGCTCGTGTTTAAATTTATTAAAGCTAAATTTTACAATATTTCGGATTCCGTGGGAGGGGTGTCATCGTCTGTTACCGAAATTTCTCAAAGAACCAAAAAAATTGCCACTTCGGTAGCCGCCCTTTTTTTATTATTAGTAACATTCGCAATTGTTCTTACTTATATAAAGAATCGAAGTAAGATAGTTTCTCAAGAAGAAAAAAAAGATGACGGGATGGCTACAACAATTGTTGAGAGGAAACCTTCGCGATATGCATCCGACGAAACAGTTTTAAGAATCGAGACAGATGTAAAAGCGTTGGAAAGTGAGATTGGCACAAGCGAAATAGAGGAGAAGAATTTAACTCCGCCTTCCTTAAACTTTGACATCAACTTCAAAGAATAATTTTTTTAAGGACGAATTTTTCTTTTGGTGTAGGTGTTGTTGAAATTAGGCCGATGTGGTCTATTAGCGGGAACAACTTTTTGATTTCAGCCTGGAACTTTTCGGCCAGACCCCCGGTGTAGGTGCCATATCCGGCCGCCTCGGATTGTCGGCATAGTTTATCTTCCCATTCCCTTATCGCAACTAAGACCTTTTCGCCCTCTTTATTAAATTCGGTCTGATGTATTTCTTGGTTAAGAAAATAACGGTCGTGAACTTCTTTAAACCGGTCAAAAAGTTCTTTATTTGCCTCAAGCATTCTCCCAACGTACTGTTTATATTTGGTCATGCTAACTATCTAAGCGCACTTGGGGGACAATCGCAAGTAGGGGATTATAAAGTGATACAATTGGGTAGAAATGTCATTAACGGTAGGGATAGTCTTTTCACCAACCCAACTTTTGATTTTTACTTAAGGTAGCGCTTCCAAATCCAAATAAAGAAAGATTGATTATTAAGAGTAGATGGTTTGGGAAGAATCATTACTTCCAAAGGGTCTACTACAACTTACCTCACACCCTAACTCACTATTTATTTTTAATCTTTTCTTGGGGGGAATAAATAAATAATCAGTTTTTTTCATCCATAAAAAACAATTGGCAGAATGATTGCTAATAAAATAAAATATGTTAGAAAATTCTCCGCATCGGCGCGTGCAGGTCTAGATTGTAAACGAGTATTTGAGATATGGGGCAGTTTTTCTAAGATTGTCTTATTGAGAATTATATCAAAAACAATTTAATGTTTTTACTAGGCAGTGGTCGATGAAGTATAATACCTATATTCATGGTTGAGCATTCTAGAATAATAGATGCCCACACTCACTTCGGAAGGAACATATTACATTCGGGTGATAGTACTAAGATTCAATATTTCGAATGCCCGCCCGAAGATTATGTGGTTAAGGCAAAAATGTTAGGCGTTACAGATGTAATCGCTTCTTATGCCCCTTGCCCAGAATACCAAGTTGGCGGCCAGATCGAGAGACCGTGTTTCTGGTTGCAGCAAAACGGGCAGGTTTTACAGTTTCGGGAAACTTATCAAATAGATAGCACTCATATACAACGGGAACCTGCTTTTCCTAACCCTTATTCTACCGCAAACCGATTATTATTAGAGATGTTCCATGTATTAAATTCGGAAAACAAAGATATAAAGTTTTATTCGTTAGGGTTACATCACCCTTTGTTAGATAGCGAAGAATCTGTTTGTGATCTTTTGACTAATAAGACGGTAGTAGGGCTTAAGCTGCATGGACTTGCAACTCATACTGGACCCGAGGATGTTCCTTTATTTGTAATTAAGGCTTTGAGAAATACCGATAAACCGATTGTTGTGCATACAGATACTAGTAGGGACAATACTCCCTCGTCAATTAATACATTGTTTAATCGAAATGACCCCTTAAGATGGCTCCAATGGTCAATTTCAAATAAAGTCCGCATTTTCTTGACACATGGAGCAAGGTTATGTTCTGATAGTATGAAAATTGTCTCAGAAAACGAAGGCAAAGTCCTTATAGGAATATCGCCAGATGTCTTATTGCAAGCAGAGCCCTTAAGACTTAAGAAAAACACTGATAATTATTTGAGAGACTTAGTATCGATTTGTCCTATTAAAGCCTTGACATTTGATATTGACTATTCTTGGAATGTATTCGATAGGACAGAATGGGACAAGAAGGACTGGGAAACATTATCACGTATTAGAAAAATGATTGTTAAGCGAGAAGATCTGAACAGAGTCCTATATCAAAATGCAGCTGAATTCTATAAAATTTAACTTATGATAGCAGCAACATTCTTGAAGAAGGCAGATGTTTCTTTATGTTCAATTGGAAGCGAGAAGATAGCACAATTTTTACTAATTGGATTAACGATTTGGAGGTAGAGACCAAGACATTAATATATATCGCTTGATTAACAAATGAAAATAAATAAAAAAATATCCTTACAAATTAATGATTTCGATGTCCTTAAAGATAAGGATTATATAATTGAGATATCAGGAATACAAAAAGATGGACCAATAGTTGAAAGAGCATCTCAATATGCAATTATGGTTGAGAAAAGGGGAGTATGGAATATCTTGTATAAACATTTAAAAGAGAACCAATCTAAAAATAAGATATCAAATCTTCAACTCAGTTATAACTTATTTGCACTCGACTGGATGTGTTATTTCCAATATAAAGGTAAAGAAATACTCCTTATGCATCCTGTTATGGGAGCTTCTTCAGCGGAATGCCTGGTACAACAAGCCTATACGATTGGTTGTGAAAGTTTTATACGGATAGGAACGACAGGCTCTCTGTCAACAGATATTCCATTATATTCATCTATTGTAACGTTGGCCTCCATTAGACATGACGGAACATCGGAGCATTATCTTCCCGAGGGCTTTCCCGCTCTAGCCGATATCTCATTTTCGTCTGCCCTTTCAAAACAAATGAAAAAAAGAGGAATGGAAGTTACAGAGGGTATATCTTATACAACTTCTACCAGGTTTAGAGAGAACCTAGAGTCTTTGTTCAAGCTTAACAAAGAGTTGGGTGTATTGAATATAGAGATGGAAAGTGCAGCAATATTCGCTGTTTCTAAAGCTTTGAAGATGAGGGCTGCCTCTATAAGTTTAGTATCCGATTGTCTGGCGTCTGAGGACGATACTAAGGAAATAGAAGGAACCTTGAAGGGTGTTCCTCAATACTCGGATTATTTTACAAAAGGGATACCTGAAATTATTAATATGTTCGAAGCAACTTTAGAAACAATAGGAGAAGACTTATATCAAGGTAAGAGGTATGAACTAGTTAAAAAAGAAATTGAAAAAGCAAACTATGAAAACCATGCAGATTAATCAAATTTCAATAAACGAGGAGTTCCCCATTAATAAATGGATAAATTACTTGAACAATGCTGCGTATTGTCCGGTTCCAAGAAAAGTTTTACAGAAAAATGCTTCATACCTTCAAGAATATTCAGAAATGGGCCCAGATTCAGGATTCGTAAAATTGGATGAATACGTGGAGGAAGCAAGATATGCCGCTAGTGCACTCATTAATTGCAACCCAGAAGAAATAGTATTTACTGAAAGTATTACTCATGGGATTAACTTAATTGCCGAAGGCTATAAATTCTCGCAAAAAGGTAACATTATTCTTAGAGAATCTTCTAAAGATCATGTAGCTAATTTTCTTCCTTGGCTTAAAAGAAGTAAGGAAAATAATGTAAAAATCAAAGTTACTGGATCTAATGACGAAGGCGATATTGATCTTGATAGGTTAGAGATATATATGAGGAATAATCCAAGTGGAATATTGTCAGTATCTCACGCATTGTATAACATTGGAACAATTCTAGACGTAGAAACCATCGCTGAAATTGCACACAAGCACAACTTTCGAATTTTTGTCGATGCAGGGCAAACCGTAGGCTGTTTACCAGTTGATGTTAAAAAATTGAATTGTGATTTTATGGCATTTTCAGGATATAAATGGCTTTGTTCTCCTCCAGGGATAGGAGTTCTTTATATAAAAAAGGAAATACAGAAGGAAGTCAATTATTTTGGAATGGATGTTCGTAGTTTAGAGTCAGAAAAGGAAGGCGTGCGAGTTATTTTGAAATTCACGGATAAAGACTATTCCCTTAAGGACGGGCCCAAACGGTTCGAAGCCGGCTTTAGAAACTATACAGGTGCTGTAGGTTTGCTAGAAGCAATCAGATTCATAACTAACTACGGCATTGAGAATGTAAGGTCTAGAAATATTTTATTAACTAGTAGGGCAAGACAGAGCTTAAGCGATGTGACAGGAATAGAGTTTTATGGTCCTGAAGAGGGGAACAGAAGAACATCTATAATTTCTTTTAATATACGAAATGTAAAACCTTCTGAATTAGTGGCTTACTTATTAGAAAAAAATTGTGTTATGGCGGCCAGAGAAATAGGATCATTAGGAATCGTTAGAATATCCCCACATTATTACAATACTGAGGAACAAATAGATCAATGTATCAGTTTTATTAAAGAATTTATAAATGAAAAAGAATAATCTCTTAAATACGTTAGCTAAACCATATAAAACTAAAAATTATTTAAGTTTAATTCTGACTCCTTATGGGACAAGTACATTGAATTCTCTAAAAAGGTACTGTATGGGTGCTATTTTTACTTATTTCGATAATCCAATTTACATCGATAGCCCTCAAATTCAAGACAACTTAACCATATCTAAAGAAACCATAAAATTAACTAATCTTGAATCCCTAAGGCACACCTTCCATCATTTTTATTTCAAGATGTTGAAAGATAAAAATATACCAGGTTATAATTTTCCATTGGAATATATTGAACAAGGCCTTTTGTTTAGAGAGGAAAGTGGTAAAGATCTCAAGCCGTTTTCTCGACAAAGTTCGTTTTCTGTGACAAATCTACATTCATTTTGTATAGACAAGACTCAATGTCTTGAAGAGATAAAAAGTGTTTTTACATGCATAAAACGATTTGAAGAAGATTGGGAAATCAAGTTCGATATTACTTGCCACATAAAGGATGAAAACATGATTTCTGTGGAAGAAGTTGAAAATTTGTGGGGTAGTGATTTCGAGAAAAATCTTATGTCAGAAGAAGATGCGTTTATTGCTTTAGATTTTAATATAAGTTTACCAGGTGGTGAAACGATAGAACTCACATCTCTTGAACTCTATAGTGTAGAAATTGGGAATAGAAGATGTCTTTTAGTTGACTTCACAATAGGTGGCGCTGAGCGAATACTATCTACAATTTACCTTAAAAATTCCTCCGTACCGTTTTGGTTAGCACCAGTACATGTCATAGCTTTGACAAAAGATATAAAGAACGAGAAAACTATTGAAGTGGATCCAAATTTAAGAATTATGGTTGTAAATAACATGGAACAACTCCAAAAATACAAAGAGATGTTACAAATACCTGAAGTATATGAGAACTCTACAGTATGGATTAAATATTTAGAAAAGCACAGGTCACGTTTTCCAAATCCCATCAATATCCCACTACATAAAAATGTTATTTTAAAGGATAATCGAGCAGTAAATTATGATATCTTATAATTCTACGATCGGTCGTCATCTAAAGGTAGGATGCTAACACGCCTGTTAGTCGCTCTGGTTCGATTCCAGACGACCGAACAAATAAAATATGAAAAAAATTGCCTTAAATTTTGATTATCCACTTAAATACTCTTACTTTATTGAAAATGAGGACCTAAGTGAACTGAAAAAAAAAGTAGACATCATTAAAAAATATCTCCTTTCACAGAATTTTGAATCTGTTCAAATCCCCTTTTTAACTTCAAGAGATACCGTTAAAGCTGTAACAAATGATTATAATGTGAAAAACCTTATTCAAGTGTATCCTGCAGGGAATAAGAAGAAACCTTTGTTATTTAGCCCATATATGCTTTTCTTGCAAGCGCTACCACTTATTAAAGCAGGTAGGTTCTCATATAAAGATTATCCGTTGAAGTGGTTTTTTGTTGGACCTGGATATAAAGGCATTATTAAATCTGTATCAGATCCTTACAATCAAACAGAAGAAATATACTGTTTCCAAGGAGCTGTATTTTTTGTTAACGATAGAATCACAGAAATAGAAATGTATCTTGCTAATGTGTTAGAAAAGGTTTGTGAATTAAGTATTAAAAACTTCACAAAAGATACTGAGAAGTTATTCTATAAAAAAGATAGTACTGTTTTTAAAGATAGAGAAGGCGATTTCCTCGCAGGATATCATACTATACAAATTGAAAATCTTAGAAAGACGGGAATACAAATTAAGAATAGAAAGAATAAGGATATGAATTTATTTATGAGTTCATTTTCTATTTCTCAAAATTGTCTGTTATGAACATGTTGATCGATGAAAGAAGCCACCAAGAGCGGATGAATAAATTGCTAATTGAGGCCCGCATTATTGCTCCAGAATACCCATGTAAAGGCGAATCCGGCTGGTTACCTTACGGCGATTCAATCGCCAATAACTTGATATTGATGTTTGCAGAGAAGATGCGAGATATTGGCTTTAAAGAGATAGCACTCCCCTCCTTCGTTAAAGGCGAGATATTTTTGGAGCAGTGTAACAATATTAAAGATTTTAGAAAACGTGTTTATTGGAGCGACCCATTTAAGAAGAACGATATGCAAGTTGTAAAACCTACGATAGAAGCTCAAATTTCTGCATTATTTGCTAGGTGGATTAAAGAGGGAAGAAAAGGCCCATATAAGTATTTTACTTATAGATCAATAGGGCGTTATGAAACAGGGAGAACCTTACCTCTTTGGAAAGAGAGGATAGTTTGGCCTTTTTTTGAAGGACATTCTATGCACATAGAAGATGGAGATTTAGAAAGTACAATCGAATCACAAAATAAAGTATTAGAAGAAGTATATAATCTTTTAGGGTTACCTTTTTTTGTAATTCAACGCCCCAAGGTAAATAAAAGACTGCAAGAATATTCTGAAAGGCGTCTAGAAACTATAAGTATTACACCTTATAAGAGAGTTGTAATATTGTCCTCAATATATGATCTCGGAGAAATCTTTAGTAAAGTTTTCTCATTGAAATCTAAGGAAGGGAAATACTATCCAATGGTTAACTTTGCTTTTTCAGGCCGTTTGATAGGAACTATTTTTTCTAACTTTTGTGATGAATACGGATTGAAGTTGCCCAGTGTAATAGCGCCTCATCATATCAGAATAGTCACAATAGAAAATGATTCTAACTCTCAAAAAGACTATGTAGAAAAGATAGTTAAAAAATTTGAAGACTCATCAATTCGTGTTAATATTGACACTTCTTCTAATTACTTTAAAGAAAAGATTAGCAAAGCCAAAACTCAAGGAGTTCCACTTATTATGTTAATTGGGGACAAGGAAGTAAGTACTAACTCTATAACGGTACTTAGAAGGGATACAAATCAGCTCTCTAGTTTGAAGACAGGGGAGGTTGTCGAATCAGTTAAGAAATATATTAATAATTACGATGGTTCTCTAAAGAAATGGAGTGAGGAAATGTTAAGTGAAGTTTATACTGTTTGTGAAGAAAAAGATAAATTAGTTGAATTTGCAAAAGAAGATAAATTAATTGAAGTGGCATTGTGCGAAGAAGAAGATTGTTTTGTAAAACTAGCGGACATAGATGATACTGAAATAATCGGTTCAATTGTTGACAAACATAGACATAAAGGTCAAGTATGTATTTCTTGTACTAAAATAGCCAGGCAAAAGCTTCTGTTGGGGAAGAAATGGAAAGGTGAAAAATGAAAAAAGATGATTTAATGGACAAAATAGTAAGTTTGGCGAAAAGAAGGGGATTTGTCTATCCAGCTTCAGAAATATACGGAGGCATCGCTGGATTTTACGATTTCGGCCCAAACGGGCTGGAAATGAAAAATAACTTAAAAAAACTTTGGTGGAGTTATATGGTTAGAAAAAGGAAAAACGTGGTAGGTATCGACGGTGCAGTAATTACACACAAAGACGTATGGAAAGCATCGGGTCATTTAGAAAGTTTTAGTGATCCCTTAGCTGAGTGTAAAACTTGCAAAAGACGTTTTAGGGCTGATCATTTGCAAGAAGAAGGATTTGATGTGTGTCCTAACTGTGGAGGAGTATTGTCTGAGCCTCGTGATTTTAATCTGATGATGTATACAGAGTTGGGTGTAGTTGAAGGAGAAAAAGAAGTGGCATACCTAAGAGGCGAAGCGTGTCAGTCAATTTACCTTGATTACGATAATATTATTAAGACTTCAAGACAGAAGTTGCCATTTGGTATTTGCCAAATAGGAAAAGCCTTTCGAAATGAAATCACTCCAAAGTATTTTCTTTTTAGACAGAGAGAGTTTGAACAGTGGGATTTGCAATATTTTGTGGCCCCTGAAGACATGAAAGAAGCTTATGATTTTTGGAAAGAGGAGAGAATGCGATGGTACAAAACACTTATGAATAACGAAGAAAATCTTCGTTTTAGGCAACATGCTGACGACGAGTTGGCACATTATGCCAAAGTAGCTTTCGATATTGAATTTAATTCACCTTTTGGCTGGAAGGAATTAGAAGGAATTCATTGGCGAGGGGATTGGGATTTGTCACGACATGGTCATTTCTCGGGGGTGAATTTTACTTATACTGATGATAAAGGCCAATCCTTCATTCCTCATATAGTAGAAACATCAGGAGGAGTAGACAGGTCTTTCTTGTTTTTCTTGATAGATGCTTATAATGAGGAAATTGTTAAGGGTGAAAATGGGCATGAAGAAACCAGAATCGTTCTAAAACTAAATCCTAATATATCTCCTGTTACTGTTGCCGTGCTTCCTTTAAGTAAAAAAGATGAACTATCAAGTCTAGCGGATAGTATATATAACGAACTTTCCTCTTCATTCAATGTTCAATACGACCACACTGGTTCTATTGGAAAGAGATATAGAAGGCAGGACGAGATAGGAACTCCTTATTGTGTTACCGTTGATTTTCAATCTCTCGAAGATAATAAAGTGACGATAAGAGACAGAGATACCATGAAGCAACAAAGGGTGGATGTTTCAAGGATTTTCGAAATAGTAAATACTAAACTTAAGGACAGCCTTAACATATAACTTTCCCCAAGTAAACTGTAGAAAAACCTGTTGAGAAAAACTAGATGAAAAGAAAAAATAGAATAATCAAAAAAAATAAAATCAGCAAACTTATTTCAAGGGAGGGTTTCGAGCTAATAAAAAGAATATATAAGCAGGAACCTGCGAAGAGCAACAGTGAACTAAGGAAGTTATTCTTTCAAGAGATTTTGTAGAAAGAATCCTCCGTTGTTTATCCCACACCCCAACTAGCTAGATATTATTATATTCAAATGATAAAATTCGCTCATGTCGCTTTCTGTTGGGATTGTGGGATTACCAAATGCCGGGAAATCCACGCTTTTTAACGCTTTGGTTACCAGGCGTTTGGCTGAAACGGCGGCCAGGCCGTTTACAACGATTGAGCCGCATGAAGCGGTAGTTGAC
>Ga0315273_10008039_pt1 | contig 13285 bp, 28 predicted proteins | sample YL17G02_0_MG_FD_205753 | JGI IMG/M metagenome (GOLD analysis project Ga0315273, IMG submission 205753) | Sediment microbial communities from Yellowstone Lake, YNP, Wyoming, USA - YL17G02_0 | ecosystem: Environmental > Aquatic > Freshwater > Lake > Sediment | place: USA: Wyoming | collected...
TATAAATAATGAAACCTGATCTTGAATTAATGAATGATAGAGATTATTATGTTCGTTGGCAAGTTGCAAAAAAAATTAATATCGAACATCTTCCAAAGATGATGAATGATGAAAATCTTAGAGTTCGTGAGGAAATTGCAATAAGAATTGGAAACGTAGGTGGAACCTTCGCCAACGAACATCTTCCAAAAATGATGAATGATAGAGATTATTATGTTCGTTATGAAGTTGCAAAAAGAATTGATCCAAAATATCTTCCAAAAATGATGAAGGACAAAGATGATTATGTTCGTCTTGAAATTGCAAGAAGAATTGCGGTCGAACATCTTCCAAAAATGATGAATGATAAAGATTGGTATGTTCGTCGAGAAGTTGCAAGAAGAATTGATCCAAAATATCTTCCAAAGATGATGAATGATGAAAATTATTATATTCGTTATGAAGTTGCAAAAAGAATTGATCCAAAGTTCTTAGGTGAAATGTTTGGTTTTGATTTTGATCCAAAGTACCAAATGGGACTGATTAAGGTTTTGGCAGAAAGAGAAGATTTGAGGCGAGTGTAATGAAACCTGATCTTGAATTAATGAATGATAAAAACTGGGATGTTCGTTGGAAAGTTGCAAGAAGAATTGATCCCAAACATCTTCCAAAAATGATGAATGATGAAAATTATTCTGTTCGTCTTGAAGTTGCAAGCAGAATTGGGGACGAAGGCGGAGCCTTCGCCGACGAACATCTTCCAAAGATGATGAATGATGAAAATTACTATATTCGTTATGAAGTTGCAAAAAGAATTGATCCAAAGTTCTTAGGTGAAATGTTTGGAATTGACTTTGATCCTGAATACCAAGAGACGTTGATCAGGGTTTTATCAGAAAGAGAAGATTTGAGGCGAGTGTAATGAAAACTGATCTTGAATTAATGAATGATGAAAATTCCAATGTTCGTTGGGAAGTTGCAAAAAAAATTAATATCGAACATCTTCCAAAAATGATGAATGATGAAAATTATTATGTTCGTTTGCAAGTTGCAGCAAGAATTGCAAGCGAAGGCGGAGCCTTCGCCAGAGAACATCTTCCAAAGATGATGAATGATGAAGGTTCTCATGTTCGTCGAGAAGTTGCAAAAAGAATTGGGGTCGAACATCTTCCAGAGATGATGAATGATAAAGATTATTATGTTCGTTTTGAAGTTGCAGAAAGAATTGGGGACGAAGGCGGAGCCTTCGCCAACGAACATCTTCCAAAGATGATGAATGATGAAGATTCTCATGTTCGTCGAGAAGTTGCAAAAAGAATTGATCCCGAACATCTTCCAAAAATGATGAATGATAAAGATTATATTATTCGTTTGCAAGTTGCAAGAAGAATTGATCCAAAATATCTTCCAATGATAATGAATGATAAAGAACCTGGTATTTGTTTGGTAATTGCAGAAAGAATTGATCCAAAGTTCTTAGGTGAAATGTTTGGTTTTGATTTTGATCCAAAGTACCAAATGGGACTGATTAAGGTTTTGGCAGAAAGAGAAGATTTGAGGCGAGCGTAATGAAACCTGATCTTGAATTAATTAAAGATAAAGATTCTTATGTTCGTTGGGAAGTTGCAAAAAGAATTGATCCCAAACATCTTCCAAAAATGATGAATGATAAAGGTTGTTATGTTCGTAGTGAAGTTGCAAGAAGAATTGGGGTCGAACATCTTCAAAAAATGATGAATGATAAAGATCATTGGGTTCGTCGTGAAGTTGCAAGAAGAATTGCAAGCGAAGACGGAGCCTTCGCCAACGAACATCTTCCAAAGATGATGAATGATAAAGATCATTGGGTTCGTCGTGAAGTTGCAAGAAGAATTGCAAGCGAAGGCGGAGCCTTCGCCAACGAACATCTTCCAAAGATGATGAATGATGAAAATTATTCTGTTCGTCTTGAAGTTGCAAGCAGAATTGATCCCAATCATCTTCCAAAAATGATGAATGATGAAAGTTGGGAAGTTCGTTGGGAAGTTGCAAAAAGAATTGATCCAAAGTTCTTAGGTGAAATGTTTGGTCTTGACTTTCATCCTGAATACCAAAAGGGACTGATTAGGATTTTGGCCGAAAGAGAAGATTTAAAAAATGAATAATATGATTTCTAAAGTTTTAATAATTGATGGTTATAATTTTATTCATCGAGCTCGTTCTGGTTTTATGATTGGTGATCATTCTATTATTTTTAATTTTTTTCGTAATCTAAGATCACTTGTTGATATTCATAAACCAACACAAATTTATTTTGTCCTTGAAGGTGTTCCAGTTCAACGTTTTAAACTTTTACCAACATATAAAGCAAGTAGAATTGTTGATCCAATTCAGGAGCCCAAAAAACATTTTGAACTTGTTAAATTTCATAATCAAAAGGATGTTATAATAAGGTTATTAACACAATATTTTCCAATTTCTGTGTTACATCATCCTGATTTTGAGTGTGATGATGTGATTTTTAATTTAATTAAACGATCTTCAACAAATTTTGAATTTATTGTCGCAAGTAATGATTCTGATTTTACACAACTTTTAAATAAGTTTTCAAATGTTAAAATTTATAATCCAATGAAAAAAACGTTTGTTGAAAAAACAGAATATGATTATGTTGCATGGAAATCGCTCCGGGGCGATGGATCAGATAATATACCTGGAATTCCTGGCGTTGGTGACAAAACGGCAGAAAAACTTATTAACGACGATGTCTTGTTGAGAGAGTTTTTTGATGATCCAATTAATGGTCAAGCAAGAACAACACAATTTAATTTAAATCATAAATTAATTTCATTTGAAGAATGGTCAAATGAAGATGCACTCAAAATGTCATACTCAACACCGATAAAAAATTGGGATGCAATTATTTCAAAATTTGATGAATTTAAATTTCAATCTATCCTTAAAGAAAAGACTTGGGAAAAATACGTTGATACATTTAATCACTTATTTGAAAATGTACATTACGAATTTAAGTGATAAAATAATATATGAAAATTGAACGTAAGAAGCTCACTATAAAAAAAGAAAAATTGATTGATGTTGTATCAACGTCAAAAAAAATAAAAAAAAGCACAAGGCTCGAAGGGCTCGAGGATGCCATTATTGATGGTCATCTAAACCCTGGCGCTGGGCCGGGGGCGGAATTGATAGCACAACGATTCCGTAATGGAAAAAATGTCCTCAGCGCATTAAAAGTGATATCAATTACAGAACAAGGGATTTTATCTACATGGGATGAAACACTTGAACAATTTTTTATAATTTGTCTTTCGGAAAAAAACGGCCTAATAAAGATTGTTAAAAAATGTGATGTTTCTCAAGAAATGAAACAATAACATCGTGATCAATGGCAAACATTGTTGCGGGCATTTTAATGACAGCTGAGGAAATTATTCCTATTAAGTTTCCCTTTGAATTGAAAACACCACCGCCAGAATTTCCTTGATATCCTGGAAGCGACAGTTGTAGTAAATCTGTTGTGCCCGGAGAGAATTGACGATAATTGTGTCGTTTGGCAGAAATATTGCCTTTTAGGTACGTATACCAGAAACCTCCTGGGTGCCCAACGGAGTGGATGATATCTGGTCCAATTGTGATTATTTCATTTTTATTAATTATGGCATTGTAGTGCTTCGGGGGATTATCTTCTGTTTTAATAGCAGCAAGATCATTTTTTTGATCATATGCAACAACGATTCCTGAATGAACAATTTTAATTGATAAAAACTCTTGTTCACCGAGGTGCACTTCGCCTTTTGTGGTATAAATGACGCGATCACCAACACAATCGTCAAGTTTTTCCATTGGTGTATTTGTTATAACACTACGCTTATATGCAATACAATGGGCCGCGGTTAATATCATATTATCATGTATCCAAACGCCCGTGCAATAAGGAAAAATATCTAAATCACGACTAATACCCACAATTGCAACTGTGGCATTTTGTATATTATCAACAATGGACGTTTGTTCAATGTGTCGCACGACAATATTCGTTGATTGACAACTACCAATAAAGCACACCAGTATATAAATATTTAAAATATTAAGCAGTTTTTTAATCATATATCTCTTAAATAACATATATTGCTTAATATAAAATACGTTGATGATCATCATAATAGTTTTTGATGATAAGTGATTGAAATTTGAAACATTTATGTCAATTGTATTATTGTGCTATAATGGACAAGAGGAAAACAAGTACAAAACAAAAACGCGCTATAGGTCTATATAAAACTCTTTTACGTGACTTAAATCATAAGTCAATGACTAGAGGGAATATAGCAATTAATGAAACGGAGAACTCAAATATGAAAAAAATTATGTCTGAAGTTCGAGAAATTTGTAATAATGCACAAGTTAAAAGAATATTTCGTATGGGAAGTGAAATATTCACAGTGATTGCCCCAACACTTAAAAATCCCACACCTTGGTCAATTGTTGGAGCGACGCTGGGTGTTGGAAGAATTATAGTTGATGATATTGAAATTTGGTCTGATGACTTTTTTCACAGTCCTGATTGGACACAATTGTATTCGCAAGATTTTTCAGGAATAATTATTAATGCTCTTTCTAATAGTCGATTTCAAACTTTAAAAACTGCGGATGAAAATTATGTGATCAAAATTATCATGCTTAATGATATTAAAATTGGTTATATAATGAATGTGAAAAATAATTCCTTTGAAAATCTTTATGTGGAAACAAATAAAATTAAAAAGGCGAAAGAAACAATTAAAAAATTATTATGGGATCAATACAGGGATAAAAACCTTGTTATTCGCTTGAGAAGATCAAAAATAGGTATGGAAAATTCAAATGTTGGAAGTGTTGTCTTTGAACAAGATACAACTTTTTCATCGATGACATCATCAAGAGCAATAGAATATTCGAAATACTTGAAAAAACACATTGATGCAGGTATACCACGCTCTGTAATGTTATACGGACCGCCAGGAACTGGAAAATCTACAATGGCACGTACAATTATTGATAATCTTAACTTGAGATCATTTAGAATTCGCGTGTCTGATGTTTCAGAATTTGAAAGTTCAACATTGTTTGAAGCAATCAATATTTTTGAACCTGATGCAATTATTCTTGATGATTTTGATCGATCTGCAAATCAAGTTATTTTGCTTGAAACACTTGAATTTTTTCAAAAACATATCAAATTGGTTATGGCTACGGTAAATGATAGAAATTCGCTTGATGAAGCTATTCTTCGGCCGGGCAGAATTGATGAACTTGTTTTAATTGATCAAATGGACGAGGATGTTGTAAGGTCGGTTTTGGGTCCTGATTTGCTGGATTCGTTTGACGTTGTAAAAGATTGGCCTATTGCATTTATTCAAGAATTTGTTAAACGCCGGAAATTTATGAACATCGAAGAAGCAATTGCGTCAACGAAAGAGTTGGTTTTACGTGTTGAACGATTACATAAATACGATGAAGATCCAAGCGATCTTAAAAAAATGTTAGGCTTGATTAAACCCCAACCATCTTTTCATCCGCCCGCCCGAGTAATCCCACGCAAAAAGCGTATATAATTGTAACATATCATTACATCAAGGTTATTTATGATTAATGAAATCAAATCAATTTGACGATCAGATAAAATTACTAGAAAACAAAGGTATTTGTAAGGCAATTATGAGTGTCGCAACAGCAACACGGAACCCATCCAATATTGTGATTAATCCACATAAACAAACTGAATTTCAATTGCATAAATCGCAACATTCGGTATTTAACGGATTACAACATAAAATAATTGATTACACTGAACATCGTTTAATTAAACAAGCCGCCGGAACTACTGATCCTCAACAAAAATTAATGTTAATGGCATTAATAAGTGATTATCGTGGTGGAAAAATTGCAATTGCATGGAAAAGTGGGTTACCCATTTATATTCGTGTTACAAAAGAAAACTAATGTACAAGTCACATAATTAGATTAAAATTCTATTATGTTAAATGACGATGTGACAATAAAAACAAAAGTTATTTTTGCCTCCGAGGCACGCAAAAAATTGTATGAAGGCTTAAATATCGTCGCCGAAGCTGTTGGTTGTACATTAGGTCCTAAGGGTAAAACGGTTTTAATTCAAAATAACGATTCTGCTCCTGTTGTTACAAAAGATGGTATAACAGTTAGTAAATCGATTAGACTAAAAAATACTCCTAATAGAATGGGGGCAGAATTAATTCGTGAAGCTGCCGCACAAACTAATGAAACGGCTGGTGATGGTACAACGACCGCGACAGTTCTTACACACGCAATGGTTAAAGAAGGCCTTAAATTAATTGATGCGGGTTATTCATCTACTGAAGTTTGTAAAGGAATTGAATTTGCAACTCAAAAAATTATTGAAAAATTAAAATTGGCTGCTAAACAATTGTCAACTACTAATGAAGTAACACAAATTGCAACAATTAGTTCAAATGGTGATCAAAAAATAGGTGAAATTATTGCCAAAGCCATGGACAAAGTTGGTCGAGATGGTATAATCACCGTCGAAGATGCCAAAGGAATGATAACTAATTTAGACGTTGTTGAAGGTATGCAATTTGATAGAGGTTATTTAAGTCCATATTTTGTTACTAATCAAGATAAAATGAACGTTGTTTACAACAATGTCAGGGTATTAATAACAGATCGTAAAATTGCAGCAATGCGCGATTTAGTACCTTTATTGGAAAAAATTGTACAAACACAATCATCACTACTGATTATCGCTGAAGATGTTGAAGGGGAAGCTTTACAAGGATTAGTTTTGAATAAAGTAAAATCAAATCTTAAAGTTGTCGCCATCAAATCACCAGGCTATGGCGCTCATCGTGAAGAATTGTTGCGCGATATATGTATTTTAACTGGCGCTAAATTAATTTCCGCATCTGGCGGGTTAAAACTAGAAACAATTTCTTTGGATGATTTGGGACTACTTAAAAAAATTGTTATTGATGCAAAAACATCAACGCTTGTTGGTTCCTCAAACACCATAGAAATAGAAAAACACGTGGCAGGACTAAGAAGTCAACTCGACGACGTTACGAATTCATCAGAAACAATTACAAAGCTAAAAATGAGAATTGCAAAATTAGCTAGTGGCGTGGCTGTTATTAAAGTCGGTGGTGTAACTGAGGTTGAAATGATAGAGCGTAAATATAGAATTGAGGATGCGCTTAATGCTACACGGGCAGCAGCAGAAGAAGGCGTTGTGGCCGGCGGTGGCATGGCACTATTACGTGCATCTACAAATTTTCTTTATGATAAAAATGATAAAACAACAGATTTCACAAAAGGCGTTGAAGTAGTATTAAAAGCTTGTCTTGCACCGATTACAAAAATTATAACAAACGCGGGAAAGTCTCCAGATGTAATCATCAATGATTTACTAAAGGATGAAACATTAGGATATAATGCCGCGAATGATGAATATGTAAATATGCTTTTAACAGGAGTGATCGATCCAGTAAAGGTAACTCGAACGGCATTACAAAACGCTTCATCTGTAACAATGACATTTTTATCACTTGACGCAATTATAATTGAAGAAGAAAATGAATAATCAAAACGTTGAAAAAATAATTAATGATTCACTTAGTAATATTGACTTTACACAACCTGAATATGTGTATAAAAAATTTAATACAAGTTATGCGAATTTTTTAAAAGTTGCAGAATTACATAATTCGTATAGAATCGTTTATGCATCTAAATTTTTTGATTTATTGGTAATGACATTAATAATGTTCATATCAACTTTAATAAAAGCCAGTTTAATAAAAACAATATTCATTATGATTGGCGCACAATTTTTCTTTGTTGTTATTTCTTTTTTGGGAAAATATTTTATTTCATCAATTGAAGTGGTTAAACATATCGAACTTCAAACTGAACTTAAAAAATTACCAAAAAATTCTGAAAATAAATAACAGCGCTATATAAGTCTTAATATGAGATTTGGTGATTTAGTTTCGACAAGAGAAAGTCCAAACATTTTTGGATGTGTTATTGACGTTAAAAAAGCAAATCAAGACACCTTGTTATCGTCTCTTCATAGTAAATCACTTACGTTGACATCACAAGATATATTTTATGTATTTTTTTCATCATCCTTTCGAATGGGACCATATTTTGCAAGTGATTTAATACTTCGACAAAAGTACAATGTTTAACCCAGGTGATCTTATTTGTACAGTTTACTGGACAAAAACTGAGTCAATTAATAGAAATTATGATGCCAGCGATGCCGCTGATGAATATCAATCATGGGTTGGACCACTAACTCTCGGAACAATTATTTCTGTGCCAGGGGGTGATCAGAGTATTTTGATATTATTTACAAAGTTGTGTTTAGTAACTAACACTTCTATGAATTCAGTTGTTCATATTGATGAAACATCTAAAATAAAATATGCAATTAAGTTGTATAGTTACAGTTAACAATTTCTAACATATCATCATGTAAAAAAACAAGACGATTATTTGAAAATAAAACCATTAATGGAAAATTTTCAAATAGAAAATTATCGTTTACTAAACATGCGATAATTGTTCCATATTCATTTTGTTCAATTACCTTCCATCCTCTACTGGAGTCACCTTGATAGGCCTCAGGAGCGAGATATGATGACCACCATGTGAATTTTACATATGAACCCGGAGTGAAGGTTGATAACACTTATTAAATAGGCGATTATCTTTGTATTAAAATCAAAAACTTTGATTCCTGATATTTGGGTATGTTTATGATTTTGATTTTGAGTTTTGGTGTCAGTATGTGATATTGACACGTATGCAATAATTGTTTAACAGAAATAATCAAACAAAGTCCACGTGAATTTCCAATTATTCCGGCAAATATAATTAAATCACCAGGATAAAATATCACGTTATTAAAACCCGCCATGATTTTTTATTTTCTTTTTCCCACAAAAACCAGGTTTTAATTTTGCTTTCTTCATAAACGATAAGCTCATATGCTTTATGTTCATTATGAAATAATATTTTTACGCTTATAATCGTTGATAATCTCTTACCTTTTACGGGACAAAACCACATCATGAGATCGCCTGGACTGATTGACATTGTAATAGGTATTACCATCCAGTACCCTTCAAGACACATGATTTTATTGTTAATATATTGACATAAGGTTACTTCGTTCAAATTAATATATAATCAGGTGACCAACAGGTGACTTAAACGAGTCATGCCCCTTTTGGGGGCATGTTATAACTAGTTAGTGAAATTTATTTTAAATTAATAACGTCGTCATCGCTGCATACGTTGCATATTGATCCTACAATTGAATCAATAGTCATAAGAGAAAAAATTGCAAAAAGAAAAAACAAAAAATAATGTTCTTTAATTAAGTCTATCATTAGATTCTCCACATAATTCTACCACGAGTCATATCATATGGCGAAACGGCTATTGTTACCCTGTCGCCGGGAAGTATTCGAATATGATTCTGTCTTAGTTTTCCTGACAGGGTGCATAAAACCTTGGCACCTTGTCCGTCAACTGTTACCATAAACCACGTTCCCGGCAATGCTTCTTCAACAACGCCTTTTAGTTCAACTCGATCTTCACGATCACTTTGTTCATTTGTTTTATTAAATTTTTTCGTCATTTTCACTTTCATCTTCATCTTTGATTTCATCACCCAAAACTATTGGATCAACGTTTATTCCTGTATGAGTTTGACTTAATCCAAACCCACTTGTCATTCCCGCCGTCCAGCGCATATTACGCTCTACTTGTTCTCGTATCATTTTTCTAAGTTCTTTTAAAGATATTCGCATTTCTATATGTATGTCAAATAACTAAATCAATATCGTTTAATTCAGGTTGACTATGTGAAATCATCCAACTTGAATCCAAGTAATATCCCACATTATGCCCTGGCCAACGACCATCAATATTCGGGAAAAATATAAATTTTCCAAAATTCATAGGAATCGCCTCACCAGGTGGAATATGATATAATTTAAATTCGAATTCAAATATATTTCCATCACCTGTGATAATCATCATTGATTCGTCTGTTGTTCCACACGCAATTATTCTGTCTTTTGCATCTGAAAATTGAATTGTTTCCTTTAAGTCTTGTGCAGACAAACATGACATATAATCTGGAATGCTGATTGTCGTTTTATCACCAAATGAGACATCAACTTTTTGTAAATTTAAGTTTGTCATATTTATTAATATACTAAATTATGATTTTTGTACACATCACGTAACAAGATGTGAAACGTTTAATTTTGTATTTGCCTTAGTGGCAAAAGCAATAATCGACAATGATCTTCCCGATGAAACATCAATTATTTTAATATTTTTTCCTTGTTTGATATCAAAATTAAATATTGGCATGCCTAGTTCATCTAAGCTATATTGCTTTTCATTCGCGAAGAAACCATCAATTAAAATTATCACATTGTTTGTTTTTTTGATTGACATGTTAATTAATCATATTATAAATGTGGCGATAATTTCACCATTGGTTTTTCTTTTATAGGTTCAAATACTTATTGAAATGAAAATATCAATAGGATTTTTACGTGGAATAATTAAGAAATCACTGTTTGAGTCGGCTTTACAACATCAGGTTAAAAAACCCGGAGGGCTTGAAATGGCAGATCGAGAACAAATGGGAAAAATTAGTGTTCAAAACATAGAACAAGACGAATTAGCACCTCATTTACGAGAACCCGTTTACTCAGAAGAGGAGTGTTGGGGCCCTGTGCCGCCTGATGCCGATCCACCTGGCGTATATAGTGATCCTTATACAAATGATTTATGGACCCGATCTTGAACTAAGAACTTTGATATCGTTTGACTTCATCAATTAAAAATAATTGAAATTGGGCAAAATTACGTCCCAATGTAAGAACGTCTAATTTTGTAATCCACCAAATTGCAGCGTTGTTTGCAATTGATTTTTTTGCCCCAGGGGCTTTTTCAGTTTGAAATAAACTAAACATATGTTCTATTTCGATTGAACCAAAAACTTTTTTCTTTGGTATTTCTTTACCTTTTGTGTCACACCAACATTGTCGTTTGTGTTTATAAATTTCACCATGCCATGTTTTTGTTTTAACTGTTTTATGTACAGAAACTGCATCCCTGACTGGATTGTTTATGTTTATAACGCGGTAAATTATTCCTGTTCCACAAATTGTTACAAGATCACCAACAACTAAATTCAATTTAGAAATTGAATTACTTTCTGTAATATTGGGATGTACTCCTTCTGGAATTAATTTCTTCATATTTAATAATATACATGTTATTTGTTTTGTTTATTCAAATCCAAAAATTATATTTCTTTTTTCAACATACCACAAACGATCTTCGATCATAATCACTGATTTAATTTCCCTTAAATCATTTTCAGATCTACAAATTATGCTAATCACAAAAGCCCATTGTGTTTTTGGAAGAATATGTTTGTTTTGAATTTTATTTGATTTAGGTGGCCAGCTTAATAATAATCCTTGTGGGCACATTATAAAATCACCTGGAACGATTGATAACCAACCGTCGGTAGTAAATAATGAAACTGTTTTTATGAAATCCATCAAAGATATATATCTTTGATGATAAATTAATTAATTTTACGTAAATTTCCTATATTCACCGAATAAAGACCTTGACTAATTAATACTAATACAAAAACTTTTGATCTTGTTTCTTGTCCAACACAAGTTCCTATTTCGTCTTTTTCAGCAACACATATCCTACCGCCAGCAAATAAAAATGTTCCTCTACATATAAGAAACATTTCACCTATTAAGGGAGCTCTTTCATTGATTTTCAACTCTATATTTGTCAAAAATAGTACCTTTACACATTGATGATGTTCGAACAACAAAAACTTTTCCTAAATTTAAGAACACAAAACCATAATTGGTGCTTAGTTGTAAATTGCAATCATTGAGATATATTCCATGTCCGTCATTATATCCATTTGAATTAAATCGATATCCAACTATCATCAGCGTTTTACAATCGTACAAACATGCTCCGATATATACATAAATCATATCACCCGGAAAATATTGCTCCTTCATTAAACATAAGTAATATCATCTTTTTATATTTGAATATTCTAGTGTACTCTCCCGGGCTCGAACCGGGAACAACCCCGTTATGAGCGGGGGACTCTAACCAATTGAGCTAAGAGTACGTATTTAATTATATTAATTTAATGTATGATTTACACAATTAACCTTTAATATAAATTCTCACTTTTTTCATGAGTTTCCTTTTTGATGCCTTTGACACATTGACGAAATTATACATATTCATAGTCATTATTTGTCCATGATATTTTGCGTGTTCATGTGTTGAGTTAATAATTGCAATCATGTGTAGTACTTTAACAGATTCGACAGCATCTATATCTATAAATTTTACTTCATGAATTGACACGCACATAAAAAATTGATTATGTGCATAAGGAAAAACCTGGTTTTGATGTAATATACCTACATCGTCTTTAAATGAAAACACATCCCCGGGTTGTAACTTAGTTACAAACGTTGTTTCAATAAATGGAATTACTTTAGTTTTCATTTTGAATTATTAAAATTTTAGGGGTATATCTTTCATATGAAGATTTAAAAAGAAAAGCAACTTGACCTTTTACCATAAAATAAATGTATGTGCCTTCGGGGGTTTGAATATTTGCTAATACTGTACAAATTAAATTAGTTGTATTTGCCCAGAGATTACGATAACATTTCGGACTACCTGTACCAAATATTTCATATTTAGATTTAAAACTAAACGCCTGACCAGGAAGGGCTTTTGATAAACAGGTAAATTTTTTCATATAAAAACCTCAACGTAAGATCTTAATGACCAAAGTGACCACAGTGTCTGGCTTAAAAAGACATATTCGCACCCATCATTTTGTTTAGGCACTTTTGAAATAAGTGTAAAAATTGTTTTCTCACCAGGCGACATAAATGTAACATCACTTGAAAAGAAGTCTTGATTATACTTTGATAAGACGACTTCAAGACTTCTTTTGAAGATAAAAACATCCCCTGGAACAAGATCACTTAAATAAGTAAGTTTATACATCGATTTTTTCTATTACATCGGATGACCAATAACCACCACCTGCGTACATAATTTCATTATTTGTCATAAACATGATTTCATTTGAGTGATGTGCGATACATGTAGCACAAGTGTCTTGATCAAGTAATACCCAATCATTATCAAATTTGGTATTACG
>Ga0315273_10008041_pt1 | contig 13284 bp, 12 predicted proteins | sample YL17G02_0_MG_FD_205753 | JGI IMG/M metagenome (GOLD analysis project Ga0315273, IMG submission 205753) | Sediment microbial communities from Yellowstone Lake, YNP, Wyoming, USA - YL17G02_0 | ecosystem: Environmental > Aquatic > Freshwater > Lake > Sediment | place: USA: Wyoming | collected...
CTCCAGTTCCGGGCGTCGCTCGCGGTGGCCCTCGCGCTCGGGCCGGAGGCGAGCACCATCGGCGCGCGGGAGCTGGAGGCGTTGGTCGCCGCCTTCGCGCGCTTCTGGAAGGCCCGGACCTGGGAGCGGTTCGATTCCGATCTCGCGGTCCCCGTCGTCGTCGCGGCCCGCGGCCGCTCGGGCGTCCACGAGGCCTCGGTTCTGGGCGGCGGCGGCGAGCAGTTCGGCGTGGCCCTCTATCCCGAGGCCGGCTCGGTCGCCCGCACGACGAGGCTGGTGGACGAGGATCGCCTCGACGAGGTCCAGCAGATCCCATCGATCTCGGTCACCCTCCAGGACGAACCCCCGTACGTCGTCCGGGCCATGGAGGACGCCCACGGGGTCCCGGGCTTCCCGACCCCGCTCGCCGTCGGCGGCGGAAAGGTGAAGGTGGCCTCCGCGGCCGACGTCCGGCTGCTCACCGCCGCCCTCGACGCCTTCGCGTCGATGATGCCGCACCGGCGCGAGGGGAGGGGCGTCGCCGGCGACGGCTCCGATCGCTGCGAGGTGTCCGTCGCCATGCCGGCGCCCGGCTCGACGCAGGCGCCGGCGCGCGAGGCCGACCCCGTCCGCGCCCGGCTGCGCACGTCCCGGAACGCGCCGTGCCCCTGCGGGAGCGGCCGAAAGTACAAGAAGTGCCACCTGGCCGAGGACGAGGAGCAGGCGAACGGACCGGCGCGCGAGAAGGCGCGGCGCCAGGCGGAGCGCGCGGCCGTCCACGCCATCGACGAGCGCCTCACCGAACGGATGCTCCGCCTCGCCGAGCTTCGATGGGGACGGAAGTTCGACGTCGTGGACGCCCTCGGCGCCATCGGGATCCCGGCCCAGGAGGCCGACTTCTTCTCCGCGTTCGCCGCCCATCACTTCCCGGGGCCGGAGGGGATCCCACCGCGGGAACTCCTTCTCCGCGAGGAGGGGCGGAAGCTGACGCAAGAGGATCGGGTCTGGCTCGACGCGCAGGCCGCCGCCCTGGTGTCGGTGTGGGAGGTTACGGACGTCGCGCCGGGCCAGGGGATCTCGCTCAGGAACCTCCTCGGCGAAGAGGAGCGGTTCGTCCGGGAAGTGGCCGGCTCCCGGGTGCTGAAGCCCCGCGACACGCTCCTCGGCCGGCTCGTCGATCACGCGGGGACGACGCTCCTCTGCGGCATCCACCCTCGAGCGCTCCCGCCGAGGGAGGGCTCTCTCGTGGTGAAGGCGATCCGGAAGGCCGTCCGTTCCCGGGCCCGCGTCGTGCCCCGGAACAAGCTTCTCGAGGCGGCGGCCGACGGGCGACTGCTCGGACTCTGGCAGACCGCGGCCCTGGCGATGGAGCGGCGCCCCTTTCCGGAGCTTCGCAACACCGACGGGGAGAAGCTCCTCCTCACCACCGACCACTTCACCGTGTCCCATGGTGCGGAGGTGGAGGTGCGCGCCCGGCTTTCGGCCATCGCCGGCGCCGAGACGGACGACGTGGAGGACTCTGCCGGGAACTTCCGGGTCACCTTCACGCGGCCGGGACACACCATGTCGTCCGCGCTGGAGAACACCATCGTCGGGGCCGCGGAGATCGACGGGGACGCGCTGCGCCTGTCCACGAACTCGGTCGAGCGCGCCGACGCGCTGCGGGCGATCGTGGATCAGACCTGCGCCGGACTCGTCCACTTCCGCGCGCGCGAGCACGCGGATCCGGGGACGGCGCTGCGCCGCGGCGGGCTGCCGGCCGGGCGGGGCGGCGGCGGTGAGGGCGAGGAGCCGCCCGAGCTCCAGGCCATGGTCCGCGCGGTGAAGGAGAAGCATTACCAGTCCTGGCTCGACGAGCGGATCCCGGCGCTCGGCGGGCTCACGCCTCGCGAGGCCGCCGGGGGAAAGGCGAAGGACCGGCAGGCCCTCGCCCTCCTCGCGGCGGAGATCGAGAATCACGAGGCCCGTCTGCCGGAAGGGCAGCGGTTCGACGTCCGCGGGTTGCGGAGGGAGCTCGGGCTGGAAGGGTGAGGCGGAGTTCTCGGATACCGGTGCGTCGTCCTCTCGCCGGGGTGCCCTTCGCCTCGAACCCATGAGCCCCCGCACCATCAGGAATCCGAACAGGTCATGCGCAACGAAGTGCACCCGGGCTGCGCCCCTACCTGGACGCGACCAAGAAGCGGTAGAATGAAGGGCACCATGCGGGCGCTCAAAGCACACGTACGTGGTGGCCGGCTCCTGCTCGACGAGCCGACCGGTCTGCCTGACGGGACCGAGGTCCGGGTCGCGCTGGTCGATGACGACGACCTCGATGACGGTGAGCGGGCCAAGCTGCATGCCGCGATCCAGGCCGGAGAGGATGAACTCGACGCGGGGCAGGCAGTCAGCGAAGACGAGCTCCGGGCGAGGCTGCGGGTCATCCCGTGAAGTTCGAGATCGCGCCGCGCGCGGTCAGCGAGGCCGAGCGGTGTGCACGCTGGTGGCGCGAGAACCGCCCCGCCGCGCGCATGCTCTTCGAGAAGGAACTGCTCGAGGCGCTCGACCGGATCCGGGCTGCGCCGCCGTCCGGCAACGCCTATCTGGCCATGCCAGGGCGTGAGCACCGGCGCGTGCTGATGCCCGAGAGCAGGTACCACGTGTACTACCGGGTGGCCGGCCCCGACGACGTGCGCGTGGTCGCCATCTGGAGCGCCGTGCGCGGCCGAGGACCGACACTGTAGATTGTCTCGGCAAACGGAAACAGGCACCCGGGAAACGTTCCCAAGTGCCCGTATCCACTACTGGCGCGCCCTACTGGATTTGAACCAGTGGCCTTCGGATTCGCAGCAGTACAAACGGCTTACGGCAGGCGGGCGTCTTTGCTGGGGTTTCCAGGTCTTACGCAGGGTTGGCTCGGAAGTCGAGTGCACGCCAGTGCACCGGGGTGCACGCGGCTGCACGCCAGGATGGATGAGATCTGGATGAAGTGCGGGTCCCGCTAGTAAAGCGCGCTTTACTTTCTCCGTCTCCAAGGAAAGAATCCATCCCTGGCGAAGGGAGGCCCCGTGGAGCGGAAGACAGGCGAGTTCCGGAGGAGCACCGTCGCCGGCGAGACGGTCGACGCGTTCGCGCCGGGGGCATTGCCGCCCGCCGCCCCGTCCCTCGCGCTGGACGGCGACCTGGCTCAGGTACTCGCCCGGGCCGAGCACGCAGTGTCGCGCCTGGATCTCGCCGGCGAGATGGTGCCATCGCTCGACTGGTTCATCTACGCCTTCGTCCGCAAGGAGGCCGTGGTGTCGTCCCAGATCGAGGGGACCGAGGCGACACTCGAGGATCTGCTCCACTTCGAGGCGACGCCTGAAGGCACCAAGCCCGGCGCGGACATCGAGGAGGTCTGCAACCACCTGGACGCGCTCTCCTGGGCTCGGCGCGAGCTCGCCCGGCCGAAGGGGCTGCCCCTGTCGATGCGCCTCGTTCATGGCGTGCATCGACGGCTGATGCGTGGAGTGCGTGGAGCCACCAAGCAGCCTGGCGAAGTCCGGAGGACGCAGAACTGGATAGGTGGGGCGCGGCCGGGCCTCGCCACGTACGTTCCGCCGCCGCCTCAGGAGGTGCACCGCCTCCTCGGGGATCTCGAGCGATACATCCACGCGAAGGACAAGCTCCCTCCGCTCGTGCGGGCTGGCCTCGTGCACGTGCAGTTCGAGACCATCCACCCCTACCTGGATGGCAACGGGCGCGTCGGGCGTCTCCTCATCGCCCTCCTCCTCGAGCACTGGGGGGTCCTGCACGCGCCGTTGCTCTACCTCAGCCTCTTCTTCAAGCGGCGGCGCCCCGACTACTACCGGCTCCTGAACGACGTGCGTGGAAGCGGCAACTGGGAAGGCTGGACGGAGTACTTCCTCGAGGGGGTAGGAGAGATCGCCGACGAGGCGGCGAACACCGCGCGCGACCTGTACCGGCTCGTCGCGAAGGACCGCGTGCGGGTGGTGGATGCGAAGAACTCGTCGCTGACCGCGGTTCGCCTCCTGGAACTCCTGCCGCGTCACCCCGTGGTGACCATCCACGGGTCGATCAGGATGCTCGAGACGACGAAGCCGACCGCGACGAAGGCCGTGGGCTTGCTCGAGTCCCTGGGGATCCTGAAGGAGACGACTGGCCGCAAGAGGGACCGAGCGTACAAGTACGCGCCCTATCTCGATCTGCTCAGGACGGGGACCGAATTGATCCCCGCACGAGGCAACCGGCCCTGACGCAATTCGGGCCCCGGGGCCCCGCACCAGCGGGAATCCGACCGGAGCGAAGGTCGGCCAGGGCCAAGATTCCTCCACCACAGCAGCCAAGCCCCGTCGCCGAGACGCACGCTGCAGCGACGACCGCAGCCAGAAGCCACATGTATCCAGCCGGTGGCGTTTGAACGCTACCCGCGCCCTTCTTGGATCAATGGGGTGAGGGTTGTCACACGTCCGTCGCGCGGAGGTCCGCCTTCCGGCCAAAAGCCCTCGCCGTTAGGATGATTCCGGCCACGACCATCACTCCGAACAGCACGTACATCACCACCGGATGCTGCGCGTTGGAGTTCGCCGAGCCCGGCGCGATCATGCGGATGAGCCCCTCCACGATCCCGAACCATCCGGCGAGGGTCACCAGCACCGGCCATCCCAGCACCCACTTGTTGTGCGCGCGCACGATGGCCAACCCGGTGATGAAGAGCACACTGCCATTGAAATAGTTGAGTGGTGGCATCGCGGGTCCCGAGGCCTGCTCCCAGATATCCAAGTGCATCGCCTCGGTCGCGCCGAGCGCGATCATCGCCGGACCGAGCAGCCCGGCAAGCTTCTTCGAGTCCGTCATGTCAGCCTCCTTCCGGGGACCCTTGACGTTCGTCCCTTCCGGCCGACATTGCAATACTCGTCCGCTCGCTGCTCCCCGCCCTCACGAGGCCCCATGTAACGCATCCGTGAGATCATGTACTGCAAGCCTGCTTCACCTCGGCCTCGACTCGCGGGGCCCGCCGGTCGAGAGAGCCCAGGCACCGCCGGACTTCAGCGAACCCGGCCGAGCTACGACGGCGTCGACCCTGTCTATGCCGAGCCTGCAGGTGTCGGGCGGCGGGGAGGACCGCTTCCTCTACGAGTACGGTTGGACGCAGGCCGTTAGGCGCAGCGAGGTGGCCGAGTACCAGCGCGGTGGAGGGAGCTTCGACAATCGGCTGCTCCTGCGGCCGGGCGTCGCCGAGGGGCTCTTGCTCCTCAACGGGATCCTCCGGCCCATCCTGCTCCGGGAGTGGTCGGCCCTGGTCACCTCCATGAATGGCCTTCCCGAGTCGCGCCTGGAGGAGTTCCTCTTCGGCGCCTCGCGTATCCCGCTCGCCGAGGTCCGGGGCCCAACGGACGTGGACCACTTCATCCCCTGGGCCCGCTGCCCCGACAACGGCCTCGACAACCTCGTCGCAGCCCACGCGCGCTGCAACAACCGCAAGCGAGACTTCCTGGCGGCAGCGGAACACGTCGAACGCTGGGCGGCTCGAAACGCCGAGCGGGCCAGCGACATCGCTCAGGCAGCGGCAGACTTCACGTGGGAGAGAGACGCGGCCCGGTCCCGGTCCGTGGCTGTCGCGACGTACTCGCGCCTCGACGAGGGAGCCAAGGTCTGGATAGAGGGCGCGACCCTCGTCGGCCTGGAGAAGACCCGGGTCGAGCGGGCCCTGTCTGGATGGGCCTGATTCACGCCACCTCGTACCAGGCGCCCCGGCCGGCCCCCCGCAGGCGAAGGCGGCCGGCTTCGGTCAACTGGCGGAGATGCAACTTCACCGTGTTGCGATTGGCCTCGGTCAGCTTCACGGCCGAGGCGACGGTCAGCCGGCCATGTTCCTTCGCGAGACGCAGCAGCGCCTCGTCGAGCGAGGAGAGGGCAGCCATGAGCCGCTCCCGCTCCACCTTGCGCTCGAGCACCTTGACCTGCTCGCCAAGGCAGCGAAAAAAGAACACGAGCCACTCGCCGAGCCGCTTCTCGCCGCGGTCGAGCGTGGACTGGGCTCGGCGCAGCGTCCGGTAATAGTCGTCCTTGTTCTCCTCGATGACCCGCTCCAGCGAGCTGAAGGGTGCGTACTCGTATCCCGCCCGCAGGAGGAGCAGGGTCGTGACCACGCGCGAAAGGCGGCCGTTGCCGTCCTGGAACGGGTGGATGGCGAGGAACCGGACCGTGAAGGTCCCGATGACGAGCAGCGGGTGGAGCTCCCCCGCCTGGAGCGCGGCGTGCGTCCAGGTGACGAGCTCCTCCATCTTGCGCGGAGTGTCGAAGGGGGAAGCCGTCTCGAACACGACGCCCAGGCTCTTCCCATCCGGCCCGAAGGCCTCGACGTGGTTGGGAAGCTTCTTGTAGTGGCCGCGGTGACGCTGATCCCTGGTCGAATGCTTGAGAAGGAGGCCGTGCAGTTGCTTCACGTGGTTCTCGGTGAGGGTCAGCTCTCCCCAGGACTCGAAGACGAGCTCCATCGCCTCGGCGTAGCCCGCCACCTCCTGCTCGTCGCGGGACCGGAAGGAGCGAATGTCGATTCGGGAGAGGAGGCGGTCGACCTCCGCGTCCGTGAGCTTCGCCCCCTCGATGCGTGTCGAGGACCCGACCGACTCGATGGTCGCGACGCGACGGAGCGCAGAGAGGCGGTCCGGTGCCAATCGCCCGATCGCCTGCCAGCGCCCCTTGAATTCATCGAGCGAGGCGATGAGGCGAAGGATGACCGGGCTGATGGCAAGGTTCGATAGCGGGTCCATGAGTATCCGATACCATATCCATTAATACCCGATACGGCAAATGGCCAGGAATGGGTAGGGAAACGGCCAGGGTTCCTGGGGATACGCCGGCTGGCCCGCTGGAGGGTCCTGGGGCCTGTGCCTAGCCAAAACTCCGACCACGCTGGAACCATTGACGATTCTCCACAGGCCCTGGATCCTCCCCGGCTCGATGCTCCGCCTCCTCGTAGCCCTCCTGCCGACGCTCCTCTCGCCATGCGCTCTCGACGAGATCTCGTCCTCGAGAACCTGGCCCTCCGCCAACAGCTCGCCACCCTGGCCGGTCGGCGACATCCCGACATCCCGACATCCGGCCCGCGGACCGGGTCTTCTGGGTCCTGCTGCGCCGGGGTTGGAGCCGCTGGGCCCAGGCCCTCGCCGTCGTCCGGCCGGACACTGTCGTGCGCTGGCACCGCGCCGGGTTCCGCATTTGCCGGGACTGGCTGTCCCGACGAGGAAAGCGCTCCGGCCGTCCTCCACTGCCTCGGGAGGTCCGAGCACTCATCCGGAGGATGGTCACCGAGAATCCCTGGGGCGCGCCCCGCATCCACGGAGAGTTGCTGTGCCTCGGCTTCGACGTCTCCGAGCGCAGCGTCGCCCGGTACCTGCGCTCCCTGCCTCGAACACCGAGAGCCAACGCCACCTGGACGACCTTCCTCCGGAATCATCGAGACTTCATCGCCGCGATGGACTTCTTCACGGTGCCCACCGCGATGTTCCGCGTCCTTCATGTGTTTCTCGTCATCCGCCACGGCCGGCGGGACGTGGTCCGCTGCTCCGTCACCACGAGTCCAACCGATGCCTGGGTCGCCCAGCAGCTGCGCGAGACCTTCCCCTTCGAGTCGGCACCCCGCTTCCTGATCTTCGATCGCGACGCCATCTTCTCGGCCGGACTGACGGCGACGATCCGGTCGATGCTCATGGAACCAACGCGCACCAGCTATCAAAGCCCTTGGCAGAATGGGGTCGCCGAGAGATTTGTCGGGACCGTCCGCCGGGAACTTCTCGACCACGTCATCGTCCTGAACGAGCGCCACCTGCGGCAGCTGATCGAGTCGTTCGTCACCTACTACAACGCAGACCGAACGCATCTCGGGATAGGCACGGACTCACCGAGCGGGCGTCCTGTCGAGCAGCGTCCCGGCGCGACGACCAACGTCGTCAGCCTCCCCCGGGTCGGCGGCCTGCATCACCGCTACGCCTGAAGCCAGGCGGCGCAAGCCGTTTCGGGCCCGAGATTCCTCTTGACCGTGCTGCCGGCAGCGTCGGCGGAAGGGGGTCGTGCGACTCCGGGCCGAAGGCGACGTCCATTCTCGCGTCTTGGACCACGACCGAGGCCCCGTTCCCGGCGCCGGGCGGCCTGCTTCATCCCGCTTCGCACGCCGTTCTGTTCACGGTTCGTGTTTTGTTTTGGCGACCGACAACCACCCGAACGGGCGCGCCACACGCGTAAAGGGACGCATTGTGTCCCCTTATGCATATCCGTTGCATGCCGAGGGCCGGGCGGGCATACTGACTCCACGGTCCTGGACGCGAAAAGGGCCGCAGGATGTCCCGTCATGCATGCGAACAGGCACAGCGCCAAGCGGACGCTCTCGGAAGTGGTGGACTCGTATCAGGCGAATGGCCGCTACGTCCTGACCCGCGCTCAGGCGATGCAGGCGCTGGACGTCTCCGATGAGGCGCTCAAGAAGGCGGTCCGGCGCCTGGTGACCAAGCGTCGACTCGCAGTCCCACATCGCAGCTTCTACGTCATCGTGCCCGTGGAGTACCGAGATGCCGGATCGCCGCCGCCGAGCTGGTTCATCGACGACTTGATGAAGTTCCACGGCCAGTCGTACTACGTCGGCATCCTCAGCGCCGCCGCGCTGCACGGAGCCGCGCACCAGCAGCCGCAGGAATTCCAGGTGGTGACTAGCGCCCAGCTCCGGCCAGCCATCGCCGGACGAGCGCGCATCCGATTCTTCCAGAAGGCGGACCTCGAGCACACGTCGACCGCCGACATGAAGACCGAGACCGGAACGATGCGGGTCGCGACTCCAGAAGCGACGAGCCTGGACCTGTTCCGCTACTTGAAGGGCGCGGGTCACCTCGGTCACGTCGCTAATGTGCTTGCCGAGCTCGCCGAGAGGATGGAACCTCGACGGCTCGTCGAGGCGGCCAGGGCCGAGGGCCAGCTTTCGAACGTCCAGAGGCTGGGCCATGTCCTGGACCAGATTGGCGCCACCGAGCTCGCGGGAGCCCTCGCGGACTGGATCGCCGAGCGGAGGCCGCGCTACGTGGCGCTCCGAGTCGATCGATCCTTGCGTCGCGCCACGAGGGACAGCCGTTTTCGGGTCCTCGTGAACGAGAAGGTGGAGGCCGAAACGTGATCCCGAGGGCGCAAATCACGGCCTGGCGCGCCAGGGCGCCGTGGTCCACGGACGCGCAGGTCGAGCAGGACCTTGCCCTTTGCCGCGCCCTGGTCGATCTCTTCTCCGATGACCTCCTGGCGCGTGAGCTGGCGTTTCGACGAGGCACTGCGCTCCACAAGCTCCATATCGTTCCAGCGGGTCGCTACTCGGAGGACATCGACCTCGTGCAGGTGAACGCGGGCCCGATCGGGCCCGTGATGAAAGCCGTACGCGCTCGCCTCGAGCCATGGCTCGGCACGCCGCAGTGGAAGCAGGGCCGAGGGCGCTTGACCTTCACCTTCCGGTTCGAATCCGAGACGAAGCCGGTCACGTCGCTCAAGCTCAAGGTGGAGACCAACACGCGGGAACACCTCTGCGTTCTCGGGTTCCAGCGGACGTCCTTTGCGGTGGAGAACCCATGGTTCAGCGGCACCGCGAAGCTCCTCACGTATGCCCCGGAGGAACTGCTCGGCACGAAGCTCCGCGCGCTCTACCAGCGCAAGAAGGGCCGAGACCTGTTCGACCTCTCCGAGGCGCTCACACGGATAGACGGTCTCGTCCCTGCCAGGGTCGTCGAGTGCTTCGCCAGGTACATGGATCACGAAGGCCGGCGCGTGACCCGCGCCGAGTTCCAGGAGAACCTTGCCGAGAAGGTCACCGACGAAGCTTCTCTCAGCGACGTGCCGCCACTCCTCACGCTCGGGGTCTCGTTCGACCCCATCGCGGCGGCGGAGCGGGTGCGACGGGCATTCCTCTCCTTGCTTCCCGAGGGCTCGGCCAAACGGAAGCGGGCGGAGCGCAGGCGACCGTGAGCGCTCTGGGTCGCCAAGGGATCCTCGATGCGATCGCGGAGGAGGAGGCCCGGCTCGCGCGGCTCGAGGAGGATCAGGAGGAATCGCGACGTCGCCTGGGTTCTCTCCAGGCGGAATTGGCATCCCTGGGCGTGGAGTCGCAGGTTCGTGCGAGCCTGCCCGTTGCCAGCAGGGCGTGGGTCCCCGCGACGCCCGCCGAGAAGGTGAGCCTGTTTCGTTCACTCTTTCGTGGGCGAGAGGACGTCTTCCCGATTCGCTTCGTGAGCAAGAAGACCGGGAAGCCCGGCTATGCGCCTGCCTGTGCCAACAAGTTCGTCCGAGGCGTTTGCGACCTTCCCAAGGTGAAGTGCGGAGAGTGCCCGAACCAGGCGTTCATCCCGTTCGACGACGCCGCTGTCGTCGGGCACCTGACCGGGCGCCACGTGATGGGCGTGTACCCGCTCCTGGAGGATGAGACCTCCTGGTTCCTCGCGGTGGACTTCGACAAGAGCACGTGGCCAAGCGACGTGATCGCCTTCGTCGACACCTGCCGCCGAGCCGGCCTTCCTACTGCCGTCGAGAGATCGCGGTCAGGCAACGGCGCCCATGTTTGGTTCTTCTTTTCCTCCCCCGTCGCCGCGGGCGCCGCGCGCAAGATGGGTTGCCACCTCATCACCGAGACGATGTCACGCCGACACGAGCTGAGCATGGAGTCCTACGACCGTCTCTTCCCGAGCCAGGACACGATGCCCCGCGGTGGCTTCGGGAATCTGATCGCCCTACCGCTCCAGCACGAAGCCCGCAAGCAGGGGAACTCGGTATTCGTCGATCATCAACTCCAGCCGTATCCCGATGATCAGGTTTGGGCATACCTCGCGTCGGTGAGGCGCATCGACCCCGGCACCGTCGATCGCATCGCACGCGAAGCCAGCCGACAAGGTTCGGTCGTCGGAGTGCGGCTCGCGGAAGCAACCGATGAAGGTGACGCTGCGCCGTGGATGCTGCCTCCCTCCCGAACACCGAAGCCAGCGGTCATCACCGAGCCGGTGCCGCCGAGGGTTCGCGCGGTCCTCTCACAGAGGCTCTTCGTTGAGAAATCCGGACTCCCATCGCCGCTGATCAACCAGATCAAGAGACTCGCCGCCTTCCAGAACCCGGAATTCTACAAGAAGCAGAGCATGCGGCTGTCGACGGCTACCACTCCGCGGGTCATCACGTGCGCGGAGGACCTCCCCTTGCACGTTGGGCTGCCGCGTGGCCGCCAGAGGGAGCTCGAGACACTGCTTCGCGACCACGGCATCTCGCTCGACGTTGTGGACGAGCGAGTCCGTGGGGAAGCGCTCAGGCTTCGATTCCAGGGAAAGCTCACCCCCCTGCAGGAGAAGGCGGTCGCGGCCCTCCTCGAGCACGACATCGGGGTGCTTGTCGCCCCGCCCGGCGTCGGCAAGACAGTCGTCGGCACGTACCTCGTCGCGGAGCGTGACTGCAGCACCCTCATCCTGGTGCACCGTCGACAGCTGCTCGATCAGTGGCTCGCCCAGCTAGCTCTCTTCCTCGGTATCGAGCCCAGGGAGATCGGCCAGATCGGTGGGGGCAAGAAGACGGGGAAGGGGAGGATCGACGTCGCGATGATCCAGAGCCTTGTTCGCAAGGGAGACGTGAAGGACCTCGTCGCGAGCTACGGACAGGTGATCGTTGACGAATGCCACCACCTTCCAGCCGTCTCCTTCGAGCGCGTCCTCGGGGAGGTGAAGGCTCGGTACGTGGTCGGGCTGACGGCGACGCCGCAGCGCCGGGACGGGCACCATCCGATCACGGAGATGCAACTTGGGCCCGTGCGATTCGCGGTCAACCCGAAAAGCCAGGCGGCGCAGCGCCCCTTCGCTCACAAGCTCGTGGTGCGTGAGACAGGGTTCAAGACGTCGACCGAGAAGACGCCCAGCATCCAGGAACTCTACGCCGCGCTTGCGGGCGACGACGAGCGCAACCGGCTCATCCTCGACGACGTGATCCAATCCCTCGAGCACGGTCGGTCTCCGATCTTGCTGACCGAGCGCAAGGACCACCTCGAGTACTTTGCCTCGCGACTGGAGAAGTTCGCGCGGAATATCGTCGTGCTTCACGGCGGGATGGCCACGAAGAAGCGTCGTGACGTGAAGGAGAGGCTCGAAGCGATACCGGATTCCGAGGAACGGCTTGTTCTGGCGACTGGCCAGTACATCGGCGAGGGCTTCGACGACGCACGACTCGACACGCTTTTCTTGGCGTTGCCGGTGTCCTGGAAGGGAACGCTGATCCAGTACACGGGTCGACTGCACCGCCTTCATCCCGCGAAGAAGGAAGTCCGCATCTTCGACTACGTCGATCGGGGCGTTCCCACGCTGCTGCGGATGTTCGAGAAGCGCCTGCGGGGCTACCGTGGCATCGGCTATGCCAGAGGGGAGGCACCCCTGGGATTTGCGGAGCCGAAAGACGAATTCGTCGTCGCGTATGACGAGGACGTGCTGCGAACGCTCAAGGACCTGGACGACGTCGGATGAGAGCAGCGAAGCGCAAGAATGGGCGGGCGCCCCCCGTCAGCAGGGCGAGGCTCGAAGAGATGGTCGAGCAGGCGACCGTCGATGCCAATGGCGAGTCCGAGGAGGTGACGGGGTGGTTCACGATGATCGATGAACACCTGTCATTGCCCTTCGAGACGAAGATCCTGGGAGTCCCGGCTGTCGTCATGAGGGTCGACCTGGATCGCAGCGATCAGATCGTCGCGGTGTGCGCGCGCGGCCGGCTTCGGCAGGCCGTCCCCATCCTCGATCTTCCGCTACCGAAGCCGCCACCGGGCGGCGCGGAGTGGATCGAAGCCTACAGGGTATGGCGGGGCGATCGATGAGTCCCCCGGCGCGCGGTAGGCCGACGAACCCCAGAACCCGAAAGCTCCTCACCGTCGACGTCACTGCGAAGCAGCTCGAGCTCCTGAGGGAGTTCGACTACCCCCTGTCCCAGGAGCTGGTCGGGAGCGCTCGTCCCACGGGCGAAGGGTTCCGTCTTCGCGGAACCCGGGTGGACGTGGAGAGCCTTGTCGGCTGGGTCGCCGGGGATGCGAACCACGCCCGGGACGCCGCGATGGCGGTGCTGCTGAACGACCTGGCCGACGAGCTGGAGGCCGTGCTCGCGGGGCCGTGAGAAGGACGATTCACGTCGCCCTTGCTGGATCCTTGCGTGCGCCAGGAGAAGCCTGGGGAAGGGGGACGTTGATGACAAACTGAAACCTTCTATCGAACCCAGCGGGACGATCCCGCCCGGCAAAGGGTAGCGACCAGCCGGAACCGAGTGTTGCGTGGTGCGGGGGCGACCCCG
>Ga0315273_10008043_pt1 | contig 13283 bp, 5 predicted proteins | sample YL17G02_0_MG_FD_205753 | JGI IMG/M metagenome (GOLD analysis project Ga0315273, IMG submission 205753) | Sediment microbial communities from Yellowstone Lake, YNP, Wyoming, USA - YL17G02_0 | ecosystem: Environmental > Aquatic > Freshwater > Lake > Sediment | place: USA: Wyoming | collected...
GCCGCAACAGCGAGTTGGCGGAGTTCTTCCGCAAGATGGCTGGCCGCGAGAAGCGCCACCGGGAGCAAATCGCCGAGCGCCGCCAAGCCCTTTACCCCACCGCCAGGCCAAACCTCGCCAACCGGGCAGTGTGGGGCGTCGAGGCACCCTACCGCGCCAAGGCCGAGCCATCCATGCCGCTCGCGGACGCCTTCAAGCTCGCGCTCGACTCCGAGAAGAGGGCCGAGGATTACTACGCGGCGGCCCTGCAGCAAGCCCTCGAGCCGACGGTCGCCGAACTCTTCGAGAGCCTTCGCCTGGCCGAGGTGGAACACCAGCACTTGCTCGAGCTGGAGCGGACCAAGCGGAAGGCGTAACCGCCCTGCCGGCCCGGCTCATGCCCAAGTGCCGCGCGGTCTGACCAGCCGGCGCTACCTAGCGAGCTCCACCAGCCGCCTGGCCGCGGCTTCGACGGAGCCGATGGCCATGTTCAGCATGACCACCTTCGTGGCGCCATCGCCCGCTAAGGGCTAACCGACGAAAGGAAGCCGCCCTCCAAGCCGCTTGACCGAACTTCAACCGGCGCAACGAAGCCAAGCTCTCCAGGACCGCAGCCGGGTGATCTGGCGCACCGGAGGCACCTTGACTGTCTCGGTGTTGGGCTCTATTTTGAGGAAAGTGAACGACAATCAGTCAAAAAAAGAAGATCTTTCCAACGAGGCCCCCCATGAAGAAGAGCATTTTCCCCTTGGTAGTAGTCGTGGTAGTGGTAGGGGCAGTCGCAACCCTGGTTGCGGCCCGTCCCGCCTCGGCAACCGGCCTAGTCGAGGTCCTGCTGGCTGGTCCACAAGAGGCAGGAAGACTGGGAGGCGTTATCGCGGGTTCGGGCATTGCCCTCCCCAATGGCATCACGACGCGCCCGACAACAGTGTCGGCCGGCGAGGTCGTGTGGAAGGTGTATCGTGACGACACGGACCAACTTGGCGTCCGCCACGTGTTTTACCGGCAATACCTCATCCCCGCTGCCCAGCTCGCCGCCTCGATTCCTGCACGGTACAACACGGACGGGATCCCGCTTAGCGACACTGCAGTTGGCATTCATTTCGATAAAGACGGCACGCTTGCATTTGTGTACGGGCAGCAGGCGACCGCGCCGCGACTGACCAACTACCCCCGGCTGAACACAACGAGTGCAGCGGCCTACGCAGCCATCGCTGCGGTAATCGAGAGTGGCAGCTACGAGCCGTTCGACCCGTCGACCCTTCGACCGGACGTCCTTGAGGCGTGGGAAAGCTCCGCCCAACTCTCGGTATTGTGGGACGCGACTTTGGACGGGTTCCGGTTCGTGTGGCAGATTATGCTCCCGGGCGCCCAACAGGAGACTCGCATCCCGATTGTCGACGCCGAGACAGGTGAACTCGTGACCTTTCACGAAGTCCAAGCTGGGGCGACGCCGTGCTTGACCGACTCGACCGTCGCTTCGTGGGGCACGGCCTACCCCCAGTGGGGGAACTACAGCAACCCGAGGTCGGTCGCTGCAACGCTTGACGACGGGGCGGCAACCTTCGAGGCACATTGGCCTCGTCAGGTCCCGTATAACCCCCCGATCCAGGTCTTTTGGTTCGACGAAAGCATTTGTGGCGCGGGCCCAGATTCCTGGCCATGCAACTTCGGACGGCCAAACGCCTTCCCTTTCAAATTGGTAACGATTCCGAAGACGGGCGGCGGCACGCCAGATTTCGGTGGTTGGACCACGGTGCCGCTGGAGCGGGAAGCAGCTGATGTCCTGTACAACACTCGGAAAGCGATGGAAGCCTCGTACCATTTTGGCTGGAACGGGTACAAGGGCCTGCACGATGTGGGACTCGGGGATCCCGCAAGGATCCTCCTCGACAAGTTCAGCGCGAACCGCGCCAACGGGGGAACCTACTATTATGTCGAGACAAACGTCAGAGGATTTTGCTCAAACGTACTCAGTGATATGGTGGCTATTGGAAAGAAAGCATCGGGCTCCCTGCCGAATGTAAGTGCCTGCGCGGACATCGTCTCGCACGAGTGGGGCCATGGGATCTCAAAGTACTCCGCCTCATTCCCGGACTATCCTGGAACGGGCACCCCGGGCCAGCTCATCGAGGGTTTCTCGGATGTCTTCGCGCACGCCGTGGAACACTACGCTCCCTCGACGACAGGGGTAGTGGATTGGATTCTGTTCAGGGAATGCCTAGCCCCGGTCGATCAGCGGCCGGCAGATCAATGGAAGACATGGCCGCCTTACAATGCGCTTGCTGAGCTTTGTTATTACCAGGGGCAAACTGTGTACGACCCTACTTTGCGAACCGTAGGATGCCCGAAGAGCGCCGACGGCCGCTATCCGAACAACCATCAGGCCGGTCATATGCTGAGCGTCGCGCTGTATCTCTTGGCTGACGGGAACCGCTCTGGGCACCGCAACCCGGCCTACGGCGTGCCCGGACAACCCAATGCGCCGAGCCAAGTGGTGCCGAACCTCGGTACGGAAAAGGCCAGTGCGATCCTCTTCCGCACGATGATCTACTATCTGACACGGACCACTACTTGGGAGGCGATACCAGCGCTTGCGGTCCGCTCGGCGTTCGAGCTGTACCGCAGTTGCCCCTCGAGCAACGCCCAGGCAGAACAGGATGCTACGGCGGCCGCGTTTGCCGCTATCGGTTACCCGTACTCCTCCCGTAACACCTGCAACTAGGAGCCGATGACAATGCTGAAAGGCGCGTGTTCGATGGCATTCCTTCGCGACTTGGGCGGGCGCTCCGCCACCCGCGCCCTACCTCGCTCGGTCCTGCCTTGCTTGATCATGGTTCTTGCGTCCATGGCCCTTGCCTCGCCACGAGCGGCGCGCGGTGGCGGAGAGGGCACTTCCGATGCCCTCCGATCCAGCACCACAACCGGCGGACACGGGGTCAGGGCCGAGCGTCTCGCGCTCCCATGGGCGTTCGTCCCCAACCACGGGCAGTTCGACGCGCGGGTCAGATTCGCTGCGCGTGGCCCCGCGCTCGGGGTTGTTGTCTTGCGTAACGAGACCCTGCTCACCGCCACCACCGAACATTTTGCGTCCAATTTCGTCACCGATTTCGAGCGACAGATTGCCCTGAGTCCCGCACCCCAGCCCCGTGGACCGCGCCAGGTGGACCGGACGGGCGCGGCGCCGAGGCCCTCCGTCATCCGCATGAAGCTCGTCGGAGCCTCCAGCGACGCCGAGATCATCCCCGAGGACCCCTTGCCTGGTCGCTTCAACTACCTGCAGGGCAACGATCGCACCAAGTGGGTCATTGGCGTCGAGGGCTACGCCAGGATCCGCCAGCGCGAAGTCTATCCGGGCGTCGACTTGATCTTCCACGGCCGGGGCGGACGCCTCGAACACGATTTCCAGCTCTCGCCCGGCGCCGATCCGCGTCGGATCGAGATCGAGTTCGACGGCATCGACGACCTTTCGATATCGCCGGTCGGCGATCTGCTCCTTGCGGGCAAGACCGGCAGCTTCGTCTTCCGGCGGCCGGTCGGGTACCAGCAAGCGCGCCTCGGGCGCAACGAGGTTCCTGTCCGCTACGTGCGCCTCGGCGCCCACCGTGTGGGTTTCCACGTGGCGGGCGCAGATCCGCGCGAGGCGCTCGTGATCGACCCGGTGGTCGAGTACTCGACCTTCCTTGGTGGCAGCTTCCTCGACGGCGCGACCTCGGTGGCCGCGGACGCTTTGGGGAACACCTACGTCACGGGGTTTACCCAGTCGTGGGACTTTCCGCTGCGGTCAAGCGGCGGCTGCGTCGCGGTGCCATCTTGGGCGAACTTCGCCTGCGACGATGCCTTCGTCACCAAGCTGGACCCGGCCGGTCGCCTCGTCTACTCGACGTTCATCGGCGGTTCCCGCTGGGAGGAGCCCCGCGGGATCGCCGTCACGCCCAGCGGAGAGGTGCTCGTGACTGGGGCCACCGACTCCCCTGAATTCCCAGTCACGGCCCAGTTCGGCTCCACCGCACCGAAGCGCGGGGCGCCGGCAGAAGGTGTGCCGGTTGCGAGCGCCTTCGTCACCAAGCTTTCCGCATCCGGCGCAGGCATCGTGTATTCGACAGTTCTACGCGGCACGGGCGACGATGAGGTCAGCGGCCTTGCCGTGGACTCCGGGGGGAACGCCTGGATCGCAGGCACCACCGACTCGCCCGACTTCCCCGCCGTCGCGGCCGAACAGGCGACGCGCCGCGGGCAGATCAGTGCCTTCGTCGCGAAGCTCGATCCCGGCGGGTCAAGGCTGGTCTTTTCGACGTACCTCGGAGGGTCCACTCAAGATCTCGGTACGGCGGTGGCCGTCGATCCTGCCGGCAACGGCTACGCCGTGGGCGTGACCACATCGCCTGATTTCCCCTTGCTGAACGCCTACCAGACCAACCCGGGCGGCGCCTTCCTGACGAAGTTCGACGGCTCGGGCGCGATCGTGTACTCCACCTACCTTGGAGGGCGCTTCGACCGAGCGCTGGGGGTCACCGTCGATCCCCTCGGCGGCGCGTGTGTGGTGGGGGCCACCGTCTCCCCGGACTTCCCGTCGCTCCACCCGATCCAGCCGACGCTGCGAGGCAGGGGCGATGCGTTCGTGACCAAGTTCACCCCCTCCGGGAATGCCTTGGTGTTCTCGACGGTCTTCGGCGGGAGCGGGCCGGATGCGGCCTTCGCGGTTGCGACCGCGGCTTCCGGCGACATCGTCGTTGCGGGGTTGACTGGGTCCGCCGATTTCCCGACGGTGAACGACTGGGGAGCCGCCAAGGGCGGCACCGAGGATATGTTCCTTGCGAAGATCCCTCCGACCGGCGGTGGGCTGGCGTTCGCCGGTTACGCCGGAGGCGACAGCTCGGGGCTGTACAGCCCGCTTGCCGCGGCGCAGTGGCTCCTCGGCGTCGCGGTCGACCCGAGCGGCAATGTCTACCTGGCGGGGAACACGTCTTCGGCCGACACCCCCGTGGTGAGCGCGGTCCAGCCGCGGTACGGCGGAGGGCTGGCCGATGCGCTCGTCCTGAAGCTCCACGATGACGCGACGGCCGGATACACCGTCGCGGCGACCGCGGCGCCGATGAGCACCCTTGTTGGCCTGCCGATCAGCTTCACGTCTGCCGTCGTTGGCGGCACGGCACCGTACACCTTCGGCTGGGACTTCGGCGACGGCTCGCCCCGCGCCGCCGCGGCCAGCCCAGGCCACACCTACGGCGGCGCGGGCGACTATACGGTCAAGCTCGCCGTGACCGACGCAGCCTCGCATACCGCATGGACCGCGATCGTCGTTGACGTGGCGGCGCAGCCTTGCACCCTGGTGTGTGCGGCCTCCGTGCCCCTCGCGGCCGCGGCTGCGCAGCCCGTGGCCTTTTCCGCCTCCGCCTCCCAGTTGAGCTGCACCGGCAACGTCGGTTACACGTGGACCTTTGGCGACGGCGCCAGCTCGACCGACCAGAACCCCTCTCACACCTACCCGTCACCAGGCCTGTACTCGTGGTCCCTCCAGGCGAACGTTGGGTCCGTGACGTGCAACCGCAGCGGCACGATCACGGTCGCCGCGGCGCCGGTCAACGCGGTTTACCTGATTCCCGCGCTTGCCCACAAGCCGGGGTACTACGGGAGCCGGTGGCGGGCCGACCTGACCGTAGTCAACCCGAACGATGCCGCGGCCAACCTCACCTTGGCCTACTTCTCAGAGTCGGCGCCGGTGCTTCGGACCGCGGCGCTCCCGGGTCAGACCACCGTTGAGTGGGATGACATCCTGGTCTCGTTGTTCGGCTTCCCGCAGAGTGGGTCTACGTCAGGTGTCGTGCAGGTGATCTCGGACGTGCCAGTGGCCGGCATCGGGCGCTCGTACAACGTCAGTGAGGGCGGCACGTTCGGGGGGACGTTCCCAGCACTGACGACGGCGGATGGGCTCGGTACGGGCAAGATCGGCCTCTTGCCTCAGCTCAAGCGCAACGCGAGCTACCGCAGCAACGTCGGGTTTGTGAACCTCGGCACGTTCACGTGCACGATCCGACTGCGGCTGCTCGATCACGGCGGGCTGAAGCTAGGTGAGAGGACTATGGACGTCGCTGCCGGACGCTGGACACAGCTCGACGACGTGTTCGGCAAGCTCGGTGCGGGCAACGCGGACCTGGCGTACGGGACGGTGGAGGTGCTCACCCAGGGTGGCACGGCGTGGGCGTACGCGGCGGTCATCGACAACGCCACCGGTGACCCCACCACAGTGCCGGTAATCGTGCCGTAGGAGCTTCTCTTTTCTTAGGTGTCACCGGCTGCGGCCACCGCCGCAGCCGGCTTTGCCTCCCCAGAGCTCCTCCAGATTGCGTACCACTCCCCATCAATCGACACGCATGCGACCCACACTCCAGAACGCGAGATGTCATCGCAACCGCACACGACCAGACCTCGGAGACCAACGCCGACGAGGGCCTCGCAGGTGCCTTCGCTACCTGGTGAGCTCTACCAGCCGCTTGGCTGCGGCTTCGACGGAGCCAATGGCCATGTTCAGCATGACCACCTTGGTGGCGCCGAAGAGGCGCTCGTGCTGCGCGCGCAGGAGGTCAGACCTCGAGCTGTCGAGGCCGACCAGGTGCGGGTTGGCAAAGGCGAACGTCTTGCCGGTGGCGCCGGGGAGCTGGCCCGCCGCGAGGATGCGGGCGGCCTCCCTCGGCTGCATCTCCTGCACCAGTGGCAGCACCGGATCCTTCGCGAGCAGCACCGCGAGGCGAGGCGCCGTCCGGCGCGCGTGGCGTGACGCACCGCCCAGCCAGTAGGGGTCGAGCATTACGCGGCCGTTCTTGGAGGCCTCGAGGCAGGCCGCGGCGCCGCGGTCGAGCGGGCACTCGTCGTTGGGGTGCTCCACGGTGCAGCCGTCGCGGGAGACCACCATGTTCTCAAGCTTGGAGCGCTCGAGGACGCTTCCAACCTCCAGGATCGAACAGTGACCAGGATCACGACTGTTCCTTGACGAGATCCTGTTCGGAGCCGACATTTGGTGCAAACAACGAAGTTCCGGAGGTGCGAGAGTCGAGAGTGACAACTGCCTTGGGGGAGCAGTGGTTTCGAAATGCAATGGTCACAAGTGACAGCATCATCTAAAGCCACAGCAGTCTGAAAGGTGAACCAAGGAGGTTTCCATGACCCTCCCCCGACGTTGCACCGCATCGTCGTCTTTCGTAGTCGCCGTCATCCCAGTAACCCTTCTCCTCCTTGTGCTTGTTGCAGTGCCCGCGGCGACAGCAGGTCAGAAGGTCGTGGTGCAGAAACTGGCGCCAACGGCGGGCGCGACGCCAACCACGGTTCCGTTGCCCCTCGCAACGATCCAAGCGCTGGGCGCGACCGTCGTCGAAGACTACGACGACATGGCAGTGGTCGACCTGGGAGCCACCACGGCAGCGGCGCTCGCACAGGCCACTGGCCTGATGGTGTCACCACTGCCCGACCACGACAAGGTCTTTCTGCGTGACTTCACTCTCGACGCTCACGGCGACCTGCCGACCGGCGTGACCGCCCCCGCTTTCCCCGCCGACCGTGCCAACCTCTACCTCGTCGTTCTTCGCTCGATTCCCAAGGCCGAATGGGTCAACGCCATGAGTGCGACTGGTGCGCAGATTGTGAGCTACATACCCGAGAATGCCTACCTCGTGTACGGCCAACTCGACGACCTCCGCAAGCTGCAGACGAGCAGCGATCTTCTTGTCAATCTGCTCCCGTTCGTTCCGGAGTTCAAGCTTTTGGATCGGTCCCGTCTCTTCGGTTCGGACGGTTACTCCAAGGCCCTCGTCCAAGTGCTCAACGTTCCCTCGAGCGGTGCGGTGATTGCAGAGATTCAAGCAGACGCGCTGCCAGGCACCTTCGATCAGGTGCCCACGGGCGACGTGACACTGGTCTTGGGAGAGCTGCCCAACGATACGGTTAAAGGCCTTGCCTACAACCCTGAGGTGATCGCGATCGAGCCCGCCCCGCAGTTTGCGCCCTCGGGCGAACGCGACGCCCTGAACGTCGCGGGCCAACTGGTCTCCGCCAGCGAGATCGACCCTGATACCGGGCAGCCCAGGACGGTGTACAAGCCGAACCAAAACGTCAACTACTACACCTGGTTAAGTCAGAAGGGCCTCGCCAACGCCTCCGATATCTACCTCGGCGTCCTTGACACAGGTCTCGATACAGGGAGTGTCGACATTTACGGCAACCCGACGGACGACATTCATGTCGATTTTCTCGGATCGGATGGCCACACCCGCGTGAAGTACCTGAGCAATCCAGCGGGCGCGCCTGACCGAAGTGACTGCACCGCACATGGCACCTTGGTGGCTGCGGTCATGGCGGGGAGCGGTGGAACAACCGGCGGCACAGCGTTTTCTGAAACAGCAACGACCTCGAGCCCATGCGCCGGGTGTTTAGGGACCTGCCCGACTCCGACAAATTGCGCCTCGGGGCTGTTCTGGGCGGACGCGGGTGTGGCGCCAGCAGCGAAGATCGCCAGTGCGAAGATCTACGATGAAAGCGGCAGCGATTGGGCGTGGGTGCCCAACCGGGTTCAGAATGGTCTCGCCAACTTTGCCGGGCTGGGCGTGTGGGCGGCGAACTTGTCCTCGAACGACGCCACGTTGACCGGATACACTTCCTTTTCGCGAATCCTTGACCAGCGCGTCCGAGACGCGAGCGGCATTGGGTTGCAGTTGCCAATGACCATCGTTGTCTCCGCTGGGAACGGGGGCGGTAACGTCCAGGTGCCTGCCACCGCCAAAAACGTGATTTCGGTCGGTGCCTCCGAAGGCTACAATCCCTTCCTCAACCAGACCACCTGCACCAATTTCAACAATGCAAACAATGCGTATGACGTGGCAACGTTCAGCGGTGCCGGTACCCCGGCTCCCGACGGGCGGATCAAGCCCGACCTCGTCGCCCCCGGCACGCGCATCATGGGAGCGCTAACGCGGAAAACACTACCTTCCTGCTGGGGTTCGAAGTCCTGCGGCCGTAACCCTGACGGCATGCTCCCCGGGATGGGTGGTACGAACCCGATCACGTGGTCGTGGGGCACCAGCTTTGCCGCTCCTGCGGTCACGGGTGCGGCAGGGCTCGTTGCGAAGTGGTACAAAACAGTGCACTCGAGTGTGCAACCCAGCCCGGCCATGACCAAGGCGACGCTGATCAACGCTGCGCTCGACATCGCCGGCGGCAAGCGCGGGGCAAACATCATCGGTCACATCCCATCAACGACGGATCAGGGGTGGGGCAAGGCCGACCTCGGGCGAGGCTTCCCTCTGCAAGGAAACTACTTCGATCTCGATCAGACATGGCTGTTCCCGTCGAGCGGTGCGAATACCTACCTGCGGTATTTCACAATTCGCGATGGGAACAAGCCGGTGCGCATCACCATCGTCTGGACGGACAAGGAAGCCGCCGTGGGTGCGGGCGTCACTCTAGTGAACGATTTAAACATTGTTGTAGGAAACTACATGTGGCCCGGGTTTTTCGTGGGGAACAGCTTTGACCCCAACACAGGACGCTCGTATATGTACCCAGCTGGGCAGCCTCTCCCCTACGACCACCGTAACAACGTCGAAGAGATCGTCTTTTTGCCCAACCAGTACGGGCTGACCGCTTTCTATGTTCAGGTCTGGGCGCAGACGATCGCGTCGCCTCCCGTCCCGGGGGGTCAGGACTTTGCCCTGTTCGTGGAGAACGCGTACTGCACGACTCCGCCCTGTTCGTGACGAGCGTGTACTGACTCTCGGAGGGTACTCGGATGCCATCCCATGGTGAGCTTCTGGGCCAAGTCAAGCGATTCATGCGGTGGACCGCCGGGAGGGCGGCTCGTGCCGTCCTCCCGTTCCTCTTTCTCTCCTCGGCGCTCGCCAGCCCGGCGGAGTTCGTGTTCTCCACGTTCCTCGGGGCCGCGACCGACGAGCGGCTCGCCGCAGTGGCCTGTGACACCTCGGGAAACGTGTACGTCGCCGGGACCACCCAAGGGACGTCATACCCTTCGTGGCCCCAGATGCTCGTGGCCAAGTACTCGATCCAGGGCGCCCTTTTGTGGTCCCGCACCATTGATTTCGGCGACCGGCTCGGCCCGGTCGCTGGGGCCGCCGTCACGGGGGACGGGCGGCTCTGCGTTGTCGGGTCGGCGCTTCCCCCATTGTCGGGGCCGCCTGTGGGCCGCTTCGGCCCTGGTGGCGACCTCGACGGCCTGGTCGTCTTGATGACGACCGATGGCATTCTCCAGTCAACGACCTATATCGGTGGAAGTCGATCGGACAAGATCGACGGGGTCGCGATTGCCCCCGATGGTTCCATCGTCGTCGTTGGCACTACCTACTCGAGCGACTTCCCGACATCGCACGCGTTTCAGCCCAGTCTGGGCGGCAATGGTGACGCCTTCATCGTGGTGCTGAGCGCGGATGGTGCGAACCTGGTCGCGTCGAGTTACCTAGGCGGTGGCGGTGACGACGCTTCAGCGGGGGTCGCGATTGATCCGCGGGGTGCGATCTGGGTTGTGGGTTCGACGGCCTCGGACGACTTCCCTTACCAACGGCCGCTGATCGGGACCCACGGGTGCGGGACGTCGGGGGGCGCCTTCGTGGCGAAGATCGCGCCGGGCGCCAAGTCGGTTGAGTTTTCGACACGTCTTTGCGGGAGCCGGGGTTCCTGGGCCAACGCCGTTGCGGTGGACGCAGTGGGCAACGCCTACGTGGTCGGAGGTACCTACGCGCCCGACTTCCCGACCACGCCCGGAGCGCTGATGACCTCGATCTCCGGCTCCGGAACCACCGATGCCTTTGTGACGGCGGTCGGCTCTGCCGGCGACCGCCTGCTCTTCTGCACCTACCTGGGCGGCAGCGATGGGATGACGTTGCCGGGCCCCAACTGCTGCGTCGGGCGTGAGGAGGCGTACGGGGTCGCGGTGGACGCCTCGGGGCGGGTTTTCGTAGCGGGCGCCACCAGCTCGGCTGACTTTCCGCTCGTTCAGCCGCTCCAGGCCCAACGCGGGGATTCGAACCTTTGGGACGGCTTCCTGAGCGTCCTCGACGTCACGGGCTCGCGGCTCGAGTTCTCGACTTACCTCGGAGGACGGTACATGGACTCGGCCAGCGCCGTCGCGGTTCCCGCGTTTGGCCGGGTTGTCGTGGCCGGCGCAACGGGGTCCTTCGATTTCCCTGCCACACACGCGGCGCAGCCAACCTACGGCGGCGGGCACTCGGACGGCTTCGTGACCGAGATCGCGCTGTCGCCGGCGCCGCTCAGTGTGTCGGCAATGGCGTCTCCCTCAGGTGGCCTCGCTCCCCTTGCGGTTGTGCTGCAGTGCGTATCGTCTGGAGGCGTGCCGCCGTACACCTTCGACTGGGATTTCGGTGATGGCTCGCCGCGCTCGGCCGAGCAGGATCCCAGCCACACCTACGCGGCGGGTGGGACCTACGTGGCTACCGTGAGCGTCACCGACTCCGGAGGCGCCGTTGCCTCTTCGTCGGTGACGATCTCCGTCACGCCCAACTGCTGGGTGGCGTGCGCCGCCTCGGTGCCCCTGGCCGCCACTGCCGGGAAGGCGACGGGCTTCACCGGCTCCGCCACCCCGGCCGATTGCTCGGGTGCGGTGAGCTACACGTGGGACTTCGGCGATGGCACAACTTCGACCGAAGCGAGCCCATCGCACACCTACGTCGCCCCCGGCCTGTACGCGTGGTCCTTGACCGCCGCCATCGGCGCGGTCTCGTGCACGCAGACCGGGACGATCGTCGTGACGGCCGCGCCGGCGGGCTTTTCGTACGTGATTCCCGCGCTTGCCCACAAGCCGGGGTTCTACGGCAGCCAGTGGCGGGCCGATCTGACCGTGCTCAACCCCAACGACGCGACAGCCAACCTGACGCTGGTGTACTTCTCCGCCTCGGCGCCGGTGCTGGAAAACGCGGTGCTTGCCGGCCATACCTCGATGGAGTGGAACGACGTCCTTGTTACGCTGTTCGACCTCGCCCAGGATGTCTCCACCTCGGGCGCGGTGCAGGTGTTCTCGGACGTGCCCCTCGGGATCACCGGCCGCTCGTACAACCTCAGCGCCGGCGGCACGTTCGGAGGGACGTTCCCGGCCCTGACGACGGCGGATGGGGTCCCCTCGGGGCGTGTCGGGTACTTGGTGGGGCTCAAGCGCAACGCGAGCTTTCGCAGCAACGTCGGCTTCGCCAACGTCGGCACGTTGGCCTCGACGGTGCGCCTGCGGCTGTTCGACGCCGGCGGGGTGAGGCTGGGTGAGAGCACCATGGACATCGCGGCCGGGCGCTGGACGCAGCTCGACGACGTGTTCGGCAAGCTCGGTGCGGGCGACGCGGAGCTGGCGTACGCGACCGTGGAGGTGCTCACCACCGGTGGCAGGATCTGGGCGTACGCCGCGGTGATCGACAACGCCACCAGCGATCCGACGGTTGTCCCGGTGATGGTGCTGTAAAGGGTTCTTTCCCCGCTCCGGTGGTCAACGCTCGACGAGGGCCTCGCGGGCGTTCTCGCTACCGGCAGAGCTCCACCAGCCGCCTGGCCGCGGCTTCGACGGAGCCGATGGCCATGTTCAGCATGACCACCTTGGTGGCGCCGAAGAGGCGCTCGTGCTGCGCGCGCAGGAGGTCAGACCTCGAGCTGTCGAGGCCGACCAGGTGCGGGTTGGCAAAGGCGAACGTCTTGCCGGTGGCGCCGGGGAGCTGGCCCGCCGCGAGGATGCGGGCGGCCTCCCTCGGCTGCATCTCCTGCACCAGTGGCAGCACCGGATCCTTCGCGAGCAGCACCGCGAGGCGAGGCGCCGTCCGGCGCGCGTGGCGTGACGCACCGCCCAGCCAGTAGGGGTCGAGCATTACGCGGCCGTTCTTGGAGGCCTCGAGGCAGGCCGCGGCGCCGCGGTCGAGCGGGCACTCGTCGTTGGGGTGGCCCACGGTGCAGCCGTCGCGGGAGACCACCATGTTCTCAAGCTTGGAGCGCTCGAGCAGCTTCTCGATCTCGGGGAACTTCCCGACCCACTTCGCCTTCAGGTAGAGCTTGCGCTCGATGAGGTCGGCCACCGGTTCCGAGCCGGCCAGGCGCACCAGAACGGTGTCGTTGCTCACCAGGCGCACGCCCTGCTCCCGCATCGCCGCGGCGAGCAATCCCGTGCGCCCCGAGCCCGGCCCGCCCCAGATCAGCACGCCCTTGCCGTCGACGTCCAGAGCCGCACAGTGGGCGAGCAGCGCGCCGGAGGTGCGCGCGGCGGACTCGGCCGCCAGTTGCAGCGCAAGGGAGCGGACCTGGCCGTAGAACGC
>Ga0315273_10008044_pt1 | contig 13283 bp, 10 predicted proteins | sample YL17G02_0_MG_FD_205753 | JGI IMG/M metagenome (GOLD analysis project Ga0315273, IMG submission 205753) | Sediment microbial communities from Yellowstone Lake, YNP, Wyoming, USA - YL17G02_0 | ecosystem: Environmental > Aquatic > Freshwater > Lake > Sediment | place: USA: Wyoming | collected...
CCCCGACTTGCCCCACCCGCCCGCCCTGAGCGAGAGGACCATCGCGCGAGTCGAAGGGCCCTCATCGTCGCCGCCTGGCTCACGCACGTCTACACCGCCGCCGGTGCCGTGCTGGCGTTCCTGGCCACCGTTGCCGTGGTCGATGGCGACCTCCGGCTCGCGTTCCTGTGGCTTGCGCTCTCCACCGTCGTGGACGCCACCGACGGCCTGCTGGCGCGCGCGGTCCGCGTGCGCGAGCGCGTGCCCGGCGTGGACGGCTCGCACCTGGACGACATCGTCGACTATCTGACGTTCGTGTTCGTGCCGGCGTTCCTGCTGTACCACGCCGGCCGGTTGCCCGTCGGCTGGGGCGTGCCGGTGGTTTCTGCCGTGCTCGTCTCGAGCGTCATCGCCTTCGCGAAGAGCGACGCCAAGACGTCCGATCACTTCTTCACCGGCTTCCCGTCCTACTGGAACATCGTCGCCTTCTACCTGGTGGCGCTCGGCTTGCCGCCGTGGCTCAATGCGGTCATCCTGCTGGTCCTCTGCGTCCTGATCTTTGTGCGCATCGGCTACGTCTACCCCTCGCGCACGCCGACCCTCCGCGCCTTTACACTCGTGCTCGGCTCGGCCTGGGGTGCGCTGCTCGTGTACCAGATGAGCCAACTCCCCGTCACGAGCCGGCGGATTATGCTAGTTTCCCTGTCATTTCCGGTCTATTACGCTGTCCTTTCGCTGGTCCTGCACGCCCGCCGAGAATGAGACTAAGGCGAGAAGATGTGCCAGACCCCATTTTCGGGGGCGAACCTTCGGCGGACGGGGAGCGTTTGTAGTGGCAGGGAGTGACGGCCGGACGACCTGATGGACCTTGCCACCCTGCTCGATCGGTGCCGGCAAGGCGACGAGCTCGCCTGGGAGGCGTTCGTCCGCCAGTACCAGCGCCGCATCTACTCGCTGGCCACCTGCTACGCCACCGACGCCGACGATGCACGGGACCTGGCGCAGGACGTGTTCATCAGGTTGTACGAGACGCGCAAGCGATGGGCCGACGCCGGCGCGTTCCTCCCGTGGATGATCCGCGTCGCGCGCAACCTGTGCGTGGACAAGGTGCGGGCGCGCAAGGCGCGTCCGCCGGTGAGCGACATCCCGATGGACGACATGGTGACGCTCGCCGCCGCGGGCGGCACGCCGGAAGACCAATACGAAGGCGCGTCGCGCCGGCGACTCTTCTACCGCGCGCTCCGCAAGCTCACCGACCTGAGCCGCGAGATCATCCTGCTGAAGGAAATCCAGGGACTGCAGATCGAGGAAGTATCGCGCCTCCTGCACGTCCCGCTGGGCACGGTGAAATCGCGATCGAACCGCGCGCGCCTCGAGCTGGCGCGCCACGTGCTCGCGCTCGAGCGTGAGGGCGAGAGATGAACGGCCAGGCACCACTCGACGACTGCGCCCTGGTGGACCGGTGGCTGGACGACTGGCTGGCCGGACGCCTGCCGGCGGCGCAGGCCGATCGCCTCGAGGCGCATCGGCAGACGTGCGAGCGGTGCGCCCGGCTGGTCGCCATCATGCGCGACAGCGACGCGGCCGACGCGCCTGGCGACGAGATCGATCTGCTGGCGGGGGTGATGAATCGCACGGCCGGCCCGGCGTGCGCGTCGGCGGTGGAACAACTGCCGGCGCTCGCCGACGGCGAGATGGACGCGGCCAGCCGCGAGATCCTGCAGTCGCATCTCGCGCACTGTGACGCGTGCTCGGCGCTGCTGGCGACGCTGCAGGAATCGCGCGCGGTGCTGCCGACGCTGGCCGAGATCGAGCCGCCCCTGGGGTTCACGGCGCGCGTCCTGGCGCGCACATCCGGCGCCCCGCGACGCGCGGTGGCCGAGTGGTGGCGGCGCCTCCTCGCGCGGCCGCGCGCCAGCCTGGAGCTGGCCTACGTCGGCACGCTGATCCTGGTGTTGCTGGTGGGCAACCCGGTGGCGGCCTTCCGCGGCGCGAGCGACACCGCCAACCGGGTCGCCGGCGCCGGCGTCGAGCGCCTGGCGCAGGTGAAACCACCGGCAGCGGCTGTCGATCTCGGCGCGCAACTGGTCGGCGCCTTCTCGTCGCTGACGAAAGACGTCACGACCGAACTGGCGCGACGGTGGGAACAGGCGCGCGCGATCGCGACGGTCGTTGAAACCAGCGTGCAGTCCGCGTTCGGCTGGGCGCGGTCGATCGACGTGAAGCGTGTGCTGCGCGGGGCCGGTCTGTCGATTTCAGAACAGAAACCGCTGCCGGCATCGTCGCCATCAGCGCCGGCGAAGAAGTGACGGCACCGAACCTCGCGCGCAGCCGCAACGTTTGAAGAGTAGAGAACGAAAGGTCGCCAACCCCGCTTGAGCCCCGAAGGGGCCAGGGCAGATTCCAGGGCGGTCGCGTGAACACCCGCTTCGCGTTCACGACCGCGGCCCTGGAGGATGCCCAGGAGCACGACGATGAACGGCACACACGATCCCAATCAACCGTACCCGCAGCCCGGCCCGCAGACGTCCGGCGCCGTTCCGCCGCCGTACCCGCCGCAGGCGCAGCCCGCTCCCCCCGCGTGGCGGCAGAACTTCATGGAGGTGGGCATCCCGCCCGCTCTCGCTAACGACCCGCGCCGCAAGTCGCTTGGGCTGGCGGCCATCCTATCGGCGATGCCCGGCCTCGGCCAGGTCTACGTCGGGTACTACCACCAGGGCTTCATCAACATCCTGGTGGTCGGCACGGTGATCGTGCTGCTGAACATCAACGGCCACGCCCTTCGAGGCCTCGAGCCGCTTCTGGGCCTCTTCCTGGCCTTCTTCTGGCTCTACAACATGGTGGACGCCTACCGGCGCGCATCGTTCTACAACCACTCGCTCGCGGGCGTCGGCGCCGGCGACATTCCCGACACCATGAAGCTGCCGAAGGCGCACGGGTCGCTGGGCGGCGGGATCGCGCTGATCGTCGTCGGCCTGCTGCTCTTTGCCAACACCGCGCTCGGCATGTCGCTCGACTGGCTGGAGCAGTGGTGGCCGATGGGACTGGTGCTGGGCGGCGCGTACCTCGTCTACATGAACGCCGCCGCGAAGAAGAACGCCGGGGCCTCCGGGAACCGTTGAGATCGCACGCCGCAGGGGCGGGCCCAATCCGCCCCTGCCACTCCCCGCCGTGCCGGTCGCTCCCCTGCCGGAAACCGAAACTGCGCAGTTCTCGTCAAACGTTAGTGGGGGGTTCATGCCGGCATCCGTCCGTCCTCTCGTCCTGGCGACCTGTCTCGTCCTCACCGCTCTTCCGGTTGTCGCCCAAACGCCCACACAGCCCGCGAAGCTGGATCGCACGACTTTCAAGGTGACTCGCGCCTCGTCGCCGATCGTCGTGGACGGTGTCCTGGATGAGGCCGCGTGGCAGCAGGCCGTCAACGTGCCGGTGGCGTTCGAGTGGGCGCCGGGCGACAACATCGCGCCGCCGGTGAGGACCGACTGCCTGGTGACGTACGACCAGAAGTACCTCTACGTCGCCTTCCGCGCCCACGATCCAAAGCCGGCCGAGATCCGCGCGCACCTCATGGACCGCGACGACACCGACACCTTGATCCAGGACGACCACGTCGGCCTGATGATCGACACGTTCAACGACGAGCGCCGCGCGTTCCAGTTCCGGGTGAACCCGCTCGGCGTCCAGGCCGACGCCATCTTCAGCGAGCAGGACGGGGTCGAGGACTTCTCCTGGGACATGATCTGGAATGCGGTCGGCAAGATCACCGACGACGGGTACGTGATCGAGATCGCGTTGCCGTTGAAGCAGTTGCGGTTCCAGCCCGGGCAGACGGTGCAGACGTGGGGCTTCGAGGCGTTTCGCTCGTGGCCGCGCAACGTGCGTCACCGGCTGTCCTCGCAGCGGCTCGACCGCAACATCGCGTGCCTGCTGTGCCAGGAGAGCAAGATCACCGGCCTCGAGGGCCTGGCGCAGGGCCGCAACCTCGAGTTCGACCCCACCGGCACCTTCAGCCGGACCGAGCGCCGGGACACGCCGAGCGACGCGTCGCTGTCGCGCAAGACCACCAACGCGGACGCCGGCCTCAGCGCCCGCTGGAGCGTCACGCCGAACATGACGTTCAACGGCACGGTGAACCCGGACTTCTCGCAGGTCGAAGCCGACGTGGCACAGCTCGACGTGAACCAGCGCTTCGCGCTCTTCTACCCGGAGAAGCGGCCGTTCTTCCTCGAGGGGGTGGATTTCTTCACGACGCCCATGCAGGCGGTCTTCACCCGGACCGTCGCCGACCCGTACTTCGGCACCAAGCTGACGGGCAAGCAGGGCGGCAACGCCATGGGCGTCTTCGTCACGCGCGACCGCCTCAACAACCTCACCTTTCCCTCGAACCAGGGGTCGGACTCGACGACGATCGAGCAGGATGTGACGACCGTTGTCGGCCGCTACCGGCGGGACGTGGGCAACGGATCCACGATCGGCGCGCTGTACGCCGGGCGGGAAGGCGACGGGTACCACAACCGCCAGGCCGGCGTGGACGCGTTCTGGCGCGTCGCGCCTGCCGATTCGGTGCGCGTCCAGTTCATCCGCAGCGACACGCAGTACCCCGGCCGGACGGTCAGCCACTTCGGCCAGCCGCAAGGGGCGTTCGGGGCAAACGCAACGTACGTCGAGTACCAGCATTTCGCGCGGCGGTGGATTGTCTTCTCCTTCTTCGAGTCGTACGACCCGAACTTCCGCAGCGACGCGGGGTACATCCCGCGCGTGGATTTCCGCAACGTCTTCGCCCACGTGCAGCGGCGGTGGCAGAGCCAGGCGGGTTCCTGGTTCAACATGATCGACGTCGGGGTGCGGGCGTGGCGCAGCACCGACTCGTCGTGGACGCTGACGGACCAGACCGTCGCCGCGTTCGTCAACTACATGGGCCCGTACCAGGCGCAAGTCCAGTTCAACATGCCGACCGACGTGATTGTCTTCGGCGGCGTGCGGTACGAGTACCTGCGGCCGAGCTTCGTCGTCGGGATCAAGCCGAACGGCCAGACGAACGTGCAGCTGACCGGGCGCTTCGGCGGCGGTGTGGACTTCGCGAACGCGAGGAAGGCGACCTCCGCGATCCAGCTGGGGCCGTCCATCGAGTACCGGCCGGTGCAGCGGGTGAGCCTGTCGATCCAGCACAATCTCGATCAACTGTCGGTGGAGGGCGGGCGGCTGTACCGCGCGAACCTGACGCAGTTCAAGCTGGTCTTCCACCTGAGCGTGAGGACCTTCGTCCGGGCGATCCTGCAGTACACGGACATCTCGCGCGACCCGGCCTTGTATCGTTTCCCGGTGGACGCGCACAGCCGCACGCTGTTCTCGCAGTACCTCTTCTCGTACAAGCTGAACCCGCAGACGGTGCTCTTCGTCGGCTACTCGGACAACTCGGCGACCCCGCAGGGGATCGACCTGCGGCGGCAGAACCGGACGGTCTTCGTGAAGCTGGGGTACGCGTGGGCGTTGTAGCTGCCCGAAGGCCTTGGGCTTTGGGGCTTGTACGGCTTTGGCCTTTGCGCCTTCGGCGCTCGCAGTAGGGCGGGTCTTCAGACCCGCCGGTGTTCAGCCCCGCCGTCAGTCGCGGACGACGACGAAGTAGACGACGATGGGCGCGAGGACGAGCCAGGCCCCGATGGCCACGAGGATCACGGGGCGGAGCAGCGGCATCCCGTCCGCCGCGTCGCCCATGGCCAGCGACGGCAGCCAGTCGCCAAGCGACGAGAGCCACGCGCCCACCGGCACGAGTGGGACGCCGAGCGCCGCGATGCCGACGGCCGCCGCGAAGCACCCGACGATGGCCAGCACGTGGACCAGCGTGATGGGCCGCGCGGCGCGCGCCGCCCGCTCTTGCCGGGCCCGCATCTCGGCGCGCCACCACACCAGGCCGGAACTCGGCACCACGGCGCGCTGCCACGCCTCGGCGCGCTCGGCGCGCAATCCCGTCGCCAGCGCCGGCACGTCACGGCACGTCGCGCACGCCGCCACGTGCGCGCGCAGCTCGGCGTCGCACGTCTCCGGCCAGCGTCCCGTGCAGATGGCGTCCAGCACCTCGACTTCGCGCTCGCACTCGTTCCTCTTCACGATCGCCCCCCGCCCTCGGCCGGATCGGCCACGCTGGCGCGGGCCGTCCCGCCGAGCAACCGCCCCAGCTTGCGCCGTGCGCGCCACAGCAGCGGCTTGATGCTCCCGCACTTCACGCCCAGCACCGACGCGATCTCCTGGTGCGACGACCCCTCGGCGTAGGCCAGCCAGACCAGCGCGCGCTCACGCGCCGACATCCGCCCCAGGGCCCGACGCAAGTCGGTGCGGCGGATGGCCTGGTCGTCCACGGCGCCCGCCGCACGCGGTTCCGCGCCCGGCGCGTGCAGGGGCATCACGTCCGGCCGGGCCTGCCGCCGCCGCCATCCGTCGCGCGCCAGGTTGGTCGCGATGCGGAACACGTAGTGGCGACGATGCGCTTCGCTCTCGAACGCCTGGCCCGACCGCAGGAAGCGGTAGTACACCTCCTGCAAGAGGTCGTCGGACGCCTGCGCGTCGCCCGTCATGCGCGACAGGTAGACCCACAGGGCGCGGGCGGTGCGATCGTAGAATGCGCGGAAGGCGTCTTCGTCCAACACGAAGTCCTGCTCGGCGTCGACGGCCGCCGCGTCGAGGCGATCCACGCGGGAGAGCGTCATGTCGCGCATGCAGTCCCGGACTCGATCGTCACGCCTCGCCACGACCGCCGCGCGCCGGTGTCAGCACGCCGAGCTGCCGTGACAGCACGAAGGAGAGGATGGCCGACACGATGAAGCCGGCGCCCAGAGCGATGGCCAGCACGCCCATCGCGAACAGCGGTTCGCCGACCTGCTTCACGACGCGCACGCAGACGTACTCTAACCCGATTCCGAGCGCCAGGAGCACGACGCCCGCCTGCAGGGCCCACAGGATGCGACGCAGGGGATACCCGCCGTCGGGCAACGCGACGGGCGCCGCCACTGGCGCCAACTCCAGCAGGCGCCGGCCACCCGGCGTGTCCAGCCACGCGACCAGATCCTGGTTCGACGACAGCCGATCAAACAGCTTGCCCTGGAGATCGGTCTGCACCCTCGCCGTGCGCGACCAGCGCCGCTGCTCGACGAGCGTCTTGACGAGCCACACGACCGCGCTGGTGACGAACGCGAACACGAAGAGGATCGCCAGGCCCTCGAGCGTCGAGCGCCACAACTGGATGGCCTGCTGCTCGGGCGTCGTCGTGAAGATCTGATAGCCGCTGGGCATGCGCACCTGGGCGAAGAAGAACGACGGGTCGCGGCGGATTTCCGGATGGCTGGCGAGGAAAGCCGTGAAGGCCGGGAAGGCGGCCAGGTAGCCCTGGTTGTCGAGCAGCGACGGGTCGGACTTCAGGACCCGCCCCAGGCTGGGCGGGTACTGGTCGAGCACCTTCGACAGCGCCTCGCGCACCTGCTCGGCGCCTGCCGGCGCCGCCTCGGGGACGACCTGGAAGCTGACGGCCAGCCGAGGGACGGAACGCCCACCCGGGGCCCGTGTCGCCTGCGGCGGCGGTGCGACCGCGGCGGCAGGCCGGGCGGCGGCGGTGGCACACGCCAGCGCCAGCGCGAACAGCGGCGTCGAGATGGACCGGGCGGTGCGTGAAGCGATCATGGTGGGATGAATCCTCCTGATCGCTATTACGCGGCGGAGGGCGGAAGGTGAACAACCGGGGGTTCTGAGGCCGCCCCGGGGGCTGAAGCCCCCGGGGCTACGGCGGGCCTGAAGGCCCGCCCTACATGGCGTCCTCGCGGAGGCCCGCCTTACTTCTTCGCGGCGACTTTCTCGACCTCGCGCCACGCGCGCAGGAAGTTGCCGCCCCAGATCTTGCGGATCTGCTCCTCGGTGTATCCGCGCCTGACTAGTTCCACGGTGACGTTCAGCGCTTCCGAGTGATCGTTGAAGCCGGGCACGCCGCCGCCGCCGTCGAAGTCGGTGCCGACGCCCACGTGATCGATCCCCGCCACCTTCACCGCATGGTCGATGTGGTCCACGAAGTCCTTGAGCGACGCCGGCGGCGACTTGGCGTCGATCTCCTTCATCCGCGCCTGGTAGGCGGCGCGCTGCCGATCGCGCTCGGCCTGCTGCTCGGGCGTCAGCGTCAGCGGCGCCTGCCCGCGCTGACCGGCCTGCGCCTGCTGGCCCGCGGGCGGCGCGCCTGCCGGAGGCGTTCCGGCCGGCGGCGCGCCCGGCGCGCCGCCGCGGCCCTGCCCACCGCCACGCCCGAATCCCAGCGGGAACTCCTCGCGCAGCTTGCGAATCGCCTCGGTCCGCTCGGGTACGGCGTTCTTCAGGTACGACGCAAGCGCGACAACCTGGATGACGCCGCCGTTCTTCGCCAGCGCCTTCAACTGCTCGTCGTCGAGATTGCGATCCGCCTTGGCCACCGCCATGCAGCCGGAGTGCGACGCGAAAATGGGCGCCTTCGACGTGGCAATCACGTCCCAGAACGACTTCGCGCCGATGTGCGACACGTCCACGAGGACGCCGAGCCGGTTCATCTCGGCCACCACCTTCTTGCCCAGCTCCGAAAGCCCGTTGTGCAGCGGCGGCGTCTGGTCGCTCGACGAGTCGGCCAGCTGGTTGTGGCCGCTGTGGCACAGCGTGATGTAGCGCGCCCCCAGATCGAAGAACGTCTTCACGTTGGCCACGTCCTCGCCGACCGCGTACCCGTTCTCGAGGCCCGTCAGCACCACGCGCTTGCCGGTCTTCGCGATCCGCTCGACGTCGGCTGGCGTCGTCGCCAGCCCGCACAGCTCCGGATGGAGCTTCTCGGCGAGACGGTGCACCGACTCGAAGCCGACGATGGCCTGGTCGTAAACGCGCTTGTAGCCCTCGGGCGTGAGGCCGTGATCGGCCGTGCGTGGTTGGCCGACGAAGACGGCGAGGAAAACGGCCTTCAGGCCGCCGTTCTTCATCTTGACGAGGTCGCACTTCCGGTTGGTCAGCGTGCCCGGGTCGTCTTTCTCGGTCGCGTAGGTGGCGCCGCCGATGTCCACGTGGGTGTCGATCGAAATCACCTTCTCGTGGATCGTCTTCGCCTTCGCGAGGATCTGCTCCTCGGTCATCTTCGATTGCGCTTGCATGAAGCCGGCCATGACGAGCAGGGCCAGGCAGCCAATCAACACACGTCTCGCGTCCATGCGTCCTCCCTTGCTTTTCAGTGCACCACGCGCACCTTGCGCAGCACGTCCACCGTGCGCCGGCAGTCCTCGGCGGTGACGCCCAGGTGCGTCACCATCCGCAACCGGCCGCCGCCGAAGTTCGACACCCACACGCCCCCGCGCTCGAGCGCGCCGGCCACGACCTCGGCCACCTCGGGCCCGCCGACGCTGAACACCACGATGTTGGTCTCGACCCGCGGCGGATCGAGCGCCGTGCCCGGCAGCGACGCGACGCCCTCCGCCAGGATCTGCGCGTTGGCGTGATCCTCGGCCAGGCGATCCACGTTCTCCGTGAGCGCGAACACGCCCGCGGCCGCGATGATCCCCGCCTGCCGCATGCCGCCGCCCAGGATCTTCCGCATCCGCCGCGCGTGCCAGATGAACTCCGCCGGCCCGACGATCACCGAGCCGACCGGGGCGCCGAGCCCCTTCGACAGGCACAACTGCACCGAGGTCACATGCTTCGTCCAGTCGGTGACCGGCCGGCCGAGCGCCACGGCGGCGTTGAACAGCCGCGCGCCGTCCAGGTGAATCGGCAGCCCGTGCCGTAGCGCGATGGCGGAGACCTCCGCGAAGTACTCCGGCATCAGCACCGTGCCGCCGCACCGGTTGTGCGTGTTCTCCAGGCAGAGGACGCCGGGCGGCGCGTAGTGAAAGAAGTGGTAGTTGCGCGCCGGCGTGTGGATGGCGGCATCGAGCGCGTCGAGCGCCAGCGTGCCGTCCGGTTGCGTGCGCACGGGGTGATAGACGAGGCCGCCCAGCGCGGACGCCCCGCCGTTCTCGTAGAAATAGATGTGCGACTGGTCGCCGAGGATCGTTTCCTGCCCGCGCCCGCAGTGCGCCAGCATCGCGGCGAGATTGCCCATCGTGCCACTGGCGACGAACAGCCCGGCATCCTTGCCCAGCATGCTGGCGGCGAGCGCCTCCAGCTTGTTGACCGTCGGGTCCTCGCCGTAGACGTCGTCGCCGACCTCGGCATTGGCCATCGCCGCCCGCATCTCAGGCGACGGCAAGGTCACGGTATCGCTACGCAAATCGATTGGCATGATCGCGCTCACGCAATGACCGGCGGGACGCCGGTCCCACGGAAGGACGCCGGTCCCACACAAGACGCTCATTGATCCCACTCACTCCGCAGTCAACAGGACGCCGCGCCATGTCCCGTAGCGAGCCATTGCCCGCCTTCGTTCCCCGGTTTTCCGCGGGAACTACGGCGAGGCCTCGCCGGAGCGCGGTTCGCAACAAAACCGCGCGGAGGCGTGGAGGTCCGCCGACTGGCTCGCGAGGGATATGGCGCCGCGTCCTCACCTCGTGTCGCTCAGCTCGTCGTCTTCTTCCCGCCGTCCGCCTTCACCCACCGGTCCATCCACTCGATGAACGTCCGGTACCAGAGGGCGCTGTTGGCCGGCTTGTTGATCCAGTGCCCCTCGTCGGGGAAGTAGAGCATCTTCGACGGAACGCCGATCCGCTGCAACGTCGTGAAGAGCTGCAGCCCCTCGCCGATCGGCACGCGGAAGTCCAGCTCGCCGTGCGTGACCAGCGTGGGCGTCTTGAAGTTCTTCGCGTAGCGGTGCGGCGAGAAGCGATCATACAGCTCCTGGTTGGTCCACGGCGTCCCCTTCAGCTCGAACTCCGGGAACCACAGTTCTTCGGTCGCGCCGTACATGCTCGCCAGGTTGTAGACGCCCGAGTGCGTGACGATGGCCTTGAAGCGCGTGGTGTGCCCGAGGAACCAGTCCATCATGTAGCCGCCGAACGACGCGCCGGCGGTGCCGGCCTTCCCGCGCTCGACGTAGGGCAGCGATTCGGCGAAGTCGGCGCCCTTCATCAGGTCGTCGTACACCTTCCCGCCCCAGTCGCCGCTGATCTCGTCGAGGAACGTCTGCCCGAAGCCGGTGGAACCGCGCGGGTTGGGCATGAAGACCACGTAGCCGGATGCGGCGAAGACCTGGGGGTTCCAGCGGTAGCCCCACGAGTCGTGCCACGCGCCCTGCGGCCCGCCGTGCACGAGGAAGAGCAGCGGGTACTTCCGGTCCTCCCGGAAGTCGGCCGGCTTGACGATCCACGCCTGCACGCGGGCGCCGCCGGCGCCGGTGTACCACACGCTCTCGGCCGGCCGCAGTTTGAAGGCGGCCAGGAACTCCGTGTTGAACTTCGTGAGCGCCTGCGCGCCCGAGCCGTCGGCATTGGCGCGGAAGATCTCGACCGGGTTGGTGGTGGTGCTCCGCGTGAACACGATCGTCCCGCTCGCCGCCGGCTGCACGTCGGACACCGAGCCGGTGATGGCCAGTGCCTTCGGCGTGGTGCCCGGCAGATCGAGCCTGAATGCCAGCGAGCGGCCCTCCTGCTCGGCATTCAGGTAGAGCGCCTTCGAATCCAGCGTCCAGGCGTAGGCGTCCACCCACGTGTCGAAGGCCGGGGCCGCCTCGCGGTGCTCGCCGGTCTTGCGGTCGTAGAGCATCAGGCGCCACCGATCCGACTCGGAGGCCGACCGCGTCTGCGCCCGGTAGGCGATGTAGCGGCCGTCGGACGAGTAGGCCGGACCGGCGTCGGCCCCCTTGTTGGTCGTGATCGGCCGGGGCGCGGCGTTCGCCGCGGAGAGGTCGAGCAGGAACAGGTCGCTGTTCGTGCTGACGGCCTCAACCGGGTCAGTCTTCTTCGCGAAGGCGATCTCCTTGGCGTCGGGCGAGAAGGCGTAGTCGTCCGGGCCGCCCAGCGAGAACGGCGGCACGTCCGCAGCGCCGGGCGTCAGGTCGCGCGGCGGTGTCGATCCGTCCACGGGCACGACGAACAGGTGGCTGAACCGGCCTTCCTTCCACGCGTTCCAGTGACGGAACATCAATCCGTCGAACGTCCGCGCCTTGCTCCGGGCGGACTCGCGCGCGGCCAGCGTCTTCTCGTTGCAGTCCGAGGTCTGGCACTCGGGATAGACATCTGACACGAAGGCCACCGAGTTGCCGTCGGGCGCCCACCGCACCCCCGACGCCTCGGTGGCGAGGCTCGTCAACTTCTTCGGCGTGCCAGCCACACCGGCGGGATCCACGTCCACGATCCACACCTGCGAGCCGCCCTCACGCGCGGAAACGAACGCCAGGCGCTTGCCGTCAGGCGACCAGCGCGGCGTGTCGTCGGACTTCTGCGCCGAGAGCAACTGGATGGGCGCGGTCCCGTCCAGGCGGACCAGCCAGATGTGGTTGATGCGCGTGTTCGCCTGCTGGTTGACCTCGGTCACGACGAAGGCCACGCGCGAGCCGTCGGGCGAGAGCTGCGGGTCGGACACCCGCCTGAGCTTCAGCAACTCGTCCACCGTGAAGGCGCCCGAGGACGGCTGCAACGACGGCGGCTGCGCCGCCGCCGTGGTGGCCGCCGGTGGCGCGGCGGGCGTGGAGGAGGGACCCGACGAGCACGACGGCAGTGCGAGCCCCGCAGCAGTCATCAGCAGGAGCACGAGAACAAGGGCGGGTCGGCGCATGAAGACCTCCAGAAACGGACGGAGTCTATCACGGCCGCCCGGACCACCCGGCGGGGTTCGAACCGGGAATCCTTCGTCTCCCCCTGCAGAGCAGGACGTCGATGCCCGATACATTCCAGTGGCAAGGAAGATTCGCCGGCGGTGCCCGGAGGTTCTCCGGTTGTTCACCAGCAATCCAGCCACTCTCGTGATTGTTGGAGGCTCGCGTGAAATCGTCACACCTGCGGAAGCTGGAGCAGATCAACAAGGAAGTCTGGGTCGTCCTGTCGCTGCTCGCCATCGCCTTCCTGGTCAACTTCACCGTCACGTCGGGCCGGATGCTGCTGGGGCTCTACACGCTGCCGTCGCTCGGCTCGGCCTGCATGTACGGCCGTCGCCACGCGACGCTGACCGCCTTCGCCAGCGTTCTGATCGTCACGCTGCTCGGCGCGCTGAACGCCGGGGTCTTCACCGGCCAGGCGTCGTGGCCGGCGGCGACGCAGCAATGGCCGGACATCGCGGCGTGGGGAGGCATCCTCATCGTCACCGCGTACCTGATGGGCACGCTGTACGACCACAAGAGCGCCCAGCTCGAGGAACTGCGCCAGACGTACCACGGTGTGCTCTACATC
>Ga0315273_10008045_pt1 | contig 13283 bp, 10 predicted proteins | sample YL17G02_0_MG_FD_205753 | JGI IMG/M metagenome (GOLD analysis project Ga0315273, IMG submission 205753) | Sediment microbial communities from Yellowstone Lake, YNP, Wyoming, USA - YL17G02_0 | ecosystem: Environmental > Aquatic > Freshwater > Lake > Sediment | place: USA: Wyoming | collected...
GCGCAGCGCCCGGTCTGGAGTCGCATAAGGGGATCTTCTGTTGACCACACGGGGCACGGACCGGGAGGCGGCGCCAGCAGTTGGGGCCGTCGCCGAGCCCCACGCGATTGGTTGGGCCCGGTCGAGAGGGCCTTTGTCCGGACTATCGTCCCGGCGGGCCAGCGACTGGGCACCGGATGTTTCCTTGCCATGAGGGAATGAAATAGGCTATTGTTTCCTCATGGATAAGGAAACTCTGAAATACGTCCTGACGCAGTCCGCCGTGCGGCCCCTGCCGCCGGCGACACCTCGGACGCTCGAGTTGCCGCTGGAGTCGAGCAAGGTCGTCGCGCTGGTCGGCATCCGGCGCAGCGGCAAGACCTTCCTGCTCTACGAGACGATCCGGCGGCTGGTGGCCAGGGGGGTGGATCGGCGTCAGCTGTTGTACCTCAACTTCGAGGACGACCGTCTCCTGCCCATCCACGCCCGTGAACTCGACCTGATTCTGCGGGCGCACGACGAGCTGTATCCCGAGGTGTCGGGCCGGCGCCGATACCTGTTCTTCGACGAAGTGCAGGGTGTCCCCTCGTGGGAGACCTACCTGCGGCGCCTGCGCGATACCGAGGACGCCCGGCTGTTCGTCACCGGGTCCTCGTCGCACCTGCTCTCGCGCGAACTCGCCACGGGGCTGCGCGGGCGAAGTGTGTCCTTCGAGGTGTTCCCGCTGTCGTTCCCGGAGTTCTTGAGATTCCGAGGCCTGGAGCACAAGCCGTATTCGCGGACATCCGAAAGTCGCATGGCCGCGGCGCTGGAGGAGTATCTGAGCACGGGCGGCTTGCCGGAAGTCGTCCTCGCCGATGAGTCGATGCGACCGCGCATTTTGAAGGAGTACGTCGACCTGGTGTTCTACCGGGACCTGGTGGAGCGCTACAGCATCGGCAATCCGCTCGTGATGCGGTTGTTGCTCCGCCAGTGCCTGGGGCATCCAGCCTCGCTCTTCAACGTCCACAAGCTCTATCAGGACTTCCGTTCCCAGGGACGGGCCCTGTCAAAGGACACGCTGTACAACTACCTGGGGTATCTCGAGCAGTCGTATGTCGTCTTCCCGCTGCCGGTGGCCGAGCGTTCGCTGCGCAAGCAGGCGGTCAACCCGAAGAAACTGCATGCCATCGATTGGGCGCTGGCATATCCGTTCGTTGCGGAACCCAGGATCGATGTCGGCAGGAAGCTGGAAACGGCCGTCTTCCTCCACTGGCGGCGCCACCGCGAGGATCTGGGCTATCTGACCGGGGAGCGGGAGGTCGACCTGGTCGTGAACCGGGACCGGCCCGAACACCTGATCAACGTCGCGTACTCTGTGTCGGCGTCCGAGACATGGGCACGCGAGATTGCCGCGCTGGAGGAAGCCGGGGCGCGCTTCCCTCGCGCGAAACGCGTTCTGGTGGCACACGAGGTCGGCACCCGTAGACCACCGGCCGGCATCCGGGTGACCGATGCCTGGCGCTATCTGATGAACACTCCGGGAACGGGCGCCTGACGACAGGACCTCAACGCCGCGCGCCGGCGACAAGCCGAAGAACTCGCCGAAGTCTGACGCCCGATGCCGTGGTCGGCGCTGGCCGAACAGACCGCCGCACAGGTGTCGATTGCGAGCTACCTGGTGGCCGACGCGCGAAGTCCAGCCAGTTCCTCGCCGTAGCCTGGCAAGCCACGGGAAGCGCGGGCCGCCGGGCGCGACGTTCCCTGCGCGCAGAATCTGCCAACCTCCACACCGCACGGCGCGCAGTAACTGCTGCGGCCCGCCTGCGCCGCGGCAGTGATCTGGAGGCGGGGATCGCGCTGTCCAACCAGGACCACAGCTGCATGCAGGGCGTCGAGCTGGCGGACGCGCTGCCGGGCGTGGGCGAGGAAGTGACGGTCCACCGGCCGGACCTCGTGAACGCGGGCGCGTTCAGGGAGACGAGCCCGCAGGACGAGAGGTGATGCTGGTGGTGGGTGAGCGTGCTCGGACGGATCTCGAGACGGGCGGGGCCCTGCAGGGCGAGGCCCTGCGCGTGGCGTACGTCCTCGAGGTCTGCGAGACGTTCATCGTGGACGAGATCAACGAGTTGCGCCGGCAGGGCCATCACGTGACCGTGCTGAACGCCTTCCGTCCGCTGCCGCTCCAGGACCCCGCCAGGGAGGCCATGCGTCGCGACACACGCCACCGGCCCGCAGACACCAGCAGTGGCGGGGGTCGCCAAGCCCCACGCGATTGGTTGGGCCCGGTCGAGAGGGCCTTTATCCGGACTATCGTCGCCGTGGTCCGAGATGCGCTCGTCGCGCCAGCGGTCGCGGGCGGCCAACCCCGCCTGCCGGATGGCCTGGACGGGGGGCGCAAAGGTGCTGTGCGGATGGTCCGTCGTCAGCGTCTCACAGCGGTGTCGCAGGTGCTCCAGACAGCTCTGATGCCGGGCGTGATGATACGCGCGATACGCCACCCAGCCGTCACGGACGAGCGTGCCGGCGTAGTCGGCCGGCAGGACCAGGCTCGCGTCGGCGAAGCCGCGCCCCTTGGTGATGAGATAGAGCGTCGTCTGCGGGGTGGCAAACACCCACTCCCAGCAGGACTGCCCGTTCTCGCGCCAGCCCGTTTCGTCAGGCACCACCACGGGACTCTGGCGGATCGCGGTGACCAGCGCCTGATACGTGGGCTTGGCGCGCTGCCCCACACGCTGGATCGCGCGGATGATCCCCCCGGCCGTCATCGACAGGTGCCACGGCTGCCGGAACAGGGCCGCGACCTTGGCGACGGGCAGACCCAGTTGGGTGTGCAGAATCGTCGCCAGGCCAATCGCGTCTGGGCCGAGCTGCACGGCCGCGGCGCCCAGCGCATCCGAGGTCTGCAGCGCGTGCCGGCCTTGCACCCGGCGCCCACAGTCGGCGCACCACCCCACTTCGACGCGGAACGCGCGCACGTGGGGCCGCACCGGTGGGAGGTGTTCCTGATGCTGGCAGACGGGATGGCGGTCGACGACGTCGCCGTGGCAGTGCGGACAATCGGGCGGCGCCGGCACGTCGATGACCTCGTCCACGTGCGTAGGCACGGGACGGTGACCATGACGGCCATGCGCCGCGCCCGACTTGCGTCCGGGCCGTTTCGGCGCCGCCTTCGGGCGCCCTTTCGAACACGGTGCCGCTTGGCGCTTGCCCGCGCGACGGGCGGCCTCCAGGGCTTGGCGCAACTTCGCGTTCTCGTGTCGCATCCGTTCGAGCTCGCGTTCGAGTCGCTCCCGTTCCCGGTCGAATGTCTCGCGGTTCTTCCGCAGGCGCTCGTTGGTGTGCGTCAGGTCATCGCGTTCGCGTTCGAGTCGGGTCTTCTCGCGTCGGAGGCGGTCGTTTTCACGCCGCAGGATCTCCGCCGTGGGTGGGCGTGACGTGGGAGGGTGGCTGTCGTCGGCGGTCACGCCGATGTCATGCGACATCCGGAAGAATAGTACAAGTCGAACATTTGGGTCCCTGGCCTTCAACCCGGTAAACAAATACGCTTCTGGTTGGTAGCGAGGTCCACACGCACGTGAGCCGTGCGCTCAACGGCACAATTGCTGCAGAGAGGAGAGCGGCTCTGTGCGCGTGCGTGGGCGCCGACAGAGTCTTCGTCGTGTGACGTCTTCCGACAACCGCCCGTCTTGATGGTCCGGTGTCCAGCAGCTCATGCCCACCAGCACCTACGCTCACGTGGCCGTCGTTGCCAGCTTCCTCGAACGGACCAGACCGGAATCCGTCCTCGATGTTGGCGTGGGCAACGGCAAAATGGGCTTCATCGTCCGCGACCTGCTCGATGTGATGCTCGGCGGGAGGCATCGGTCGGAGGACTGGCTGGTACGGCTGGACGGGATCGAGGCGTTCGGGGAGTACGTCCAGGCGCACCAGCGGGCCATCTACAACGAGATCCACCTCGGCGACGCGGTCGACCTGATCGATCGTCTCGGATCCTACGACGTGATCATCCTCGGCGACGTTCTCGAGCACTTCGAACGCGGGCGCGCCGAGGCCTTCTTCGAGAGGTGCTTCGCGCACGCGAGAGCGATCATTCTGAACATCCCCCTCGGTGAGCGATGGACGCAGGACGCCATCTACGGCAACCCGCACGAGCGTCACCTGTCGTTCTGGAAGTGGGAGGACTTCGCGCCGTTCGCGTGCCGACTGGAAGCCTTCGAGTTCGAGACCCTCGGATCGTACGGGTGCTTCCTGATTGAGCGTGTGGATTACCTGCACCATCGCGCCAGGCAGGACAGTGATGCGCTCGCAGGAGCCGGCCGAATCGAAGAGGCCCTCAGCGGGCTGGAGCAGGCGTTGCAACGGCTGGGTCGAGTGCTGGCCACCGAGCTTCAGATCGCGGAGTTCCTTGTGCAGCAGGGTGACTTCGGCCTGGCCGCCAGGCGTCTAGGGGAATCGACCATCCTGTTCCCGGATGCGGCCGCGTCGCTCGCGCCTCAGGTCGAGCAACTGAACGGCCTGGCGCTGGCCGATGATAGACAGCTTCGTGCCGCCGGTCCAGGCGGGCAACTCGACCTCTCACAATCCTGACTCCGCTACGGTGGAAACGCCTGTCCGACCGCAGCGATGGCGGCCGTTGGGCGGCGTTAATAAATCGCAACGACTCAGGTAGCCTCCCTGGACGGGAGGCCACCTGAGGATCCTACGGCGAGGTGCTCGGCGTTACCCGATGGGGGTCGGTGCGGTGGTCGGCGTTGTGGGGACAAAGGGGTTGCCCGCGAAGGCGCGACGCAGGGCGTCGAACGCCGTGAGGCCATTCTTTCGAGCCGTCGAGACGCAGCGGCGGATGCGGCAGAAGGCGACGAGGGCCTCGAAACGGCGGAACGTGCCGGAAATCTTTTGCCGCAGCTTCATCATCCGGAGGTCCCGTTCCGAAACATTGTTCTCAAACGGCACCGCGAAATCGCGCCTGAAGGCGAGGATGCCGTCGGGGTGATCCCGGAACCGATCGAGCAGATTCCGCGCTTTGCACTGCGTGCGACGCCCCAGGCGCCCGGCGCCCGCCGCCGGTGCGGCGCGGGGGTTCTGGGCGTAGCCGATGTCCACGTGTATCCGCTCGTCCGGGACTGCCGCGCGGTGCTGCGCGGGGACGGCGCATGAGCGCCCTCGTCGTCGCCCGGCTGCCGCGCGAGGATGTGCCCACGCGGCAGGTGCGGCGGGCGGCCCAGCGGCGCGCGGTGCGCGAGTTGCGGCAGCGCCAGACGGCGCAGGGGCTCGTCCCGCAGGCGACGGCGATGATCGCCAACGGCACGAGCGCATGGGAGACGGTGGCAGACGAGCGACAGGCGCGACAGGAGGCGATCGACGAGCAGGTGAAGGTCTACCGGGCGGTGCTCCCCGAGTTGCTCGCGCAGTTGGCGCACATCCGGGATCCGCGCCACCCGACGACGGTGCGGCACACGACCACTACGCTGCTGCTGTATGGGATGCTGGCGTTTGTGTTTCAGATGGCCTCGCGGCGCGAGGCGAACCGGCAAATGACGATGCCGATGTTCCGGGACAACCTCCGGCTGCTGTTTCCCGAGGTGGAGACGCTGCCCCACCACGACACGCTGAATCGGCTGTTGGCGGCGATCGAAGTGGCCCAGATCGAGGCGACACTGCTCGCGGTGGTCGCGCGCTTCCTCCGTTCCTATCGAGGTGCTGGCGGCTCCGGCGTCGACGCCGCTTGCCTCGGTATGCGTCAGCACTGCGCGACGTTCGCCCCGCCCGGCGGCCTGTGATAGAGTAATGCACTGTCGTCGGGCCGTAGCGCAGCCTGGCTAGCGCGCTTGCTTGGGGTGCAAGAGGTCCCGGGTTCGAATCCCGGCGGCCCGACCAGTCTTCCCTCCTTCGCTGATGGCCTCGGGCTCCGGGCTTTCGGGTTCGTCCCGGACACCATCATCCACACAAGCACCGTGGCGTTCAGGCGGAGCGACCGTCTTGCCACGCCGCGCGCAGCGCGTCTGCGGTAGCGAACGACAAAGGCGGCCGAGCGGGAGGCAGGGCCTGTTCGATGCTGCCGAGGCGGATGCCGCCGCCGACGAGGATGCTGGCGCCCGTCGCGTGCACGACATCCCGATCGCAGTTGGCCGCCGCCTCACGCAGCCAGTCGCGGAACGCTTTGAACGTCTCGGTGCTCACCGTCGGTTCACCGTGCAGATCCGGCTCGGAGACGTGGGGACTGAGCTCGACCAGGTGCCTGTGGAACGCGTCCGCGTACTCCGGGGACTGTCCTTCGACGCCCCACAGGGTGTCGTGGTGCGTGCCGGAGCAGCACATGCGCATGCCGGTGTAGGCGAGGTCTGCGCCCGTGAACACGATGGGGTTGCATCCCATGACGAGCGCAAGGTCGAACGCGGAGGTCAGCACGGATCCCCACGCGCGCAGCCGGCCACGGTCGAGGCCATCCCCACTCCACTCCGGCCACGGGTCGTGGTTCGACTCCCTGAAGGTGAACGTTCGTCCCTCGAAGGAACCGAAGGCCCGTGGATCAAGGCTGCCTTCGCCGACGAGCCACGAGTTCGGGCAGGGAGGGAGGCCGACCAGGTGTTGCGCGTTCAGGTCGCTGGGATCGACGCCGACCACCAGGTCCGGCTCGATTCCCGCGCGAAGCAGGGACCTGAGCGTCGTGTCCACGGCGATGAGGGCGGCCTTGTCGCGAGTCGCCACGATTGCCGGCAGGTTGCGATCGAGCGAGGGGCCGGCGGCGATCAGGATGGCGGGCACGCCCTCGAATCGGCCCGCAAGCGCCGACACGTCGCTCTCGCGTTCGATCGTGGCCCGGTTGGCGATCGTGTTGGCGCGGTAGAGAGGGCCGAATCGTTCGCGGGCTTTCGCGTTCGACTGCGCGCCGTAGACGATCTGCTCCAGCACACGAGCCGCGCGTTCGACGTGCGCGGGGAACTCTCTGGCCAGGACCGGACTCGTGATCTGTGGGGCCCGATCCGGCGGCGGATCGAACAGGCGCCACGCGTTGGACGCGCCCTTGTAGTCCGGCCCGGCCAGCAGCGTCAGGCGCCCGGACTCGGTCCACGCCGTCCAGTCCCGTCGTTGCAGGAACCGCCCGACAACCGCGGGCAGGGGTTCGACGGCGAGCACTTTCGTTTGCGCGCCGCGACGCTCCAGGGCGTCGAGCACGTATCCCAGGCCGAGACCGACCACGACGAGCAGCGAGGGTTCCCCCTCGGCGAACGCTGGCAGCAGGAGCCTGTCGGCTTCCGCGATCGGATCGCGCGAGCTGTGCAGGCGGCCCCAGCGATCGCCGTCGCCCGGCGGGCGCACAGAGACCGAGCCGTCCTGATCGATGCGCACGCCGTCTTCGTCAGGCATCAGAGCGCATCCTCGCCGCCCGGGTGCCGGCGGCGAGACACCTCCGCCCGGTGCACCGATCCCCCGGCCGCGCCCGTGCAGGAAAGCGCCGCGGAACTCGAGGATCCGCGGCAGACCGATGGGATGGGCAGCAAGAGAGATGCCGGGGCTGGAATCAGCCGTTCGGCATCTGGTGCCACGACATGCGACAGTCTGGCCCGTCCACGACCAGCACGGTGCCGTCGGCCTCCTGCATCGCGGTGATGACGGGCCTGGCCGCCATGTGGCCGAGGCGGATCCTCCTCACCGGCGTTTCGTCGTCCAGCGGCACGGCTATGAGATCGACGCCACGTCGGCTGCCGACGATGGCCGTGCACGCGTCGGGGAGCACCATCCATTCGGCCAGCGGCAGCGTGGCGTCGGTGGCGTCGAACGGGACCGCGCGCAGCAGTTCGCCGTCGCTCCGCACCACGCACAGCCGCCGGTTGGCAGTGTCGGCCACGACAAGGTTGCCGTCGGCGGCTCTGGCAATCGCCTGCGGGAAGTAGTACCCCTCCGCGCGGCTGTTCTCCGGGCCGGTGCGCATCAGGCGGCCGCCGTAGAAGCGGATGACGCCCTGCAGTGCCGACCACGCCGCGAGCCGATGCCGGCGGCGGTCGAGCATCCACACCAGGTCGCCCTCGCCGGTGCACACGGCGATTGGCTGCTCGAGAAGCCGTCCTTCGTACCCATCGCCAACCGATCCGATGAACCGGGCGGTGGCATCGAATCGCTGGACGCGGCCGTTCCAGCTGTCGCAGACGAACAGTTCGTGGCTGCCGAACCGGTCGATGACGGCGACACCCATCGGGCGCCAGAACTCGCCGGCGCGGCGGCCCCAGCGACCGATGACGGCCTGGCACCGGCCGGTCTCGTTCACGACGACGACGCGATCGTTGAGGGTGTCGGCGAGGAAGTAGTGATCGCCATGGCGCGCCACGCCGCCCAGCGGGCCGAGCGCTGCGCCGGGAACGGCCGCGAGGGTCACGTTCCGCACGCACGTCGTCTCGCGCGACGTGGACGATGGGCCACTCGAGGGCGCGTCCGCCGCGTTCGGGACATCGCAAGCGACTGTCGCCGGGTGCAGCGGCGCAATCGCCTCGTGTACGCCCCCGCGCATCGTGATCGGCAGGTTGCGCAGCGCGTCGCCAAGGCTGTGCTGCTCGATGCGCGGGCCGTGCAGGATGCCGGCGCCGGTGCAGTTGATGAAGCGCCGATCGGGGAACGCCACGGCCTGATCGGCGATCCAGTTGCGGAACGCGACGAAGTGCGGGGTGGTCGCCGTGTCCAGGCCGGCGATGTCCGGTTCCCGCACGAGGTGCTCGCCGGCGAGGTCCGCTTCCCACGCGGCGCGCAGGTCGCCGTCGCCGGATGGCGCCGTGCGCTGCCAGCCCTCCTCGTACGCGGTCTCGCGCGCGTAGGGCTGACCGCCCGTGAAGGCGAGGTCGAGCCCGGCGAACAGGATCGGCGTGCACCCCATCGTGAGAGCCAGGTCGGTGGCGCAGGTGACGACGGAGCCCCAGGCGCGCAGGTGACCGCGATCCAGGCCGCCGGCAACGAACGTCGGCCACGGCGCGTGCTCGCCGACGTGGAACACGAACGTGCGGCCTCCGAATTCGGCCAGTCCGCGCGGATCGACGCTGCCCTCGGCCACGAGCCAGCTGTCGTTGGTCGCGGGCAGATGACAGAGGTGACAGGCGGAGCTGGCTCGCGGGTTGGCGGCCACCACGACGTGCGGGGCCACGCCCGCGCCGAGCAGCGGGCGCAGCGCGGTGTCCACCGCGATGACCAGCAGCGACTGGCTGGCGAGCCGCAGGTCGCTCAGACAGCGATCGAGCGACGGGCCGGCGCCGACGACGAGGGCAGGCAGGCCGACGAGTGCATCGGTGAGTTCCGCCACGTCACCTTCGCGCCCGATGGCCGCCGCGTTGGCGCGGGTGTTCTCCTCGTAACGATCGCCGAGAATGGCTTCGGCGATCGTGTTCGCGCGGCTCTCCGCGAGCAGGCGCGAGACCAGGTCGCGCGCGGCCCGGACCGCCTCGTGACGCTCGCGTTCGAGCACCGGGTGCACGAGCACGGGAATGGACGGCCGGGTGGGATCGACGGCGAGCCAGGTCTCCCGGGCGCCCAGGTACTCGGGCCCGGTCAGGATCTTGAGGCGGCCGGAACGGGTCCAGCCGTCCCAATTACGACGTGCCATGAACGGGGCGAGCAGCGCCGGCTCCGGCTCGATGGCGATGACGGTGGTGGCGGCCTCACGCCGCTCGAGGGCGTCGAGGACGTAGCCGAGACCCAGGCCGATGACAATCAGAACAGGCGGGGGAGCGGAGCACGCTTGATCCAGCCAGCGTTCGGCTTCGGCAACGGGGTCGCGGCGGCTGTGGAGACGCACCCACTTGCCGCTGGCGCCCAGAAACCAGACGCCGCTGGGCTCCCACCGGATGGGGGACCTGGGAGCGCCGCTTCCCGCCGCGGGACGGGGCAGGCCGGGCGAAGGGACAGATGGGACCTCGAGCACGGGCGGAGGTGCTTCCATGCTCGATCAATCGGCGAATCCGCCAGCCTCATGACTGGCGTTGGCGCATCAGCTCCTCCCACCACGGTCTGAAGAGGAAGCTGGCCTCGGGAAAGGTCAGCATCTTTGCGAACCGCGCGGGACTCACCGTCAGCGTCATGAGGCCTTCGGGCAGGTGCCGGCGCATCGCGACGTCCAGCCCGCCCAGCACCGCGCGGTCCTCGTCGTATTCGCCCAGGGCCCGCAGGAGCGACGCGCAGCCAGAGGCGAACGGCGCCACCACGACGTCCTTCTTCGTGGACCAGTAGCCGGCGAGCGTGGTAACGGCCGACATGCGGTCGGCGTCCACGAAGAACGTGACCGACCGGACCGCGTCCCACTGGTTTGCGCGAAGCGGGCCCACCAGCACGAGGTCCCCTTCGACGTCCACGGGCCTGGCCTGATCGAGAAGCGCCCGGCCGATCTCGGGCGTCGCCTTCAGACCCTGGCCCGTGGGGGCGCCAACGCCGTCGGTGAGAAAGTGCGCCATGAACGGTGGCGTCGTCTTTTCAAGGCCGAACGCCCGGTGGCCGCCGGGGCAGCCGGGGCCTCCGCGCTTCAGCAGAAGCGTCTCGCCTGCCACCCATCGCTCGTAGTAGGCGAAGCAGCAGGTGGTCTCGTCCGGCTCGACGATGGGGTCGAACTGCGGTCCGGGAGGCGCGTCGTACAGCGCGACGATGGGAGCCGAGAGGCGAAGATGCAGACAAAGCCGCTCGATCGCTTCCGGCGTCTGGCGCGGCGTGGGCCGGTCATCGGGCATGCGGACCTCAACGAGGCGGCCGGAAGGCCGTGGGGAGAATGGCCGTAGCGCGGGCCTTCAGGCCCGCCCTCCTGCAAGAGGGGGCCGTCGGCTGATTCTATCGAAGTACCACGAGCCAGAACAGGATGGCCGCCACGATGCGGTAGAGGCCGAAGGCGTTGAAGGTGTGCGTCTGCACGAACCGCAGGAACAGCTTGATGACCAGCAGCGCGACGATGAACGCGACGACGAAGCCGGCGGCCAGCACGGGGACCTGCGTCATCGTGAGCAGCGCGCGCGACTTGTACATGTCGTAGGCGCTCGCCGCGAGCATGGTCGGGATGGCCAGCAGGAACGAGAACTCCACGATCGCGTGTCGCGACACGCCCAGCGTCAGGCCGGCCATGATGGTGGCCGCCGACCGGGAGACGCCGGGGATCATCGAGAGCGCCTGCACGCAACCGATGACGAACGCCTGGGGATAGGAGATGGCGCGCACATCGGCGACCAATGGCTTCCGGCCGCGCAGCCATCGCTCGAGCAGCAGCAGCACGACCCCGCCGGCCAGCAGCGCACAGACGACGATGGCCGGGTTGCCGAGGAACGACTTGATGGACCTGTAGAGCACGAACCCGAGGGCGCCGGTCGGCACGAACGCGACACACGTCACCGTCAGGGTCCGCCAATCGAGCAGCAGTCGACGCCAGTACAACGCCGCCGCGGCGAGGATCGCCCCCACCTGGATCACGATGTCGAACGTCTTCACAAACGGCGTCTCGAGGAAGGCCTGCCCGTGCAGCAGATATGCCGTGAGCATGAGGTGGCCCGTCGAAGAGATCGGCAGGAACTCGGTGATCCCTTCGACCAGGCCCAGCAGGAGCGCGTCGAGAAACGTCATCGTCGGTGTGCGTGATCGGGTGGCGCCGCCTGCTTGGCGATGACGATCTTCTCTTCGGTCTTCACCTGGAACCGGCGGAACCTCGAGTAGGTCGCCTTGGCTTGCATCTGCACGTCGCCGCGGAGCGTCGTCAGGTAGAGCTCGTCCATGCTGGCTGGCGCCCAGAGGCCGAGCGACGGGTCTCGCCGGAACTTAACCGTGTAGCGGGCCTTCATGCCGGCATCCTCCAGTTCCATTCCCGTCTCCACGATCGCTCCGGTCAACGGGTCGAGCAGGAACCAGCCGTTGACGGGCAATTCCTTCCCGTTGCGGGAGGCCACCAGCGTGGGATGCGCCCGCTCTTCGTACTCGATGCGACGGGTCTCCACGCCATCCGTGTCGCCTTTCTTCCCCAGCTTGAAGCGGAAGCGCATCTGGTTGTCGGCCCGGACGATGGCAAACGGGAACATGGGTACGTTGACGTTCCGCTCGACGGGCCCGATGTTGTACCGGGCGCTTTCTGCCCTGATCGCCGCCAGCTGCGCCCGCAATTCGGTATTGGTGCGTTCGAGGAAGAGCTTGCGGAGACGATCGTCGCGGTCGCGGACCGGCGCGCCGTCGACCTCGAACACGTCCCTGAACGAGACCCACGTGCTTGTCGTGTCGGGCCGTACCAGCAGGAAATCCGAACGAAGCCGGACACGTCCCCCCCTCGTCGTCTGGTCGTAGATCTCCTCGGCGACGACGGCCGAGAAGGCGCGCTGGTAGCTGTCGACGTACTCTGCCACCCGCGACAGGAGCATCTGCAGATCCGTGTCGCGTCCACCGCCCGGGTCCCGGGCCACGCCTGACGAGGGCTGGCGTGCACCCTCGGGAGATTCGCGCAACGAGGTCGGTGACGCGGCGCGCGGGCCGGCCGTCGGTACGCTCACGTCGTCCGGATCGGCGCGGGGCGCGAGGAAGGACGGGGCGCGCAGGGTCAGGCCGCGTCGCGTGGTCTCCACCTTGAGCGCGCGACGTTTGCCGTCCCCGTCGCCCGGCGCGCTCTCCAGGCCGAGCACGTAGCACGCGCCGAGTTCGGGCATCACGCGTTCCACGGTCTGGTCGGGATTCTTCGCCATTTGCGCAAACGCGCCGCCGGTCATCCTGGCCAGCGACTCGATGGGCGACGGATCGGGCCTGGGCTCCTCGTCGACGTGCGTCGCACGCAGAACGAACCCGTGCACGACCGTCCGGGCGGCCGCTGCGGCGTACGCGAGATCCTCCAGGCGCACGCCCGCCGCCTTCCAGCCGGGCGGCAGGCCCGTCGTCAGCAGGATCAGCGTCTTGCGTCCCGGCACCTGCGCCAGCGAACGGAACAGCTCACGCAGACCGGCCATCGAATCGAACCCTTTCGGCACATCGGCCTGGCCTGCCGGAGACGTCGGATCGGTGCCGCCGACCTGCTGCTGTCGCTGCTGTTCGCGGGCCGCGATCTGCTTGTCCGGATCCAGCGTCTTGTCGGGGTCTGCGACCACCGCCTGGGTCGGATCGGGGGGAGCCGGGGCCGGGTCGCCGCCTGCCCGCACGGCCTGCTGGCCGACGACGCCGCGAAGGACGTCCCGGGCCGCCGGCCGCTCGGTGCTGAGTTCGACCGACGTGCTGGCGGTCATCGGCAGGCGGACCACCGCGACGCGGTCGCTCAGGCCCAGGCGATCGAGGAACGCGCCGGCCGCCTGGACCGTGGTCTTCTCGTCCCCGCGCGGCAGCGTCGCCTGGTCAACGAC
>Ga0315273_10008046_pt1 | contig 13282 bp, 15 predicted proteins | sample YL17G02_0_MG_FD_205753 | JGI IMG/M metagenome (GOLD analysis project Ga0315273, IMG submission 205753) | Sediment microbial communities from Yellowstone Lake, YNP, Wyoming, USA - YL17G02_0 | ecosystem: Environmental > Aquatic > Freshwater > Lake > Sediment | place: USA: Wyoming | collected...
CGGGGGACGGGGGTCGTGTCGGTCCGCAAGGACGCCGCCACCTGCCCGAAGTGCAAGGGCACAGGCAAACAGGGGGTCTTTTACTGCAAAGCGTGCAAGGGCCAGGGCGTCGCTTGAACGAAGGAATTGTGGATTGAGGATTGTGGATTGCGGATTAACGGCGAAACGGCCCAAACCGGGCAATTGTCGTTCCTTTTCAATCCACAATCCGCAATCCACAATCCACAATCGAAAAGGCGCCAGACCCCTAGGAAGGTGGTCAGATGGCGAGCATTCTGGATAACGTCAGGATGGCCGAGCGGGTGTCATCTGCGCACGGTCCGCAAGCGGAGCGGAAGGTGCTGCCGATTGCAAATGCCAGAGACGCCGTGATCGACTTCTTGAACAAGATGCTGCCGGACGTCAGGCACATCAACATCGTCAAACTGGCGCTCATGGACCCCGAACAGGGAGGATGGGAGGCTGAGGCGGAGGTCCAGGTGCCGAATGCGACCGTAAAGGCCTTGGGCCTGCCGACACGCAGGCCGGTGCTCGATCGCCAGGCCTACCTGCTGAGGCTGGACGGCGAAGGAAACGTTACGGCTTACGGACTTACGGACTCCGTAGAAAGAGGAACGTGACATGAAGATCAACTGTCTTTCCTGCGGCCACAAGGTGGACCTGGACGACGTTTATGACGACTACGAGGGCGCGGTCAAGTGCTTCGCTTGCGGTGCGATCCTGCACATCAAGACGCAGGAGGGCCGTCTTAAGTCGGTCAATCTGGCCACGGCCATGCCGCCGCGTTCGTTGGAGCGCGTTCACTAGAAGCGTACGCGCGCGAGCGTCTGTGCGAGACACTCCAGCAGCGGGCCGCAGCACAAGGAGGAGCGATATGTTCCACCGGAACCCGATCCTCATTCCATTCCGTACGCTGGCCCGACGCATGGGCCTCCTGAGCCTGCGGTCGCCGGGGCGACCCCGTCCCGCCGCTGCGTCCGAGCCCGCCGACCCGTCGCTCGTGCGCCTCGGCCCCGGCGGCGACTTCACGCGGTACTGGCCTGAACGGCCGCCCCAGAGAGGGATCGTGCAATGATCTGCCCAAGGAGTCCTGGACCCATGGCCCCACAAGTAGAAACCAAGGTCTGCAACTACCTCTATGCCATTGTAGCCCACTCACAAGGGTGCGGCCGTTATGGCCCGATCGGCATCGACGGGGGAGAGGTCTATCCCATCCCGGACGGCCAACTGGCCGCCATCGTCAGTGATGTGCCCAACGCCCGGCTCCGCCCGGAGCGCCGCCACATGGCGGCCCACCACGCGGTCCACAAGCGCCTGATGCAAGAGGGGGCGCTATTGCCCATGTCGTTCGGCGTCATCGCAGACTCAAGGCAAGCCGTCCGCCGCATCCTGACCCTGAACCGGGACGCCTTTCTCGAGCAGTTGCGGCGGGTCGAGAACAAGGTCGAGATGTCCCTGGTTGTGAAGTACGACGTCCCCAACATCTTCGAGTACTCCGTCCGCACGCACCCGGAACTGAAGGCCTACCGCGACCAACTCTTCGGCGGCGGGCGCCAGCCGTCCGAGGACGACAAGATCGAACTGGGCCGCCTCTTCGACCGCATCCTCCGCGACGACCGCGCGGAACTCACTCAGGCAGTCGTCGAGACCCTGGCCCCGCTTTGCACCGAGATCAAGGAGAACCCGCCGCGCGGCGAATCCGGCGTCATGAACCTGGCCTGCCTGGTCGCCCGCGACGGCCAGGAGCGGTTCGAACACGGCATCTTCGAGGCCGCCAGCCGTTTCGACGATAACTTCTCCTTCGACTACAGCGGCCCGTGGCCGCCCTACAACTTTGTGGAAGTCGAACTGCGGACCTGATCTTGGTTCGCCCCCGGTGATGTGTGCCTTTAGCGTTGTCATTCCGAGCGAGCGCAAAAGAGTCGAGGAATCTCGCTGTGGTCGTTGCCGTTCGGACATTGGCACGGCGAGACCCCTCGACTCGCTGCGCTCGCTCGGGGTGACAGCACGAAGGGAACACGCTAAACACGTACCCGGTGATTCACCGGGGGCGAAATAAAGACATGGGGCTATATAAGCATACGCTCCAGAGGAGGACCGGCATGCTGGTCATAGACGATATCCTGATGGCCCCGGCGAGCGGCCTGAGGTTCATCCTGAGGCAGATCGCCCATGCGGCCGACCAGGAGCTGGCGAACGAAGCGGACGACATCCGCTCCCAGTTGAGCGAACTGTACATGAGGCTCGAGACCCGGCAGATCTCCCAGGAGGAGTTCGACGCCGAGGAGAAGGAACTCCTCGATCATCTGGACAAGAGTGAATCGCCCAATGCAGGCGTTGACCGTGAACCCAAACCCGACCGCTAGCGGCTGCCTGAGCACGGCTGACGCCGCCGCCCCCTTGCCCCGCCTCCTGGGTCCCACGAAGGCGGAACTGCTGCTTTTCGGCGGCAAGGGCGGCGCCGGAAAGACCACCTGCGCGGCCGCGACCGCGCTGCACCTGGCGATGCAGTCGCCGGAGGAGGCGTTCCTGCTGGTGTCGATCGATCCCGCCCACTCGGTGATGGACAGCTTCGCCGGCGACCCTCCGCCGCCCAACCTCAGCCTGATCGAGATTGACGTCCGCCGGCGCCTCCAGGCGTTCAAGGCCGCGCACGCGCGGCACCTGCGGCAGATTGCCCTGCGCGGCACGTTCCTCGACGATGACGATGTGTCGCGGCTCCTGGACCTGTCGCTGCCCGGCCTCGACGAAGTCATCGCGTTCGACGAGATCGCCTCGGTCCTTGGCGACGGCCTGTACGCGTGCGTGATCGTCGACACGGCGCCCACGGGGCACACGCTGCGGTTCCTCGAGCTTCCGGCGGTGCTGGACAAGTGGGTTGGCGCCCTCGACGCCATGCTGGCCAAGCATCGCTACATGGCGAAACATTACGGCGGCCGGCGCCCGAAGGAGGAGGCCGAGGTCTTCCTGGAGCGGCTGGGCCAGCGCATCAAGCACCTCGCGGCCGTGCTGGGCGATCCGGTGCGATGCCTCTTCGTGCCGGTCCTGAGGGCGGAGCCCCTGGGCGTCAGCGAGACGGTGCGGCTTGTGAACCGCCTGGGGTCGATGCGCATCCGCGTGACGGACATTCTGGTTAACCGTCTCTACCCGTCCGACGAAACCTGCCCGGCCTGCCGCGACGTCGCGCGCCAGCAGCACCTGGCGATTCGGAGGCTCCGCCAGGAACTGCCCACGCACACGATCTGGCAGATCCCCCTCCACGGCGCGGAGGTCCGCGGCGTCGACAGCCTGGATCGGTTCTGGCAGGGCGTCCGGCCCGCGGAGGACGTGGCCGAGCCGAGGCCGGCGCCGCCGCGCGATCCACGCGTGGAGTGCCCGGCGCCTCTGCCGGGTCCCGACGTGGCGCTGCTCCTGTTCGCGGGCAAGGGCGGCGTGGGCAAGACCACCCTGGCCACGGCCACGGCCTTTCGCCTCGCCGAGGCGCACCCGGACCGGCACGTCCACCTGATCTCGACCGACCCCGCCCATTCGCTCTCGGACTGCCTGGGGTCGCCGGTGAGCCGCACCGGCACGCAGGTCGGCCCGCGTCTGACGGCGACCGAGATCGACGCCGAGGCGGAATTCGAGGTCCTACGCCAGTTGTACGCCGCCGAGGTCGAGGAGTTTTTCGACCGCCTCCTGGGGGGCCAGCAGACGGTGGATCTGGAGTTCGAGAGGAACGTCCTGGGCCGCCTGTTGGACCTCTCGCCGCCCGGATTGGACGAGTTGATGGCCGTCGCCCGGGTGGTTTCGCTGCTCGAGGCGAGCGGCCCCGGCACCCTCGTGCTCGACACCGCTGCCACAGGCCACCTGGTGCGCCTGCTGGAGCTGCCCGGCCTCATTCAGGAGTGGCTCCAGGTCATGTTCGGGCTGTTCCTGAAATACCGGACCGTCTTCCGCCTGCCCCGGGTCTCGGGGTTCCTGGTGAGGCTGGCGAAGAAGATCCGCCGGCTGCGGGCGCTGCTGGCCGATCCGAAGAAGGGGCAACTCATTGCCGTGAGCATCCCGGCGGAGATGGCCCTGGAGGAAACGCGCGACCTCATCGCGTTCTGCCGCGAAGCCGGAATCCACGTGCCGACCCTCATGCTCAACATGCTTACGCCGCGCTCCCCCTGCGCCTTGTGCAGCAGCCTTGAGGCGGCGGAAGGCGTCGTGCGCGGCCGCTTTGGCGAGGCGCTGCGGCCCATGCACCAGTGCCTCGTGTACCGTGGCGGCGAGATGCAAGGCCCGGAGCGCCTGGCGCAGTTGGGCCGCGCGCTCTACGTTACTTGATTACCGTCTTACGAGGAAGGAGAAACACGATGATTGCAGAGAATACCCTTCCGGCGGCGACCGACGTGGCTCCTCCACCGGCCCCGGCGCCGCCTCGCACTGTGATCATGTCACAGCCCGCCGTTGATCCGGCCGCGCAGATGCTCGCGCATCTGCTCAAGATGGCCGACGGCTACCTGGCCCAGGGCGCCTTGTGGAATGCAATGGAGATATACCTGAAGATTGTAGAACGGCACGACGAGACCCCCGAGGCCAGGCTGGCGTGCGAACGCCTTCTGAAGATCGCTGAAAGGCACGAGAAGAATGGCAAGGGCCACCTGGCACGAAGCATCTACGAGCGGCTGCTCTGAACCCGTCAGGGCGGACGGCGCGACACACGCCGGCCTCTCCGATGAGGACCACGTCTCTCTGTGCGAGGTCCTGGACCGCGTCCTGAACAAGGGCGTCGTCGTGGTGGGAGAGGTGGTCATCTCGGTCGCGGACATCGACCTCGTTTACCTGGGCCTCCAGTTGGTCCTGACCTCTGTGGAGACCGCGCGGCAGCGGGGCGCGGCGGCGCGGCAATTCGCCCCCGGTGAATCACCGGGAATGTAAGTAACGAAGGAGAGGGCACGTGATCGATCTGGATACGCCGCGGGCGGAGTCGCCGGCGCTGAGCGACTTCGCGCGAGTCATGACGCCCGGCCGGGCGGCCGCCTCTCCGCGCATCGCCTTTCAGCCGGACGACGTCAAGACCGGCCTCGGGAAGCTGGTGCTCACCGTCGTCGAGCTCCTCCGCCAGCTGCTGGAGCGGCAGGCCATCCGCCGCATGGAGGCCGGCTCGCTGACCGAGGCCGAAGTGGAACGGCTCGGGACGACCTTCATGCGTCTCGCCGAGGAGGTGGAACGCCTCAAGAAGGAATTCGGCCTCGAGGGCGAGGACCTGAACCTCGACCTCGGTCCCCTGGGACGGCTCCTGTAAGGAGGAAAGCATGATCGCGCCGCCGCCCGCTCCGGAGGAACTGGCGGTCCTGAAGGCCCGCATCGAGAAGCTCGATGCCCACCCGGCCGGTGTCCCCCTTTCGACGCCGTGCCCGACGCCGCAGCAATCAGCGTTGTAGCGCTAGGCGCGGGGGGCGGGGTCCTCCGGCGGCGCTCGCGCGATGAGGTCTCGCCGGATGTCCGCCAAGGCGGGGAACTCGCGGCGGTACGCCACGAGCGCCTCGTGGTCGATCGTTGCCGTGATGCTCCCCTCCTCGCGCCCCGCGTCGGCCAACACCGTGCCGCGCGGGTCGAGAATCCGGCTGCGGCCGCCATAGGCGTGCCTGGGGTCGTTGCCGCAGCGGTTGACGCCGACGACGCAGGCCTGGTTCTCGATCGCGCGGGCCGCGAGCAGTGCGGTCCAGTGCGCCTCGCGGGCCGCGGGCCAGTTGGCGATTACCACGAGCAGGTCCGCGCCGGCCAGCGCGGCGGCACGGTAGAGTTCCGGGAACCGCAGGTCGTAGCAGATGGTGACGGCGGCCGTGAACTCGCCGATGGGGCACGTTACGAGGCGGTCGCCCGGGGCGTAGTGCTTGTCTTCGCCGGAGAACGAGAACGGGTGCATCTTGGCGTAGCGGGCGACCTCGCGGCCGTCGGGGCCGAAGACGGCCGCTTCGTTCCGCCCCCGCCCGTCGGAGCCCACGGTCACGAGGCCGCCAATCATGTAGATGCCGTACTGTTTGGCGATCCCGGCCAGGAACGCCCCGGTCTCGCGGCCCTCGCTTTCGCGGATGCCGGCGACGTTCATGCTGAAGCCGGTGGCGAACGTCTCGGGCAGGACGACCAGGCCGCCCGCCTCCGGGCCGGCCCCGGCCACCAGCCGCCGGACCTTCTCGAAGTTGGCCCGCTTGTCCTCCCACGCGATGTCGAGCTGGACGGCCGTGACCTGCATGGCTACTCCGCAATGTCTCGTTCTCGGGGGTGGCACGGCCACGGCCCGCCCGCCGCGGCGGGCGCCGTTGCGTGGCAAAGGCAACGGCTTTCACCACAGAGAGCACAGAGAACACGGAGAAAGACCAAGGCTTTTTTTTCCAAAAGATAACCTTCCGTCGTTCTCTCTGCGTTCTCTGTGATCTCTGTGGTTCAAGCTTTTTCTTCTTCCCGCGCATGCGGCGATTTACGTGCATGCAGCGATAGGTGTGGCGGCAATCGCTGCCCTGTGCCCCCATAACAGAGGGCTTACACTACTCCTTCGTCCTCGCCTCATCCGAGCCCGCCGCTCTTGCGGCGTACGTGTCTAGCGCGGAGCCCAATCGCCGGGTGGCATGGCCACGCAACGGCGCGTGGCCATGCCACCCATGCTAAACACGTACCCCGCGGCGGGCTGGAAACAAAGGTGGACTCGCCGCGCGAAAAGGCGTGAGCAGCCTCAGCCGATCCGCCAGGCGGCGCTGTCGACGGTCTCGAGCTTGCCGGAGCGGGCGGAGCGCAGGCCGGCGTCGAGGATGGCCATCACCTCCAGGTTGTACATCATCTCCAGCGTCAGGTGCACCGGGTCGCCGGTCTCGAGGTGGTGGATGAACTCGGCGGCCACGTTGTCGCGCCCCTTCGCCAGCGGCGGCGAGTCGTGGATCGTCGTGCGGCCGTGCCCGTGCTCTTCGCGGACCACGCGCTTCTCGTCGCGCGTCTCGACCACGAGCGTGCCGGTGGCGCCGTAGACGATCGGGCCGTACGAAACGCCGTGGTCCCAGGTGGTCCACGAACCCTCGAAGAGGCCCATGGCGCCGGGGAAGCGGACGATCATGGCTCCGTTGTCGTCGGCGTCGCCCCAGTGGCTGGCCAGGTTGCCTTTCATGCCGACGGCCGCGAGGGCCTGCTCGCCGATGTACCAGCGGGCCACCATCGAGCCGTAGCAGCAGTAGTCGAGCATCGCGCCGCCGCCGGTGGCCTCGTGGTGCCACCACGTGGCCGCGATCTCCGTGCTCGTCAGGGGGGCGGCCTCCTCGCTGACGCCGGCGTGCGACGCGCCGGGCCCGAGCGGGCCGGTGTGGCCGCCGCGCCACTTGACCTCGAGCACGCGGCCGATGGCGCCGGCGTCGATCAGCGCCTTGGCCTTGTGGGCCGACGGGTCCCACGTCAGCGGCCAGTTGACGATCAGCTTCGTGCCGGCCGCCTGGCAGGCGCGGACCATCCGGAGGCCGTGCTCCAGCGACATGGCCATCGGCTTCTCGACGCACACGTGGGCGCCTGCGGCGGCGCACGCCTCGACCACGTCGGGATGCCTGGCGTTCTCGGAGCAGCAGATGACGATGTCGCACTTCTCCTTGCGGAGCATCTCGCGGTAATCGTCGTAGGCCGTCGGCACGCCGAGGTTCTTGAGGGCGTGCTTGAGGTTCCAGCCGCGCGTGTACGGCCCCTCGCGGAGCTCGGGCCGGTCGGGCACGGTGTCGGCGCAGGCGACCAGCTTGGCCTGCGGGTGCTGGCCGTACAGAGCCGCCACGTTGTTGATGTGCATGTGGGCGAAGCCGATGATGCCGATGCGGTAGGTCTTGCTCATGCGATGCCTCCTTGAACGGGGGTCTTGGTAGTATGCGTGGCGTTGTGCCTCTCGCCCGTTTAGCCGTCGCCGGCACGGCGACGAACATTGGAAACTATCTCAGAACTGTGGCACGCCCGCCCCCGGGCGTGCAGGTTGGCCACAGAACACAGCCGAGGGCGGCTGTGCCACACGCAAAGGCCGTTCTGAGATAGTTTCTTATCGCGGCCGTACCGGCCGCGGCCAAACGCGCGCCATGGCGCGGCGGATAAGGCGGCCCGCCGCGCACGGGCCGGCTCGCGCCAACGAGAATCGCCGCTACTCGATGCGCACCTCGCGGCCTTCGGCCCCGGACTTGTAGAGTGCGTCGAGCGTGCGGATGACGTTCAGCACCTCCTCGCGCTTGACGAGCAGCTCCGCCTTGCCCCGGATGACGTTGACGAAGTGCTCGGTCTCTTCCCAGTGGCCGCTGAAGTCGACCTTCCGCGCCCCCGGCGTACTCGGCACCACGTTGACCTGGTAGCTGCCCATGTTGGTCACCAGGGTCAGCGGCTCGAGGATGAGGCCGCCCTCGGTGCCGAGGATCATCGTCTGGCCGGTGCCCTCGGGGATGTTGGCGGCCCAGCTCGTCTTGAACGCCACCGTGCCGCCGCCCTTGAGTCGGATGAACCCGGCGGCCATGTCCTCGACGTCGAAGTCGCGCCAGTTGTAGGGGCGCGGGGTGAGGACGCCCCCCGGCGCGCCCGAGTCGGCCAGCGACGTGGCCAGCTTCTCGTCGCGGTTGGCGAGCTTCGTGTACGTGGCGCTCGAGACGGCCGTGACCCGGGGGTTGCCCATGATCCAGAAGAGGAGGTCGAGGGCGTGGACGCCGATGTCGTACACCGGCCCGCCGCCGGAATGTTTCTTGATATGGAACTGACCCCATGTGGGGATGCCGCGGCGGCGCAGGATGTAGGCCTCGGCGTAGTACATCTCGCCCAGCTTGCCGGAGGCGACGATCTCCTTGGCGGCCCGCGACTTCGGCGAGAACCGCGCGGTCTGGCCGACCAGGAGGATCCGGCCGGCCTTGTCGGCGGCCTCGTACATCTCGACGGCGTCGGCGTGCGACGTGGCCACGGGCTTCTCGCACAGGACGTGGGCCCCCGCCTTGAGGGCCGCGATCGTGTGCTCCTTGTGGTAGCAGTTGGGCGTGCAGACCGAGACGATGTCGAGCTTCTCCTCTTTCAGCATCTGCTTCCAGTCGCCGTAGGCGCGGGGGATGCCGAAGGCCTTGCCGACGAGCTTGGGCCGCTCCGGCAGGATGTCGGCGCCGGCGACGATCTCGACGTCGTCCGGCAGGTTCTTCCAGGCGGGGATGTGCCCCGCGACGGCAATCATGCCCGTGCCGATGATGCCCACCTTCAACTTCTTCGCCATTGCCTTCTCCTTCGTGCGTTGTCCGTGGATCGTGCAGCCGGCAAGATGTTAGTGACTGCCGGCGCGGGACGCAAGTAATTGCGGATTGTGGATTGCGAATTGCGGATTAGACAGAAAAAACAACAGGGCCTTGCTGTCGCCCCTTGCCGTTTTTCAATCCGCAGTTCGCGATCCGCAATTACTTGCTGCGCCCCGCGCCCGCGTATCAGTGCCGGCCGGCAGAAAGAGAACAGCTTGACTTGAGCCTCGATATGGTCGATAATGGACGAGTTGGGCGACTTGTACAAGTCGAACAGGTTGGCGGAGTGAAAAACCATGACCACGTTGAAAGCCTCCAGAACGCGAATCCCGCCGGATACGTTCAACCGGGTCGCCTACCAGCGAGAGCGGGTGCGCATCGAGCGGCGGGGCGCCAAACCGGTGTATCTGGTTTCCGAGGAGGACATGGAACTCCTCGAGAAACTGGAAGACCGGTACTGGGCCGAGGAGGGCAAAAGGGCCCTGCAGGAATTCAAGAAGTCCGGGAAGAAGGCCATTCCGTGGGAGCGATTGAAGGACGAGTTAGGGCTCTAGACCGTCGTGAGGCAGTATAGCAAAGGATCAACATGCCTCTAGCTGAACTGACCTACGCCGATCGCCTGCGGCTGTTGCGCGAGCGGAAGATGGAGCAGACCCGCGAGAAGATCGCGGCACGCGGGTACATGGACGTCGACGATCACGGCTCCGTCGAGCCGCCGGCCGGGTGGCACTGGGAGCCGACGCCGAACCATCCCAACGGCGGCTTCTACGGGTGCAAGGGGTGGGGCGACAATTTCCGCTCGCTGATGGAGGCCCATCCCACCTACGTCGACCCCGCCGACGCCCTGGCCGGCCGGTGGTGCTTGTCGCTCTTCGCCACGTGGTACAAGGGGTGGAACCCGGACTTCGATTTCAGCCATCTGAAGGCCGAGCAGGAGCTGTACGGCATCATCCCCGGCATCGGCGGCGCGCAGCACTTCGGGCCGGACTTCCGCATGGGGCTGGAACTGGGCTGGGGCGGGCTGCTCGACAAGGTGCGGCACTGCCGCGGCGTCCACGGGCCGCAGGAGGCGGCGTTCTACGAGGCCCACGAGAACGTGATCCTCGGCGTGCAGAACCTCATCGGCCGGACGGTGGCCGAGATCCGCAAGGCGGAGGAGCGCGAGACGCGGCGCGAACTCAAGAAGAACCTCTGCGAGATGGCCGAGATGAACGAGTGGCTCGTGAGCGGCCCGCCGCGGACCCTCCGCGAGGCCTGCCAGTGGATCGCGTGGTACAGCCTGATCTCGCGGGCGTATAACGGCGACGGGGCGGGGAGCCAACTCGACGAGCTCCTGCGTCCGTACTACGAGCGCGAGTTGGCGGCGGGCCTCATCGACGACGAGACCGCGATCTTCTACCTCGCGTGCCTGCTTCTGAATGATACGCACTACTACCAGCTCGGCGGGCCGGGCCCCGACGGCCGCGACCAGACGACCCGCCTCTCGTATCTCATCCTCGAAGCGGCCCACCGGCTGAACGGCACGAACAACCTGACGATCCGCGTGCACGACGGGCTGGACCGCGAGTTCTTCCTCAAGTCGGTCCGGCACCTCTTCGAGGACCGCAAGGGGTGGCCGCGGTACTCCGGCGACAAGGGCCTGACCGAGGGCTTCATGCGGAACGGCTACCCGGCGTCGCTCGCGCGCGAGCGGATAGCCGTCGGGTGCCACTGGATGGCGATCCCCGGGCGCGAATACACGCTCAACGACGTCGTAAAGATCAACGTGGCGAAGGTCTTCGAGGCGGCCTTCCGGGAGATGATGAACGAGTCGCCCGGCGAGGCGAGCATGGCGAACCTGTACGGGCGGTTCTCGGCGCACCTCGCGCGGGCGGTGCTGTGCACGGCGCGGGGGATCGATTTTCACCTCGCGCACCAGAAGGACAACCAGCCGGAGCTGATGCTGAACCTCCTCAGCCACGGCCCGATCGAGAAGGGGCTGGACGCGAGCGACGGCGGCCTGGAGTTCTACAACATGTGCATCGACGGGTCGGCCCTGGCGACGACGGCCGACTCGTTTGCCGCCCTCGATCAGCGAATCGAGCGCGAGAAGGTGCTCACGTGGCCCGAGATCGCCGCGCACCTCAAGAACGACTACGGCGGCGCGGAGGGCGAGCGCGTGCGCCTCATGATGAAGCACGGCCCGCGCTACGGGCAGGGGGGTAGCCTGGGCGACGAGTGGGCCGTGCGCATCAGCCGCCTGTTTACGGGCCTGGTGAAGGCCGGGCCGACGCCGGGCGGGAGGAACCTCATTCCCGGCTGGTTCTCGTGGGCCAACACGATCGGCATGGGCAAGATTCTCGGCGCGACGCCCAACGGCCGCCGGGCGGGCGAGCCGATCTCCCACGGGGCGAACCCGGACCCCGGTTTCCGCCGCGATGGGGCGCCGACGGCCATGGCCCGGGCCATCGCCGCCGTGCAGCCGGGGTACGGAAACACCGCGCCGATCCAGTTGGAGCTGGACCCCGGCCTGTCGAAGGATGAGGGGGGCGTCGAGAAGATTGCCGCCCTGATCAAGACGCACTTCGACCTCGGCGGGACGCTCTTCAACATCAATGTCGTCGACGCCGAGAAGATCCGCGAGGCGCACAAGGACCCCTCGAAGTACCCCGACCTGGTGGTCCGCGTGACAGGTTTCACAGCCTACTTTGCGGCCCTGTCGCCTGCCTTCCGGCAGCTTGTCGTGGACCGGCTGATTGCGGAGTGAGGCGGCGGGGACCGGGGCCATCCGCCAGGATGGGCTGTGAAGGCGACTTGACAGGTTTCTCTGTGCCTGAGTAAAATTACTCAAGACGTTGAGTAAATTTGCCGAAGGCGGGAAAGCCATGTTCAAGAGGCCGCTGCACCGCGTAGTCCTCAACCGCCTCCAAGACCGCAGGCGGTTTATCCAGGTTCTGGCCGGGCCGCGGCAGTCGGGCAAGACCACCCTTGTGCGGCAGGTTCTTGATGACCTGAGGGCGCCCTCTCACTATGCCACGGCGGATGAGCCGATGCTGAAGGACCGCATCTGGATCGAGCAGCAGTGGGAGGCGGCCCTCCGGCACCTGGACCGCGAACGCCGCGCGGCAACGTCCGTGCTTGTCTTGGACGAAATACAGAAGATCCCCGGCTGGTCCGAGACCGTCAAGCGCCTGTGGGACGAGGACGCGGCCAAGGGCCGGGAGCTTCACGTGGTGCTGTTAGGCTCCTCGCCGCTGCTGGTCCAGACCGGTCTGTCGGAGAGCCTGGCGGGCCGGTTCGAGATCATCCCCGTCACGCACTGGTCCTGGGGCGAGATGCGCGACGCCTTCGGCTGGACGCTCGACCAATACATCTATTACGGCGGATATCCCGGCTCGGCGCCCCTTGTGTCCGAACCGGAGCGTTGGGCCCGATACATCCTGGACTCGCTGATCGAGACCACGCTCTCCCGGGACGTGCTCCTCGTGCAGCGGGTGGATAAGCCCGCTCTCTTGCGGCGCCTCTTTGAGCTCGGCTGCCTTTACTCCGGCCAAGTGCTTTCGTTTACCAAGATGCTCGGCCAGTTGCAGGATGCCGGAAACACAACGACGCTGGCACATTACCTGGAGCTTCTGCAGGGTGCAGGTCTGCTTGAGGGACTCCGCAAGTATGCGGGCCAGAAGGTGCGCCAGCGGGCCTCAAGCCCCAAGTTCCAGGTCCATAACAACGCGCTGATGACCTGTCAGGGCGATGTCGGACTTAGGGAAGCCCGCCTGCGGCCGGACTACTGGGGGCGATTGGTCGAATCGTCCGTCGGCGCCTGGCTGGTGAATGCCACGCGGGGCACGCCCGTCAAGGTCCTCTACTGGAGCAGCGGAAACACGGAAGTGGACTTTGTTCTGGCCTGCGGCGGCCAGACCGTCGCGATCGAGGTCAAGAGCGGCGGGCGGCGCACGGCGCTTCCGGGAATCGAGGCGATGGCGAAGGAGTTCAAGCTGGCCCGGAAGCTTCTCGTGGGCAGCGACGGCATCCCACTGGGCGAATTCCTGGAGACGCCCCCG
>Ga0315273_10008048_pt1 | contig 13280 bp, 34 predicted proteins | sample YL17G02_0_MG_FD_205753 | JGI IMG/M metagenome (GOLD analysis project Ga0315273, IMG submission 205753) | Sediment microbial communities from Yellowstone Lake, YNP, Wyoming, USA - YL17G02_0 | ecosystem: Environmental > Aquatic > Freshwater > Lake > Sediment | place: USA: Wyoming | collected...
CGAGCGGGCGTGGGGGCCGGGGTTAAGTCCGGAGTCCGGAGTCCCGCTGGGAGTCGGACCTGGTCCGGGCCAGAGAGATAAAAAAACTCCCGGACCGGGACCGGGAGGAAAAAAGTTAGAGCCAAGGAAATTTACAAATCTTTTCCAAGACTGAATTTTTTATGGTCTTGGGACGAATAAGGTTCTTCTTCACACCTCGTCTTTTAGTTGGATTGTTAAAGCCTGAATGTAATATATGCATTCTCCCGGACCAGCGACCGCACATACCCCACCCGCCAAGGACCAGCCGCGAGCGAGCAAATCATTAACTCTCTTGTCCACCACGCTTAAATTTTCAGAGCGTACCAAGTGGTAAGAAGTGCTTAATTTTTCATTGACTCCGGCGGGGTCCGGGGTCGGAAAAAAATCTCCAATCTTTTTGACTTGCGCGCTTAATGTGCCCTTCATTATATTTTCTCCTTTTTAATCATAATCGCCCAAGCCCAACGGACCCGGACGTTAAAGGGAAGTTTGGTCAATTGACCAAGGACCCGGTTAAGACTCCGGTTATAAAACTTTGCCATTTTGCGGGCTGATTTTTCATTCATCATTAATCCTCCTTAAAAGCAAAAAGCAATTTATACCATGCGTTTACTTTTACCCTATTAATTACTCTCACGCATGTTTTACAATTAGAATAATCTTCTGCCAATTCCCAAGAGGGGGTAATAAAATTAAACACATCTGCATTATCCGGGGTAAGCCCGCAAAGTGTGGTATTTTTGTCTCTAACCATTATATGAACTTTATTATTTTTCATTTTTCAGCCATTCACAAATGCCGGGGATTTTACCCAAATCCTCGAATGACATTATCCCTACCGCCAAGGTTAGCAAGCGTGTCGCCTCGTCCAGTTTGGTATGGAGTTTTTTTACTTCTGCCTCGAGTTGCTTACTTCGTTCCCTGTATATTAATTCTAGAGTCATTTTGTTATCTCCAGTTTTTTAATCGGTCGGTTTTTATAAAGGATTTTCGCACAGTTCTTGCAATCTGTCATCAAAAAGGCTTGTAGCCAGTTGGAGACGATAAAAGTAAATAACGACTCCGGCTTTTTTCCACAGATAGCCAAGGGACTCCCGGACAATTTAATATGAGTCTTTTTATTGGTTGTCATTTGTACGACTCCAAATTTATTTTTCCCCACCGGGCCAAGGTGTAGTTATAAAGGGATTTTCTCGCGGCCTCAATACTCCGGATTGTATCTGCTGGAATCTCAATGCTGGAGGCCTGTTCTTGAACAGAGAAAGATTTTAACAGTATCTCTGCTTTTAGCAAGTGACTCCGGGCCTGATAAACTTTTCTTTTTTCAGCGTCCATTTTTATTATCCTTTTCCGCGTGTACCATGCGCGGCCCGGTTTAATTTAAGAAACGTAAATTTGACGGTCCATTTTTTCTAACTTGCGTTCTTGTTCGTCAAGGTCGCGAGCGACTTCGTCCGCAAAGATTATATAATCTTTTTTCAATTCTTCCGGGACCAATTCCCCAAGGCCAAGCCTGAAAATACTTTCGAAGTCAGCCAAGGCATAAAAAAGCACACCGTCAAATGTATAATGGAATTCGACCGGGAAGGCCGAATCACTCGGACCTCGGCAGATTGCCGGGGGATTGTCAGCATCAATTAAAAAATGCCGAAGTGATTCCAGCGTCATTTGAACCCCATTCTCCCGGAGGCCAATCATCCCGGAGGTGCGGTAAAGTTTTGAAAATCGCCGTTGCATGCTAGCCAATTCGTGTCTAGTGAGCGCATCCATTTTATTATTCTCCATTCTCACAGTAGCCGCACATGAAGTCAGGACCACCAGCCGACCCGACATAAACCCCATGTTTACAACGGTCGCCGGGGGTTTTTGACCAGCCTTGCGGAAATCTTTTTTTCATTTTCGCCAAGCACGAATCACACAGGGCCGTCGTCCCGTCCGGGCCCGTCATCCCGCAGGGGACATAAATTAATCGGTTGGTCCGTTCGTTATACCCGACTTCCATTTTATATAAACATTTTTTTGTATCCATTTTGAATCTCCTTTTTCATAGGGTTGGATTGACAAAAGGGATTATAGTCCGAATTTTCGGACAAGTCAAGGCATAAAAAAATCCGGGACCAGCCCGGATTATGAGATTATTTACTCTTAAAATACGCCATAAAGTCAGGTGTTTTTCTCTTTTTATTTAACGGGCCAATCGGATTGACTCGCCTGTTAAGTTCTTTCCAGAAATTTTTATTAGCCTTTTTTTTTGCGGCCTTTATTTTTCTTTTACGAGTCATTTTTTCTTGCCTTTCCCGCCGCGAGTTTTTCTTATTAATGCATCCTTGCGCCATTTGTACTTGCGATAACTCCGGACCCGCCGCCTGGTCGCACTTTTTGACGCGCCCGGCAATTTACGCGAGGATTTTCTTAATGCTTTAATTGCTTGTTTTTGGCGGCTTTTCATTTTATTATCTCCCGTCTCCAGAGCGAGATTTTATTGGTTTTCCTAGCCAGTTAAATCGCCTACCAATTTTTTTAGCGATTCTTAATTGTTTTCTGACTTGACTTTTAGTCAGGCCCAATCTATAAGCAGTTTTTCTTAATGCGTGAGCCGCTTTTTTTCTTGTATGTTTCATTCTTCCACCTCTCCGGTCCCGGCGACTTTTAGCCATGCCGCCTCGAATTCGTCCAAGAATTGACCCAAGGATTCTTCATTCATTGTGTCGGTTATATGCGCGCTCATATCGAATCCGGCGAGGGCCGAGGTTATCGCGTCCTCGTCAGTCTCGACAATTCCGCCGACCGCTATAATCCCGGCCTGTATTTTTCGGGCCAAGGCCTCCAAGTTTGTGAAGTGTCCGTCCACATATACAGATTCGTTTTCAGCCATTTTTTACCTCCATATTTTTTTGCATAATCTCGACCATCTCACATTTTTTTATGGATTGCGCGAGCCGCGATAATCCTTTATTGTGAGCAAGAGTCATTTTTTCGAATGACCGTATAAAATTTGCATCTCGGACGGTCCCGCGCTGGTTGGCATCTTCCAAGAGTTTATTAATCGCCTCTTGTAAAAATTGGTCTTTGCGGGCCATCTCTTTGAGGAATTCCCGGAACAGGATTATTACAAAAAACACGAACAGCACAACGACCGGAATCTGTTCTGCGAGTCTTTGCCATAATGTATCTGTCATGTTAGCAGAATCCTGAAATTATTTTTGACCGGGGGATACCAGATAAGTTGTTTGGTTGGCTATCAGGGCCGCGACAAAGGCCTTAACAATTACGACCATCCCGGACGGGTCGCAGGAAAGACCCTCAACAATAATCCAGCCCGCACAATTAAAGCGATAGACAGCACAGGCCACAATTGCCAGTCCGACAAGCATTATCAGCCGCTTGTAATCTCCGCGCAGTTCCGCGAACCAATCCCGCACGCCGGGGAAGTAAGCAAAGAAGGCCGATAGAATCACGCCAAGAATTGAGGCCAGCACCAAGGGAGAAAAAACGAATTGAGCGAACATTTTAACACCTCCATTAACCAAGATAAGCGATTCCGGATAAAAATTTAAGAGCCACAGCGACATTGTTTTGCTGTATGGAAAGTTTAAGCACTTGGTCCACAGTAGAATTCACCGCCGCCGCCGCCCACCCGCCTAAATTCACATTACCCACAATTCCTTGCGAGTTGCCATTTCCAGACAAATAAAGTTTTTGTAAATTAATATTAGCGTTTGATGATAAGCAGAATTCCACGAGGAAAGAGCCCTCCGAAAATGCGGCCGCAGTTGGTAAAGCCGCACTTACACAGGCCAACGAGGTCAAGTTGTAATATAACCGAACAGTTACAAGCCTACCGCCGACGCCATCATTCGATACCAAGAGTCTTATCCTTCCCCATATCTGTTTATTAATGTCCAGAGTACCACCCGGCACATTAAAAGCGAATACATCATGTTCCGCCGCGTCCGGGTCCGAGTAATAAGTTACAGTTGAGGCGAATACACCCACAGAAAGACCTCCACCACCTGAAATTGTAGAAAGATTATAATCCGGCGCGCCATGAGTCATTTTACACCGGGTCGGTATTAATTGAGATTATAGGTGTATGAGGATAAGTGTCGTCAAGATTGTATCCGAGAATTTTAATATACACCTCGGTTAAGCCAGTCCCAAGCCTGTATTTTCCGGTCCAAGTTTTTGAACCCTCTCCATGAAAATATCTATCAGCCGAACCGTCAGCCGGGGCCAGTTGCCGACCATCAACACTCAAAGCGACATAGCACAGGCCAGCACAGCCAGGAGGAAAAAAAATCTCGTATCCGACCAAGAAGGCCTCGTGTACTATTATCATGCTGGAGATTTTATCAATCTCCAGCGTGTTCGAAGGAATTGTAAGCGAGGCCGCGTATTGACTCACGGGATTAATCCTTGGGGGGGAACACTCTATTAATTAAATGCTGTACATAGCCGCCTATCGGGTCAATTAATTCCCGGAAGTTAAGCACCGACACAGCCAGAGGTCGCAGGTCCTCTCCGATTGTCGCATGTACAAAAATGATGAAAGCGGCCGCGTCCTCGTTATACACTTCCATAATTAATTGGTAGGGAGGTCCGGACAGTTCTTGATTAATGCCCTCGACCACAGCCATAGAATTAAATAATGGAATCGGCGCGAAGGACCCGCGCCCCGCATGCACAGCCGTTAAATCTGCGTATCCAGCACTCGGAAAAATTTGTTTACTACTACCATCAAACACTCGGAATCCAGAATGAATTAAATCACACCCGGCGGCCTCACTTCTTGCGACCGCCAGATTAATCAATGCGTGTCCGGTTACGGGGATTGTAAAAAAAGTTGAGAGCGAACCGGGCCCGGCGACCGCAGGGACATTAAAGCGAGCAGTTATAACATTCATTTTTAACCTCCAAGTAAGGGACCGACCGCCTCGGTCGCGTTCTTGACCGTTGCGGAAGTTTTATCAATCACGTCTAACTCCCGGTTAAATTCTCTCTGCATAATTTGACCGTAAAGCAGGACCGCACCAAATATAAATAGAATTAATCCCGCCCCCATTAATATAAAATCAGTTGAAGAATGAGAAGTTAAAAATTGTCCTCGTTCTAATATCGTTCCCTTGAAAATACTTAACGGACTTAATGTTTCGGTCGGGCTGGTCCCGGTCGGGCTGGTCCCGGTCGGGCTGGTCCCGGTCGGGCTGGTTTTTTTTGACTTGTTTATTGTAGTCACAGAATTAACGGCCTTGTTCGTTTGATTCTCAGTTGCTTGTGAATTCACTACACTTTGATTTTTATTTAATAAAGTAGTATTGACCACCGGGGCCGATATATTGCCGGAGTAAGTCACCGATGGACCAGAACCAAGCGGGAGTCTTAAGCCGGAGACAAAACTATTAAGCACATCTTGAGCCGAAGGAATCACAGCCGCGCCGCCGGGTAAGTTTTCCTGCAAATGTAAATGAGGCCCGCTGGAGTATCCCGGAGGGGTAAAGGTTGAGCCCTCGAATCCGAGCAGGGTCCCGGCAGGTACAATCTGTCCGGGTAGTAATCCCGGCGCGACCGCCTCAAAATGTCCGAAGGTAAAACGATTCCCGCTTGCGGGGTTTATACCGATAACATCAATTCCAAACGCGCCGGGGCCCGCCTGTACAATCCTTAAATCTTGCGGGGCATAAATCCGGGTCCCGGTCGGGCCCGCGATATCAAGCGCGCTATGTCCGGGATGATAACCTTGCGTAGCAATCAATGAGGCCGGGAGATAAGCACCCGCAGGTAGAGAGCCCTCGAATCCTTGTGACAATCTAGCCGGACCAATACCGGAGGGAAGAATATTAATACTCCGGACGGAGGCCGATAATCCCTTGACCGTATCCGGAGTTATATTAAGATTTTTACCGACAATCGGCAGGGCCGCGATTTTTTTCTTTTTAGTGTCGGGCATTATACCGCCTTAAGTATTTTTGTCGCCGGACCAGAGGGAGGCTTTACAGTTGGGATAACCGGAGGCCTTAAGGTAGGGGTTAATGGAGTTTTTGTACTTGTCTCGACCGTTCCCTTAACCGCAGAAGTTTTAACGGAAGTTGAGAGCCCGGATAAATAAACCTGTTTTTGTAATTGCGCTTTAAGTGCGCCAAGGTCAGCCGAGGTTACCACCTTCGGAGATTTTATCGATTCTCCAGTTTGTACGTTCGATTCTCCAGTTTGTACGTTTGGCATACCTGTCATTCCAGTTTTATCTATACTCGGCCCGGTAGTATACGCGGCGGGATTAAACGAGGGATAAGACTCGGAAAAGGCCAGCGGAGTCATGGCATATTCATAGGTCGGGGTCGTGTTAAAAACTTCGGTCGGAATCACAGCCGGAGTAAAAACCGGAAGGGTTGTTTCTTCCGGGGTAGAGGTGTCACCACCTCCACCCGTCGTTAAACCGGAAGAATCAGACTCCGCACCACCTGCAGACAGACCACCACCAGCCGGACTATTTTTATACACCAGATAACCGACCAGCACCAAGGCGACCAGTATCCCGATTGCAAGGGCCGGGTGAGATTTTGCCCAATCAGAAATCCTTTTTAATGACTCATTCATTTTTCGGCCTCTCCGCGCGCTTTTGTCGCCGCGATTGATTGTGACATTAATTCCATTAATCCTGGTCCAGAGCCGCGCCCGGAAATCTGATTGAACCCGGCGACCGCTTGCGCGTCAATTTTTGCGACCGTCACGCGTGGGAAGATTATGGTATTAATGTCATGTATCATGCCATTAGAAGGAGGAATCCGGCAATCAATATTTAATCGGTCAAGACCGATCGCGACTTGACGACCGACAATTGCGAATGGATTCTGCTTAAAGTTTGCGGGCCAGTACGGGTATGAGTCGCGCATGTTATCGGCCTTGTAATGACTTCACCATAGAAGTCATAAAATTGCCGCCTGATACAACGAGGGCATTTGTACCTTTCCAGTTGGTAGCCAGCAGGTACACCAGAATCAAGACGAACATGAAGAAAATTATATCCTGTCCTCTCATTTGATTATCCCTTCCTCATTCCAAGCAGGAATGAAATCGCGACCACGATTATCACAGCCGCACCCGCAGTTTTCCAATCAATGCTTTTTAGGAATTCCATCTCAACACCTCCATTTTATTTTTTTGTTTCGCTGGTCCGGTCGCCTGATAAAGCACCGAGCCAATCAGCCATAAAAGAAAAAGAAGAATAGTGACCCAAGACCAGACCGACCAGAATTAAAATCAGCACAGCGTTAACGACTTCCGGAATCACTTCGGAGAGTAGCATTGTCACAATCACAGCCACACCAAGACGGGCCATTTTTTGTATTGTCATTTTAGGACCCCAAGCACGTTTGAAATTTTACCGCTTGTCCACAGGTAAGCGAGGACAATCAGTACCAATAAAATAATAGTTGTGCTTGGGGCCCTCATGATTGAGCCGCCTTAATCATAGCCGCACTTTGACCGGACCAGCCAATATAAACCAGACCGACTCCAGCCACCAGTAGAATCACAGCCAAGACCGCCGCGCCCTTCATGCTTTACTCCATGATAAAGCGAAGGCCGATATATGCCGTGATTATGAAAATAACAGGCCACACGACCGGGGGGATTTTATAAGCCGAGGCCGAAGGTGTACCCATGTTTTCAGAACCATCCTCGGGGGTGATAAAAGAATCTCCGGGAGGGTTATAACCGGGCATAGTAAAAATCACAGGCGAATTTTGATTAGCCATTTTTATACCGCCTTCCGTTAACGAGCAGAGACGGGAATAAGACGGTCAAGAATGATTCTCTGCGAGCCGGTAGTAGCCGCCGCGAAGGTTGTTTCAATGCGGAGGTTGGCGAGGTCTTCGGTAGATTTTACGAGTTTCAGGCCATTGTCACCAAATTTGTAGAAGTCAAGAACAATGCACCCCTTGGGAGGCATACGATTATAGTCCATCAAAAATTCGCTGTTCCAAGCCCATCCCGGCCGCGCTATCGGAGTCTCGTTTGACCCGTAAATATAAGCCATATTGAGAACGTCCGTATTTTCAATCAATGCGCCGCTTGCCGCGTCCAGATTAATCACAATCGCCCGCAGTAAAAGACCAGCGCGAGGAATTGAGAAACGCGAGAATTTTGCGGAGAAGGGCACAACGAATTCAATAATCTGGTGAGCCCACATCATGTTTGGATAAGACTTGGGTTGGTTGGGGATATTGTACAATTCCCGCTCGATTAATACTTGGCAATCGGCAAGGGTCGGGGTCCCGGTCAGGACCACACCCGACCAAGGAATATCATTTGAGGCCGCAGTAGTTTGTAGAGCATTAAAGTTCATTGTAATGCTTACATCTATTGCCTGGTTCTGGAGTAGCCAGAGCCCGAGTTCTTGCATGGATTGAGAGATATTAAACGGGAGAGCGAATTGAAATTCGAAGGGATATTGACCGTAAAAGTCACCCACAGCCGCTCCACCAATCGCATCATGTTTAACGAGGGTTGCGGAGGTTGGCAGTTGAGATACCGCACCATAAGCGGGATAAGCAACCACCGACCCATCCCGATTCTGTACCTCGTTATATACAGCCGCACCGAGGCCGGACAATTGAACCAAGGGAATTTGTCCATTAGCCAGAACCGAGATACTATTGACCCACGACCCAAGTGGGCCAAATGGAGAAAGTGTTTCAGCCGCACCAGCGTGAACCGTCACGTTAAGATGATACTGCGCCAGAAAGCGAAGGCGTTTCAAAAGGCCCGCGCGTTGCAGGGTCCGGGTTGCAGGTCCACCAGCCGCGCCGGGGTAAGCAATCGGGGATTCCTGAAGTGCCAGTAGTTCAGTCACTCCGGGGTCGCCCCATACAGGTACATTTTCAAGAGCCATTTTTTTATTCCTCCTTGATATAAAGTTGATTAAATTTTTCGGTCGGGGTTAATTATACCCCAATCTTAAACCGATTTTAACGCGTCCGCGAGCGACACGGATACCTTGCGGGTGTAGGGGTCGGCCACCTTAATAATCATTTTTGAGGCAAGCACAGCCAGAACCACGAACACCATAAAAAGCAGAACACGACCAAAGTTATCTAACATTTTTACACCTCCAGATTAAATTCCTCGACTTGATTTTTTTCAAGATTGAGGGTCATTAAGGCCGGACTCTCTTCTTCGGTCCGGAAGTACCAGAACACAAAGCGGGGAAGTTTTTTATTAACTTCGTCTCCCGTGTAACCTCGAATATAATCCCGGTCGTCTTTTGACCGGACCGAGAAAACAAAAAATGATTCTGTCTCGGTCAGCATGGTAAGCGGGACCCGGCGCGGCCTTTGCATGGTACACCACAGCGCGACATGATTCTCTCTCCCGGTCCGTGAAATCTCGGTTAATGCCGCCACAGTTTCAGGGAATATATCCGAGGTTGTCGCGGCCTCGTCACAGTAGATTGTCACCGACCCGGCCCGCATTAATCTTAATAAGAATCCCGCTAGACGCTCGTCATCATTCTGTCCGGGCCGAATTACCAAATGGAATTCTCCAGACGTAAGCGGGAGTCTCCAGCCTACCTTGTAACCGGATAAATGGAAAGTATGTTTCGGGTCAATCACAACGACTCTGTTTAATCCGGATAGCAGGTACATGGCAAGTAGAGTTTTCCCGGACCCGGTCGCGCCGATAAAGGCCACGCGCTCATTATTCCTAATCTGTATTTTTTTCATCTGGAATCGCACCAGTCAAGACAAATGGAATTATCTCTTTTTGAACCCGGTTAAGCATATCCTCAATTTGACTCTGTTCCGCTTTTTCAAGATAGTTTCTCATTAACTTTTTTACAATCGGCCTGTACACTCCGGGGATTGTATCATTATCGTCCAACAGAGTTTCGGCAAGTGCTATCATTCTATTTTTCACGCCTGATTCTTTAGTTGCCATTTTTGCCGCCTTGGTGTACTTTTTTAAGGAAATCTCCGGACCCGAAGGATACATCATTAATGGGGTCGGCTGGTCCCTCGTCCTCGATAAGAACAGAGGGCCGATTCCCGTTTGACTTGTCAGGGTTGCTTTTTGTCGCACCTCGACCGCTTATTTTTTCGGCCTGAATTCTTTTTAGTTCAGGGCCGACTCTCTGATACCAGAGGGCCAAGGTCCCGGTTATTCCCATAATATCTAGCAGGTCAGGCGACATGTTCCCGATAGCAGGTAAATGCCGGACCAGAATCGAACCGATATTATAGGCGAGGGATTTTACCTCATCCTCGACCGGACGAATCTCCGGAGGTAAATTAGAGAAGGAAAGAACAATTGTCAGGACCGTAAAAACCAAAGTTGTGAATTCTTCTTTGTCGGTCGCGGCGGGAGAGTTGCGGGATTTTTTTTGACCGTCTTTTTTTACGGATTTTTTAGAATCCGGGTCGCTCGTATCCTCGTTAACTTCGGCCCGCATTTTTGCAGTTTTAAGTAAGCCGACCAGACCGCCGGATTTTTCAGGGGAATCAATATGTGACTCGACTTCGATTTTTACATAATCTTCCGGGTCAAGTTTAACCGGAGGCGTGTCTAAACTTAAAATGGTTTGGTCTATTTTTTTTGGCGGCCTTTTTTTCTTCGGCTGTACGTTTTTCGAATTCTCCGGCCCGGAAGGTCCGATAGTGTCCGGCACGTCCGGCGCGTCTTTCCTTGGTTTCTCGCTGGTCAATTCTGGAGGTAAGGGATTCGACATTTTTTTCGGCCTCGGTTAATCTGCTTATGAATTCGTCCGCGATAGAAGTTAAAGGGGATGGTTTAACTTCTTGTTTCTCGACCTCGACCTCGACCGGGGAAAGGGTCGGGGCCGGGTCCGGAATTTTCTGTCCGGGGTCAGGCGGCGGGCCCGCCGCGAGGGGGTCGGTTTTTTCATTCATTCCTTAATTATACACCTTTAGGATATAATTAATGAATTCACAACGGAGGTATAAAAATGACAAATAAGAAGAAAGATAATTTTTGGAATACGATTAACTCAATGTCTCCAGAATTAAAAAAGCGCATGAAAAAAAATGAGCAGATGATGAAATTTTATAAAAAGCCCAAGAAAAAAAGCCGCAAAAAAAAATAGTTTCACAATAGTATTGTGTTATTGCGTTTCACGACTTAAGGGTGTATCCTTGCGCTCATGCCAGCAACCAAGGAGGTTTATGATAGCCAGTTAAAAAAAGTCATTCTCATTAACTCTCGTCTCGCCTTACATCTGGCGACCAGTTACTCTAACCGATTCTCATATCTTAATACCACAATCCAAGAGGAGATTAATAACATGAGCCCCGCACTTCCACCCGAAAGAGAAAAAATGACGAATGGTACTTACGACTTGATTGCCGAGAGTCACCAGACCACCAAGGGTCAATATGGAGAACAGGAAGAAATATCTTGTATCAACGAGGCGACCGGAGTTCATACCACCGTTTGGATTCCCCACAATTCACGCTCAAAGATTTTATCAGCCATTGACGCGGGTTTATGCGTCATGCAGGGTGATGAATGGATTGTACTTGACGGGGTCCAGTTCCGGGTAGTTGCCGCCGGAGGGAAAATTGTAGCCATCCTTAAGACCGAGAAAAAAGGCCTCGGGGATTAACGTCATGTAAGATTGCGGGGCGGGATTAATTCACCCGTCCCGCTTTTTTTATTAAGGGAGGGCTTTAATGTTTGACGATATAAAAAATATGTTTGACCAAGGCAATGAAGGGAAGGATAAAAAAGAAGTAGAGGACTTCGGGGAAAGTGACCAAGAGCCGGAATGGTTTAATCATGAGTCTTTTATAGACGCGGGAGGTGAGAATTTTGATGACTTATGGGAAAGATTCGACCCGGTCAGACCAGACACAGAAAAAAATGATGAAGTAGAATATGTAGTAGAGTTCAATAATCTTGACGACTTAAATAATTATCTGTCAGGAACACCGGAGAGCGTATTGAGAGTTTACGCCTATGAAGACGAAGAAGGATATGAGTATTATGAAGTCTATCGATTCGATTCTTAACCTTGATTTTAGCCCATTGATTAATTCCAAGAAAGAAATAGTAGATTGTTTGCCTAAAATATCATCCCTCCCGAATGGTTGCATTGTCGGGAGTTATTCCATAAGATACCCAAGCGGAAAAAAATTAATTGTTTACCACGGGTCCAGAGAATACAACGGAATCCGCGACACGGAGGCGGGGTTTACGCGTATTTTCTTAAAGTATTTAGGAAGAAGGATTGTCCGAAGGATAGAATTAGACGGTCTTAAAATGACCCGCCCGCCTGTTTTTGTAGAACCGTCTTACTTGCCGGAGGCCTATTACATAGACTTAAAACACGCCTACCCCTCAATTTATCGCCGGGTTGGTTGGGGGGTAGATTATGCCCGGAGTCAATACTTGGGAGTTGCCGCGCCGCTGGTGTATCCTTTTCCAAGCGGCTGGAAATTAGGTCGGTCGTATGTTATCACCGGGGCCCGCCCATTACAATTTTCACGCCACACCTTTAACGGGAGATTGATTGTTAAGCCTTTTCCATCTCCGTTTTCAAATCCTCCCCTCGTCGCGCTGGTGTATGACGTTTTATCTGCTATTGCCAGATTCGCGGCCTATGTCCTCGGCGCGCCCTACTGGAACATAGACGGGGGAATAATCCCGGCGCGAGGTATTGAAGTCATGCGTTCTTTGCTCGACTCAATGAGTCTCGATTTTTCAATCAAGGGGGTCGGCCCGTCTCTGGTAGTTAATGCCGGATATTGGATTGTCGGAGAAAAAAAGACCGTCCGATATTCTCAAAACATACCCTCGAAAATATGGTTTGGAGATAAAATTCCAGTTACAATTAAGGAGGCCGAATGGATTATTAAAAGATTTTCAAGTTACAAAAATGTTCCACATGAAACATATCGAAAGGAAAAATAGATGATTGATTCTTGTAGCAAGTGTAAATTTTACGACCCGATTCCCGGCACGCGTCCGGAGGTCGGTTTATGTCGTAAGCACCCACCGGAAATTTATACTGGTCCCGGCGGGCCCGTGTCCGGTCAGCCGCAGGTCAGTTTAATTAATGGCTGGTGCGGAGAAGGCGAGGCCGGATTGTCAAAACTGGCCCAAGAGATTTTTCTGGCCAAGAAAAAAGAAAGTGAGAAAAAGTGAGCATCTTTTTCCTCCCGGTCCCGGTCCGGGAGTTTTTTTATCTCTCTGGCCCGGACCAGGTCCGACTCCCAGCGGGACTCCGGACTCCGGACTTAACCCCG
>Ga0315273_10008050_pt1 | contig 13279 bp, 10 predicted proteins | sample YL17G02_0_MG_FD_205753 | JGI IMG/M metagenome (GOLD analysis project Ga0315273, IMG submission 205753) | Sediment microbial communities from Yellowstone Lake, YNP, Wyoming, USA - YL17G02_0 | ecosystem: Environmental > Aquatic > Freshwater > Lake > Sediment | place: USA: Wyoming | collected...
GGCCGACACCGCGTCGACCCGCCGTCGGATCTCCTGATCCGGCTGGAAGCCGATGGCGCTGTCCGCGATCTCGCCGCCCTTGAAGATCATCACCGTGGGAACTGCCTGAATGCGGTACTTCGCGGCGGTCTGCCGCTCCTGGGCCGCGTTCACCTTCACGAACTTGACCTTGTCGCTCACCTCCCCGGCGATCTTGTCGAGGATCGGGGCGAGCGCCGCGCACGGTGGGCAGCCGGGAGCCCAGAAGTCAACCAGCACCGGTAGGTTGGATTTGAGCACTTCCTGCTCGAAGGTAGCGTCCGTAGCCTCAATCACTGCGCCCATAACGGCCCTCCTGATGTCTCCGACACGTTGTCATTCTGCGGGGAGCACACATTCGCGAGCGGGTTGCCCGCCGGTGTTTGCGCATACTCCTTCTGTTCATTGTCGCGGCGTTCCTCCCCCGCCAGACCTGAACGCGTCGGCTGAGACGACAAGAACGCCACCTGCTATCCGCAGGTGGCGTCTTTCGCGGGCACTATCTGCGCTCAGACTCCCACCGCCTCCCCGGCGCGCACCAGTTGCTGGTACTCGGCGCGGTTCTTCGCCTTGGACTCGCCTTCCTCAAAGGTGATCACCCCGGAGCGCGCAAGGTGGGCGAGCGACTGGTCGAGGCTCATCATCCCGTGCTGGCCACCCGTCTGGATGACCGAGGAAATCTGGTGCGTTTTCCGCTCTCGGATGGAGTTCCGCACCGACGAGACCGCGACCAGAGTCTCGAAGGCCGCAACTCGCCCTCGGCCATCGGCGCGGCGCACCAGGATCTGCGATACCACCCCCAGCAGGTTCACGGAGAGCTGCATTCGGATCTGCTGCTGCTGGTGAGTTGGGAAGATGTCGATGGCGCGGTCCACTGTCTGCACCGCGTCAGTCGTGTGCAGGGTCCCGAGCACCAGGTGGCCGGTCTCGGCGGCGCGGATGGCAAGCTGCACCGTCTCCAGGTCGCGCATCTCCCCGACGAGGATCACGTCGGGGTCCTGGCGGAGCACGTACTTGAGAGCGTTGGCGAAGCTCCTGGTATCTCGGCCCAGCTCGCGCTGGTTGATGAGCGCCATTTTCGGATCGTGCACGAACTCGATGGGGTCCTCGACGGTGACGATGTGCACGGGGAAGTTCTTGTTGACGTGATCAATCATCGCGGCCTGGGTGGTGGACTTCCCACACCCGGCCGGGCCCGTGACCAGGACCAGGCCGCGGGGGCGCTCGGCGAAGTACCGGCACACCTCGGGCAGCGCCAGCTCCTCGATGGTCTGGACATGCAGGGGGATGATGCGGAACACCGAGCCGACCATGCCGCGCTGGACGAAGAGGTTGACTCGGAACCGGGCGAGGCCGGGGAGATCGTACCCGAGGTCGAGCTCCCATTGTTGCTCGAAGGCCTCGCGGTCTTTCTCGCTCAGGATCACGAAGGAGAGGCGCTTCGCCTCCTCGATGGACAGCGGCGGCAGATCCATGGGGATGAGCTCGCCGTAGATCCTGAGCAGAGGCGGGGACTCGGCCTTGATGTGGATGTCCGAGGCGTCGCGTTCGACCGCTGTCTTCAGCAGCTCGTCAATGACCAATTGCGCCATGAGATCGCCTGCTCCTTTCCGTCACACCTCACCGGGGGCTGCGGCAATGAGCTCCTCCGGCCGTCTGCCGGCGCCTGCCCGGGCCGAGAACTCGGCCGGGTTCGACGACTTCGAGAGCGCCATCTCAAAGCTGACGATGCCATTGCGGTAGAGCTCGAGCAGGTGGTTGTCCAGGGTCTGCATCCCCAGTTCGGCGCCCGTCTGGATGGCGCTGTACATCTGGTGGGTCTTGCGCTCCCTGATCAGGTTCCGTATCGCTGGGGTGGCAATCATGATCTCGAACGCCGGAACCCGGCCCGGCCGGTCGAATCTCGGCAGCAGCGTCATGGAGATCACCGCCTGGAGCGTCACCGCGAGCTGCATGCGGATCTGTTCCTGGCGCTCAGGCTCGAACACGTCGACGATTCGGTCTATGGTCTGTGCCGCGTCCGTGGTGTGTACGGTCGAGAACACCAGGTGGCCGGTTTCGGCCGCGGTGATGGCGAGCTGCATGGTTTCGTTGTCACGCATCTCACCCACCAGGATGACGTCGGGGTTCTGGCGCATGACGTGCTTCAGGGCGTCGGCGAAGCTGTGCGTATCCATCTCCACTTCGCGCTGGTTCACCGCCGCGACCTTGTCCACGTGCATAAACTCGATCGGGTCCTCGATGGTGATGATATGGACGGGCTTGTTCTCGTTGATGTGGTTGACCATCGCCGCGAGGGTGGTGGACTTTCCGGATCCGGTCGGGCCAGTGACGAGCACCAGCCCGCGGGGAAGCATGGCTGTCTCGCGGAGCACCGCGGGCAACCCGAGCTCGTCCAGCGTTTGCACCCGGATCGGGATGAGTCGCATGACGCACCCTATCGCGTTCTGCTGCCTGAAGACGTTCACACGGAACCGAGCCAGCCCCTTGATCGAGTAGGCCAGGTCACACTCCAGATCTCGCTCATATCGGGCGATGCGGTCTGGGCCCATGATCTCGTACAGCATGGCCCTGATCTGCTCGCTGGACCAGACTGGGAAGTTCGTGCGGCGCAGATCGCCATGGATGCGGAACACCGGTGACTCGCCCGCTCTGATGTGCAGGTCAGAGCCCTCATGTCGCACCAGCAGCTTCAAGAGGTCGTCGAGTGGGATTGGGTACCGATCAGGCATGAAATGCTGTCTCCTCAGGCTTTCCCCTACAGGGCCGACCATGTAGCATGCCGGCCGCCGCCTCCACCAATCGGCTAGATTCTACCCGACTGTCATGCAGCCTCTTGCCCGGTCAGCGGAATCTTGGCCCGGAAACGGAACTCCTGGGGATCGCTGGCCCTGGCCAAAGCGTCTTCCGCCGCAATCACGCCAGATTGGTAGAGGGTGAGGAGATGCTGATCGAGGGTCTGCATCCCCACGTCGCCACCATCCTGAATCAGGCTGTGGATCTGGTGCGTCTTCCGCTCGCGGATCAGGTTCCGGATGCCGGGGGTCATCACCATGATCTCGCAGGCCACAGTCAGCCCCGTGCCGTCGGCCTTCGCTACCAGGTCCTGGCAGATCACCGCCTGGAGGGTGATGGAGAGCTGAGCACGCACCTGCTCCTGTCGCTCGGGCTCGAAGATGTCCACCACCCGGTCGATCGTCTGGGCCGCGTCCAGCGTGTGCAGGGTGCTGAACACCAGGTGGCCGGTCTCGCCGGCCGTGATCGCCAGCTGGATGGTCTCGAGATCGCGCATCTCTCCCACCAGGATGACGTCCGGGTTCTGTCGCATGACGTGGCGGAGGGCCTCGGCGAAAGAGTGCGTGTCGACGCCGATCTCGCGTTGGTTGATCGCCGCCATCCTGGGCTCGTGGATGAACTCCACAGGGTCCTCGATGGTGACGATATGGACCGGGCGATGCTCGTTGATATGCCCGATCATGGCTGCCAGCGTGGTGGACTTGCCGGATCCGGTGGGGCCGGTGACGAGGACGATGCCGCGCGGCGCCAGCGCGATCTGCTTCAGCACCGGGGGCAGGCCGAGCTCGTCAATGGTCTGGATCATCTGCGGGATGTAGTGGAAGCAGGCGGCGACCCGCCCGCGGTCCACATAGACGTTCACTCGGAACCGCCCGGTCCCCAGGACCACGTAGGCCATGTCCAGCTCGAGATCCCGCTGGAACCGGCTCCAGCGCTCCTCGCCAGCGACGCGCCGCACCAGGTGCCCGATCTCTGCGGCCGTCATCTCGTCGAAGCGCGTGCGCCTGATGACGCGCTGCACGCGCATGATGGGTGGTTCGCCGGGGCACAGGTGCAGGTCCGACCCCTTCACCTGGACGAGCAGCACCAACAGCGTATCGAGATCCATCGCCTCCTCCCGGTGTGCCTGGGAGGCCGCCCGCAAGGGCTGTTTCTGCGATCAGTGTGGGTCCGGGTTGGCGGCTGTCTGGAGTGCTAGGCGGCTCCCCGTCGCAGCATCTGCTTCAGTTCCGTCTGGTTCCCCGCGTACACAAGCGCGTCGTCCTCCGAGATGACGCCTGCTCGCCAGTACTTCAGCAGGGACTGGTTCATGGTCTGCATGCCCCAGTACCCGCCTTCGTTCATGGCCGCGTAGATCTGCGAGGACCGACCTTCTTCGATCAGCTTTGCCACGGTAGGCGTGTTGATCATCAGCTCGACCGCGGGCACGCGCCCGGTGCCGTCGGCCCTGGGGACGAGCTTCTGGGAGACGATGCCGAGGAGGCTGGTGGAGAGCCGCAGACAGATCTGGTTCTTCTCGTGCGGTGGGAAGATGCTGACGATTCGCTCGACGGTATCGGAGGCGCTGGTGGTGTGCACGGTCGAGAACACCAGGTGGCCGGTCTCGGATGCGCTGAGCGCGACCCGCATCGTTTCCGCGTCGCGCATTTCCCCGATGAGAATGACGTCCGGGCTCTCCCGCACGACGTACTTCATCGCGTCGTAGAAGGACTCAGTGTCAATGCCGACTTCCCGCTGGCTCACGATCGCCAGCTTGTCCTCGTGTACGAACTCGATCGGGTCTTCGATGGTGATGATGTTGCAGTGGCGGGTCCGATTGATCAGGTCGAGCATCGCGGCGAGCGTGGTGGACTTGCCGCATCCCGTGGGCCCGGTCACGAGCACCAGGCCCTGTTTCGGTCTCACCATTTCCTCGAGCGCCTTCGGCAGCCCCAGGTCCTCGATGGACTTGATCTCGAGCGGGACGATACGAAGAACCATCGAGTACCCGCCGCGCTGCATGTAGACGTTGCACCGGAATCGCGCAACATCGGGGATGGTGAACGCGAGGTCGAGCTCGTGATAGCTCTTGAAGGCCGCCATCTGCTCCTCGGTCATGATGGACTGCGCCAGCCGCTCGGCCTCCTCCGGCCCCAGCACCGGCAGGTCGGTGGGGACGATCCGCCCGTGCACCCTCAGGTTCGGCGGCGCGCTGGCCTTGATAAACAGGTCGGAAGCGGCGCTGTCCACGGCAAAGCGGCACAACTGCTCTAGTTCCATGTCCTATCCCTTCGCCAGGCGCTCTGGCTGGCTCCCCTCGGGCGCCGGCCCGAGTTCCATGCTTCCGTTCGCGCCATCACCCTACGCACCGGTGCCGGGCTTCTCGGTTGACGGCCTTGGCTGAACGCCTGAAGCGCGCGCAGCCGCCGGACGGCGCCGCCATCTCCTCTCGCGCCACCCGAACAGCAGCCATCCCACAAGGAGGCCGCTGGGCAGCCCTATCAGGGCCGCCGGCAGTACCTGGTGGGCGAAGCTCGGCAGCCGCCGGGATGCCGTCCTCTCCCCGTTCGCGGCGTCCACCGGGACGCCAGGACGGGCCGCGCCGGCAGTGGCCTCGGCCTCGCCGGGAGGGGCTGCGCTCCTGCTGATTCTTTCCACATCGTACTCGTAGGTTGCTACCCGGTTGACCAGCCGAACCGCCAGACCCTCGGCGGTGACATCGGTCGGCCCGGTGAACGGGTACTTCGGATCCAGCATGAAGACCAACCTCATGTGGTCCCACTGGGGCAGTGAACGGGCGATCGGGCCGACGGGCAACTGACCGGCGCTGCCGATCAGGCCGGGGGCATCGAACTGCGCATCCGTTCCACTCGCGGAGACCTGCTTCGCCAGGGGAGCGTCCCGAATGGCGAGGCGCGACGGCGTGAACTCGGCGAGTCTGCCCAGCCCCTCGATGGCGGCCTGCAGGGCGGCGTGGTCCACCACGTTCGGGTAACTCACCACCACCTGCGCCATCCCTGCCTCGCCCGCCGCCACCATGACCATGACGTCGTAGGGCTTCGCAGAGGCGTCGGCGGCCATGGTAACCGTGTTCGCCGCGCCACACAATGCCAGGAAAACGGCGACTGCCGCCACCACCCGGGCTACGGCGCTCGGCGAATGCCGAGAGGCCGTCGTGACTGCAATTCGAGCCAGGGCCATGGTGTTAGTCACAAGACGCTTCCCGCGATCCGGTCGTGGTTATGAGTGATTATACCACGGCAACCCCGCGCTCCAGGCCGATCGGCCGAATGAGGCGCATTTCCTCGCGAGCTGCCGCGACCTCGGCGTGTGGGCAATCTCGGCTCCTGGTCTACCGGCTCTCCGACCGGCGCACGAGTCGTGGCAATGCCTATGACACCCAGTGGCGCCTGGCGAACGCCCGCCCGGACCCCGACTTGAGGTACCGCTCGAATCTCAACGCCATACTGGGATCTTCGGACCGGATATCAACGAGGACCTTCCACGTTCGGTACTTGGAGATGTGAGGCGACTCATCTGCATTGTGCGCCGGCGAGGCGGGCCGCGACATCAGCGGCAGCGCCTACGGGGGATACCAGAGGCTCTCCAGGATGTACACATGCAAGAGGGGAGAGCCCTCCTTCGCTTGTCGCCTCCGCTTACGCTGCGGCGCAACCAGCTTCGGCGGGCACCAGCCTTCGCCCTACTGCCAATGGGGAGTCCGCTCGCCTCGACCGGCCTGCCAACCGTAGCCCACGCACCTCTCTCAAGGTTCGTCGGGCGAAGGCTGGTGGAGCTGGCGGGATTCGAACCCGCGACCTCTTCCATGCCAAGGAAACGCGCTCCCAACTGCGCCACAGCCCCACCGAGGTCTGCTTGGATTATACCCTCGCCCTGAGGCAGCGTCAACAGCAGCGCGGACGCGGTAGGAGCACCGATCTAGGGCGGGCGGCCCACTAACTGTCACTCGGCTATGCGCCGCAGACGGCGAGACAGGCGCCACGTGCTCGTTGGCACCAACGTCGCGCCAGGCCTGCCTTGCTCGGAGACACGCCGCAGGCGGGCATTCCCCTCCTCTGTGGGCCTCTGTGCCTGTGTGGTGAATCAGAGCCCCCCAGACGCGCCTGACCCGGCGTCGGGGACGGACGCCGGGCCAGACATGGCGCGGGAGGGAGTTGCGCCGTCTCTAAGTTAGGCCCGCGGCCTGGGGTTGGTGGCGGCCACGTAGTGCCCCCGGTGCCGCGGGAGTGTGTTTGCATGCCACTTCGGCGACAGTCATGCCAAGCGCCATAGCCAAGGCAAGCGCGGGAGGGTGCCCATGTCGCGAGTGGCTCGAGACCACAGCAGGATTCGGTAGGCGGACGTGGCGCACCGGCCGAGCGGGCATCGCCCGAGGGGCGGGGAATACTCCGTCTGACCAGTGCAATGTCCGCACTTCGACCTCCTTTCAGGCTGCGGCGGTCCGGGCGATGGACAGCCGCTGCCACGCTCAGGCTCACAAAAAAAGGGCTGCCGTAGAAGTCACGCTCACCCGAGCCTTCTTGACTCGGCGCGAGCTTGGCCTCTTCGGCAGCCCGGTGCTTCTAGCCGCCTTTCCGCCACCTCTAGCGGAACCCGACGGCACTGGGACCCAGAAGCTTCGCAGCCTATTCCCTTGAGAACCGTCACTCTCTACATTCCACACCAGCCGGGGAGTTGTGAGACGCGCGAGGGAAAAGTGTGCGGATCGCTCTCGGCCGCCGCCGGCGCAGGGCAGGAACGCCCGCGGCCGCGCTGGAAGTCGGTTGTGAGCGGGCCGGAGGGGTGCCCTGTCGCAGATGTTCGCCGACCGGGCTGCGCGGGTAGAACGATAGGGGGACGCGAAGATCAACGCCAGGGGTGATACAGAAACAGATCAGACGGCAGGCCCGCGCCGCGCGACCGTATGCCTGATCTCGCTCTACCTGAGCGAGTCACTGGCGGTTCGGCAACTGTGCGCGAGCCTGAAGGCGCGCGGCCATCGCTGCTCGCTGATCTTCTTCAAGGAGTTCCGCTGGGAGGTGTTCCGGCCGGTCACGCCCCACGAGGAGGATCTGCTGTTCTCCCTTCTCGACGACATCGAGCCGGACCTGATCGGGATCAGTCTCACCTCCTCGCTGGTCGCAGACCTGGCCTACGATCTGGCGGACAAGATCAGGGCGAGGACAGGCGCCAAGGTGATCGTGGGTGGCGTGCATCCTTCGGTGTCGCCGGACGAGGCGCTGGAGCACGCCGACTTCGTCTGCCGCGGTGAGGGCGAGGAGGCGATTGTCGAGCTGGCCGATGCCATCGCCAACGGCGAGCCATTCGCGGGCATCGCCAATCTCTGGACCAAGTCCAACGGACAGATTACGCGCAACGAAGTTCGGCCGCTTGAGTCGAACCTCGACCTGCTTCCTTTCGTCTCCTTCGACGATCCCGACTCGTACCGGATAGAGGAGGGCCGGCTGGACCAGCTCGACCCGGCGACCCAGATCCCACTCTATCACACCACCGCCTCACGTATGGCCTGCCCGTTCAACTGCACGTTCTGCGGCGGCCCGTGGCTGCGACGGGTGCTGTATGCCGGCAAGGGACAGCCTCGCAGGTACCGCAGCGTGAGCCACATCCTGGGCGAGATCAAGCGCGCTCGGGAGCGGCACCCCGGCATTCAGCAGATTCAGTTCTGGGACGAGGTCTTTGCAGTGCGCGCGCCTGAGGGGTGGCTGGACGAGTTCTGCGAGCGTTTCCCCCGGGAAGTCGGGCTGCCCTTCGGCATCTGGTCGCATCCGGGACTGCTGACCGAGGCTACCATCGAGAAGCTGAGGCGAGCGGGCCTGAAGAAGGTCGTGATGGGCGTCGAGAGCGGGTCACAGCAGGTGCGGCGCGAGGTGCTGAATCGCAATGAGACTGACGCCGCGATCTTGCAGTCTGCCGATATCCTGAAGCGGCACGGCGTCGAGGTCGGCTATGACTTCATCGTGGACATCCCCTGGCTGACCGAGGAGAACCTGCGCGGGACCTTCAAGCTCATCATGCAGCTTCCCGAGCCGTTCGAGGTCGGGATCCACAGCCTGAGTTTCCTGCCGGGGACGGCGATCACGCAGCGCGCCCTGGCAGAGGGGAAGATTCGCAAGGAACAGGTGTCCCGCGCAGACCAGCCGCTGCCCGAGCGGTTCGAATCTCACCTCTGGAAGTCAGGGCTGTCGGCGCGCGATCGCTCAGCCGCCTTCTGGCACAGCCTGATCTACCTTGCAAGCGTGCCCCTCGTGCCCAAACCGCTGCTCTGGCGTGCGTACCGGTGGAGCCCGCTGCTCAAGCTCTTCCCTCAGCCGTTGATCATCGCGGCCGAGGCCGCGCGTGTCAAGAAGGACACGGGCGAACTGAAGCTGTGGGAGTCCCTCAACGCGGTGTATCCGGGGCTTGCCGGCTTCTTCGCCCGGCACCCGAACCTGGGCGAATTCACGAACCGGGCGGTGCGGAGGCTGGGGCGATGGGGCTGCCGCTTCGCCGCGCGGTGACATTGAGCGGCGCGGCGTCGGAAGCAAGCTGCCGGAGCGACGGCTGGCCCCGCCCCAGCCGCAGTCCGATCTCACCCAAGGCCTGGATCAGCCTCTTCTCGCTGGCCGGCCCCAAACAGTTCAGCCTGCAAACCTCCACCTGCTTCATCTCCAAGAGGGGGTAACAATCAACCTGTGCTGGCCCAACCCGCGTCTCGCTTTCCCTTGACACCCTCTCCCACCCCGTGATACCATAAATGGGCCGGTAAAAGAACCGCCCGCGATCCGATGGTGGGATCGGCGGGCGCTTGCTTTTGTGAGCTGCCCCAACTCCGCCGTTCGGCCCCCGCAGGTGCAATGGACCAAGAGCGTGCGCGTATTCGGGTCGTGATCCTCGACCTCGATGGAGTGATCTATCGCGGGAAGACCGCGGTCCCTGGGGCCAGTCAAACGACTGCATGGCTCCGTGAGAGCGGGTATGAGGTCTACTACTTCACGAACAACTCGACCCGCACGCGCGACAGCTACGTCGAGCTGCTGGCCGGGTTCGGCGTCGCCGCAGACGCGGACCACATCGTCACCTCCGCTTCGCTCACGGCCCGCTACTTCCACGACATCGGCGCGCTCGACGGCAAGGCTCGGCCGACCGTCCTGGTGGTTGGGGAGGGAGGCCTGGCCGCCGAGCTGCGAGGTGCGGGGCTGCGCGTTGTGAAGCGCCCTGGACAGCGTCCCATTGACTACGTGGTCGTGGGCATGGACCGCAAGTTCACGTACCGGAAACTCCACGAGGCGCAGCAGACCGTGCGGGCGGGGGCGAAGCTGATCGCCACAAACCGGGACGCGACATACCCGGTGGAGGGAAACGTGATCCCGGGCGGCGGCAGCATAGTCGCTGCCGTCGCTACTGCTTCGGAGTGTGAGCCTGTGCTAATCGGTAAGCCCTCCCGGAGGTCGGGGGAGCTGATCTTGAGCTGCGCAGGCGTCTCTGCCGACCAGGCGCTGATGGTAGGCGACCGCCTCGAAACCGATATCGAGACCGGGCGGCGATGTGGCATGTGGACCTGCCTGGTGCTCAGCGGCATCAGCCATGCCGGCGAGATCGAGGGACTGCCACCGGAGAGCCGGCCGCACTGGGTCATCGCGGGGATATGGAAGCTGCCCGAGCTGCTCGCGGGACATCCGGTTCAGGTCATCCCGGAATCGGAGGCGGTGTCCTTCGTGCAGCACGAGGATGTATCATGAGCGAACGCGTTCCCGTTGCCCTGACGATCGCCGGCTCCGATTCCGGCGGCGGAGCGGGAATCGAGATGGACCTCAAAGTGTTCGCTGCGCTCGGCGCGTTCGGCGCCTGCGCTATCACCGCCCTCACCGCCCAGAACAGCGTCGGGGTGCGCGGCTTCTGGGAAGCTCCCCCTGACTTCGTTGCGGACCAACTCGAGGCCGTGCTCGACGACCTGAGCGTTGGGGCCGCGAAGACGGGGATGCTCTCCTCGGCCGAGGTGGTGCGCGCGGTCGCCGGCGTGCTGAAGCGGCACGTCTCCCCGGTGTCGCAGGCTTCCAGCCTGCGATCTCCCTTTCCGCTCGTCGTTGACCCGGTCATCGTGGCCAAGGACGGCAGCCGTCTGCTGTCCGAGGCCGGCATCTCGGCGGTGCGCGACGAACTGATCCCGCTGGCGGCTCTGGTGACTCCCAACATCCCCGAGGTGAAGCAACTCACGGGGGTTGCGGTCGAGACCGAAGAGGAGGCCTGGCGCGCCGCGGAGAAGCTGCGCGCCTTGGGGTGTGATTGGGTGCTGGTCAAGGGCGGACATCTTCAAGGCCGAGCAGCCACCGACTACCTCCTGGGCCCTGCTGGCGCGCAGGCCCTGTCGTCACCTCGATTCCCCGGCGGCCCCTTCCACGGGACTGGCTGCGCATTATCCTCAGCGATCACCGCACTCCTGGCCCGCGGGATGGCCGTCCCCGAGGCCGTCACGGCCGGCCGCGCATTCGTCCAGCGCCTCCTTCACACGGCCCAGCCCCTGGGCAAGGGGTCGCTGCTTCTTCACCCGACATCGCAGACGAGAGCGAGCAAGCAATCATGACCAGGTTCATCTTCGTAACTGGCGGCGTCGTCTCATCGGTGGGCAAAGGCATCACCACCGCCTGCCTCGGCCGGCTGCTGAAAGACCGGGGCCTGAAGGTAACGATCCAGAAGATAGACCCGTACCTGAATGTCGACGCGGGCACGATGAGCCCGTTCCAGCACGGCGAGGTGTTCGTGACCGACGACGGAGCGGAAACCGACCTCGACCTCGGCCATTACGAGCGGTTCGTTGACATCAACCTGAACCGCCAGAGCAACGTGACCTCCGGACAGGTCTACGGCGCGGTGATCCGCAAGGAGCGGGCCGGCGAGTACCTCGGGCAGACCGTTCAGGTAATCCCGCATCTGACGGACGAGATCAAGAGCCGGATTCGAGGGATCGCCGACGACTCGCATGCGGATGTCGTGATCATCGAGATCGGTGGGACCGTCGGCGACATCGAGGGCCAGCCCTTCCTGGAGGCGATCCGCCAGATGCGCCGCGAGGCGGGAGTAGACAACACGCTCTACCTCCACGTCACGCTCATCCCCTATGTCGGGCCCTCCGGGGAAAGCAAGACGAAACCGACCCAGCACAGCGTCCGGGAGCTGCGCAACATCGGAATCCAGCCCGACATTCTCCTGGCTCGCACGCGCCGGCCCCTGTCGAAGGAGATGCGAGACAAGCTCAGCCTGTTCTGCGATGTGGCCCCCGAGGCGGTGATCGAGGGGCTGGACACCGAGTCGATCTACGAACTGCCGCTGATCTTCGAGCAACAAGGCCTGGGGCCGCTGGTGGCGAATCGGTTGCGGCTCGACGGCAAGCCGGATCACTCGGAGTGGGAGCAGGTGGTGGCGCGGATTCGCGAGCCGTCACACACCGTGCGGATCGCCATGGTGGGAAAGTACATGGCGCTGCAGGATGCCTATATCAGCGTCACCGAGGCGATCAAGCATGGGGCGATCGTGAACGGTGTTCGAGCAGAGGTCACGCGCGTCGACTCTGAGGAGATTGAGAAGCACGGCCCCGGGAAGCTGCTGGAGGGTGTTCACGGGGTCCTCGTCCCGGGGGGGTACGGCGACCGCGGCGTCGAGGGGAAGATCATGGCGATCAAGCACGCGCGGGAGAGCAAGATCCCGTTCCTGGGCCTGTGTCTCGGGATGCAGTGCGCCGTGATCGAGTTCTCGCGCAGCGTCTGCGGCTGGAAAGACGCCAACAGCACGGAGTTCAACCCAGAGACCGAGCACCCGGTGCTCGACCTTCTCCCCGGGCAGCAGCGCGAGGGAGAGAAGGGCGCGACCCAGCGGCTCGGCGCCTATCCCATGAGGGTCATGCCAGGGACGCAGGCGCGTGAGGTATACGGTACGGCTCGCGCGCAGGAGCGCCACCGGCATCGCTACGAGGTCAACGACAAGTTCCGCTCCGAGCTCGAGGACCGAGGGCTGGTCGTCGCAGGGGTCAACCCCGACAGCGGGTTGGTCGAGATGATCGAGCTCCCGGATCACCCGTTCTTCCTCGCCAGCCAGTTCCACCCCGAGTTCAAGTCTCGGCCCAATCGCGCGCACCCGCTGTTCCGCGAGTTCGTGAGGGCCTCGCTGAAGCAGGCGGGGTGAGCGGATAGGGGCCGAAGCAACGCGAACGGCGCCCCCAACTGTCATTGCGAGGGAGGCAGGGCGCCGCAGGCACTCGACGACCGTAGCAATGGCTAGGTCTACGCCCATGCGGAGACCGCCATGGCGGCCCTTCGGACCTGGCCATCTCGCCGTTGTGCGGCCATCGATCCTGACAGGCGTCACGCCGCATACCGCCGAACTCTCTGTCGTCAGTTCATCATGGGGACGCGCACATGAAGGAGCGAGGGAATCCCGCCGCGGCTGCGAGGCGGCGCTGCCAGTTCGAGTGCAAGAGCCGTTGCTGCCGCTA
>Ga0315273_10008051_pt1 | contig 13277 bp, 5 predicted proteins | sample YL17G02_0_MG_FD_205753 | JGI IMG/M metagenome (GOLD analysis project Ga0315273, IMG submission 205753) | Sediment microbial communities from Yellowstone Lake, YNP, Wyoming, USA - YL17G02_0 | ecosystem: Environmental > Aquatic > Freshwater > Lake > Sediment | place: USA: Wyoming | collected...
CGATCGGCTGAGCGGTGCGGGGGAGGTGGACCACTTCATTCCGTGGTCGCGCTATCCGGACGACGGGCTGGACAACCTGGTGCTGGCGGACCGGGGGTGCAACGGCGCGAAGCGGGACTTCCTGGCGTCGGCGCGGCACGTGCGGCGGTGGCGGGAGCGGATGGAGTCGCCGGCGGTGCCGGAGGTGGCGGCGGCTGAGCGCTGGCCGAGGCATCCGGAGACGACGCTGGGCGTGGCGCGGGCGGTGTATCTGCGGTTGCCGGCGGGGAGCCCGCTGTGGGACTCGGCGAGGAGTTTCGTGCCGTCGGAGAAGAGAGAGTTGGTGGGGGTGGTGGGGTAGCGAGGTCGCCGTCCGGCGTAGCGCTCGTGTCTCATTGTCTCGGCCCAGCCTATCGAGGTGGAATGCCGGAATCGCATCTGAACTCCGCTGCCCCGGACCGCTCGGACCACTTCGGGCGCGCGTGGTACGCGGCGTCCTTTCAGGACTTCCTGGCGTCGTCTGATGATGCTGTCATCGGACGGCTGGCAAGCCGCAGTGAATTCGACATCCAACTGCCCCAGCGCGAGGCGTGGATACAGGAGATTGACGTCCTGCGCGCGGCTCTGGCCGGCCTGACCGGACAGATCCTCCTCGAGTTCAGCATCCCGCGCATGGGTCGCCGGATTGACGCGGTGCTGCTCTTCTCTCACACGATCTTCGTCGTCGAGTTCAAGGTGGGGTTAAAGACCTTTAACCGGTCGGCGAGGGAGCAGGTGTGGGACTACGCGCTGGATCTGAAGAACTTCCACGAGGCGAGTCACGCTGCGGCCATCATCCCGGTGTTGATCGCGACTGAGGCTTCTGGCTCGTCGCCACAGCTTGAGTCGGACCCGGACGGTGTACATCGCCCGGTCGAGGTGCATTCCGCTGGTCTACGCGGTGTGATCGAAGCTGGCCTTCGGGGCGCGAGCGGTTCGGCCGTTGACCCGTTGCTGTGGGCAAGTGCGCCATACCGTCCAACGCCCACGATCATCGAGGCGGCACGAGCACTTTACGCCCAGCACTCCGTTGCGGCCATTGCTCGAAACGATGCCGGCGCGAAGAACCTCGCGGTCACGTCTCAACGAATCGAGGAACTCGTTGAACAGGCGCGAGCGGAGAGCCGGAAGGTGATCTGCTTCGTGACGGGAGTCCCTGGGGCCGGGAAGACCCTGGTTGGACTGAACCTCGCCACACAGCGTCGTGACGCGGACGCGCCCACCCACGCCGTCTTTCTATCCGGGAATGGACCGCTCGTTGCCGTTCTGCGTGAAGCGCTTACGAGAGACGAGGTCCGACGTCAGGCTGAACAGGGCAAGCGCGTGCGCAAGGGGCAGGTGTCAGGAAGCGTCAAGGCATTCATACAAAACGTGCACCACTTCCGCGATGAGGCGCTTGCCGACGCCCGCCCGCCCGATGACCATGTCGTGATCTTCGATGAGGCGCAGCGGGCGTGGAACCAACGGCAGACCCAGAGCTTCATGCGGCGGAAGAAGGGGATTCCTGGCTTCAATCAGTCCGAGCCCGAATTTCTCCTTGCATATATGGATCGCCACCCAGACTGGGCCGCTGTTGTGTGCTTGGTCGGTGGGGGCCAGGAAATCAACATAGGCGAAGCCGGCATCGACGCGTGGCTGGACGCCGTGCGAACGCGCTTTCCGGACTGGCACATGTACGTCTCGTCGAGGCTGACGGACTCTGAGTATGCCGCGGGGAGGGTCGACGCGCTGGTGGAGCGACGGCCGAACACGCAGTTCGACGATCGACTTCATCTCGACGTCTCTATGAGATCCTTCCGAGCCGAGAGCGTCTCTACGTTTGTGAAGGCACTTCTGGACTGTGACGTGATCGGCGCCCGCGAAATGTACGCGCGGTTTGCGTTGAGATACCCCCTCGCGGTGACTCGCAATCTGGACGCTGCCAAGCAGTGGGTGCGCGCCCAAGCGAGAGGATCGGAGCGATCTGGTCTGGTGGCGTCGTCCAAAGCCATGCGACTCAAGCCGCATGCCATCGACATCCGAGTCGATGTCGATCCGGTGAAGTGGTTTCTCAACGAGAGCGATGACATTCGATCGAGCTGCTTCCTCGAGGACGCAGCAACGGAGTTCCAAGTGCAGGGCCTTGAGCTGGATTGGGTGTGCGTCACCTGGGACGGTGACCTGCGCTTCGTTGATTCCGGGTGGAAGTACCACGACTTCCGCGGATCCCAGTGGATCAACGTGAAGGACGAAACCCGAAGGCGATACCTCCTGAACGCCTATCGAGTCCTATTGACCCGCGCCCGACAGGGGATGGTGATCTTCGTGCCGCCCGGGGATAGCAGAGATCAGACGCGCATGCCCGAGTTCTACGACGCCAGCTTCCGCTACCTGGCAGATCTTGGCGTGCAGGTGCTGCGGTAGATCGCAGGTCGGCGCGAAGCGGGACTTCCTGCCGGTGGCGCGGCACGTGCGGCGGTGGCGGTAGCGGATGGAGTCGCCGGTGGTTCCGGAAGTGGCGACGGCGGAGCGCTGGCCGAGGTGTCAACGGCGGCCAGGAAGTGCACTCCAGGTGTTAGGGTGATACGCCGTGTACCAGACGAGCCTGTCGACTGAGGGCCAGTGCATCGGACGCCCAGTTTCCGGCGTAGGCAACCACTCACGGCCTGCTTGCGGGGGCGCTCCGAGGGGATGCTGAAGAGTCCTAGATCTTTTCCTGCGGCCGCGGATCGAATCGTCGCTGCCAGGTACGCCGCGCAACTTGCGTCATGCCCGCGATGCGGGTACTTCCTCTCTCCACGTTGGGAGAACATCGCGGTACCTGCTCGACTTGCGAGCACCACCACGTTTGTGAGTCGGGGTCGCCCCTTTTCGAGAACGAGCAATGTCTCTTGATGAGTGGCAACGGCGCCTTTCTGAGCATTTCCAGTCATTGGCGCAGCGCAGGTCCGCGGTCGGGTGGCCCGTCTTCGCTCTCGAACACGGGCAATCGGAAGCAGACCTGAGGCGACTGCTGGCCGATGTGACAAGCGCCGCTAGCACTGGACCTCCCAAGCGCTCCGCCTATCTGCCCTGGGTCGTGTACGCATCTGAGTTCGGGTACCGGTATTCGGGCTACGAGTATTGGCAGACCTTTGCGCTCGAGACCCCCGGCTGGGCTGTGCACGGCCAGAGGGAGTTGATTAGAACGTTTTTCCATCTGTTCAGCGCCACGTACAACGGGGCTGAGCCAGAGGGCGTCTGGGCTGAGCACTTCTCCATCATAGCGTGGCCAATCACGCATGCCGTGCTTCCGCGAGATCTCCAGAGGCGGCTAGCTCAGCTCCTGTTCGAGGCCCGGCACACTTTCCGAGACGAGGTCTTCGACTCTGCTGAGTCGCTCGGTCGCCACCTGCAGTCCCTGAGCCGCCACCAGTCATCACGCTTTATCCAGTTTGCCGAAGACGTCACGCTCTTGGGGCAGATTGCAGGTGCGCTTCTGCTTCAGGATCCGGGTAGAGAGGACGGCTTGCTCTCGGCGCCGACGTTGGAACGCCTTGTTAGAGACATTGGCCGTGAACGTGCTTCAAAGGAGTGGCTATCTGAGGCGGCCTCCACAGCTCGTCAGCTTCGAGGTATGCGGGGACTGCGCGGTCGGAGGTCATCAGACAGCCCCATGCCAACTGGCGGACAGAGCCAAGAAGCTTCTCGGCAACTCGCAGCTGATCTCGGCATCGAGCCGCGATTGCTGGCTCGTCCGACAGGTTCCGAGGAGTGGGAAGTGCTACTGGAGATTCCCAGTCTCTCTCCTCTGCAGAGCCGCTTTCGGGGGCTACGGGCGTTGTTGGTGGAGTCTCGCGGAGTCTTCATCCCCACGAACAAGCCGATTGCACGTCAGGGCCTCCTATATGGGTTGCTCGAGCCTCTCCGGAACTGGCCCGAAGAAGGTTCTGCGCTCGTCCGCTTTGAGGGGTGTACGCCGGACATCAAGTTCTTGTTTGACACGGTACTTGTCATGGCGCGTGGCCCGAGATGGCTCTTCAAAGTCCTCCCCGACGGGCGCGCCGTTCATGTCAAGGGGAGTGTCGTTCGCCCCGGCGCGTCCTACCTGCTCTTGAGTCCCCAAACAGTCGAAAGGCCAGCCCCTGGGCTCGCACTAGTTGCACTGTCGTGCAGGGGAATCTACGCAACACGCTTCGATGTCCCGAATCCCGTCGACGACGTGTGGGAGGCACTCCTCCCGGCACTCGGACTAACGCTATCGAGGAGGCTCGAAGTCTGGCCCGTCGGTTTTCCTCCGGCCTACTGGGATGATGAGGGCTCGGCACACTGGCTGCTGAGCAAAGACCTAGTGCTTGCTGTGCGTGCCGACCACCCGATCGACAGCATCGTGCTTCGCAAGGGAGGTCAGACCCACCTACTTGAGCTGCCGCATTCGGCCGGAGGTGGACCCGTGTTCGTGCACATGGGCAACCTCGCCGAGGGGAGGCACCGCATCGACGTTGGCACCGTCACGCGGGACGCCGGTCAACTAGCCCTCCAAGGCTATCTAGACATTTTCGTTCGCCCGCCCCGAGTCTGGTTTGCGGATCGGCCGGCAAGTGGGCCCGTGCGTTTCTTGGTGGACCCGCTAGAGCCCACCCTCGAAGACCTGTGGGAAGGGCGCGTTGAAGTGCACTTGTCTGCGCCAGGGTCAACCTCGGTAAGGCCAACTGTGCGGCTTCTTGGCGAGCAGAGTGACAAGGTGCTCTTCGAGAAGTCCCTTCCGCCAATGAAGCTGCCGATAGCGACGGATGACTGGCTACACGCGTTCCAGACGGGAGTACGAGGCGCTGCCGTTGCTCAAGAACGCTATGACGAAGCGGAGTCATGTCGAGTCGAGTTCGACGCCGGAGTTCTTGGTCGCCATCAGATGACTTGCGAACGCGCGTTCACGCCCTTGCGCTGGATCGCGCGCACAGAGTCACACCAGATGGTGCTGCGGCTAGTTGACAACAGTGGGCGTGGTCACGTCGACGTCAGGGAATACGACTTCGCATGTCCCGACTGCTTCAAGCAACACCCCTACGAAAATGCCGAAGTTGGAATTGAGGTCGATTCCGATGGCGGGCTGTACCTTGCTAAAGGGGAGGCGGTTGAGTCGGCGATCATCGCGGTGCGGACCGGAGTGGTGCGCTCACTGGATGCGCTTGGCGTGAAACCTCGGCTTGCTGTCCGAGTTCGGGACGAGAAGAACGTGCTTGATCTGCTAGAAGTCGGGCGGATATGGGGCGCAGCGAGAATCTCGGGAAGTGCCCTGTCGTCTTTCTACCGCCAGAACGTCCGTGTGGCGATTTCCATGAAGCTGGCAGGGCTGATCGCTGGTGAGGCTTGGGAACGAGCTGAGCTCGACTTTGCCGAGACCGGGCGCACGGACCCAATGAAGCGAGCCGTCTCAAATACGCCGCATCAGAGGGGGCTTTCTGCGGCGGTATCTCTGGAAGCCCAAGAGCTAGCCGCGGCTCCGATACCCAAACGGATTGCGCGGCTTGTGGGTCTGACGAAGAGCTTTCCTGTTACGGCGTCGGGAGGCCGAGAGGTGCGCGGGCCAAGACCCGCGGATACTGTCGTTGCGGATATCGCCTGGACCTGGGAATTCGCTTTGCGGGTTGCCAGTGAGCCCGAGCGCGTGGTGGAGTGGGCGGGAAGCCACGCGGAAGAAGGGATACAGCGGCTGCTAGCCACTCCTGTAGTGTTCCGGGCGGCTCGTTACCTAGTGTTGCTTGTCGACCAACAGGCTGGTGTGAGATCGGGAAGTTCAGTGGCCCTCTACCAAGGGTGGAGTTGGACGTGAGGATTGTTACGGGCGGAGATGTGCACGCGATGTCGGTGGGCGGGCTGGGTCTTGATCCGTCGGCTGTCGACCTCACCGCCCCGGAGGCAGTCTCCGCGCTGGTGCGACAGACGGCAGCACTGTGTGCACCGTGTTCTCGGAGGGCGCTCGCTGACTCGGTCTTCCGCTGCCTGCGGGGGCTGGTAGAAGAGGAGGACTTGGCGGCTGACCGCATTCGTACCACCATCGAGAATTTGGTTGCCTACGGCGATGTTCTTGAGCTTCGCGAGGGCGTTGACGGCCCGCTTCTCCTTCACTTGGCGCCTCCGTCCTTCATCGCACGGTCGAGTGGTGCGGTATTTCTAGTTGGCATCGCGCCGGACGTGGTGTCTCCCTTGCCCACGAGTCTGCAAGCCCGTGTGGACCATACGTGCTACAAGCGGGTGCTGCGTTCGCTCCCTGGCGAAGATCTCGCTCAGACGCTGAAGCAGTGCGGGCTCGTGGAAGTCCCAGAAAGGCTGTGGCTGAAGGCCCCTCCGTTGTGTCCCGCGCAGTCCCTCAAGGCGGACTGTGACGCCAATCTCGACCGGTCCGGTGCGGTTTCGAGCGATGTTGCCGGCCTTAAGATTCTAGACTCTGGGTTGCCTGTACGGTACTACTTGGGCCGCTGGACTGAGCCGCGTGAGCGCTCTGGTCGGTTCATCGGGCGGCGGGAGCAGCGATACGGAGCGTCTCTCTGGTGCTACGTGGAGCTGGACTGCGGCAGTCCCTCAAAGCTCTACGACTTCACACAAGGAGAATGGCCGGGCTGCGATCAGGCTTGGCATCTACAGATGGCGTTGGACGCATGCCTGAGTCATCGGCAGCAGTATCGAGTCGGAATCCTCGACTTGCGGGGATCTATTGTGCTGAGCTTCTTCTCACCAATCCCATCATGGGCCCAACGACATCTGGACACCGTTGGCGAGCGTGTTGAGGCACCGAGTTGCCTCTTCGCCTACAGGCTCCCTGTTGGAGAGGTTCCTCAGGAAAAGGAATTCCTGGAGACTCGTCTCTGGCTTGCCGCTGCGACCAACGACTCTTCCGCGTAGGTAGACCGACTGGTGGCACTGACTGTAGGTGAGACAATTGACGCGCTTCATTCCGCGTTGCGGGACTACATCGAGGCTACCTACCACATCAGCCATCCGATCCTGGTTGCGCAGCGACGTGAGCTACTCGACGAGATGGGGGTAATTCGACAACGGCCCTACCTCGAGACGACACCTCGCTACAAGTCAGCACAGGAGTTTTCTCGGATTGACGGAATCGATCCCGCAGTTCTTGAGGCATTCAGATTGGTCAGCCAGACGGAGGGGGAGCGTCAGAGACAGATCTATGACCCGCCGTACGACCACCAGTGGCGAGCCGTACGTAGTGTCCTAGTCAATGGGCGCAGTGCGGTGGTGATGACCGGGACGGGCTCGGGGAAGACTGAGTCATTCCTCCTCCCGATCCTGGGCAGGCTCGCAAAGGACGCGCGCACTAGTCCAGAGGAATTCCGGCGTCACACGGGTGTGCGAGCTCTTGTCCTGTATCCCATGAATGCGCTGGTTAACGACCAGCTCGCTCGGTTGCGACTGCTATTCGCCGACCCGCGACTCGTCTCCAAGTTCCAGGAGTGGAGCGGGCGCCCTGTGAGGTTTGCCCGATACACGAGTCGCACTCCCTATCCCGGTGTCCGGGACACACGAAAGGACCAATCGAGGCTGAAGCCGATTGAGGACTATTACCTGGCTCTGTTGGAGCGAGGCGAAGAAGCCGCCAGCCTCGCCAAGGAGTTGCGGCGGCGTGGCAAGTGGCCGGCGAAGGCTGACTTGCGTGCATGGTACGGCGCTAGGGGTAGCCGCTGGGGTAGGAGTGCCAGAGAGTTTCTCCGCTGTCTTACGCAGCCTGGGGATGTCGAACTCATTACCCGTCACGAGGTCCAGGTGAACCCGCCGGACATCCTTGTGACCAACTACTCGATGCTCGAGTACATGCTGATGCGCCCACTCGAGCGCCCTGTCTTCGAGCGAACGCGGCAGCTGCTGGCTGACAGTCCGAAGGCGTCCTTTCTGTTGGTTGTTGACGAGGCACACCTTTACCGCGGGGCCGCAGGTGCGGAAGTCGGACTGCTCTTGAGGCGTTTGTTTCGGCGACTGGGAATAGGCCCCGACAGAGTCCAAGTAATCTGCACTTCAGCGAGCTTTACCGATCATGATCGAGCGGCTTCCTTCGGAGCCCAGCTCACGGGCAAGCTCGCCACTGACTTCGACGTGATTGCTGGAGAGTTGGATTTCAGGGGTCCGGCGCGGCCTGCGACGGAAGAGGAAGCTCAGGCGCTCGCACGTGTTGATCTAGGGCGCGTCTACGATTCGCAGACGGCAGAGGAGAGGACTGCGGCCTTAGAGGGCTTCTTGTCCGACCGAGGAGGCGCTAGGGCGGCAACGCTGGAGGAATCCCTCTACAACGCTCTCGAGGGCTTTCCTCCGTTGAACGAACTCGCCAACCTCACCATGCAGGAGGCCTGGCCTGTTGATGAACTCGAGCATCGACTCTTCCCAACCCTTCCAGAAGGTGCTGCGTCTCGCGCCACGATTGCTCTAGTGGCGTTAGGGAGCATGGCGCGTAGGTCGCCGCGGGAGCCTGGACTCCTGCCTTGTCGGGTGCACTCGTTCCATCGAGGACTGCCAGGCCTCTGGATATGTATGGACCCGGAGTGCCACGCCATCCCTGAAGTTGTGAGGGGCGGTCCGGGGGGCAGGCTATATCCACAGCCAACGCAAAGGTGTGAGTGCGGGTCCCGCGTTCTCGAGCTGTACACTTGTCGCAGTTGCGGAACGGCCTACGCCAGAGCGTACACCGACGACGTGACTGCCCCCAGTTTCCTCTGGGACGAGCCAGGCGAGCCATTTGATGACGAAACTGGACAACACGTCGAGTTGCAGCCTCTGGATCTACTCCTCGAAGTCCCCGCATCGGAGGATGTCGAACCTGCTGACTACGATCTCACAACAGGCCGCCTGAATCCAGTTCACGAGGGCTCGCGGGTGCGTACGGTCTATCTCCGCAGAGACAGGGCGGCGCAGCCCAGTAACGCGGATGATGACCACGAGGAGGTTATTGCGGGCACGCTGGGAGAGTTCAAGCCATGTGCAGTGTGCGGGGAGACATCGAGTTTCGGGCGATCTTCTGTGATGGACCACCTCACCAAGGGCGACCAGCCATTTCAGGCCCTCATCAGTAGGCAGCTTGAGATTCAGCCGCCGAGCCCTGTCCCTGCGACACGATTGGCCCCGCACAGGGGGCGAAAAGTGCTGGTGTTCTCCGACTCTCGACAGACTGCGGCGCGGTTGGCTCCCAACATTCAGAACTACTCCCTGCAGGATGTGTTGCGCCCGCTTACCGTTAGCGGCTACACAACTCTTCAGCGAGTCCCAGGCGTCCAGAGAAACCTCTCCTTAGACGACTGCTTCCTCGCAGTCCTCATCGCGGCCAAGACCCTCGATGTTCGGCTTCGACCGGAGCTGGGGGAGAACGAGAGCTTCGACGCGGACAGAGTCGTGGAAGAGGCACTACAAAGGGGTGCACTCTCTAGTTTTGAGGCCCTCTTCGAACTCATGCTGGCCGTCCGATCAGCGGCTCCACCGCTCGTGTTGCTCAAGGGCATCTATCAAACACTCATCGACAGATTCTACGGCTTGGAGCCGTTGGCGTTGGCCTCGGTTGTCGAACGTGCCGGCAACCGTGACCGACTCATCGCTTTGCCGACCATACCGGGGGTTGTCGAGACAGATGACCAGAAGCTTGCTCTTGCCCGCGCTTGGCTTCGTTGCTGGTTGCGCCGCGGGGCTGGCGTGTGGCTGGGACGTATGCCCCAGGACTGGATGAACAAGGAAGTACGCACGCATTCCGGACGGTTCGAGGCGGTCAAGAAGATCCTGACAACGAAGCCGGCCCAGAATCAGTTCGCGCGGGAGTGGCTAGACGTCCTCCTCCAGGTCTTCACTGAGCAGATGGGTGGTGGCAAGGCCCGGCTGAAGGGCTCAGAGGTGACGCTCCAGGTCGAAGGTGACTGGGAGTACTGCCAGCGGTGCCGGTCCATTCAGCGCCCCTTCCCAGCGCTGTCGCGGTGCCTGACCTGCCAGAGTGACAAAGTGAAGCCAATCAACCCGAGCGAGGATCCCGTCTTCTCTGCAAGGAAGGGCTACTACAGGGCGAGCACAGTGCGTGCACTCGGCAATCCGCCGGTTCAGCCCTTTGCAGTTATCGCCGCGGAACATACCGCCCAACTCAATGCAGCCCAGTTTGAGGAGATCTACTCCAAAGCCGAAGAACACGAACTGCTTTTCCAGGACGTGGATCTCGGGCCAGATGAGCGAGGGCGGGACAGGCCGGCTATCGACATTCTGTCCTGCACGACGACGATGGAGGTTGGGATCGACATTGGCGCTCTGTCGGGTGTGGCCCTCCGGAACATGCCGCCCGGGCGCGCAAACTACCAGCAGCGTGCAGGGCGTGCAGGACGTCGCGGAAACGCCATCGCGACTGTTGTAGCTATGGCTAGCGCCGACAGCTACGATGCGCATCACTTCAGTCATCCAGATCAGCTCATTAGGGGCCCAGTCGCCGATCCGGGACTGACGCTGAACAATTACGACATCGTGCGAAGACACGTCACTGCATATGTCCTTCAGCGGTACCACGAAGCGAGACTTCCGGCGATTCGCTCAGAAGACCAGAGTCCCCAGCTCTTCGAGGTGCTGGGATCAGTCGCGGACTTCCGTCGAACAGATACTCCCCTCAATCGGAACGATCTACGGGATTGGCTCCAGGTGCACGAGACGGAGCTAGTGGAGGAGGTAGAGCAGTGGCTGCCCACGGAGCTCGACGCTGAGAGCACGGCGAAACTCCTTGTATCGCTTAGGGGCGAAACGATGCAGGCGATCGACATGGCCCTGGCAAACGCGGGCCCGAACCTCCAAGAGACGGAACCCGGTGATGACTGATCAGCCGGAGTGGGTTGACTCGGCGGGAATCCCCGAGCTCCCCCTGGAGGTTGGAGAGGAAAGGGCTTTTCGCGAGGCCAGCCGCGAGAACCTCCTTGGTCGACTCCTCTACAAGGGAATCCTGCCGAGGTATGCATTCCCTACCGACGTAGCCGCCTTCTACGTATTCGACCCCGCGAACTCGCTACCCAACCGGCCAGCGTATCGCTATGCGCCGAGCCAGGGACTGCCCGTGGCCTTGTCTCAGTACGCCCCGGGCAAGGAGGTCTGGATAGACGGCAAGAGGTTTACCTCGGGGGCAGTGTATTCACCCATTCCCGACGAGCGATTTCAGGCTTGGCAAGCGCGACGACTCTACTACGAGTGCATGCGTTGCCGCTTCGCGTGTACGAAACCGCTGGAGCAGGGACAACGGGGTGAGAAGCTCGATTGTCCCGCCTGTGGCGAACCGGCTTCGTTCGGCGAGGCACGCCATTGGTTCCGCCCCCCTGGCTTCGCCCACCCAGTGACACTTGACGAAGGGACATCGCCGGATGACGAGCCTGCCCGGAGCTACCCGACAAGAGCGAAGCTCGTCGCCCCGACTCCGCCCTCTGCGGACCCTAGGTGGGTTGGGGTGTCGGATCGCGTTCGTGTGCTTCCCCTCCGCGACCACCTCCTCGTCACGAACACCGGGCCTCGCCGCGAGGGCTACAACTACTGCACGAGATGTGGCCTGATTGAGCCCGCAGCGCGGTCCGACGGTAGCCTTGTGCGAGAACACCCAAAGCCATTTCCTGACCAACGGGAACCTATGTGTCGAGGGGGCCGGCTCTCGTCTGGGATATGTCTAGGGACTGACTTCATCACCGATATCCTGCTGGTCTCAATTCGGGTCGACGCTCCGGTATGGTTAACGGCTGGGGCTCTTCCGTCAGAAATCGCTCTGCGTTCAGTCACCGAGTCTCTCGTCAAGGCAGCCTGTCAGGTGCTACAGCTAGAGGCGAATGAACTCCAGGGAGAGTTTCGCGCGGCTCTTACGCCCGACGGGCGACGTGGGTTGGAGGCTGAGCTGTACCTCTACGATTCACTGCCAGGAGGAGCGGGATTCTCAAGGAGAATTGGGGAGCGCGGACCGGAGGTCCTACAGGCAGCGCTCGGTATTCTGGAACAATGCAACTGCGAGCTGTCGTGCTACAACTGCCTACGGAGCTACAAGAACAAGTTTGAGCATGACCGGCTTGACCGGCACGTTGGCAAGGACCTCCTCTTGTACGCTTTGAAGGGAACCGTCCCTCGGCTGACTGAGGGGCGCTCGAACTCAGCTGCGGAGGTACTCGCGGAGGACATCCACCGTCAGACTGGCAATGCGCTGATTGTCAGTCGTGAGGCGATCCTCGAAGTACCAGGGCTCGGCACCGTCACGGCGCCCATTCACATACGCGACCACAGCGGCGGGCAAAGAGTCGTCGCCATCACGCATCCGTTGGTTCCTCGTACTGCGCCCAGCGAAGCACTGGAGAGTCTGTCAGAGTACACGACGCTGCCGGTCGTTCTCGTGTCCGAGCTGCTAGTACGAAGGAACCTGCCTGCGGCAACTCGAGCCGTTCTGGTCTCGTTGGGCCAGGATCGCTGAGTGGTGCCGCCCGAGTTCAGCGAGGCGGCCTTCTGGAAGGTTGTCCAGCCGAACGTACTGCCTGGTCCGCCGTCCCCAATGAGCTACACAACGCTCGTGGCAATTGAGAAGTGCCCTCTGAGTTGGTCTCTCCTGCGCGCGTGCTACACCGATTTCCCTGCGGACAGGGGCTATCCGGAGAAGGTGGGACTTGCCACGATTGCGGGGCAGGCAGTGCATGTTGCCCTTGAGAGGATTGCTGGCGCCGTCGCGAACGCGGGGTGCCGTTCCACCACTGGGGCGGATGTCGTTCCAGTTCTCAGGGAGATGGGAGGTCTCACCAAGGTCCTGAGAGATGCATCGGAGGATGTCTGTGCTAAGCTGTGGGTGAACCCTCGGGTCCGGCATCGCGTCGGCGACCTGGCATCGGCACTTGACCGAGAGACTCCTGGCCTGCGAGAGCGCCTTCAGTCGCTCCTCGGTGCGGTCGGAACTAACATCCCGTCGTCGACGACCGAGTTCGCCGGAGCGCGGGAACCGACGCCCTTCCCGAGAGGCCTGCCCGCTGGGCTCCACGCCGAAGTCACGCTGCGGAACACGGACCTGGACTGGATTGGGAAGGCGGATCTCATCACTCTCTCCGATTGCACTTGCGAGATTGCGGACTTCAAGACGGGGATGGAGAGCGACAGCCATAGACTTCAAGTCCGAATTTATGCGCTGCTCTGGGCTCGAGATCGGCGCGTGAACCCGAACGGGAGGCTCGCGACGCGCCTGGCCTTGATCTACCGGTCCTCGGTCGTTGATGTGCCAGCACCGACAGCGCCTGAGCTAGTGTCCATCCTGAAACTCAAAACGTGGTGTT
>Ga0315273_10008052_pt1 | contig 13276 bp, 13 predicted proteins | sample YL17G02_0_MG_FD_205753 | JGI IMG/M metagenome (GOLD analysis project Ga0315273, IMG submission 205753) | Sediment microbial communities from Yellowstone Lake, YNP, Wyoming, USA - YL17G02_0 | ecosystem: Environmental > Aquatic > Freshwater > Lake > Sediment | place: USA: Wyoming | collected...
CGTCGCCGCGGCGCCAGACGACGGCGGCGATCGCTACCGCGACAGCGAACCCGATCGGCAAGGCGAGCAGCGCGACGCGTTCGGCGTGCCGGCCGCCCAGCGCGAACGCCGCCAGCAAGCCGGCCATCGGCACAACCAGCGCGAGCACGAGCAGGTACCCGTCCGGCGTCGCTGCGTCGAACGGCGTCACGAATCAGCGCCGTCGTCGTCGGGACGCAGCGTGGCGCGACTCGTCTCGTCGAAGAGCCGGCGCAACAGCGCGACAGCCAGTGCCGTCGCCGCGAACGCGACGACGAGGCCGGTGATGACCATCGCCTGCGGCACGGGGTCCGCGCCGAAGCCGGCCGCCTCGCCGCGACGAGCGACGATGCCGAACAGCAGGAACACGCCGCCGCCGAGCACGTTGAACGCGAGCAGCTTGCGCAGCGGCTGGGGCTGCACGATCACCCCGAAGAGCCCCAGGCCCACGAGGACCGCGGCGCACAAGCCGAAGATCGTCGCAGGGTTCACGGCTCCGGCTCCAGGCCCGATGAACTTCGCTCGCCTGCGGCTCGCTGCGCGTCGGGCGAAAGGCTCCGTTCGGGGGGCCCTTCCACCAGCATCGCGAGCGTCACCGCGATCGAAACCGTCATCGCCGCCTCGATGCCCAGGATCAGCGGCTTCGCCCAGCCGTCGGGGTACGCGAGGAAGCGGTCGGCCCACGCGAACCCCGCGAGGCCCACCGCGAGGAACACGACCGGCCCCGCGACGAGTGCGATCCGGAGCCAGCGCCGACTCACCGCGGGCGCGTCCACGAGCCCGGCCATTCGCGCGAGCAGCCACATCGCGGCCAGCAGCGTGCTGCCCGGAAAGGCGCCGCCGGGATGGTCTGCGCTGGTCCAGACCAGGTAGACGCCGGCCACGATCCCGATCGGCGGCAGCAACTGCGCGAGGAAGGCGAGCGCGTCATCGCGCTGCCGGCGACGGGAGGCTCCGGGACGGCCGCCCCATCGAGGATCCGGCGCGAGCGACCACACGGCCAGCAGTGCGACCAGGACCACGACCTTCTCGACCAGCGTGTCGATGGCACGGTACGCCATCAGGACCGCCGTGACCGGGTTGCCGAGCTCGGTGGCCGGCAGATGCGCCGCCGCGGCGGGCGCGAGACTGGGGGCGGGATCGGGAAGCGAGAGGACGACGATCGCGAGCGCCCCCGTGACCACTGCACACAGCAGTGTCGCCGCGCCGCGCAGCGCCACGCCCGGCCGCTCGGCGACCATCCCCGCCTCGGTCGGATGCAGATGTGCGGCCGCGCCGAGCAGCAGCATGCCGGTGAGGGCACCGATCGCGGCCTCGGTGAGCGCGACATCCACCGCCGCGAGTTGCACCCAGGCAAGCGCCAGCAGCAGCCCACAGGCGACGAACCCGACCGCCGCCGCAAAAGTCCCGCGCGCGGTGACCGTCGCGACCGCCACGGCGACGATCAGCGCGGCGAGGCCGAGATCGACGGCCCACGCGACCGTCACGCGAGCGGCCCGCTCCGGCGCGCGCTGCGCGCGAGCAGCTGGGTGACCGTCGTCCCCGCGAGCTGCGCGAGCAGCCACACCGCGATCAAGCGCCCCGCAGCGAGGGCTCCTTCCACCTGCGGCAACAGACCCAACACGACGAGACCGAGGCCGAGGTTGTCTGCCTTCGTCAGTGCGTGCAGCCGGCAGAGCGAATCCGGGAAGCGCAGCAGCCCGACGGTGCCCGCCACGAAGAAGAACGCGCCCGCGGCGACCGCGACGACCGTGAAGACGTCGAGCACGAAGCTCATTCCCCGTCACTCGTCGCGACGAAGGCGGCCGACGCGAACGTGGACACGAGCGCCAGCGTCAGCGCGACGTCCACGACCGCGGAGACGCCGGTCGCCGCCGCCACGAGCAGCAGCACCGCAACCCCGCCGGTGCCGAGCAGCTGCGCCGCCAGCATGCGGTCGGCGTCGGCCGGTCCGCGCAGGACGCGGACGAGGCCCACCGCCACCGCCGCGAGAATGAAACCGGCGCAGGCGAGCAGGAACTCAGCCATCGCCGCGTTCGCCGAGCGCGCGGGCGAGGCGCGCCTCGTCCGCGACGAGCTGTTCGGCCGCCGGCTGGTCGAGGTCGAGGCAGTGCACCAGCAGCGCGCCGTTCGCGTCCGTGCCCGACGGCACCGTACCCGGCAGCAGGCTCGTCAGCATGCAGAACGCGTCGCGCGCGGGTCCGGGAGGGAGCCGCAGCGCATGCGACACCAAGCCGGGTCGCAGCGGAAGCCGCGGAGAGAGCGCGCGCCGGGCGACGTCGGCGCCGGCGGCAATCGACTGACCCAGGAGGCGCAGGGCGATCATCGCCAGCGCCAGCGGCCGCACGCGCTGCGCGCCCGGCGGCAGCAGCCGCAGGCTCGCCCAGGTGGCCGCCCCGATCGTCAGAATTCCAACGGGCAGGTCCGCGGCGTTGGCGCTGGTCAGCAACAGCCAGAAACCGAGCAGGCCGCTGGCGCGCACCGCCACGGACCGCGCCAGCCGCCCGGCGTCATGCGCGGAACTCCCGGCTGCTGGGACTCGCGTGGGCATCGGCCTCCTGATGCAGGCACCCGCGCGCCCTGCGCGGCCAGAATGCCCAGTGCAGCGGCTGGCGTCAATCGGACGGCGCCAATCTGATTCCGCGTGTGCTTTCGCCCTCGGTGCCGGCCGATTTGCAGAGCCCCTTTCGCAGTCGGAACCAGATTCCTGCCCGGCAGGCGGGTTTTCCGGTTCCATCGCGTACTCTCCCGGAGAATTCTCCGGCGAAGGACGAGATGGATACATCGGTCACCGGCAAGGTAGGCAGCGCAGCTACGAGCTGGCACGCGCTTGCCGCCGACGAGGTCCTGAAGCGACTCGGCACCGACGTCCAGACCGGTCTCGATCCCGCCGAAGCCACACGTCGCCTCGACCAGTATAGTCGCAATCGCCTGCCACTCGCCGAAGCGGGAGGAGCGGTCGCGCTCGAGGCCGCCTGGCGGGCGATCCTCGAGGTCTCGCACGCTGCGGTCGATGCCGTTCGTCGCCGGCTAGGCGGCGCATCCGTCGAGTACGAACCGCCGCGCGAAGCCGCGCAGCAGATAGAGCACTTCCTCGAATCGCTCTCCCTGGAAACCACCGATCTGGGCACGATCGCTCCCCGCCTCGTCGGGCTCTGCCACGCGCTGGATCATCTGACGGCACTGCACGACGACCTGACGCGCATCCCGCCGGCCGTCAGCGGCGAGCAGCCACCGGCAGGCTTCGCAGTCGGCGCCAGGGCACTCGCTGCGTGGCTCGACGCCACCAAGGACCCGGAAGCGGCGCCCGATTCAGCTCTCGTCGAGGCGGTCGAGGCGGCCTCGAAGCAAGTTGATGTCGAATGCAAGACCGGCCGCGACAAGCTATTGGAAGAAGTCGCCCTGCAACGCACGCCTGCTGCGACGGCGCGCGCCGGTCTCGAGTCGCTCGCGTGGGCGGAGAGCGCCCTCCACCACGCATGGGGCGTGGCCGAGTCGCTGAGAATCGCCTCCGGCGCATAGCCGGCGGGCAAGAACGAGAAGGAATCCATGTCCACAGCGCTTGATCGGGAGCCCGCGAGCCGCCTCCCGCGCAAAGGCGCGCACCGCGCAGCCGCAGCGCTCACGCTGCTGCTCGCGTCGTGCGGCGCTCCGGACGAGCCGCCGGTGCCGGACATCCGGCCGGTTCGAACCGTGACGGTCGAGGTGCTGCCGGGCGGTGAGACGGTGACGCTCACCGGACGCATCGAGGCGCAGGAGGAGGTGAGGCTCGCCTTCCGCGTGGGCCAGCGCATGATCGAGCGCAAGGTGAACGTCGGCGATCGCGTGAAGGCGGGTCAACTCGTCGCGCGCCTCGAGTCCTCGACGCTCCAGAACGCCGTACAGGTGGGTCGCGCCAACCTGGCCTCTGCGGAGGCCGTGGCGGCCGAAGCGCGACGCGAGTTCGAACGTCAGCGATCCCTGCTCGAGCGCGGAGTCGCACCGCGCGCGAGATTCGAGGGGGCGCAGAAGACGCGCGATTCGGCGGTGGCCCAGGTGGACGCCGCTCGAGCGCAGCTCGCGACGACGCGGGAACAACTGGGCTACGCCGAGCTCTTCGCCGATTCGGACGGCGCCGTAACCGCGGTCGGTGCGGAACCTGGCGAGGTGGTGGCCGCCGGGCAAATGATCGTGCGCGTCGCCCGGAAGAGCGGGCGCGACGCGGTGTTTGGTGTGCCGGCACGTGTGAAGGAAGCGGCGGCGGGCCTGGATCCCGAGGTCAGCGTGACGCTGACGTCGAATCCGAGCGTTCGGACCACCGGACGGGTTCGCGAGGTGTCGCCGCAGGCCGACCCGGTGACGCGCACCTTCGAGGTGCGGGTCGGCCTCAGCGAAACCCCGGAACAGATGCGCCTCGGCTCGACCGTGACCGGCAGCATCCACATCGGCGCCGGGGCGGGCATCCGCATCCCCGCCTCCGCGCTCACCTCCGCCAATGGCTCAGCGGCGGTCTGGATCGTCGATCCCGCGACTAGCACGGTTTCGCTGCGCAACGTCGAGGTGTCGAGCTTCGGCGTCGCCGAGGTGGTCATCGCAGGCGGACTCGCGCCCGACGACGTCGTGGTGAGCGCGGGCGTCCAGGCCCTGCGGCCCGGCCAGGAAGTCCGCCTGCTAAAGGCCGCGCCGTGAACCTTTCCGCCTGGGCGCTGCGCGAGCGATCGATCGTCGTCTTCCTGATGCTTGCCACCGTCGCAGCGGGCATCGGCTCGTATTTCTCCCTCGGCCGCAACGAGGATCCGGAGTTCACCTTCCGGACCATGGTCGTCCAGGCCAGTTGGCCTGGCGCGACGATCGACGAGACGCTCCTGCAGCTCACCGAGCGGCTGGAGCGCACGCTCCAGGAGGTTCCGAACCTCGACTTCGTGCGCAGCTACACGGTCCCGGGGACGACGACCATCTTCGTGAACCTGCGCGGCGACACGCCGCCCCGCGAGGTCGTCGACACCTGGTACGAGGTTCGCAAGCGGATCGGCGACATCCGCCACACGCTGCCGGCCGGTGTCGTGGGACCGGGCTTCAACGACGACTTTGGCGACACCTACGGGATCATCTACGGCTTCACGGCCGACGGCTTCTCGCACCGCGAGCTGCGCGACGAGGTCGAGAAGGTTCGCTCGCGGCTCCTGCTCGTACCCGACGTCTCGAAGATCGAGATCCTCGGGGCGCAGGACGAGAAGATCTTCGTCGAGTTCTCGATGGAAACGCTGTCGGGCCTCAGACTCGACCGCAACGCGCTGATTGCCGCGCTCCAGGCGCAGAACGTCGTGCAGCCCGCGGGCGTGATCCAGACCGGAGAAGAATCGCTCTCGCTGCGCATTTCTGGCGCGTTTCGATCGGAGCAGGACGTCGTCGACGTCAACTTCTCCGCTGGCGGCCGCATGCTCCGGCTCGGCGACATCGCCACGGTGACGCGCGGCACCGCCGATCCGCCGCAGCCGATGTTTCGCGTGAACGGCAAGCCGGCGATCGGTCTGGCGATCGCGATGCGCGCCGGCGGGGACGTGCTGGCCCTCGGCGAGCACGTGGCGCGCGCGATGACCGAGATCACCGCGGAGCTGCCGGTCGGCATCGAGCCCCAGCTCGTCGCCAATCAGCCCGTGACCGTCGACCAGGCCGTCGGCGAGTTCATGGAATCGCTCTGGCAGGCGATCGCGATCATCCTGGTCTGCAGCGTCGCCAGCCTGGGCTTCCGCCCCGGCGCGGTCGTCGCGCTGTCGATCCCGCTCACGATCTTCATGGTCTTGCCGGTCATGCAGGCGATGAACATCGATCTCCAGCGGATCTCGCTCGGCGCGCTCATCATCGCGCTGGGGCTGCTGGTCGACGATGCGATGACCACCGTCGACGTGATGACCCGGCGTCTGGAGGCGGGCGACAGCATCGAGAACGCGGCGAGCTTCGCCTACACGAGCGTCGCCTTCGCCATGCTGACGGGCAGCTTCGTCACCATGGCCGGCTTCGTGCCGATCGGCTTCGCCAAAAGTTCCGCCGGCGAGTACACCTTTTCGATCTTCGCCGTCGTGAGCGCCGCACTCATACTCTCCTGGTTCGTCGCGGTGTTGTTCGCGCCGCTCCTCGGCGTCTGGCTGCTGAAGCCGTCCGGAAAGCCGCAGGCGGCGAAGCCCGGCCTGGTGATGCGCCTGTACCGGGGCTTCCTGATCGGGGCGATGCGCGCGTGGTGGCTCACGCTCGCGGTATCGCTCGCCCTGTTTGCAGGGGCCGTCTGGGCAATGCGGTTCGTGCCGCAGCAGTTCTTCCCACCGTCGGATCGGGTCGAGCTGCTGGTCGATCTCGACCTGCCCCAGAACGCGTCGATCCACGCGACCGAGGGCGTGGTCGAGAAGCTCGACGCCATCCTCGCCGAGGACCCCGACGTCGAGCGCTGGAGCAGCTACGTCGGTCGCGGCGCGATCCGCTTCTACCTGCCGCTCGACGTCCAGCTCGCGAATCCCTTCTTCGGTCAGGCCGTCGTCCTGGCGCGCGACGTGGAGGCGCGCGATCGGCTTCAGGATCGGCTCGAAACGCTGCTGGCGGAGCAGTTCCCGAGCCTGGTGGCACGGGTCTCGCCGCTCGAGCTCGGTCCGCCGGTCGGCTGGCCCGTGCAGTACCGCGTGAGCGGCCCCGATCCGACCGAGCTGCGCGCGATCGCACTGCGCCTCGCCCAGACAGTCGCCGGAGACCCCGGCGCGCGCCGCATCAACTTCGACTGGATGGAGCCCGCGCGCGAGGTGCGCATCGAGATCGATCAGGACGAAGCGCGCCAGCTCGGGCTGAGCTCGGCGGCGGTGGCTGGCGCGCTGAATGCCGCGATCACCGGCGCAAGGGTCACGCAGGTGCGCGACGACATCTACCTGATCGACGTCGTGGCCCGGGCCACCGAGGCGGAGCGCGTCGATCTCTCGACGCTCGACACGCTTCAGGTGCCGCTGCCGAACGGGCGCACGATTCCCCTCACCCAGTTCGCGACCGTCGCGTACGGGCAGGCGTACCCGCTGGTCTGGCGCCGGAACCGGGTTCCCACCTTGACCGTACACGCCGACGTGGCGCCCGGGATCATGCCCGACGACGTGGTCAACTCGCTCGAGCCGGCCATCGCAAAGCTGAATGCGGAGCTGCCGCCGGGTTACGCAATCGCGACGGGCGGCATCGCCGAGGAGAGCGCGAAGTCGCGTGCGTCGGTGCTCGCCGTGGTGCCGCTGATGCTCTTCATCATGCTGGCCTTCTTGATCATCCAGCTGCGCAGCTTCCAGCGCTTGTTCCTCGTCCTGAGCGTGGTCCCGCTGGGCCTGATCGGTGTGGTCGCGGCGCTGCTCGCGTCCGGTCGGCCGCTGGGCTTCGTGGCGATCCTCGGCATCCTCGCGCTGCTGGGCGTCATCGCGCGCAACGCCGTGATCCTGATCGAGCAGGTCGAGGCCGAACGCAAGGAGGGGAAGCCCGTCTGGGACGCAGTCATCGCGGCCTGCGAATCCCGCTTCCGCCCGATCATGCTGACGGCGATCTCGACCGTGCTCGGCCTGATCCCGATCGCCTTCACGGTGTTCTGGGGTCCGATGGCGATCGCCATGATGGGCGGTCTGCTGGTCGCGACGCTGCTGACCCTGATCTTCCTGCCGACCATCTACGTGGCGTGGTTCCGCCGTCGCGAAGCCACCCCGGAGGCGAAGCCGGCGGCGACCTGACCGATCGCGACTCCTGATGACGGCCGTGCCTCGCCAGGAGACGTCACGGACGGGCGCACGGAACGGCGTCGCGTCGGCGCCCGCCGGCGCTGGATGTTGCCGCTGGTGTTCGCGCTGTTGCAGCTCGGTGGCGCCGGCGCCTGGGCGTTGAAGATGCGGCCGCTGGCGGTGCGCGCCGCGCTCGCGCAACGCGCGGCGCCGGGCGAGGCCGGAACGGATAAGCGTTTCAGGCGGGCATCTTCCGTCCGATAAGGTCCGTTCCGTAAACACCCGTGGGGACAGGGCGCACCGGTCAACGCGAGGAAGGCCCCCGATGCGCGGGAGACTTCGGCGCGCGCTTCTGAGCCTGGCTCTCGGGGAGCGGAATCAGCTCGGGCGACGCGAGAAAGGCCCCGATGCGCGGCGCCAGCCAGCGCGGGGCGAGCGCGGCAGGTAACGTCCGGTCCAACATGAGTTCCGCCGCCGCCGCCGCGAGCTACGTGCTCGGCCACACCGACGCGGAGCACGAGCGCTTGATCCGACAGGCGAAGCGCCTGGCTCCGTGTACCGAGCGGTTCTTCCGCGCAGCGGGGATCGGTCCGGGCCAGCGCGTTCTCGATCTCGGCTCCGGGGTCGGCGACGTGGCGATGCTGGCGGCGCGGCTGGTCGGGTCCGCAGGAGAGGTCGTCGGAGTCGAGCGCGATCTCGGCTCGATCACCCGCGCTCGCGCGCGTGTGGCCGAGGCCGGCCTGCACAACGTGCGTTTCACGCAGGCGGACGTGGGCGAGATCGCGAGCGATCAGCCCTTCGACGCGGCGGTCGGCCGCTTCATCCTGATGTTCATCCCCGATCCACTGCCGGTGTTGCGCTCGCTGCTTTGACTGCTCCGTCCGGGCGGCATCGTCGCGTTCCACGAGCCGTCCTGGGCGCCCTCGCTCAGGCTCTCCGCCCACCTGGAGCTCTGGTCCGCCTGCATGTCCCTGATCCACGCCACGGTTGCGCGGGCCGGGTCGCACATGGAGATGGGCATCGACCTCTACCGGATCTTCCAGAAAGCCGGCCTGCCGGCGCCCGAGATGCAGCTCGAGATCCCGCTGTCGGCCGACCCCGACTTCATCCAGGGGATCTCCGACCTCATCGTCACGCTGCTGCCGCAGATCGCGAAGGCGGACGCCGCGCTCGCGCGCCTGGGCAACCTCGGCACGCTGCCGGAACGTCTGCGGGCCGAAGTCGCGGACTCGAAGGGCGTCGTTCCCTGGATGGGGCTGGTCGGTGTGTGGACGCGCACGCCTGCGAGCGAGCCGTCCCGCACGCTCGGATGACGCGCTCAGTTCGAGAGACGCGCTCCGGAGGGAAGGCGCAGCAGCAGCAGCGCCGATGAAAGCAGCGGGATTCCCGCGCAGCCCAGACCGATGAACACGGTTCCCGTCCAGCTGCTCATGGCGCCGATCGCCCACGGGCCGACGAGTCCGCCGAGATTCCCGACGCAGTTGATCAACGCGATCCCCGCCGCCGCCCCAAAGCCGGTCAAGAACTCGTTGGGCAAGGCCCAGAAGGGTCCCACGTAGCTGTAGACCCCCGCGGCAAGCAGCGACAGCAGCACCAGCAGCAACAGCGAAGAGGGACTCGTTCCCATCAGAAGCAGCGCGACGCCTCCGGTGAGCGCGGCGATGGCGGCATGCCAGCGCCGCTCGAGCGTGCGGTCGGAGTGGCGCGAGACCAGCACCATCGCGACGAGGCCACAGTGTGGGGCCTGATCCCCTCGCTCGGTTCCTATTTGACAGAATCGATCTTCTCGGACCTGCCAGAAACCCCACTTCTATCTCCTATGCCCGACCGAGGATGCGGGCACAGGCGCTAGCGCCCGGACGAACTTTCGGCTGACGGCACGTACCATGATGCACTCCCCCCCTGAGCAATCCTCAGGGGAGCAATGCGGGTGCCAGCCAAGCAGCCTTCCGCGAGGCACCACCCCGACGCCAGACACCCATCGGGACACGTGCGGAATTCGCACGCCGATGCGGCTTCCGCATCGGCGGCGGTTCGCGTCGTTGCGCAGCTCGGCCTGGATGCCGCAGTCGTCGTCGAAGCGCGCTGCAGCCTGGTGGCGCCGACAGGGAAATTGTCTGACACCTCGCGTCATTGCATTTTTTCCGCCACCGGGCATGGTTCCGCGGGATGAATGACAGACGAGGGAAGTGGCTCGCGGTCGTCGCCACGACGCTGGTGATGGCGCAGCTGGTGGCATGCAGCACCCGGCTGCGCTGGCACATCGTGCGCGAACCGAGCGACGCCGTTGTCATCGCGGCGCTGCAGGAGAGCGACGCGTCGGATGGGCGCTTCGGCAGCGCCCCCGACGCCCGCATCCCCGCCGTGCCGCCGCCGGTGCGCCTGCGACCCTGCTGCGCCTTCGGCGCCGACCTGCGCACGCAGGTCGGCGCTCTGCCGGTGCCAGGTCTGGCCATCGGCAACATCATCGGCCCTGCCAACATCGGACCGCACAAGTACGACGGCGGCATGTTCGCGGCGAACCCCAATCAGAGCCCGACCGCCGGCCGCGACTGGGGGGAACGCAACGGACAGATCTACACCTGTCGCGGCGGGTTCATCGACCTCGCGCACGTGCGCGACTACGCCGACTGGACGATCTTCTTCGCCGCCAACGTCTACCGCAGCCTGCGAACGGGCGACACTCTCACCCTGTCGGACGAAGGCGGTCAGCGCCGCGTCGTCGTCCACCCGCTCTCGCAGCAACGCCTCGATGAAGTGGGGGCGCAAGGTCTCGCCATCGCCACCGGCCAGTGGCTCGCCTTCAATCTGTCCGTCTGGCACGAGATCGCCACCTGGTACGGCTGGTCGTGGTTCCGCGCCTTCCCCGAAACGGCGTCGGCCTTCTCGCCCGAGGACATCTACTCGAACCTGATCGGCATCCGCATCGCAGCCGGCGTCATCAACGAGCGCAAGGCCGAGACCGACTCGCTCTACGAGGCGTCGATGAACATCTGGCTGCGCCAGGTGCTGGAGCGCCTCGGTGCGCAGCCGGCCGAGGTCGGCCGGACGGCGATGTTCGGCGTCGACGGCGTCTGGTGGGACTCGCGCCGCCGCCTGCCGGACAAGCGCCTGACGCTGCGCCGCTACCTCGACACCGGCCCAACCATCGCGCCGTGGCTGGTCTCCGACGCCGGCGTCGACGACGCCGTGTCGGCGCTGCTCGACGAGCACTGCGGCACCGATGTGCGACCGATCGTGTTGCGCAACCCGGACTCCTACCGCGGCATCGCGCTGCGCGAGGTGGCGACGCTGGAGTTCGACGTCAGCCCCGCGATGGCGCGCAACGGCTTTCCCTTCCCACGCCCCGATTCGCGCCTGGTCACGCAGGAGGACTTCCCGTCGATCATCGCCGCCATCGGGCTCGACAACGACGAGCAGTTCGGCGCCGATTCCGCGACGCCGGCACGCCGCTAGAGGAACGACGATGGCCACCGACCTGCTGCGCATGATCGGCATCCCCGGCTCGCCCTACAGCCGCAAACTGCGCGCCGTGCTGCGCTATCGCCGCATTCCGCACGCCTGGCTCAATTAGGGCGCGCCGGAGAGCCGCGGCCTGCCGCAGCCGCGCGTGCAACTGCTGCCGCAGCTCATCCTGCCCGGTCCGGACGGCAGCGCAGCGGCGCAGACCGACTCGACACCGCTGATCCGCGCGCTCGAGACGCGCTATGCCGGCCGCGCCGTGATTCCGCCCGACGGCGCGCTGGCGTTCATCGATGCCCTGCTCGAGGACTACGCCGACGAGTGGCTCACCAAGGCGATGTTCCACTATCGCTGGGCTTTCGCCGACGACATCGCCAACGCCGCGGCGATCCTGCCGCGCTGGGTCCGCACCAACCAGCCCGAGGCGAGCGCCGTCGCCGCCGGCGCCATGTTCGCCGAGCGCCAGGTGGCGCGCCTCGGCGTCGTCGGCTCGAACGAGGTGACCGCGCCGGTGATCGAAGCGAGCTATCGCCGCCTGCTGCAGTTGCTCGACGCCCACCTCACGACCTCGCGCTTCGTCTTCGGCGGCCGGCCGGCGAGCGCCGACTTCGCCCTCTTCGGTCAGCTCACCCAGTTGGCCGGCTTCGATCCGACGCCGACCGCACTGGCACGCCGCAGCGCGCCGCGCGTCGTCGCCTGGGTCGACATCGTCGACGATCTCTCCGGTCTGGAGCCGCAGGACGTTGACTGGACGCCGCGCGCCGCGCTTCCGGACACCCTGCGCGCGCTGCTGGTCGAGGTCGGCCGCGTCCATGTGCCGTTTCTGCTCGCCAACGCCGAGGCCCTGGCGCGCGGCGCCGAACAGGTCGAGTGCACCATCGACGGCCGGCCGTGGGTGCAGCGTCCGTTTCCCTATCAGGGCAAGTGCCTGGGCTGGCTGCGCGAAGGGCGCGCCGCCCTCGCCGTCGACGATCGGCGCGCCGTCGATACCCTGCTGGCCGGCACCGGCTGCGAGCCCTTGTTCGCCGCCGGCGGATGACGAATACTTCTACTGGGACCACTGATCGGTCCCGGTCGAAGGAGATGCGATGCACGTGTTGAGAACCCCCGACGCCCGCTTTGAGCATCTCCCCGACTTCCCGTTCGCGCCGCACTATCGCGAGGTGCGCGATGCCGACGGCACGGCGCTGCGCATCGCCACCATCGACGAAGGGCCGCGCGACGCGGCGCCGGTGTTGTTGATGCACGGCGAACCGTCGTGGTCGTTTCTGTATCGCCGCATCATCGCCCGGCTGGCGGCGGCCGGGCATCGCGTCGTCGCCCCCGACCTGATCGGCTTCGGCCGCTCCGACAAGCCGAGTGACCCGGCTGACTACACCTACGAACGCCACGTGCGCTGGATGAGCGATTGGCTGCTCGCCATGAACCTCGATCGGATCACGTTCTTCGGGCAGGACTGGGGCGGGCTCATCGGCCTGCGCCTGGTCGCCGCCCATCCGCTGCGCTTCGCGCGAATCGTCGTGGCCAACACCGGCCTGCCGGTCGGCACGGGCTTCAGCGACGCCTTCAAGACCTGGCTCGAGTTCAGCCAGAACACCCCCGTGCTGCCGATCGGCGACATCCTCGGCATGGGCACCGAGCGCACCCTCACCGCCGCCGAGCGCGCCGCCTACGACGCGCCGTTTCCGGACGAGCGCTACAAGGCCGGGGCGCGCCGCTTCCCGACGTTGGTGCCGATCACCCCGCAGCACGCCTCGGTCGCCGAGAACATCGCCGCCTGGTCGGTGCTCGAGTCGTTCACGCGCCCGTGTCTCACCGCCTTCAGCGACGCCGACCCGGTGACGCGCGGCGGCGAGCGCGTCACAGTGTGGGGCCTGATCCCCTCGCTCGGTTCCTATTTGACAGAATCGATCTTCTCGGACCTGCCAGAAACCCCACTTCTATCTCCTATGCCCTGCCGGCGGGTTCCCGGCGTTTGCGCGTGCGGCGTGGCTCGGCGTGCTGCCCGAGTGGAATCCCTTCAAGTACAACTCGTTCCCGGTCAACGCGGCGCGTCAGACCTACCTGCTGACGGATGTCATTCAGCGCCA
>Ga0315273_10008053_pt1 | contig 13275 bp, 6 predicted proteins | sample YL17G02_0_MG_FD_205753 | JGI IMG/M metagenome (GOLD analysis project Ga0315273, IMG submission 205753) | Sediment microbial communities from Yellowstone Lake, YNP, Wyoming, USA - YL17G02_0 | ecosystem: Environmental > Aquatic > Freshwater > Lake > Sediment | place: USA: Wyoming | collected...
GCCGGGCCAGGAACTGAGCCTTGCGTTCGGCGCGCGCGGCCGGGTCCTCGTCCGCGACATAGGAGGCAAACTCGCCCTTGTCCACGTAACGCAGGTCGCCCAGCACGTTCATGGTTTCGTGGTTGCCGAGCACCACGTGCACCTGGCCGCCGGCGGCCGTTGCCTCCTGTTGCAGCCGCATCAACAGGTCCATGACCTTGCGCGATTCGTCGCCCCGGTCGAGCAGGTCGCCGAGACTCACGAGGTGCGTCTTGCCGCCCGTCCAATGCAGGTCCCCGTCGACGACCTGCACCGACTGCAGCAGCGCCGTGACCTCGGCGTAGGCGCCGTGCACGTCGGCGAAAGCGACAACGCGGTCGACGCCGCTCCACTCGACCTGCCCGGCGGCCGCGGCAGAGGCGGGTGCAAGACCGACGCCGGCTGCAGCAAGCAGCCCGAGCGCTAAACGCGAAAGTATGCCGCGGAGGGCTGCTGTAATCGCCATGCGGTGCATCTCCTCAGAAAGTCTTCACGTCGCCGGAATCGACCTGCTTCAGCAGGTTCTCGATGCCGCGCGCAAGCTTCGCGATCTCGGATTTCTTGAGCCCCATCTGCAGGATGGTGCCCTCGCGACGCACGCCCTGGTTCGGAGCGAGGTTCGCGCCGTTGGGCATCAGAACGAAGGTCCCGTCCTTCAACTCCCATTGCGCGATCACGCCGAGTCTGTCCTGCAGCATGGCCGGTGTGACCTTGCGCAGGCGCTCGACGGCGTCCGCCGGCAGCCGATTCACGCGCAGCTTCATCCACAGCTTGCCGCGGTCGCTCTCCTCTGACGCGAATGCGACTCCGTGGTCTATCGAGAAGACGCGCGCACCCGGCGTCGCCTTCGAGATCAGGAAGTTGCCGACGTTTGAATCGGCGTGGTCGATGATGTCCGTCAGGATGTTCAGCTGGCCGATGTGCCGCGCGTACACCGCGTCGGAGTCGAACATCGCCGGGTCGTAGACGTCGGCCACGACCTTGATGTCCTGCAACCAGTACTGCATGACCGAAAGCACCTGTTCCGCGACGGGAAAGGTTCGCTCGACGTCAGGCGAGTACTTGCGGAACTCCGCGAGTGGCACGAAGCGCAGCGCGGTCGGCGGCACCACGTACTCGGCTGGATCGAGGAACAGCTTCTGCAGCTCGTAGGCGGCCATGTCGTAGCGCGGCACGTTGTTATACGAGTCAGCGCCCGGTTCGGACTTGCGCAGCTTGACCCGGATCGGCGGCTGGCCGCCGAACGAGACGTCGGCCCTGAGCGTGATGTCGCCCTTGGCCTTCGGGCGGCTGATCTCGGCGGAGACGATTGTGAAAGCATCCTCCGCCAGCATCTTCTCGATCGCGGGGACGGGGAGGGCGATGTTGGCGTCCTGGGACAGGACCGGTGCTGCCCAGGCGAGGACGGCGGCGGCCAGTGGCCAGGCGATGCGGCGTGTCATGCGTGTCGACCTCACTGTCGGATGGGACTGGAGCCTAGCCGGAGCCGCCCGGGGACTGCAAAGCCTGCTGCCCTGTCGCGAGGCCGGACTCCGTTTCGATCTTGATCAACTCGGCCCGAATCTTCTCGATGCGCCGCTCGCGCTCGCGTTTCACCGCCTCGTATGGCGGGTACCCGTCGAGCTGCCTGAACCACGGGAGCTGTGGTTGGAAGGTGGGCGGGAGGTCGCCGCAACGCAAGGCGCCTTTCAATGCGTCCACGGCTTCGTCCTTCAGGCCCTCGTTTGCCGCGAGACTGGCATAGCGCATCCAGCCTTCGTAGTTCCGCCCTTCCAGCTCGCACCCTTTGCCGACGGCGCGGGCTTCGGCGCGCATCCTGGGCATCAGCTGTCCCACCAGCCGCCCGGCTTCGTCACCACGCCCGGTGGCCCGGTAGATGCGCGTCTGGGCCGTCTCCATCAGTCCGTAGTACGCATCGCCGCCCATCAGGGGCGGGATCCACTCATCAGGCACCGGCCCCGCCAGTGCGAGGTGTTGCGCGGCCTCCACGTATCGCTCCTGCACTGCATACCAGAAGGACCTGACCGAGTGCAGGCGCTTCTTGTTGGCCCACGGCCGGGTCTCCAGCAAGTCCAGGTCCTGATCGACGCGCGCCCAGTCGCCTCGGATACCGGCAACGTCCGCCTCGAGGAACAGACGCACGCCCTCCATGTCGAGGGAAAGGCGCTGTTCGGTGGCCTCGGCCGGGAGGCTGCGCATCGCCCGCTCCGGATCAACGGCGAGCCACGCCCGGCAACGATTGATCCAGAGCGGAAGATTCTCGCTCATCGGCGAACGCTGCTTGACGACGGCCGCCTTCATGACCTCGACCGGGAACCCGGGTGTCGAAAGAGCCGGCAGTGTGAAGCGGTCGATCGCAGAAGGCATGTCGCCCACCATGCGTAGTGCTCGCTCGAATTCTGTCCTGAATCGCGGACTGCGCGGATTGCCGACGTAGCGAAGGTAGTTGGCCCAGGTCGTCGGCTGACGCGGGTCGAGTTCGAGGGCACGCTCCGTGGCGCGGTTCGACTCTTCCCACCGACTGGTCGCGTTGGCAAGGTACACCGCATAGTCGTGCCAGGTCGCCGCATTGTTCGGATTCAGCTCGAGCGCGCGCTTGTACTGTTCTTCGGCCCCAGGTCGGCCGGTAGTGCGCAATAGATTGGCGTAGGCGCCGTGTGCTTCGGACAGGTCTGGATCGAGTGCCAGGGCCTTGTGGATTGCAGTCTCGGCCCGCCGCTGCAAGGCGGCCGCCTGGTCGCTGTCCGGCTCGTCGAGGAACATGGCCTGGAACAGCAGCGAGTTGGCGAGGTGGGCCTGTCCGCGTGCGAAGTCCGGATCGAGGCGCACCGCCTGCTCCGAGAGGTCGATAGACTTGGCGATCGATTCATTGACGCGCAGCGCGAGCTGGGTCCGCGCAGCGAGATAGAGATCATAGGCAGTGAGGTCCGATGTGGGCGCGGCGGGGCTCTCCGCCGCCTCACCACGCGCTGCAGGAATGATCGCGTTCACCACGGCGCCTGCAAGCTCGGCCTGCATCGCGAAAATGTCGTTCATTTCGCGGTCGAAGCTGCCGGACCAGACCTGCTGTCCTGTGGCCCCGTCGACCAGCCGTGCAGTGAGCTTTAGGCGCTGTCCTGCGCGACGCACGCTTCCCTCCAGCAGCGTCGTCACACCAAGTTTCCCGGCAATGGTTCGCGCGTCGATATCCTTGCCCTTGAACTCGAACGAGGATGATCGCGCGATCACGCGCAGTCCCGGGACCTTGCCTAGCCGGTCCAGCACTTCCTCGGCGAGGCCGTCGGAAAAATATTCCTGCTCCGGGTCGCCGCTCAGATTCTCGAAGGGCAGCACGGCAATCGCCGGGTTCTCCGGCGGTTTCGGCTTGCCGAGGTCGGACTGCCGTACGAGGAGTACGACGACTGCAATGAGCAGGATGCCGATCACGATCGCATCGGCGTAGTGGCGCAGGCCACGCACGGTAGGCCGGGCCACGCCCCCGGCCGCCGCGTCCACCTGCACGCCGTGCTCGCCGATCTCGAGGAACCAGGCGAGAGCGATGGCGATCGGAAAGCCGACGGCCGCGGCGATGATCAGGGCGGTGAAGACCCATTTCGGAATGCCAAGCGGCTCGAAGACGACCGACGCGATCTGCAGTGCGAGCCACGCTATGACGGCGTAGCTCGCCGCCACTCGAACGACACCGCGCTCGCGGAGACGTTGGAGCAGTCCTGCGCGGGTCGTCGTTTGCTGCCGGGTCGTCTCGGTCACGCCCGAAAGAATAGCGTGCTATGCGGCCGTCCACAGCAACCAGCAGTCATCGGGGCTGGGGATTGACGTTGTCGGCGGTCGCCTGCTGCTGGAGCATTTCCGCCCGAAGCCGCTCGACCCGTCGCTCGCGCTCCTGCAGCAGCGCATCGTATGGCTGATAGCCCTCCAGGCTCCTGAACCAGGGCAGCTGGGGCTCGAAGCCATAGGGCAGGTCCCCGCAACGCAGCGCGTCCTGCAGCGCACCGACCGCTTCCTCCTTCAGTCCCTCGCTCGCCGCCAGGCTTGCATAACGCATCGGAGCCAGCATCCAGCCATCCCACTCGCACGTCGAGCGCTCCGCACGCCATTTCCTGCGCAGCAGGTCGAGAAGCTCGTCCGCCATGCGCCGGGCCTCATGCTCGCGACCGGTCGCACGGTAGATACGCACCGTCGCCGCCTCCATCTGGCCCCACATCTTGTCGCCGCCCATGGTCGGCGGAAGTCGATTGTCCGGCACGGTTCCGGCCAGTTCGAGCGACTTTGCCGCTTCCTCGTAGCGACCCTGCACGGCGAGCCAGAAGGCCATGACCGATCGCACATGGCCATCGTGGTCGCCTGCGCGTTCCCGCAACGCCGCGAATGTGCGATCCAGCCGCGCCCAGTCACCCTGCAGCCCGACTGCGTCTGCTTCCAGGAACAGCCGCACCTTCTGCCTGTCCACGCCCTGATGGGGGTCAACCTTGCCCGGCAGGGAGTGTTCTGCCCGCACGGCGTCGACGGGCAGCCAGGCCCTGAAGTCGTTGAACCAGACTGGCAGGTCTGCGTCGCTCGGCCGCTGCTTCTTGGCCAGGCCGGCTTTCATGACTTCGACGGGGAACCCGATGATGGCTGCCTCCGGCAGCGCCAATCCGTCGAGAGCTCCCGGAGTTTCTGCATAAAGACGCAATGCGCGTTCGAACTCCCGCCGGTAGCCCTCACGGTCCTTGGCCCAGATCAGGACCGGAAATCGACCCAGAGCACCCGGCATGTCGCCCACCATTCGGGTCGCACGCGCAAATTCCTCGTCGAAGCGCTTGCGGCCTTCGGACGCGATGTTCGTCAGGTAATTGGCCCAGGTGACCGGCTGGCGCGGGTCCAGCTCCAGGCTGCGCCGGATGGCGTCATCGCCCTCGCGACGGCGGCTTGGAGTATTGCCAAGAAAGACCGAGTAATCATGCCACGCGGCCGCATTGTTCGCATTCAGCTCGATGGCTTGCCTGTAGGCCACTTCGGCACCTGGCTGACCGGTATCGCGGAGCAGGTTCCCGTAGGCGTCGTATGCTTCCGACAGGTTGGGATCGAGGGCGAGTGCCCGGTGGATCGAGCTCTCGGCCTGCCGCAGCAGCGCGGCCGACCGGTCGGGATCCTCGTCGCCCAGGTACACGCGCTGGAACAGCAGGGACGCCGCGAGGTGAGCATGCGCGCGCGCGAAATTGGGGTCGAGCCGCACGGCCTGTTGCATCAGATCGACGGACTTCTGGATGGATTCCGGGAGGCGCAACGCGAGCTGCGAACGCGCGAGGAGATAGAGGTCATAGGCGTTTAGATCCGTCGTAGGCAGAACTGCCGCCTCGCTGGCCTTGCCGAGCGCCGCCGGCACGATGGCGTTGACGATGGCGCCGGCGAGCTCGGCCTGTACCGCGAAGACGTCGTTCATTTCACGGTCGAAGCTACCCGACCAGACCTGCTGGCCGGTCGCGCCGTCGATGAGCCGCGCACTGAGTTTGAGGCGCTTCCCGTCGCGGCGCACGCTGCCTTCGAGTAATGTCGTAACGCCGAGTTTGTCGGCGATGGTTCGTGCGTCGACATCCTTGCCCTTGAATCCGAACGATGAGGAGCGGGCGATGACGCGCAGCCCGGGAACTCGTCCGAGCCGGTCGAGCATTTCCTCGGCGATTCCGTCGGAGAAATACTCCTGCTCCGGGTCGCCGCTCAAGTTCTCGAACGGCAGCACGGCTATCGCCGGGTTCTCGGGCGGCTTCGGCTTGCCGAGGTCGGACTGCCGTACGAGGAGTACGACGACTGCAATGAGCAGGATGCCGATCACGATCGCATCGGCGTAGTGGCGCAGGCCACGCACGGTAGGCCGGGCCACGCCCCCGGCCGCCGCGTCCACCTGCACGCCGTGTTCGCCGATCTCCAGGAACCAGGCAAGCGCGACGGCGATCGGGAACCCGACGGCCGCGGTAATGATCAGCGCCGTCAGCACCCATTTCGGCACGCCGATCGGATCGAAGATGACGGACGCGATCTGCAGCGCGAGCCACGCGATGACCGCGTAACTCGCCGCCACGCGCAGCACGCCGCGCTCGCGGAGGCGACTCAGGAAGCCGGCGGGCTCAGGCGCGGTCCGTCCGTCGGGTGGGGTGTCCATCTGTGCCTAGTGGACGGGCGAATGCCCGGGCGGGTCAAGCGCCCGACCGGGAATTCACAGCATGGATGCCCGAACAGTCGGGTCTGGCGGTCCAATGCGCACGGCACATGGCGCAACTCGCGCTACAGCGTCGCACGCGGGCTCGGGGACGATCTGATTTCGCCCGGGGGCCACTGCGATGCCAGCATTCGTGACCTGGCTGCGGACCGGGCCGCCTGCCAGTCCTCGACCAGCCGATCGAAGTCCGGCCGTCCAGCGAGCCGCGCGAACCACGGCAACTGGGGCATGAATCCGGCTGGAAGTGCGCTGCGCTTGAATGCACGTTGGAGTATGGCTATCGCCTTCGCGTCGTCGCCATTCATGGACTCCAGCGCGGCTAGATTCAGGAGCGCCTGCACATCGAGTGGCGATGCGACCACAGTTTCCTTAACGTCGCGCGAGACTTCCTCGAAATCGCGTCGGAAGGCTGCGGGTGGCTCGGCTGTCCGCAGGCTCCAGAGCGCGGCTATATCGCAGCCTGCCCGTTCCAGTCCCGTCGACGAATACGTGTGCAGCGGACCCGAAACGGACGCCTCGTCGACCAGCTTCGCTGCCTCCTCGTACCGTCCGGCGAGAGTCAGCCAGTAGACGAGTGCCGCGGCGCGCGCAGGATCCGGTACCAGCGCCTTTACCGCCTCTATCGCGGGCACGAGGCGGGCGAGATCCAGGCGCGAGCCGGCTGCGAGCGCCGACTCGTACGCCCAGATGTCCGGGGACGCATGTTGCCAATCCGTCCGGGCCTGCAGATCGGCGGCCTCCTCGTAAGCCCCCACGGCGAGCAGTGCCCGGTGCAGGTAAACCGTTGCCCCGGGCGTGGGCTCGGGCGGCGAAAGCTGGATGGCGCGCCGCGCCGCCCTGGCCGCGCATAGCGGATCGTCGAGAGCTCGCACGCACACCCGGGCCAGCATCGTCATTCCGTCGACGTCACCGTTGAAGAGTTCGTTGAAGCGTGCGATCTCCCGGTCCCTGGCACGGTCGTCGCCGCCGTAATGCAGGCCGATGATGAGATTGGTCCGCGGCGTTATCGCGAGCGGGTCGACCTGCAGGGCCTTCCTGAGCCACTGCAGCGAGGACTCCGCGGAATCCAACGTGCGGGAGTACTGGAACAACGCAAGCGAGCTGTTCGGGTTGAGTTCGAGCGCACGTCGCAGTTCCGCGGCCATCATTTTTCGCCGGTCAACATTGCCGCCGATCGGCCTGGAAGTGATCGACAGGGCGAGCGCGATGTGAGCTTCCGGAAGGTTTGGGTCCAGCGCTATCGCGCGGTGTGCGGCGGCCTCGGCTCTTGGAAAAGCCTCCTTGAGACTCATGCCCGCGTATGAAACCGCACTCAACAGTGCCAGCGAGAGCTGCGCGTAAGCTGGCGCATATTTCGGGTCCAGGTCGACCGATTGCTGGAGTGCGTTGACGGCACGTAACACCGATTCGCGGCTGCGCTGCCACTGGCCCTGCTTCCCGATCAGGTAGAGATCGTAGGCATTCATGTCCGACGTCGGGCGTGGCGTGGTGTCCCGGACGGCACCGCGCGCGGATGGGACGATCGAGTCCACCACGGCCCGGGCCAGTTCCGCCTGGACGTCGAAAACGTCGGTGACCTCGCGGTCGAAGCTGCCCGACCAGGACTGCAGACCGGTCGCGCCGTCGATGAGTCGCGCGCTCAGCCGCAGCCGCTTGCCGTCGCGACGAACGCTGCCCTCCAGCACCGTTGTCACGCCGAGCCGCTCGGCGACCGTCTTCGCGTCGATATTCTTGCCCCTGAAGCTGAACGACGAGGAACGGGCGATCACGCGCAGCCCGGGAACCCGCCCAAGACGATCCAGTACTTCGTCGGCGAGACCATCCGAGAAGTATTCCTGGTCGGGGTCGCCGGTCTCGTTCTCGAACGGCAGCACGGCGATCGCTGGATTGGCCGGTGGCTTCGGCTTGCCGATGTCCGACTGGCGCACGAACAGGATCACGACGGCGATCAGTAGGACGCCGATCACGATCGCGTCGGCGAAGTGCCGGAGACCCCGTGCGGAAGGGCGGGGCACGCCGTCGGCCGCGGCGTCGAGTTCGACCCCGTGTGCACCGATCTCGAGGAACCACGCAAGTGCAACGGCGACGGGAAAGCCGACGACGGCCGCGATGATGAGCGCTGTCATCACCCCCTTCGGCATGCCGAGCGGGTCGAAGACGACCGAGGCGATCTGCAAGACGAGCCAGGCGATGACCGCGTAGCTCGCGGCGACGCGCAGCACGCCTCGCTCGCGGAGACGGGCCAGGAGGCCCCTACGACTTCCGGGACTGCTGTCCTCGGCGGGTCCCGTCATGCGCGGTAGTGGACCCGCGAACCTGGGAACGGTCAAGCGCCGACCGGGGCCGGGCCAATCGTCTGGCCTGCCGCATCGCACAATGAATTTGCTACGCGATGAGCGTGTCGGTATAAATCCCGCAAACGACGGGTCGGCGTATCAATGGCGCTGACCCACGCCGTCGGCGGCGCCGCTGGACTACAGATGGCGGCGCCGATGGACAAGAAGAGGTTTCGCCGGAAGGCAGGCCGGATGGGGTGAGAAGGTGACTTGCGGGCTCCGGGTTTCGACCGGCGGGCGCGCTGAGCGCCCGTTGTGCAAGCGTAGTGATATCTTTGCACTGACATGGTGCGCGCTTGCGTGCGCCAGTCTGTTGGGCGCCGCGGCGACCCGGGCCGACGACGCCCCGATCGAAGAAATCGTCGTCACCGGGTCGCGCATCGTGCGACCGGACTTCGAGTCGGCGAGCCCCGTGGTGACCATTCCCGCGGCGCGCTTCCAGGATACCGGCTCGGTCAATGTAGAGCAGACGCTCAACTCGATGCCGCAGTTCGTCGGCAGCTGGGGCAGCACCTCGAATAACCCGGGGCAGAACGGCCAGGCGCAACTCTCGCTGCGCGGATTGAACAACACTGCGACGCTGGTCCTCTTGGACGGGCGCCGCCTGGTACCGGCGAGCGGCAACGGGGTCGTCGACGTCAACGTGATCCCGCCGTCGCTCATCGACCGCGTCGAAGTCCTGACGGGGGGCGCCTCTGCCGTGTACGGCTCGGACGCGCTAGCCGGCGTAGTCAACTTCCATCTCAAGGATCACTTCGACGGCCTGCAGTTCGACGGGAACTGGGGCGTGACCGGGCAGGGCGATGGGCAGGCCTATACAGCTAACATGACCGGCGGCACGGACTTCGCCGACGGGCGTGGAGTCGTGATGGGTAGCATCGGGTACTCGAAGCGGGACCAGGTCACGGACGGCGATCGCCAGTTCTCGCACGTTTCGCTCCAGTACTTTCCGGACACCGGTCGGTTCCTGCCGGTTGGCTCCACGAACATCCTCGAGGGGCGTGTGAACTTCAGCCCCACGAACGCGCCCAGCCGCTCCGCGTTCAACACTCTCCTCGCGAGTTACGGTTATGCGCCCGGCACGGTGCCCTACCAGCGGAATCTCGGCTTCAACAGCGATGGCACGCTCTTCACGCAGGGGAACCGGACCGCGGACAGCGTGGCCAACTATCGCGGGGTAGAGGATCCGCTCACGTTCAACGATCGGATCTACAGTTACAACTTCGCGCCCCCGAACGCGCTGCAGCTGCCGCTCGAGCGCACTTCAGCGTTCGTGAACGGTCATTTTGACTTCAATGATTCTACGCAACTCTACGTGCAGGGGCTCCTCGCCGATTACTCCGTGAACACGCAGCTGGCCCCGACGCCCGTGCCACTGGTCTTCGCGCCGGTCACGAATCCCTACATCGCGCCCGACCTCAAGTTCCTGCTCGACTCGAGGCCCGATCCGACGGCCCGGATACCGCTCTCGAAGCGCACACTCGAACTCGGCCCGCGCATCTCGGAGAACAGCTACAGCACCTACCAGGCGACGGCCGGCGTCCGTGGCCACGTCTTCGAGGACTGGCAGTACGATGCCTACGTGCAGTACGGCTCAAGCGACCAGAAGCGTCACACCACCGGAAACGTCAGCGTGTCGAAATTCGAGGACCTGCTGTATGCGCCCGACGGTGGCAAGGCGGCCTGTGGCGGCATGGACCCGTTCGGCTTGAACTCGATCTCGGCGGAGTGCGCCAAGTACATGGCGGTCGACCTGACGGACCGCGTGTCCTACGCGCAGTTCACCGCGGAAGCCTCGCTGAGCGGGACGCCGTTTGAGCTGCCCGCCGGTCACTTGCACACCGTGTTCGGCATCTTCTACAAGGATGACAAGTACTCGCAGCACCCAGATCCTGCCCAGGGCGTCTTCCTGCCCGATGGCCGCAACGACATCGCGGGCAACGGCGGCGGCGTCACGCCGATGAGCGCCTCGGACCACAACCTCGACCTGTACGTCGAGACGCTCGTGCCGATCCTGGAAGACTTTCCCGGCGCACGGTCACTGCAGACCGTGCTCGGTTACCGCTACTCGGACTATGCCTCCGCCGGTGGCACGAGTTCCTACAAGGCCGAACTCCTCTACCAGCCCGTGGACCCGCTGCGCTTCCGAGGCTCGTTCGAGCATGCCGTTCGCGCGCCGTCGGTGTTCGAGCTTTACGATCCGCAGCTGCCCAATTTCCTGGAGATCACGCCGCCCGACCCCTGCAGCGTCAGCAGCCCCGAGCGCAACGGACCCAATCGTGCGGCCGTGGCATCGTTGTGCCAAGCGCAGGGGATGTCACCAGCCCTCCTGGCAAACTACGACAATCCGGATGATTTCGTCGACGGCTTGGTCGGGGGAAATCCCGACCTCAAGCCCGAGACGGCGACCACCTATACGGCGGGCCTGGTGCTGAATCCCCACCTCGGCGCGGCGGCGTTGCGCAACCTGCAGGTCTCGATCGACTGGTACGACATCAACATCACCCGGGCGATCGACGTGTTGCCTGCGTTGCAGTTCGTGGCCAACTGCTACGACCCGACGTTCAATCCGGGCTTTTCGGCCACGAATCGTTACTGCAGCTATTTCGGCCGCGATCCCGAGTTCGGCAACATCGTCAAGGCCTACGAGATCAACCGCAACATCGCGGGTGTCGAGACGTCGGGCATCGACTTCCAGCTCGACTGGAGCTTCGACGCGGGCCCGGGCCGGGCCAGCGTCAGCTGGCTCGTCGGCTGGCTCGAATCGTACGTCTACCAGTACACGCCCGAGGTCCGGGGCGAAGAGCTGAGAGGCACCGGTTCCAAACCGTCACTGCCGGAATGGAAGTGGAACCTGGATACCCGGTACCACGTCCAGGATTTCACATTTGGGGTCGCCTGGCAGTACTTTGGAAAGTTCCAGGATTACGAGTATCCGGACTTCGGCGTGCCTTCGCGAAGTTACGTGAATCTCACTGCCGCCTACGAGTTCAGCTCGGGCTACCTCGATGGCTTGAGCATGCGCGCCGGAGTGACCAACCTTCTCAACGAGGATCCGCCAATCTTCCCATCCTACCAGCAGGCCAACACCGACCCGTCGGTTTACGACGTGCTCGGCCGCCGCTACTTCGTCGGGCTCAGTTACTCGATCCGCCCGGCTGCCGGGTCACCGTGAACAGTGCGATCTTGTTGCCGTCCGCTTCGAAATGGCCTGCTTCGCTGGGAGCCGTGCTGCCGCAACGCGCCACGCCAGCCCTGAACCGGTCGGCGCGACTCTGCTTCACTGCGAACAGCGTCCTTCGGTTTCGCGCAAGCTCCGAGCAGAGGTCTTCGCCGGGTGCGAAGGCCGACGATTTGCCCTTGGCGGATTCGATAGGTACGCCCTTGACGGGGCGGCCGAGGTAGACGTTCAGCCCGTAGAACGGCCGCATGTCGACGAACGTGATGCGGTCGAAGTGCTGCGGGTCAATGTTCTGCCTGATCGCGACGGCCATCGCCCGTGAATCGCGATCGGTGTGGAAGTGCGCGACGTAGCCCTTGAGTGCAATGAGCCCGACGGCGGTTACGGCTGCCAGCATGCGCAGGCGCCCGTCATCGAGCCATGTCCAGTTCGCGAGCGGGCGGGAGAGCATCAGGGCCAGCGGAACGAACAACGGCAGCACATACAGCGGCAGGCGCGAACGGGCGAGCATGAAGATGGCGAGGGGCAGCAGGAACCAATACAGGAGCAGCAGCCACTGCGGGTCGCGGACGCGCAGCCTCTCGCGCAGTTTCGACCAGGCGGTAGCGGGGCCGCCGGCCCCGACGACTGAAATGATCCACCACGGGAGCGCACCGGCAAGCAGCGCCGGAAGGTAGACCAGCAGGCCGCCGTACCACGCGGCATTCCGGTTGTGCTTCGCGGTGAAGACCCTGTCGTACACCTCGTAGCCGAGGAAGTACTGGAGCCGGTCCGGGTCCTGCAGGATCACGATGGCGAACCAGGTGAACCCGACGACCGCGAATGCCAGAAGGCCGACGGGATCGAAGAGTGTCCGCAGCTTCGCTCGATCGTGGACGCCGAGGAACGCGATCACGGCGAGCAGCGGCAGCATTCCCGGCGGGCCCTTCGTCATGAACGCGAAGCCCCACGCCAGCCACATCAGTCGCACCCACGTGCGGCGCCGCTCCGGCGGACCCGCCCAGGCTTCGACGAACGCGAACATCGCGGCGGCCTCGAACAGCATGAGCAGCGCGTCGGTCGAGACGATGTTCGAGCCCATGACAGGGGCGAACGACAAGGCCCAGACGATGGCAGGCAGCCACGGTCTTGCAGTACAGAAGCGGCGTCCAAGCCCGAACAGCAGCAGCCCGGTTCCGACAAACGCGAGCGCGGCCGGCAGGCGGCCGGCCCACTCGTTCTCCCCAAGCAGCGTGAAGCTAGAAGCGAGCGCCCAGTACACGATCGGCGGTTTCGTGAGGTGCGGGTGCTCGGCGTCGATCGTCGGCACGAGCCAGTCGCCGCTGCGCTCCATGTTGACGCCGGCCGAAGCGTACCGGCCTTCGTCCGGCTCCCACAGGCCGCGCGTGCCCTGGAAAACGAACGCCATGAACACAAGCAGCGCCACGAGCCACAGGGGAGGGTAGTGCTTCGCGGTCATACGAGGCTGCTGAAGACCCGGACGCGGTGCTTGTGGTACGGCAGCACTTCGAGCAGGTCGCCCTCGCGCAGCCGTTCCTGGA
>Ga0315273_10008054_pt1 | contig 13275 bp, 12 predicted proteins | sample YL17G02_0_MG_FD_205753 | JGI IMG/M metagenome (GOLD analysis project Ga0315273, IMG submission 205753) | Sediment microbial communities from Yellowstone Lake, YNP, Wyoming, USA - YL17G02_0 | ecosystem: Environmental > Aquatic > Freshwater > Lake > Sediment | place: USA: Wyoming | collected...
TTCTACTGCGACACCTACGGCATCTGCACCATCACGTGGGGCACCATCTGCGCCTTCGTGATGGAGTGCTACCAGCGCGGCATCCTGAACAAGGAGCGCACGGGCGGCCTCGACCTCACGTGGGGCAACGCCGAGGCGGACCTCGAGATGATGCACCAGCTGGCACGCGGCGAACTCTTCGGCCTCACCGCCGGCCGGGGCGTGAAGAAGATGAAGGAGTTGTTCATCGCCCGCGGCTGGGGCGATGCGCAGCTCATCAACGACATCGGGATGGAGAACAAGGGGCTGGAGTACAGCCAGTACATGTCGAAGGAGTCGCTGGCGCAGCAGGGCGGCTACGCGCTCACCAACAAGGGACCGCAGCACGACGAGGCGTGGCTCATCTTCATGGACATGGTGAACAAGCAGTTGCCGACCTTCGAGGACAAGGCCGAGGCGCTCTACTACTTCCCGCTCTTCCGCACCTGGTTCGGGTTGAACGGCTTCTGCAAGCTGCCGTGGAACGACGTGGTGCCCGCGAACAACTCCACGCAGCCCGAGGCGCACAAGGTGCCGGAGCACGTGCAGAACTACGTGGATCTGTTCACGGCGACGACCGGCATCACGATCGACAAGGACGAGCTGATCAAGCAGTCGGCGCGGGTCTACAACTTCCAGCGGATCTTCAACATCCGCATGGGCAAGGGCCTGCGCGAGCACGACGCGGCGCCCTACCGCTCGGTCGGCCCGGTGACCGTGGAGGAATACGAGTCGCGCGCCGAGCGCTACGACAGGCAGATGAAGGAGGAGATCGGCGTCGATCCCTCCGGCAAGACCACCGAGGAGAAGATCACGATCACGCGGAAGTACCGCACCGACCGGTTCGAGCGGCTGGTGGACGCCGTCTACAAGCGCCGGGGCTGGACGCCGCGGGGCGTGCCCACCTACGAGCGCATCAAGGAACTCGGCATCGACTTCCCCGAGGTCCTCGACGTCGTCACACCGTTCCTCGAGCCAACCCTGTAGGGCGGGCCTTCGCGCCTCCGCGCGGCTGCGATCAGCACCGCGCTGCGGCGTGGCCTCGCCGAAGTACAACGAAGGCGGGCAGGCCCGCCGTGAACCCCGGGGGCTTCCCGCCTCCGCGCGACTGCGGCCAGGACCGCGCTACGGCGTGGCCTCGCCGAAGTGCAACGAAGGCGGACAGCCCCGGGGGCGCTCCATCCGGCGTACCCGCATTGAAACGTCCCACCATCCCGCCGGCCGTCCTCGCGCTCTCGGGCACCCACTTCGTCAACGACATCTTCGGCAATATCTACGCGCCGCTGCTTCCGATCTTCATCCTGCGCCTCGGGTGGTCGCTCACCACCGCCGGCGTGCTGGCGATGGCGCTGCAGCTCGCCGGCTCGGTGGCGCAGCTGTTCTTCGGGTCGCTCGCCGATCGCTGGCGGCCACGCGTCCTGGTGGTCGTCGGTCCGATCGTCGCCGTGACGACGCTCAGCCTCGCGGGTCTCGCCACCTCTCCCCTGATGCTCGGCGCCATCCTGGTCGTCGGCAGCCTCGGCAGCGCCGCGTTCCATCCCGCTGCCGCCGCCATCGTCAACCGCGTCGGCGGCGATCGGCGCGCCACGGCGATGTCGGTGCACATCACCGGCGGCGCCGCGGGCAACGCCATCGCGCCCACCATCTTCTCCGTCTACGCGCAATATGTCGGCATCGCGTGGACACCCCTGCTCGCGCTGCCCGGGCTCGCCGCGCTCGCGGGCCTTCGCCGCCACGTCCCCGACATCCGACTCTCGCACCACGCGAACGGGACCGGGTTCAAGGCGCTCCGGCCGTACGCGAGGCCGCTCGCGCTGCTCTGGTCCGTGGTCGTCATCCGCACGATCGTCGCCATCGGTTTCTCGGTTTTCCTGCCCGTGCTGATGACCACGCGCGGCCTGTCGGTCGCATCGGCCGGCCTGGCCGTCACCGGGTACCTGTTCGCCGGCAGTGTCGGCGGCCTCCTGGGCGGCCCTGTCGCCGATCGCCTGGGCGCACGGCGCGTGATCGCCGGCTCGCTGGCGCTGTGCGTGCCGCTGCTCGTGGGGGCGATGTGGCTGCCGGGCCCCGCTGCGTTCCTGGTGCTGATCGCGGGCGGCTTCTTCCTCGGCTCGACGCTCCCGGTGAACATCGCCTACGCGCACGCCATCGCGCCGGTGGCAACCGGCACCGTGTCGTCGCTGATGATGGGCGTCGCCTGGGGCATCGGCGGGATGGCCGCGCCGCTGGTGGGCATGCTCGGCGATGCGATCGGTCTGAGCGTCGCGCTTCAGGGGCTCGCGGTGTTGCCCATCGTGGGTGCCCTGCTGACGCTGACGCTCCCGGCCGGGGAGCCTCACGGGGCGGAACCGGTGGAAGGGTGAGCAGGCCCTTCCGCGCCCCTCAGGGCCTGGAACCGGCTCGACGGCCTCGCCAGAACAGCACAACGGCCACAATCAACAATGCAGCGCCGGCGGCAAGCATCAAGTGGGTGAGCGTAGCGTAAGCCCTGTCGTCAACCACCGCTACGACCAGGACCTTTTGCCGGATCCCTTTGTCGATCAGGCCCAACTCGAGCAGACCGCGCCGCTGCAGCGCCTTGTATTGCCCGTCGTACTCGGATGTCCCGGACGGCAGCAGCGCCACCTACGATCCGACCTCGCACTACCGCGCGGCCGCCGTCTTCGCGTTCCACGACCGCCAGGCGCTCGGGCCGGCGTTCCTGCGCGAGGTGAGTCGCCATCAGGTCGGGCTGCTGAAGGCCGGGTTCGAGTCGCTCGACGTGGACCCGGCTGTCGCCGGCGTCGAGCCGATGCCGGACGATCGTCGTGCCGGGTTTCTGGCCATCCGATCTCCCCACGCGGGCGCGCTGTGTGACGCGCTGCGCCAGCGGGGCGTCCACACCGACTTCCGCCGCGACGTGTTGCGCCTCGGGCCGGCGCCGTACCTGTCCGACGACCAGTTGCGCGAGGCCATCGCGCGGCTGGGCGAGGCGCTGCGCGCGACCACGATAGGGCGGGGCTTCAGCCCCGCCGTTGGGGCGGACCTTCAGGTCCGCCCGACCTGTGCGACTCCGGCCGGCGTCCGCCCGCCCGTCCTCACGCCCCGTACCGCTCCAGCCAACGACAGGGGGCACAGCGGTGTCCATTCGTCATGTTGTTGACGAGATCGGTCAGCACCGGGGCCCGGGCCTTGCGATCGAGGGCGTTTCGAGGCCGTCGCGAAGGAGAATGCAACGTCCTCGTTCGCAGATGCGCATCCAATCGATCACGGGCCAGGCGCGCGGGCCCAGGCCGATCTGGAGCCCCCTGCTTTGGTTGCGTTCGAGGAGCACACCATGGGTCCCGTCGCTCCACCTCGGGGGGGAGCCGACCGGTCCGAAGGAGAATCGCATGGGCCTCTTTGGCGATCTGGTCTGGCGGCAAATGCTGCATCAGCGTTCGAACCTGGCTTGCGAGAGGCGGCCATTCGGTTGCCTGATGGCCACGCTCCTCACGTTGACGGTTTCTGCCGCCAGCGAAGCCCAGGTGACGTTCGCCAGCAACGGGCAGCAACTCAACAACCTGGTCGGTCGCGGGGTGGCTCTCGCCGATTTCAACGGCGACGGCGCGCTCGACGCGTTTGTCGTCAACGAGTCCGGGCCCAGCGGCCAGGATGATCGGGTCTACTTCGGCGACGGCCACGGCCAGTTCGTGGACAGCGGCCAGCGTCTGACAAGCCCCACTGGGGCAGGAAAGCCGCTCGTCCACGGCATCGACGGCAACGGAAGACAGGACGTCATCACCGGAAGGACGGTGTGGGTGAATGACGGACGCGGACGTTTCGTTGCGGACGCCTCTCGTTTCGTGGATTCCGACGGCGCTGGGTTCTGGCAGTGCAGGCTGGCGGATTTGAACGGCGACGGTCTGACCGATCTGTTTGCCATTGTTGTCCAGGCGAATCACGAATCAAAGGGACGGGTCTATCTCAAGGACAAGAAGGGACACTTTCAAGACGCCGGGCAGACACTCCTTCAAGGTGTGGCGGCCGCGGTGGAATTGGGAGACGTCAACGGCGACGGAGTCATCGACGCCGTGGTGAGCCGGGATACGCGCGTCGCGCATTGGCGGCCACGGCGCGATCCAGCGTGACGAGCGCCAACCGGTCGGTCGTCTCCAGCAGCACCCGGCCGTCCGGCGCGATCGCGATCGACGCCCCGCCCAGCGGGATCCGCAGGCCCGGCTCCGGACGATTGACTGACAGCCCGGCCGAGAGGCCCTTTATACCGGCCGTACCGCGTCGGGATGGCGAGCGAGATGTACGCGCGCGGCAACTGGTTTGTGCCGACGTGGTTCGGCCGGCCCGCGCTCAACAAGCCGCCGCTGACGTTCTGGCTGTTCTTCGCCGGCTTCGCGCTGGAGGGTGTGAGCGTCGCGGCTGCCGATGGCCCTGCTCACCATCGCGACCGTGCTCGTCACGATGCGGCTCGGCCACTCGCTCTACGGCCCGCGCGAAGGGCTCGTCGCCGGCCTCCTCACGCTGGCGAGCCTGGGCACGATCGAGATCGGCCGATCGGGCATGGGCGACGTGCCGCTCTTCTTCCTGTTCACGCTGGCGGCGTGGGCGTTGTGGGAAGCGCTCACGACGGCGCGCCCCGGCTGGTGGGGCGTCTTCTTCGCGGCAACGGGCGTGTCCACGCTGGCCAAGGGACCATTCTCGCTGATCCTGATCGCGCTGTTCGGCACACTGGTCCGGTTCGCGGTACGGCCGCGGCCGCTGGCCGCACTCCGGCATCCGCTGGCGCTCGCCGGCCTGCTCGTCGGCGTGCCTGCCGTCGTGTCCTGGCCGCTCGGCCTCTGGCGCAACGAGTTGCTCGGCGAGTGGTGCCGCTTCTTTGTCGTTCACGAGAACCTGGGCAAGTTCCAGGACCAGTACTACCCGCCATCCGTGCTCGTCGAGTACCTGCTCGTCATCCTCTTTCCCTGGTTCCCACTCGTTGCCGCCGCCTTGTGGATCCCGCTGCGTGCGGGCGGGTACCGCGATCCGCGCGTGGCGCTGCCACCGGCGTGGGTCGCCGCGGTCCTCGTGTTCCACGCCGTGCCCGCGACGAAGCTGCAGCACTACGTCCTGCCCGCGATGTCCGGCTGCGCGCTCCTGGTCGCCTCGGCGGCCTCGAGACTGATACGACGATGCGCTCTCCGCGGCCGCGCTCGTGATCGTCGCGGAGACGGATCTCCGGGAGTTCGTGCGCGACGGAGTGGACCGTCAGCAGGTCGAGCAGGTGGACTCGTGGCCCCAGTGGAAGCGGACGCTGCCCGTGGACGCGCTCCTGAGGGCGCTTGCGAACGGCAGCCGCGACGAACTGGTGGAACCGGTCAGGGTGCTGCGCGCGAAGATCGGCGGCCGGTCGGTGGCCGCTCCCGCCAAGCAGCCTTGATGCCGCTCAAGCGGGCGTTCGAGTGTTCAGCTCGACGGTGACGGCGGTTGCCCCCACCCTGGCCATGAAGGTCATGGAGTTGTTCCGACCACCGTCTCAGCAGACCCGGGGATTGTGACGCACCCGTTTCGCCTTCGTTTCCGCGACTGATCGGCCTTTGCGGGTCGGCATTCACGTCTCGAGAAACACCCCATTTCCGGTACGCGGCGAGGGCCACCGCGGTGGTGGCCCTCGAGAACACCGACGGGTACGGGGCGGCGCTACCCCCGCCGCTTCCTCCACGCCCGCAGGCCGACGAGGCCCGTGCCGAGTAGGAGCAGCGAGGCTGGCTCGGGGACGGCGTGACGATGCGGATTCACACCGGGCATGGTGCTGGGCGGCCGGTACCGCATCATCGGATTGCTCGGCCGCGGAGGCATGCGTGAGGTGTACCGCGCCGACGATCTGAAACTCGGGCAACCGGTGGCACTGAAGTTTCTACCAAAAGGCTGGGGCGCCGATCCGGTGCGCCGCGAGCGCTTCTACGCCGAGGTGCGCATCGCCCGCCAGGTCTCGCATCCTCACGTCTGCCGCGTCTACGACGTCGCCGAACTCGACGGCCGGCACTCCTGACGATGGAGTATATCGACGGCGAAGATCTGGCGTCGCTCTTGAAGCGCATCGGCAGCCTGCACGGGACGAAGGCGCTCGACGTCGCGCGTCAACTGTGCGCCGGGCTGGCGGCCGCGCACAACAAGGGGGTGCTGCATCGCGACCTGAAGCCGGCCAACGTGATGATCGACGGCCGCGGTCACGTGCGCATCACCGATTTCGGTCTGGCCGTGGCGGCGGGCGACGACGTGACGGCTGGCGACATCTCCGGCACACCGGCCTACATGGCGCCGGAGCAGTTCGCGGGCAAGGGCGCCTCGGTGCAAAGCGACATCTACGCGCTGGGACTCGTACTCTACGAACTGTTCACGGGCCGGCGCGCGTTCGACGCAAGCTCGGTGGCCGAACTACGCGCGAAGAAGGAAAGCGCGACGCCCACGGCCCCGTCCGATATCGCGAAAGAGATCGATCCGATCTTCGAGCGGGTGATCCTCCGCTGCATGGAGAAGGATCCGCGGCAGCCTCCGGGTTCGGTGATGCAGGTGGCGGCCGCGCTCCCCGGGGGTGACCCGTTGGCCGCGGCGCTGGCCGCGGGCGAGACGCCATCGCCCGAGATGGTGGCGGCATCGGGCAGCACGGAAGGACTGCGCCCCTGGATCGCCTGGGCCTGCCTGGCATTCATCAGTCTAGGTATCGGCGCAGCCGTTGTGTTGGGCCGGCAAGCACAACTCTTTCAGCGCGTGCCGGTGGACCAGCCGCCGGAGGTGATGGCAAAGACAGCTCGAGACATCCTGAGGAATGCCGGGTACGCCGAAGAGCCTGTCGACAGCGCATTTGGGTTTCAGGCCGCCGAGAGATATCTGAACAGGGGGCGGAACGGTCGATCGTCGACGCGCTGGGACAATCCGCCCGCCTTTGCGATCCAGTTCTGGTACCGGCAATCGCCAGGCGCCCTCGAACATCGCAGTCCGGGCGTGAATCAGTCCGAATCCGTACCCGGCGGAGTCGACTACACGGATCCGCCGGTCATGCTCCCTGGAGAGGCCGTCGTCTGGTTGGATTCCCGCGGAAGGCTGATCGGCCTAAAAGTGATCCCCCGAGAGGAACGCCTGCTGACCGGTGCCGCCCGGCTGCCGGACTGGTCTGCGCTCTTCCAGGCGGCTGGCGTCGATCCGGCGAAATGCACGCCGGTAGACGTAGAAGGGATTTCCCGGGTCAATGCGGATGCGCGTGCAGCTTGGACTGGTGCGCTGCCGGATCGTCGCGAGGTCACCATGCGGATCGAAGCCGCAGCCTATCACGGCAAACCGGTTTCGTGGCGCATGTTCGTGCCCTCCTGGAATCCCCCTTCGACAAGCACCGCCCTTGAATTGCCAGGTGCCGGAAAGACCGTGCTCGACAGGGCATCGACCGATATCTGCGACTCGACACGTGGATCCTCAGTGCCCGTTCCGACGGCAGCGACCGACAACGTCGTCTTTGTGATTACCTTCTTGGGGGCCCTTGCCGCAGCACTGTTCTTTGTGCTGCGCAATCTGCGCATGGGGCGCGGAGACCGACGCGGCGCCGCCAGACTGGCGTCAGGTTTGCATTCGGGACGACGATGACGGCATGGCTGTTTGGCGAGCACCACGCACCAACCGCGGGAGAAATCAATCGATTCGTGATGGCTGCCGGCTTGGCACTCTGGAATGCCGGATTCCTCTGGCTCGCGTACGTGGCCCTCGAGCCTTTTGGCCGGCGCCGTTGGCCCAATCTGCTCATCGCCTGGAACCGCGTGCTGGCCGGGTGTTTTCGGGATCCCCTGGTGGGCCGGGACCTGCTTGCTGGCTGCGTCATGGGAGTCGTATGGGTGCTGCTGAACTTTCTCAGGTATCCTGCGGCGTCGTGGTCCGGCGCGCGGCCGACAGAGCCCCAGGCGGGTGTGTTTCTGGGAACGATGTATCTCTTATCTGGCGCTCATGCGACGGTGGCCGGCGTTTCAGGATTGCTGAATTCTTCGGTCTTTTGGGGTTTCGGTGAGCTGTTCTGGCTCTTCCTGCTTCGGGTTCTGCTCAAGAGCACGTGGGCTGCCGCTACTGTGTTCACTGTGCTGATGAGCGCCGGGTACTACTCTTTTGGTGCCGACTCGCCGCTCATCAACGGGGCTTTCACGGTGCTGCTCTTCGGAGCTACCGCGTTCGTGACGTTACGTTTTGGTCCCGTGGCCGTGGCGGCGCAGTTCTTCTTTGGTTGTGTGTTGATGGGTTTTCCGATCACCACGCAGTTGTCGACCTGGTATTCCGGCATCGGGCTCACGGGTCTCGGCCTGCTGCTGGCCTTGACCCTGTACGCCTTCTACACGTCACTTGGCGGCCAGCCGCTCTTTGGCCGCGCCATCCTGGAGGAGTAGACCAAGCGAGAGTCCAGGCCGGTTGGTAGACGCCCGTCGCCGACCACCGCACAGGTGGACCCTACGCGCGTGCTTCCTCCACCACGCGAATCCGACCTCCAGCCCGCCGTCCGGTCGGCCGCCGAACGAGGATGTCGATGTCGCGCCCGAGGGTCGTGAGCAAGCGCATCAACCGCTCGCTCGAGAAATTCGCGACTCGGCCGTTCAGAAGCGCCGAAACCTTCGGCTGATCCACACCCATCAGGGCTGCAGCCGCCGCCTGTGTGAGACGACGTTTCTTGATGACCTGGCCGATGAGGCTCGCCAGTTGAGCCTTTGCGAGTTCCTCTCCGGGCTCCGAGAAACCCAAGTCGGCGAAGACGTTCCCCGAGCTTGGCGTTACCGCGATCCGAGACTGCTTCGCCATGATTGGTAGTCCTCCAGTGCCTTCGCCAACCGTCTCTCGATCAGGTCGAGCACGAACGTGGGCGTCGAGATCCCGCGTTTCGACTTCTTCTGAAATGCGTGGAGCACGTAGACCACGCCTGCGAACCGAACTGTATACACCGCGCGAAACGTGTCGCCGTCGAAGTCGTCGACCACCTCGAGAACGCCGGCACCCCCAAACCCTTTCAGTGGTTTGGCGAATGGTGCCTTTAGTCCAATCTGCGCGTCCCACAACGCCCGCCCCACCTTCCGTTTCACCTCGTCGGGAAACGCGGAGAGGTCCTCCCTGCTGTTCCCCACCCAACGGACCGGCTTCGGCACGACGTCGGCATGCGTCGACTTGCTCATCGACCCTCGCTTCCAGTATATGCCTGTTCAGGCATGCCCTGGGGACAGATTCGACCGCCGCCACGCGTTCAACAGCATGCGATCGATGTCGGGCCGACTGTTGTCGGCTGCTCCCTCGCCCGGAAATGTCCGGGGATCCTGTTGACATACGGGGTCGGGCGCGATCAATCGCGCCCCTGCGAATCCACGGGGATGTTTCTGACGCGGCAGTTGACATTCGGGCTGGCGGCCACGAATATGGGGGCCGCAGCGCATCGGTGCGCACCCCGTCGCCGCGAGTCGGGAACGGAGGACCACCATGGGATGCCCGTCCTGTGGCGCCCAGATCGCTTCGTCTCACATGTTCTGTCCTTCGTGCGGCGCCGCTGTCGGCTCGCCCTCCGTGATGCCGACCAGCACCGCGCCGTCGTTTGCCGCGCCCGCGGTGGATGAGGGTGGCGACGCGCCGATGATGTCGGCGCCGGTCGGCCGCGTGATCTCCTCCGACAATAGTCCGGATAAAGGCCCTCTCGCCCGGTCCCAGCCAATCGTGTAGGGGGCGGCGACGGCCGCAAGCGCTGGCGCTTGCGGCCCGGGGCCGCGGAGAGTGAACAGAAGCAGAACACCGCGCGTGCGCTCCCCCCTCCCGGCCAGGTCGGAGGGTGTCAGGGTCGTCGGTCGCTGGAACGGAGTTGACTCGCTACGATTCCCCTACCACGGCGTGCCCCGAATTCCAGACGGATGCGGACGAGGCGTCAACAGTCGTTCGTTGACATGTTAGCTGACAGGACCGGCTGGCGGATTCGACCAGACACTCATCGTCGCGGTGAGACGTCCCGGACACAGCGCACGCCGGCGAAGTCCGGTATCAGGATCCGTTCCCCTTCCAGTCCACCGCCCACGACCAGTCGGCGCGCCACGCCGGCGTTGAAGATCCCTCTGCTCGAATCGCCGCCACGTACCACGCGTGCGTCACCGGATGAAGGGCCGGCAGGGTTGGTCACGGCCTTCGAATCGTACTCTCCGTACCAATCCGCCACCCACTCCTCCACGTTCCCTGCCATGTCGTACAACCCGGACCCGTTCGGGGCGTAGGCGCCGACACCTGCAGTCTCGCCGTTAGTGCGGGCTCCATTCAGCGCGCCCGGCCGATCGACCGGGTCCTCGTTGCCCCACGGATAGGCCATTCCTGGCAATCGGCCACGCGCAGCGTACTCCCACTCAGCCTCGGTCGGCAGCCTCCCGCCGAGCCAGCCACAGAACGCCTGGGCCTGTTGCCACGTGAACTGTGCCACGGGCTGGTTCCCGTCCCTGCTCCCTGACGGCAGGGCAATCGTGCGGCCCGTTTCGGACGAGTAGGCCCGGACCAGCCAAACCACGGCTTCCGTGGTCATGATCTCGAACGGCCGCGTCAGCGTCACTTCGTGCCTCGGCGTCTGGTCGGAATACTGGCAGAGCTTCTCGGTGTCCAGACAGCCCATCCAGAACGTCCCCGCGGGAATCGTCGCCCACTGGAGGCCCGACACGCGAGTGTCCATGCGGACGGGAGCTACCGGCTGTCGCGTGACCGCCCGCTGCGCGTCTCTGTTCGCCGGGTCCATTGCGCAGCGAAACCCGGTCATCCCGTTGCGGCCAATCCGCAGGGCGCTCCTGGCGGACGTACGGACGTCCACCGGGTCGGAAGAGGAGCTACCGCCCCTCAAGACCTGCTCCGAGCCTGTTGACGGCCCAGTGGGATCGGTCGCGGGACCGCCAGAGTACCTGCCGTGCCAATCCGCCACCATCTCCCACGCGTTCCCGGCGATGTCGTACAGGCCGTAGGCGTTCGGCGCAAGCGACGCGACGGGCGCCAACGCCGCAAAGCCGTCATCGTAGCTGCCGAACATCGCCTTCCCGTAGTTCGACCGCTGGTACGCGAGGTCGCGGACGTTGGCTGCCGCCCGACCGCCCGAGAGCGGCTTCGGCGAACTGCCCCAGGCGAACTTCGTCGTGTCACTGCCACCACGGGCCGCACGCTCCCACTCGGCTTCGGATGGCAGTCTGCCGCCGACCCACGAACAGAATGCGGAGGCCTCTCCTGCCGTGACGTTCACGACCGGCTTCCGGTCGTCTGGATCGTTCCCCTGGTTCGGCACGAGCCGGCCCGTTGCGGTCCCATAGGCACGGAACATCCCGACGGTGACCTCTGTCGTCATGAGGTCGAAGTCCCTCGCCAGCGTGACGGGATGCCTTGGCTTCTCGTCTTCCCTGCATTCGCCATCGTCGGGCAGGCATCCCATGAGGAAGGTCCCGGCAGGAATCCGGGCCCAGCGAAGGTCCGGCAGACGCGGATCCTCTCGGACGGCTGCCAACGACGCTTCGGAGCCGCGGCGCCACGCGGGCCACAGGCCGTCGCCAGCGGCGCGGGCGATGTAGTAGGCGATCGACGCGACAGCGACAGCGGCACCTAGCGCGACAGCGAGCCATGCAATCCGTCGTCGCCCGCCGGGAGTCGGGCGCTTGCCGCCACTGCGATCGCTCACCGGCCTTTCTCGCCCCGGCTTGGCCGGACGGCCGACGAGCGCATTCGGAGCCGCGGCCGCCGGTTCGCTGCTTTCAGTTCTGGCGAGCGTGGCCCGCACCGCTGCCGCCGCGGGTCGCTCGGCCGGGTCTTTGGCCAACAACCTCTGCACCAGCGCACCGACTTGCTCCGTCGCGTCCGTCAGTGGGTTCGGCGCCTGGTGGAGAATCTGGTACGTCAAGTCTCCCGTGTGAAACGGCGGGTCCCCCGCCAGGACCTCGTATAGCAGCGCCCCCAACCCATACAGGTCGCTCGCCGCCGTCGCCCGCTGCCCCAGGACCTGCTCCGGCGCCATGTACAGCAGTGTTCCCGACGTCTGCACCCCCGTCAGCCGCGATACCGAATCCCGCGCCACTCGCGCGATCCCGAAGTCTGCCAGCTTCACCGACCCGTCCTTGCCCAGCAGGACGTTGGCCGGCTTCAGGTCCCGATGCAGCACTCCCTTCTCATGGGCGTGCGCCAGCCCCTCGCACAGCGCCACCCCGATCCGACTGGCCTCCGCTTCGCCCAACCGCCGCTCCCTCGCCAGCCGGTGCGCCAGCGACTCTCCCTCCACGTACTCCATCACCAGGAACGTCAGCGGCGGCCGGTCCTCGAAGTGGTTCACGCGGACGACATGCGGGTGCGCCAGCCGCATCGCCAGTTTCGCTTCCTCCTTCAGCCGAGCCACTGCTCCAGGATCCTGTGCGAGCGCGCCCGACACCGTCTTCACCGCGACAGGCATCGTGAGCTTCACGTCCTCGGCGAGATAGACCTCCCCCATCCCACCGCGTCCGAGCAAGCGCACGATGCGATACCGACTCAGGAGGAGTGCGCCGGGAGTGAGACCGACCGCCGTTGGCGTGGCGCCAAGCGCGTCAGGGGCGGGTGTGACCGGAGGTATCGCCGGAGACGGCGGATGGCCGGGTATCGGCGTGCCGGCACCGACCGTGCGTCCGCACCCCGCGCAGAATCGCGCATCGTCAGGAACGGGCAAGCCGCACTGGCTGCAGAACACCGCGCGTCTACCTCCCTCTTTCGACCCGGCGGCGCGGAGTCATGGCCCCGAACCGTTGAACTGCGGGAACACCCACAAGAAGCCCTCGCGCGGCACGCGAACGTTGACCTGCGCCGCGCTGTCCCACAGGACGAAACGAAGGCGCGGGAGCAGGCCGTCTGCGCTCAGCTCGAGCTTCGGCAGCGTCCAGTCGTACTCCTTGCCGGATCCGCGCGCCTCCACTTTCAGCCGCGCCTGCGACAGGAAAGCCCCACACGATGACGAGAGCGAACTGCCGAGCAGGAACTGCGTGCACGGCTTGACGATAGTCAGGATAAAGGCCCTCTCGCCCGACCCCAGCCAATCGCGCGGCGCCCGGCGACGACCCCAACTCCTGGCGACGCCCGGTCCGTGCCCCGTGGAGTCAACAGAAGATCCCCTTCTACGACTCCGGACCGGGCGACGCGCAGGCCGAACCGCGGGCGGCACCGGCCGACAGGCACACCGCACCTCGGCCGGGTCTGCGCTGCCGGTAGTCTCAGAGCTCCGTTAACGGACTCCGACGCCGGCCGTAACTCTTTCATTCCGGC
>Ga0315273_10008055_pt1 | contig 13274 bp, 14 predicted proteins | sample YL17G02_0_MG_FD_205753 | JGI IMG/M metagenome (GOLD analysis project Ga0315273, IMG submission 205753) | Sediment microbial communities from Yellowstone Lake, YNP, Wyoming, USA - YL17G02_0 | ecosystem: Environmental > Aquatic > Freshwater > Lake > Sediment | place: USA: Wyoming | collected...
GGAAGAGCTCCTTTTTCAATTTCATCACGACGTGCTCCAAGATAACGCGCTACCATCGTGATCTTGGTGTCGTAAGTCCAAGCTGTAGTTGAGAAAGGGTTCCACCCCGGCCAGAGCATCCAGGGCCTTGGGTGTGGTTCCTTGGCTCTGAAACGCGGCATGTAAGACAAAGCGCGGCGAGCCATCTCGCGAGCGCCCAAGTAGACGCCAGGCTGCATCGACATTAACTTGTCGAATTTCTCTCTGGACATATCTTTAACAGAAAAACGCTGCTGCCAAGGCCCACCATCCGCCTTGTTCGCCAGCTTGACCCACTTCATCTTGCCGTCCCGACCCCTCACTTGGACCTTGGCGTCCTTGTAGTGGGGGTCATGAATGATGCTCCACACTTCCTCACAGGTGTAGGTCTGCCGAAACTTGTCGACGAGCTTCGTCTCGATTTTCCGGCGCACAGTCTTCCCGTGCCAAGTCTCGGTCGTCAGCTTCTTGCACGAGTGCGTGGATGCCCATTTGCGGGCTTCGAAATTCAGGCCGCACTCCCAGAAGCCACCCTCGTTTGCCAGGGTTGCAATGGCTCCCCATGTCGGGAGGCGTATACCCGTTTGTTTTTCAACCTCATCGAGTGCCGCCAAGAAAGTTGCGACCCATTCTGTGGCTAAAGGAATCATCTCCTCTTCAAGTACAGGGACCCCGCCACGTTCCCAGTAGAACTTCTTGGTCTCGCCTTTTACTGCGGGTAAGGTCCGAGATCGGAGCACGGCTTTGATGAGCCGGTCAGAGAGGGGCATGTCCTCTGGCGACTTTTCCCATACGACTTCAAGGGTGATAGTTGTTGGGAAAAAAGCGATGGGGATGATTGCTGGCGTTACTTCTTGGGGCTCGACATTGTTTCCAGGTTCTTCTACGGACTCAATTTCACTCACCTTCTCGATAACTGAGTCCAGTTGTGTTTGTTCTTCGGGGGCGAGTCTTGACGGAGAATCGGGGGAATCCTTCTCGTTAGCCAGTACGGTCAAGGCACCGAGAACCATCATCAAGACTGCGGCAATAAGTAGTGCTGTTGCGGTTTGCATCTTAAAAACCTCCTTTCGACTTTCGTCGAGTGATGCGTCTTGTGTAAACGTCTGCCTCCTTCTTTTTGTGTGGGTTGAGAGTTGAGTTTGACACTCTCTGCACGTTAATGCAAATAGATTTCGGTTACTTCGTGAGAAGTACGAGACGAGATAAGATAAAGAAGCTAGGCCTTGCGTACGTTTTCCTGAAACCAGGCCCAAACGTCCTGGCAGATTTTGTCGAATTTGGCGAGACCATCAGGGAAGAAGTGCCGGTTGTTGCAATTCTCCAGGTAAACGGCGGCGGCAATTTCTTCCGCAGTGAGTCCATGGTCTTGGGCGTAGAGGCGCACGAACTCGTTGATGGACTGTGTGCAGGCGCCGACGCGCTTGAAGAAGTCCTCTTCCTGTGCTTTGGCCATGGCGTGTGCTGTCTTCTCCGGATTCTGTTTGCTTCCTGGAACTTTTTCAGCTTCGACTTCTTTCCAGCCGCCCCTGCCATCAGGTACGGAAATCATCTCTTTTGTCATTTCTCTTCCTCCGCCTTTTTGTTCCACCAGGGACACGTCGTCATAACCTGGTCTTCGTGGACCATGAAGATCTTTGCCCGCATATTCGGCAAGTTCTCTAGGATTGCGCCAGGAGGAAAGACAACGTCTCCGACGCGGTTGCTCGGGTAGACTGAACGCTTCAGACACGGACCACTGTGAAGCTTACGCGGGACCTTATTTCTCTCGGTCTTTCGCATCGCCCAGTAGTGCTTGCACTCTCCGCAGGGTTTCGTTGCCATGTTATTATCCTCTCACGTGGAGCGTTGCGTTATGTTTCTTCAAGGTTTCCTTGATGGGCAGCATATGCAATGCGTGACTGATTCGCCGGAATGCGACTGTTTCATTCAGGGTTTCGCCTGTTGCCACTACGATAACAGCGGACTTGGCACGCAGGACCATTTCGCCCGGTTCAGTGATATAGGCAATCGTTGGGCGCAGTATCTTTATACCACATTCTCGCAGTTCTCCTGAAAAGCGCTCATTTACGTCGTAAAGAAGCTTGGCGAGCCGGTCACTCAGATCCGTGTCCTCATCGACATGGTCGAAACTGAGGCCGAATGAGTCTCCATCGAGTTTGGCGTTCATGTTGTCCGGTGGTTCTTCCGGCTCTGGGTTTTTATCGAGGAGCTTGGGGTTGTCCTTTTCAGGCTCCGGCTCGACGAATGGGTTGATGATTCCAGGTTGATTCATGGCAGCATGCCTTTCGTGAGGTCAGGGTCACGGCAGTCAACATGGACCAGTTCGAACTCCTCACTGAAGAACGCCCCGAGGGCGGCGAGATTCAGTGGATGGACCCCGACACTGTCGATAATGAACGCCTGCGCAATTCGATCCCCTTTCTGGAATCTTTTGCGGCAGCGCGTACACACGGTTGAATCGACGCGGGCGCGTTCTACTGTCATGGGTAAAAAAGAAGTGATTCCGCCGACGTAACGGCGGAATCACTTTCCCCTACTTGCCCAACTCGGCCAAGTACTTCTTCGTGACCTTGACCTGCGTGCCACAGTGTTTGCACGCGCCGGTCTTCCCCAGCATGGCGACGATTCTGCCTTCGCACTTGGGCTTCGGGCACGGGACGACCTTGGATCCTGCTTGTCTCGGCATTTGATTTCTCCTTTTGAGAGGTTAACGTCTGTTAACACCTGTTAACAGCTTCTTTAAGGACTTTAACAGCCACATTAATGTTGTCAACAACATTTTCAAAGCCTAAAGACAAAACAACCATTTTCCCGTAACCCGCTGGTGCGTAGGGCTTGTTATCGGCGATTCTTTTCTCCAAGGTCTCCCACTTTGTGGCATGTTTCGAGGCGTCGGACGTGCCGGTCCAGATGCGCGTGTCAAGAATTGCGATGATACCTCTATCTGTAGTTGACCGAATAAGCCGCCCTGTCCCCTGTCTCAGGTCAAAGAGCATTTTTGGCACGTAGACTTCTTGAAACCAGTTCTTTCCTGCTCTCTTTACGAGTTCTTTGATAACAGCATCGGACTGGTTGGGAAAAGGCAACTTTGGAATGATAACGAGTCGCAGCTTCTCCCCCGCGACATCGATGCCTTCCCAGAAGCTCTTCAGACCGAAGAGGACGCTCTTGTCGGTGTCTCGATACCGGTCTAAGAGCTCTTCTGCGCCTTCTTCCTGTTGTACGAGTAAGTTGAGGCCGTACTGCTCGAAGTAAGGGGCAGTCCGGGCCGCGATCTCTTTCAGGTCTGTCCGTGCCGTAAAAAGTACAAATGCATCGCCGTCAGAGTGCTTGCACAGTCTCAGCACTTCTTTGGAGATGGCACTGAACCACTTCTCCCTGTTCCCCGTGTCGGACGGGTTTGGTATTGGCTCGTTGTACGTGTGGTGCGGCGTGTAGAGCTTTGCCTGCTTCTTGTAGTCGAAGGGGCTTTCATAGAAGCGTTCGGTGATGTTGTTTTTGTCTAGTTGGACGGTGGTTTGACTACGCGGGGTTACGAGCACACGTGGAAGCGGGGGCAGATCAAGCCCCGTCCGCTTCTTGAAATAGTCAAAACTCTTGTTAACGGCGAGCGTTGCCGAGACGAAGATCTTCGTCGGGATTTTCTCAAGTGCCCCCTGTACGAGGGGCCCTATCTCAATGGGTGTTCTGATGATGTACTGCTCATTGTTCCGCTCTTCATAAAGCAGTACGAACTGTTTTTCGGGGTCAGGCTCTTTCAGCTGCATCACAAGCAAGTTGAGCGCGGTGACCTTCGAGGCGATTTTCGTAATCTTGCTTACCCCGTGGGAGACGTGGGCTTTATCGTAATCTCCCGCCATGGTCGTGAACATCCTTTTTCCGACGTTCGTGAAGAGGAGTTCTGCCTCTTTTAGCTCTGTGCCATAGTCGATCAACAACGATGTAGCGACCTCGCGGAGTTTGTCCTGGTCAATGACTTTGGATGCCTGGTCCATGTACTCGCGGGCGTACTTGGCGAGCTCTGTTAAGCGGGCCTGTAGGGGCTTGAGAGTATCCTGAAGTGTGGTTGCGGAGGTGCCCCCTAAATCCTCAAGCATATTTTCTAAGTCTGCATCTTCTCTCAGGACTTTCAGGGACTTCTTGAAGTAGTTCACCCCGACTGTGTCTGTGTAGGCCGAACGCACGGCATCTTCGAAGTGATGTGCTTCGTCAACGACCAGCACGTCGAATTTGCCTAAGACCTTTTCACCATACCGGAGTTGATAGGCTAAGACGTGATGGTTGGTCACAATGATGTTAAAGTTCTGGGCACGTGGACGGCACTTGAATTTGCAACTGGAATTGGGGCAATTCTCCACAGAGATGTCGGGGAAGAAGGCAGCAAGTTCCAGAAAGTCAGAGCGTTCGGCCCAAGTGTGAAGGTGGCCGTACTTGACGCCTTGGGTGATTTGCGTCAGGCGATTTGACAGCGCAGTACGTTCTTCTTTCGGGAACTTAACTTTCGCGAGTGCTCCTAAGATCAAGTCGGGGCATAAGTAGTTAGCCTTGCCCTTGATGTTAATAAAGTTGAACTTGCCGTCCGTTTCGGCGTCGAGAGTTTCAAGGGTTAGTCTCTCGTCTCCAACCTCACGAAGATCCAGTCGTTCGGGCGCTGGAATGTAGGGCATCTTCTCTCTCAGTAGCGGCAGGTCCTTCTCAAAGAGCTGGTTCTGGAGTGTTTTTTTGGCGGTGGCGATGACCAGGCGCTTGCCGGAGAGAATGCCTGGTACGAGATAGCCGAAGCTCTTCCCGATGCCTGTTCCACCCTCGGCGAGTAGTGTTTCGTTGTTAGCGATGGTACTTTCTATATCAAGCGCCATCCGGTACTGCCCTTCTCTTTTCTCTTTGCAGATGCTGAACTTGCCGTCCCTGAAGACGTCATCCGCGGTTGTGCTGAAGGGCTTTCGGCAGACGGTGCATAACTTGATTTCTTTGGCGCCGTTCCAGGGCAGGACGATGCCACAGTCTTTGCAAATCATTTCTTTCCCTGACTGAGCTTGTAAGCCCTGCTGATGTGTTTCAAGAACCGGAAGTATACCTCGTCGAACTCGTGCCTGGAAACGAATGACGGGTGGAACGTGAGCAGTGCTTTCGTTGTTGTGTTGTACTGGATGAGACTGCCCGCGTTGGCGCTGACCGTAATATCCTCAGGGTCCTGTTCCAGGATGAACGCTTGGGCGAACTTGCCCAAGGCGACGATCACCCGCGGTTTTAGCACTGCGAGTTGTTTGATTAAGAATGGCCGGCAATTCTCCAGTTCTTCAGCAGTTGGATTCCTGTTTTCGGGTGGCCGGCACTTGATGCAGTTTAAGATGTGGTAGTCTTTCATGTTGAAATGAGCATGCGCCATGCACGCTCTCAGGAGTTTTCCGGAGCGCCCTACGAATGGCCGTCCCGTGTTGTCTTCTTTCTCACCAGGGCCCTCCCCCAGGAATACACAGGCAGCGGGGACAGCGCCTTCTCCGATAACGGCATTTTTTCGCCCTAATAGCTCAGGACACTTTTTACAGGTTTCTATCTTTTCGACAAGATTCACGCGATTCCTCCTTGGTTGTCTCTTGCTTTTACCACGAGAATAGGTAAAACTTGACTTAACCGCTCGACGTTAACAAGGAGAAAATCGAATGACTGAACCCAATTCGGGTGCCCCCCTCATAGGGCAGTTCAAAGGGCCGCAGCAGAATGCAGCACGCGGTGCCTCTAAGCCTGTGTCGGAGAAATCTGAAGACGACAAGAAGCTCGCAGAGACGATGGAGGTTATCGACAAAGAGATTCTTGACCCCATGGTCAAAGCGGGTACCCCTGAGGGCGTTGCCGAAACGTATGAAGGCGGTTTGGCGTCTGTGGGGTTGACCCTCGCAGATGCGCGGCGAATCATGGAAGAGATTCTTATCGATAACTGCTACCAGGAGACGTTTCACATCCAGAGCCTTCCGGTGACTCTCAGAACTAGGAGTTACCACGATACGGTGCGGCTGCACCGGTTCATGACTGCGGAGAATCCTGCGTATCAGGCGAGCATCCAAGACGTTATTGCTCGACACAATCTTGCGGCATCTCTGGTCAAGTACGGGGACAAAGAGTTCGACTTTCCCGAAGATGAAAAACTTGCAGAGACGGCGTTTGATGTGCGAATGCTGTTTATCGAAATGCGGAATGCGCTGGTTGTCGGGAGGCTCATGAAGCTCGTCTATGACTTTGATAACAAGATGGCGAAGGTCTTCGCTGATGGGGCCCCCCAGGATTTTTGAATTCGGCGACGGGGCACGTTCGGGCATACGCCTTCCTACATAACGCCCCGTTGCCGACATCGGGGTCTTTTCAAGAAAGATTGCTGTCCGAAGTAATCATCCGCGAGCGTAACGCGCAGTTCGCGATGGTCTCGCTGTTTGGTCGGTTGCTCGCGGCAGGGGCCGGAGTAGACGGCAAGACCTTGACGATGTTGCTTGAGGAGTACCGCGAGGAGCTCTTCCAACTTCGGTACAATCCGCGGTATACTACTATCAGCAAGGTCATAGCTGAAAGGGAGATGTCCAAAGTCGCAGAAGAGACACGCCTCATGCGAAAAGTCGCGGCGCTGACTGTTTCCGATGAAGAGCTCAGCACGTTCCGACGAAATGCCCTGGAGAAGGCCAGGAAAGCTAAAAAGAAAAAGAAGCAGTAAATGGCCTACGATCGAGACACCCTGAATTCGATGCAGATGAATCTGGGGCTCACGCCTGGAGGTGGTGCGCCACCGCAACTGATGATCATTCCTCCGGCGATGGCGGCGCAGCAGATGCAGACACAGGCGAGTCAGCAGCTCGCGGCGGGTGCGGCGATGACACGGCTTCCGGCAGCCACGCCGTTGGGGGTCTTTGGCCAGCAATTTCAGAACCAGTTTCAGATGGCGCAATCGCAGCAGTCGTATAATCCGTACATTGCGCAGGCGCTGTCTGGAGGGGGAGGGTATCAGGGCATGCCCTCTCCTCTCATGATGACGCCACCTTCGACGGGCATGTTCAGACCTCCTCCGCAACAGCAGATGGCTGCGATTCCGCCCCAGCAGGTTGCGCCGTTTTGGGGTGGAGGTATTACGCCTCAGCTTCCGTCTCCCATGTTCCAAACAGCGTGGGACAGGGAGCTCCAGCAACGCGAGTACAGGGCGGACAAGATCTACTCGATGGTGGCGCAGACGCCCCGTGCGATGGGAATGGCCGCAGGAATTGGTGCAGGTGCGTTCGCGGGAGCGAAGGTAGGCGGCGTGTTTGGGCCTCTAGGTGGATTGGCGGGCATGGTTGGCGGTGGACTTGCCGCGGGATTTAGCGGCTTTGCCGGTGGTGCGGGTGATATGGCGATGATGCCCATGCGCCCCTCCATGGAAGTCCACGGTATGGGCGCGTCTCTCCAGCGCATGTCTCAGCAGTGGGTCGTTGCAGGACCGCAGATGCATCAGCAGGGTGCTGGGTTCTCCAGGACGGCAGCACAGGATATGGCGACGCAGATCCGCTCTTTGGCGAGCGATAGGTCATTCAGATCTGAAACAGGTGGCCAGTTCAACCGCGAAGACTTGATGCGCATGACGGAGACGTCAGGGCGCGCAGGTCTCATGGACATGGACCAGAGTGTCGACGCGGTCCGGACCAACCTCAGGCAGGTAGCGCGGACCGTCCGGCGCTTTATGCAGCTCACGGGGGATCCGGACGTCACGAGCGTCATCCGCGAGATGGGGCAGATGCGCGCGTACGGGATGTCCGTCCCCGAGATGGAGCGCGCGGCGCAGAACATGAAGACGTTCGCTCGTTCTGCTGGGACGTCGATCCAAGGTCTTCAGGCGATGGGCGGCATGCCTGGCGCCATGACCTATTCAGGGATGAGTCTCTCTGCCGGTGCTGGGTTCGAAGCAGGCAATTACTCTCTAGCGGCAGCTCGCCAGGCCGTTGCGTCCGGTGCGTTTAATATCAGGGAGCTCTCCATGCTTGGGGGCGTCCAGGGGGTGGCTCAGAGAAACGTGCAGGCAGGGGCTGCCATGATGTCCATGCCCCTCTTCGGGGCGGCCATAGGCAGCTACGGGGCCCAGGGGTGGAACGTCAACTACGGGAACCTGGCACAGGCCGCAGGGGGCGGCCAGGGAGGTATGGGCGCCGCGGGGATGGTCATGGGGGCGGTCCAGAACATGGGCCAGGCGGTGGCGCAGGGAGGTGTAGGGGCGCTTGCGGAGTACCAGCTCCGGCAGCGCTTCATGCAGGACGATGCGGCACGGGCAATGTCTCCGGCCCAACAGATGGCGATGCGCTTTAAGATGGCGCAGCAGACGGGGCAGACGCTGGGACTCCATGGCACCGCGGCGTTCACGGTGGGTGCGCGGGCGATGTACGGAGACGAAGTTGCCGGGCAGATGATGATGGAGGCACGCAATCCGGAGTCGTTCAGGGCGCAGGCTAGGATGATGCGGCGGGAGAATCAGGAGATTTCACGGCGTCAGCGGGAAGACATCATGAATGCGGCGCCAGGGGTTACAGATGTACTTGGTTACAAGTTGGGAATTAGTCCCACAGGGACGGGCGAGGGGGTTCTTGATAGAGCGGGAAATAATATGACCAATCTTGGGCATGCTATCTGGAGGGACAATCCTGCTGTTCAGTTTATGCAGGATCGTGCGGCGCGAGAACGCGGAGAACGTATTGTTCGTGTTTCTCCGATGATTGCGATTGAGAATGAGCACCAGCGACAATCCTTGTTGAAAGGGATAGGTCGGGGAGATCTACGGGATACCCAGAATGTACGACGTAATGCAGGACAACTCGGGCGTGCGGGGTGGGTGCAATCTGTAGACCTTATGGCGTTGGGGATGCCGGGCGCATTTAATGATATGTTACAAAATCAAGCTAACGCCTCTACGGGGATGACCATGGGGGGAATAGGGGCAGGATTTGCGACTGGCGGTGTGGGTTTTGCCGTAGGGGCGGGCCTCGGTATTGCAGGGTCGCTTATCGGTAGTGATTTTACGAATCAGATAGTTGCCGGAACTGCGGTATCGGGGCTATCGGATAAGCAATACGCCCTCTTGTCAGCGCGCGCAAAGGACGAGGCGACTGCTAGAGTGACCATGGTACGGGCATCACAGGATTTGACCCCCGGGAAAATGGGTCAGCTGAATGCCAGTATGTCGAAATATCTTGATAAGGGAACAGGCGGAGGGTTGGGGAAGGCGGCGCTGGCGGTTAACCGTATTGGTGCGATTCTGGCTGAAAAGGCTAAGCAAAAAACAAGTCTCTTTGGGGCTAATAGAGACCTGGGAACTTGGGACGTGGATGCCAGTATCCGACAGGGCCTTCAAGGTGCTTCTGAACAGGAGATTGCGGCAGCACTCAAAGACCCGAGCCTTCGCGCGGCAGCTTGGGGCGTAGGTAAAGACATGGCAGGGATAGGTGCACCCGTTTTTCGTGAATCGGAAGAGCGCGGCGGGGCAGGCGTAGCAGGTGAACTTTCAGGTAAAGCGTTGCAGGAGTCGTTGTCTAAACGCGAATCTGCGTACGAAGCTATGATCGGCTGGCAGGGAGAGTCGGATATAGGAGCCAAGGGTCTTCGGGGAAGAATGAAGGATATGAGCTCTTCGCAATACCTTGCGATGATGACTACGAAGGGCGCACTTTCAGATAAACAACAAGAAGAGTTCCGGAAAAGTTATATGGCAGCGGGAGGGACGGATAAGGGATTTGAGTCGTTAATTAACCAAAGTCGGTCAATAAAATTGTCGGATGCTGAACGTGCAAAGTTGACAGACCAAGCACACGGTCAGACTGTGGCTCAAATAGGCAGCATGGTTAATACGGTTCGACGCCAGTCACAAGTTGGAATAGAGTTGTCCGGTTTGAGTGCTCTAGGTAAGGCGACGGGAATTGTTGGCTTGGAAGAATACGCAAACGCCCCTGAGGCTCTCATGGACAGATTCGGAAAAGAGCAACTTGATAAGTTGAGGGGTGCCGGAAAGGGTGACCTTGCTAATCAGATAGCGCAGGCACAGCGCATGAAGGGCACATCCCAGGGTAAACAACTTGCTAATCAAGCTATGCAGTCGATTGCAGGGATGGGAAGTCTGACTGCGGGTGTAACAACTGAAACCCTTGGTGGTGCGGAAGGCGAAGGCGCGGCTCAAAACGAGGCATCAGCGAAAGCTCTAGAAGAGGTTGCGGATAGTCTCAAGAACGCGGGGTTTGACAAGTTTGCAAGTGGGGCGGATGCTTTTGCTAGCGGGGCCGCGGATCTGCGTAAGGCCATGGACGCCTATGCAGCGGGAAAAGCGCTTGATCCGGCAAGGACGCCGCCACCGGTGTAACAATGACAGCTAATCTTAATCCAAGAGCAAGACGAATTCCTCCGCGAGCGGAAGATCTTGTCAGGTATATCAACGACGTGATTGTGCACAATCTCCGGTCGAGAAATACGGATGACATTGTTCTCAACCTGCCGGATATTGTCGGTTTGGCGTTCAAGGTCGTAAACGAAACGGGAACCATCACGGTGCACGAGTACGGGATGGATGTTATGTTTGTACCGAGGCAATAGACTATGCCGAATAAATGGCAATTTGAAGGACCGTTTGAGCAGTCTCGGTATGAACAAATCCAGGGACAGACGGCATATTCTGAATACGACGCTAAATTCCATAGCGGAGTTGATCACCCCAGCAAGTATGGTATTCGATCACGTTTTCCAAGAAGCACCCCCAAATATGTCCGCTACTTCCCGCAGTTGAATCATGAGTTTACTGCGACGACGGCGCGGATGTATATACAGGTTGCCAGTCAGAACGCATATGATGCCCTTCTTCAGGAGCAGGATAATCAAGCGGTAAAAGCGATTGCCAGCGTTCTGGCGGGCGGTACGGATAAAGATGGGGCGCCTCTTGGGGGATATGGTTACATAGATTTTCTCCTGCAACAAGCCAACCACTCATTGAACGAGAAGTACCAGGTTGTAGAGACTCTCTCGGATAACTACGTTGCCTTCTTCTTCGGACAGAGCGCACCTATCTTCCAATATAGCGGCTCTCTCATGAACACGTTCCAGGATGACTGGGCGATCAACATGCTGCGACTTTATCAAAGCCTGGGACGTGGTTCGCAGCTTGCCCGACGCGGTGTGCTCTTCTATCTCCGGTACGATTCGATTGCCGTGTCAGGGTCTCTTCTTAATCTCAACTGGTCATTGACTGGAGATGTGGAGATTGTTGTCCCATTTTCTTTCAACATGCTGGTCCGCAAGATTCACTTCTTGTACGGGGGATTAGAGCCCCCTACGGATGTCATGGTGGATACAACAGTTCCTTCGGACTACATGTCTTTCTGGCCCACGGGGTATAACCCCAACGAGAGTTACAAGAAACTTCAAGGCCGCGTGGATGACGATATGGGTGGCGCTTCTCCGATGGGTAGTGGGGCGCAGACTCAAGTGAATCAGACGCCTCCAGAGACCCCCCCAAATCCGGAGGATATTGACCCCGAAGGAACAAGTACTACTGGCGGTGGGCCAGGTGCGCCTGCGCCTCCCACGAAAAAGGCAGTGGTTAATGCGGCCATCGAGAATATTTATGGCGTCGATGCGACCCCTATCCTCAACGCACTCGAAGAGATTTACTAGGCCGTAAAAAGGAAGAAATGATGTCAGCAATCTTCAGAATCGGACAAAACACGGTCTTCGGCTGTACGGTTAACATTCGACGGGTCACCGCACACACTTCGGGAAGTATGTGATGGGACTAGGAATAGATGCATGTGGCCGGTCGGTTTATGGAAACGCGTACAGTGCGTACGAGCCTCGTTTCGAGATATCGGAGCCGCCGGATTTTTCTCGCAATAATCCACAAGATGTTTTCTTGAAGTTTGATACATATTGTTTCTCCAGTTTTATACAGGAGGCAGACTGTCTTGTGGAAATCAGCGAGAATTCCGGTTTGACATACGCGACGGCGTATGCAGGGAGTGTTTTTGTTGCTCCATACAACGGTACGAACAGTAAGGTCTGTCGTCCCGACAGTCAGAGGATACGTTTCTATATTCAAAAGACGGCGCTGTGGCCTATTCGGGCACGTGTTCTTGTTCGGTTGACTGCAATTGACGATTTTGGTGAGTCAGCAACACACGTGTTGCCCGTGAAGTGGGACTGACATGGGCTATACATGGGAATTCGAGATCGGAGGTCGGCCACTATTGCCTTCGGGCCGTAAGTGCCACCGCGGTCCTATGATTGATATAGAGGTCAGAATGTCCCAGGCGTGTCTGACCATTCCGGAGGCAGAGAGAATAAGGCAACACCTGCTCGCTCATGTTGTGGATATCAACAACGCAGCAGTACAAACGCGTGAGGTTGTTCTCAGGGTGATGAACAGCAACCTGAGAGCCATGTTCCTGGGCCTTATTCCCGTGGCCAAAGAGCTTGAAGTCCTGGTCTGTGAGAAGCGCAATAGCTTGGATATAGACGATGAGGTCAAATACGAGGATCAGTTCTATACCCAAGTGCTGTCGACTTTTGCTAGGTATGGCACGAGGCCACAACACGTAGATTTGATTTCAGCGGCGTTGAAATCAAATAGTGCCATCATGCGTGTTGCCGCGCGCTGCGCGATTGTCCTCATGGTTGCTTACATTGAGGCAAGTCTCTAGGATGGCTGAAAGCTACGACAACTACACTGTCAACTACCCGCATCAGGCGGCGTGGCTTGTCTACTTCAACGGCCTGGAAGTGCCCGTGACGACCGTCATGGTGGAATACGGCGTAAATAAAATAGCCTCCTGCAACGTGGACATGCCGCCGGATCCGAGGTTGGTGCGACTTGGGAACGAAGACCGCATAGAGCTTGACGTGTTCTACCTGGACGAGTTTTATGACCCCACGTCTTCTCAATTCTGTCTCATGGGAGAGTTCGACATCGTGGGTTGGGCCTACACGAACTCCGCGAGCGGTAGGTCGCTCCGGTTCATGGCTCTTGATACGGTGCAGATTCTCCAGCAGCTGAACATGTTCTACATCTCGGCTGTTGACGATATCGTTAATGCCTATTTGCCACCGCAGGGGACCAAGGGGGAATTTGTTACTCAGTCGATGATTTATTATCCCGCATCGCTCTTTTTGCAGGGTTTGATGCAGGGTACGGTGAAACCAGAACAGAAAGCGCAGCAGGACTTAGCGGGGGATACGGATGTCGTAGATAAAAATGCTTTCATAACATCGCC
>Ga0315273_10008057_pt1 | contig 13272 bp, 16 predicted proteins | sample YL17G02_0_MG_FD_205753 | JGI IMG/M metagenome (GOLD analysis project Ga0315273, IMG submission 205753) | Sediment microbial communities from Yellowstone Lake, YNP, Wyoming, USA - YL17G02_0 | ecosystem: Environmental > Aquatic > Freshwater > Lake > Sediment | place: USA: Wyoming | collected...
GCACTCCTGATCTTCGCCCGCATCTGGGAGAGCTCCTCCACCTTCGTCCTCAGGAAACAGATGAGGAGATGTGGCTCTGCCAACGGATTCCCATCGTCATCGAAGACCCTCACGTCGACCTTGTCCAGGATGGTGTCGAGGAACTCGATCTGATCATCGAGGTCCCTGCACATGATGTCGGCCTCGGTGAACGAGATGTCGAGTCTCCTGATCATCGCCATGCTCCTCACGGAGGCGACCTGTCTCTTGATCTCCGAGTACCGATCCCACTCGGACAGGACTCCCTCGACGAATGCGCTCACCTCGGTCCCATTCTTGCCGAGCTCTTGTCCATCCAGGCCCAGTAACCTCCTGATCTTCCTGTCCAACATCGACATGGACTCGGATGCCTTGTTCCTGATCTCCACTAGGTTCATGATTCAACCTCCGTCGATCGTCGTTTTTCTCCTTATAGGTGTTGCGATGAAAATCCTCATCTCCCCATCCCTCTCGCCAGCTCCTTCCATTCGTCGAGCGTCCTGGTCCCCTCTCCCTCGACATGGGACTCCTCGGATCGAGAGACCCTGCTCAATCGAATGTTCTCATCGTTCCTGCGCCGTCTCTCTCTCGCAAGATCCCTCGAAACGGCCACCGGCATGGGTGGAAGATGTCCATCGCAATGGGTCAGCATCGCCATCGCCCAATCCCGCCATGTCCTGCTCCTCCTCGGGTCGATGACTGGTGTGCCTCCCGGTGAGGAGAAGGACAGGGAAGCGGCGACATCATTGCCCCTGCGGAAGAATCTCTTGCCACACTCCCTACACACGCAGGATATCGAAGAGGCTCCTGCAAGATGTTCGTGAGGAGATCCTGTCACCTCACCCCACCCCCTGGATGATCGTCATGGCGCTCGCCCCGTAGTAGCCGGAGCTCCTGAAGACCTCTCTCCAAAAGCCTTCACCCGAATTCGGAGCCATCACGCTGGTGATGGGACCATCTTCGTTGATGAACATGTCCCTCAATGGACCGATCTGAACGGCCACGCCGGGAATGCAGGCACACTCGAAACCGGTGGCGATGATCTCCCTCGCTCTGACGAGTGCCTCCGAAGCGGGAGTCTCACCCTCCCTCCTCGGCATCCAACACTTCCAGGTCCTGCCATGAACCAGGGGAGAGAGCATATCAAGAGCCTCCGTCTCTCCCCCCGGTTCGCCGGATGAAAATGCATAATCGAACCTGTCACCATCTGACAGTGGGGGATTGACGAGCACGATCTCGCTCGCTCCGATGTCCCTCTCTATCGGCATGTCGGTGATGATCACGATCACCCTGTGAAGATCCTCACAGATCTTGATCAGGCTATATACCCGAGATATGGAGATCCCAGATGTCCTCGGGATGGAGAAGAGACCCCTCGGAAGAGAACCCGTCATAAATGTTGCTCGACAAGAAACCCCGTTCTCCAGATGCGAACATAGTGAGCATCTGGGAGAGTTCGATCTGCATCGGCGGAATGAATTCCGCCGATGCAGATCGAAGGGCTTGCCCCGGGGAGGAATGTCGAGCGTCACCTCCTTTCATTGAAGGATTTTCCTTCAATGCCATATAAGCTCTGAATGTCGCACCTTGACAATCAGGTATGAGGTTGGGGAGGTGAAGCCTCCTCCCCGTAAAATCTGATGGGTGGCGAGACCTTCGGTCTTGTCGTTCATCACATCACTGAATAGGAGATCTCCCAGAGTCGGTGATTGGATCCACAAGGATCAATAAGTATCTGCGAGGACGCAAGTCCGAGCAGTAGAGCTGCGGACATCAGCCGGGGAGAGATCCCCGTTGCCCGGGCCGTTGGTCCGGGAAGCCACGGGGCTTGCCCCGTGGTATGTCACTTCCAACACCTCTCACAATGTTCTTTATTGAGGAGCACTCATCGTTCCTACGGAAATGGAGAGAATTTCGGCCTGAGTCCGTTCGGAGAATCCCTGACATCCAACACCTCGGCCGCAGCACCCTCGTCCTCCGGCAGCTCGATCACCCTCAGCAGACACGAAGGCCCGATCTCCCCCCTCGTGATGACGATGTGGGATGGCGGCCCCTCTGTCTTATCGGAATGCCTCAGTGGGAAACCACATATCGCCTCCGCCAACGTCACCTCCTCGCCGGCCGGAGGGTAGTACCATTCGGTCACGAATGACCTCCTCGTCACATCGTCGGTCTCGACCTCGATCTCCAGGATGATGGGCTTGCTGGATATTCCCATGTCAGCATCCTGTCCGACCGATCTGAACGAGTAGAAGATCGAGACGGTGGGGTTGGATGCTGCGAACACGATGTCCAGATCCGTCCCTCTCTCCTCATAGCCGGAGGTCCCCATCCTCGAAGGGGGGATGATTCCCACCTCCCTTATCGAAGGGCAATCCACCCCCGGGAATCCGTTCTTGTACCTGTGGTCGCTCGTGCCATGATAGCAGATTATCTTCTCCGGGATCTCCCCCTCGAACACGAATTCGATGAACTCGTTCAGATCTATGATGGAATCGAGCGACCCGAACCTCCTGTGGATCTCATCGATCATCTCCAGGTTGTAGTGATGGGTTGACATCTTTGCGAACGTTCCCGGCATGTGTTCCCTCAGCGGAGCCGACCATTCCTCCCATGCGCCCACCCTCTTCATCTCGGCTATGGCCAGAGTCAACGGCTTGCTCCCCCTGAACATCCCCGCCACCGTGAACAGGATCCCGATCCCCAACGCCACATTCCCATTCTCGACGATCCAATCGACCATCTCGGAGATCTTTCGGTCCGGATGGATCTCCCTGATGAACCAATCCTCATTCAATACCGTCTTCAGCGATTCCCATGCACCAGGCGGAGATCCTTTCAAGAATTGATGCACCGACATCATCTCGACATCAGCATCCGAGACTGCGATGACACCGGCAAGATCCATCATCTCCCCCGCCTCCGGGTCCTTCATCCATGTCCCGTTCGATGGTGAGATGTGCGCTATGTCGGCAGGATCCCTGTCGGACCTGGCCAGGTGATACGCATCGTGAAAGAAGACGGATGCCCCGATGATCCTGTCGTCCAACATCCACGACCTACGAAACCCGGCCCTCGGCCTTCTCCCCGCCTCGCTCCACCTGCCACCGAACACCCTCTTCCTCAGGCGGAGGGCGCTGGAGGAGGAGACCATCGTCATCATCTCATACTCCTCCCAGGTCTCGCACCTTGCGATGACATCGATCAGGGCGGAATGATCCTCGTCCCTCATCGCCATCGCCATCTCGGGCCCACGGACCAAGAATCCCCTGGCCAGAGGGATCTTCCATGCCGGAATGCTCCTCCTTTCCATCTCGAATCTGAAGGGGAACCTTCTCCAGTTCTCCTCGAACAAACGATCGGCAAACGTCATCCTGAAGCTCCTGTTGACCGACATCAACAGATCCAGGGGAATGTGGGGGTTGTACAGGATCTCGTGACAGAAGAGGGTCTTGGACGCCGTCCCATTGCACAGCCAAACGAAAACCCTCGAATCGAGGTCCTCGTTCATCAGGATCGTTCTCATGAAGTTGCACACGGGAGCCACGATCCCCATCAGACCGGAGGGGGTCTGATCACCGGCGATGTGGAAATCCAGGTCGATGGAGCAATGCACATAGAATCTCAACAGGTTGTGGAATTTACGAGCACCGGCACCGATGAGTCCAGACAGAAAAGACGGGTAATCATCCTTGGAACAGGAATCCCTGAGCCAGTCCCATTTCTCCCCCTGGAAGTCGGTCCTCGTCCAGGACTCGATGGGGTCGATCTTCAGCATCACATTGGCATACTCTCCCGTCCAACCGGCATTGATAGGACAAGGGGAACAGGGCAGATGCGGGACATTCCACATTCCGAATACTCCTCACCATCTTGGCAGGGACTTCATGTTCCTGTACGGACGGAACTCCTCCGGGATGAGCGAGATCACATCTTCCTCATCGCCCGAGTTCTTCTCGTCGTCTTCACTTATCATCCTCGAGATGTCGATGACGCACTCTATTGCCATCGGGGGTATCTCCGGGCGGACGATCACCATCGGGATGTCCTGCGAATCCCACGTGGATTCAGAGAGCGACACCAGCGCCTCGGCGAGGGATGGTCTCGTTTTCTGCATCTCATGATACTCGAAAACCTCTTCCCTCACCAGCCTGCACACCAACAGGATGGGAGTGGTCTCGACACCCCTCACCGCATCCTGCGAGACCGTCTTGTGAGCGTACCCTGCGGCACAACTGGGATCGCTGCTCACGAACACGACATCGAGGTTGTCATTCCTCTCCTCGTAGTCCTCGTTCATCATCCTCTTCGAGGACACGATCCCGATCTCCCGGATCGGCGCAACCCCCTTCTCTGGCAACCCCTGATCATACCTGGTCTGACTCGTGCCATGATAGAAGAACATCTCATCCGGAAGGCTCAAGAACAGATCGCTCAGAAGATCCTGCATGTGGACCTCTCGACCGGAGAGTCCTCCATACTTCTCCATCTGCGACACGACGAAGATGGGATTGAACATGTTGCCTCTCATCTCAGCGTCGTATCCACCGAAGTACGAGGAGATGACGGGGGACCTCTCTTCCCATTCGCCCCTGATGTGAGAGAGGGATGTCGACAGGGAGATGTGTCCCGATGACACACGAGGATCCATCATCGCACAGCAGAACGCCACGACGAATGGATCATCCGATGCCAGCCATTCCGAGATCCTGGCCGCATCCGAGGGAATCATCTCATCCCTTTCGAATCCCCCAACGACATCATTCGATCTCCTCGCATATTCGATGACCAGCTCGTCGATCTCCTCCGCATCTCTCTTCACGCTCATCATGCGTATGGATTCCACGAGGTCGGTGTGCACCCTCGAGGTGTTCTCGTACACGATCCTGAGATGATCGGCCTTCGGGGAGTAGCCGAGGTACCCCCCCTTGTTCCTGCCGGGATCGATCGCCCTGATGTCGGCGGGGACCATCCCCGCCCTCATCAGGAGGTGGGCCTCGTACGCCCCCGTCTCGTTGCGGGGGAACCTCGCACTCGCAATCCACTCCGGCATCGAGAACCTCAGGGCATCCTTGTAGATCTCCACATCGTCCGTCCCGATGGCGATGCTGAGCGCCTCTCGAACATCGCCTGCCCTCAGGGCGATCCTCATCCTGGTCCCGTGCCTGATGAGGGCCTCGGCCTCCCTGATCGTGCCATCGCACATCTCGAATCGAGGCTCCGACAGGATGGCGGAAACCTCATCCCACCTGGATGCCAACCCGATCAGCATCTCGTCATCGAACCCGCATTGCTCGATGGTGCGCTCGAATGGGAACATGCAGAGGAGGAGATGGATGGGCAGGTGGGGATTCACAAGGATCCTGCCGAAGAAGTCGGACTGATCGGAGCAATCGCAATCTCTCCTGACGCACAGGGAGAAGAAGTCCTCCCCGAGGTCGTGGTTCTGGAGGACATGTGACATCATACTGAAGATGCAGGACTGCTCTCCCAGTATCGGAGGGATGTCGGTCCTGACGGCCAGGTTGTACTTCAGCGGATCGGAGAGGAGGACGAACTCGGAGATGAACCTCTCCTCATCGTCACCGTGTGCGGCCGAGTAGACACCATCGAAACGAGGATCAGTGTAGGCGATCCTCGATGCCTCGTCGACGAGACGCTGCATCTCGCCTTCCTCCTCGATCTCCACGAGACCATTGATGGTGAGCGTGTGATAAGTCTGCACGGTGAGACCCTCCACGATGTGGTATCCCTACCAACTCATTCTACTACGAATCAGGTGTGGATGACAACCAGTGAGAGGCGATTTGTTTGCAAAACTCAACCATCTCCTCGTGAGACATAACATTCTTCGCCAGATTGGCGATTTGACTGACGAACTGGATGTTGTCGATGGAGTATCCTTTAGAAGAATCTATCCTATCAAGAGATGCTTTCTTGTAGGATGGAACATACTCTCCCCATCCAACTGAAGAATCTGGAAGAACCAATTTGATCCCAGAATATGGACAGATTCCACCCTGCTCATTCCATACGACCATGAGGTCTTCTTTCGTAATATGTATCTCCCTGAAATCTCCATTCCTCATCCTTCTATTCCTAATGTTCTTATGAAAATATCTAAAAGGAGTGAATTCATCTTTGTGATTGACCTTCCTGTACCGGTCCAGAACTTCTATGGCGGATTCCCTCATCCTCTCTGTTGGATGAGCATTGGACCACCTAACAGCACATGCCCCATTGCAAAACTGCTTCATCCCATGTCTCAGAGACTGTTTAACATCAGCTGTCCTTCTGCTGAACTCGGCATCACACCAATCACAGATACAGACAGTCTTCCCCGGTGTCACGTCTCCCTTGACCATAAAACAATCACCTCCACATCCCTTATTAGAGAGTGGAGGTGATGTGACCTGCTTGGTGGACCTGGTCCCATCCGAGAGGGACGTCCTAGCGTGGGACAGCAAAAGCCTCTGCACGAGCGTACCTCACATTGCTCTCGACCCTTGATCTCTCGACGGTGCCGTGTGAGGACGAAACCTTCGAGCGACTGCGCTCCCCTTGACTGCTACCCGGGCGATGGGTTGGAGAGAGGCTCCCACCGGCGGGTCCCTCGTTAATGACGGATCACCGGCGATGAGGGGACTCATCCGGGTCACCGGATCGAAGCGGTTAAGCTCCGATAGCGAGCGGGAGGCTGCCCTCGTACTCGGACACTGCCTCTGTGCTCCAAACGCTGTTATTGGCGTTTATGGTTTTGGTCCTTTTGACTGGATCTGACCAATCCAGGCTCGCAGCTCGTACCCTCCTGCACACCAGTCGAAACCTTTCAGGCCCGTGTTTGTTTCAACCCATGCACCCCTACGGGTGCGACCCACGATGTGAATCTACGGTGATCCTACTCCAAAAACCTGCATCCCGTCAAGCAGAACAACCAGCACATTCCTCCTCGGTCTCCATCCCCTCGCACCACTTGCACCTGACCATCCCCTCCGGCAGATCGATGTGTCCCCTCTCAACCACGAGATGACCGAATTCCGGAATGGAACATCTCCCATGAATTCCATCCCACAAACTGAACTTGATGCCACAACTCGTCTTGCCATACTCATCGATTGAATCCGTGTCGTAGGTCAGGATCCTGTGGGTCACACCTTCCAACGTCACGATGAACATGCCACAGCCTCCGTCTCACGAGATGATCGAATCTGCGAGGATCCTACTCCGAAAACACATTTTCTGTCAAACAGAACCTCTCGAACCTCGCCGCCGCCATCTGCATCGGGATCCCGATCGAGGATCCCGACAGGGCGAAGAGCACCTTGTTCCCCTCGATGCCGAGGACCGTCCTCTGCAGGTCCGTCAGGGACGACGGATCGATCCCCTCAAGATCGAACGCATCGAATCCCTCCTGGCCCATCAGGTGATGCAGCCATCTCATGGGATGACCAGCCCTCCCTTGCCGGAACCGCCCCTCGGATCGAAGCCGGGACCCGGCATCATCTTCGCCTGGACGACCTTCTTGCGTGCCGATCCGAACTGCTTCTCGAACAAGGCGAGACTCTCCGTCATCCAGCTGTCGAAATGCTGCTTGAAGTCATCGTCGAGACCGATCTCGACACGCCTCCCGCTCTCGACGGCCTCCCTGATCTCATCCTGATCGATGACGCAGGTGTTCCTGATGCAGAGGTTGTTCACCACGCCGAGGCTGCGAGGGAGCGTCTCTGTGATGGCCCCCATCCCCCCCTGATCGGTTGGCCTGGAGATCATCATGGCGTAATTGACGAGGTCGAGGATGGCGCACATCTGGACCACATCGATCTCGAACTTCCTGTCGGCCCACGGCCCCTCGTATGCGGCCGACGGCCTGGCCTGATCCGGCTCCTGCTCGGCATCGGCACGAGGAGATTCCTCGACTGGCACCTCCTCTCCGAGGGCGAACTCGACCTCGTCAGCCCCCTGATCCTTCCTGATCATGAGTGCGACGAACTTGTCGCCATCGACTCCGATGTCTCCGAGACGATATTCGGATGGGTCACATCCATCCTTGACGAGTTTCTCGTTGGCAGCATCGATGATCGCCTGCTCGAATCCAGGATTCGATTCGGACACCTTGAAAGACGACCTGTCGAACATGAAGACAACCCTGTCCCTGACGCTGTCGCTCATTTCCTCATCCTCCAAAAAACGAAGATTCGACGAACTCTCGATCGTCTTATACCTCTCCTCGATGTGACTCCACACAGGATTTCTTCCCCATCCTCCCGAATCCTTCCACCACACGAGAAAGGAGAATTTACATGAGACGATTCACCACCTGGATCACCAACAACCTCGATGACATGAGGAATCGCATCTCGGAGTGGAACGAGCGAGCGGCAGTCTTCGGTGTTCTTGTCTTCGGTTCGATGATCTGTTTCTGGGCCTTCGTGATCTTCTGCCTGTTGCCGCTCATACCAGCCTTGGCACCCCACCTGCCGGTATTGCTGTTCATCTCCAACTCTTTTCAGTTAGCCCTCCTTCCTCTTCTGATGGTTGGACAGAGGATCGTCAGCGACAAGCAACAGAGAGAAGCACAGAAGAGGATGGACATCCAGGAAGAACGAGCGACCGAAGATCACACGCACCTCATCGACATCCACGAGGCTGTCTTCAAGCACCTGACAGCTCAGGACGAGCTGATTCGGAGGCTCTACGACCAGGTGACCAGTGAGGAGCCTCCAGAGATCAGGGCGAGCTCGATGACCGATCTGAGATCGATGCATGCGAAGGGAAGCGACAGGTTCACGAAATAGACGACATCTCGTTCAGAAGGATTCCTCCCAGTTCATATCGAGGATCTGCGACCCACCACACAAGTTCTTCACATGTTCGATGGCTGACTGATATCCGATCAACGGCGTGTCGGGATCGAACTCCCTGCGATGTCCCTCCAACAACAACGCCAGGATTCCGGACACCATGGCGGTCGCCATCGAGGTTCCACTCTCGACTCGATAGGCCCCACCGAGCCACGCCGAGTAGACATTCCTCCCCGGAGCGACCACCGTGATCCTGTTCCCGAAGTTGCTGAATGCACTCACCTTGCCATCAGGATCACATGACCCAACGGCAATGGAGGTGGGAAGACCAGCCGGCAGATTGAGGATGGATGAGCTCTCGTTGCCCGCTGCCGCCACGACGATCGTGGAGATGTTGTTCGCCAGAAGCGTGATCATCTCCTCGGGAGGGCGCAGATCCGACCCGAACGAGCAGTTGATGATGTCGCATCTGTTCTGAATGCACCAGACGAACCCCTTCATGATGGTGGACCACGTGGATACTCCTTCATCGTCCAACACCTTGCACGAGTACAGATCCACATCGGGAGAAACCCCGATGAGACCCTGACCCTGACCCTGACCCTGACCCTGACCCTGACCCTGACCCTGACCCTGACCCTGACCCTGACCCTGACCCTGACCCTGACCCTGACCCTGACCCTGACCCTGACCTGCGATGATTCCTGCGATGACAGAAGCGTGCCCGTTATGATCCTCATCCGAAAGTTCGGGCGAGAAGTTGATGGACGAGATCGGAAGAGCAACATCTGGATGGGTGCATCTCCCCGTATCCATGATCCCGATGCGAACACCCCTCCCAGATAGGTTGAACCGCTCTCTCAACTCCCCGATGTGGGAGAACGATCTTCCCCAATCCTGAGGAACGGACAGGATGTGGACGATGTCCAAGGGCTCCCTCGGAATCATCTGGATCGGATCGTCAGCCAACCCGGAGATGGACACCCTCGGAATCATCTGGATCGGTTCATCGATGGGAACTTCAAAAGATTCTCGATTCTCACTCATCATCATCACTCCTCTCTCAGAGATGATGATTTCGATGATATCGAGCATCCTACCTGCATGTCCTCATCCGGACACGACATCGACGACGGCCATGGCTATCGCATGTGCCTCCTGTGTCGGTGGCATCGTGATGTCGACATACGAGATGGACCGACCCGTCCTCGACCTGAGGTACTTCATCAGACCAGACATCTGCGTGAACAGCGTCTGCGCCAATCCCTCGTTGTCACCCAACAGCAGGCACAGAGGATGGATGACGACGGAGGCAGCTCCCATCCGCTCGCACTCCATCATCGCTGCCACCACGACATCCGAAACATCGTCCAAGGATTGTCCTCCGAGACCAGAGATGACGCAGTGGACGATGGAACCATATCCGCTCCCACATCCACTCGTCGAGAAGACATCCCCCGTCTCCATCGGCTTCGCCATCGATGCACACTCGTCCATCATCCTCATCACCACATCGTCCGGCATCTGCCAGAACTGCATCGGCAACATGTCGTTGAACCTGAGGTACGTGTTCGTCGGGATCACCAACACATCACAGGAAGTCGATTCTGACTGAGGAAAAGGCCAACCGAAATCGATCTGGACGAAGGGAGATTCGTCGTTCACAACGATGGGATCGGATAGATCCTCATCTGTCCTCCTCCCCGTCAGATCCCACAGGGCGGGGATGAACGGACAGGCATCGAATTGTGCTCCGCAATCCCCATCGATAAGGCTCAGAGCTTCATCCGTAGAACTGAAAAGATTGGAATCCCCACCAGAAACGATGCAGTTCGTGATGAAACAATGAGGTTTACTGGGGTCGTCGAAAAAGTAGAAGGGGCAGCTCCCATCCACCGTCCACTTCGGATCCGAACGCCTAGCCACCTTCATTCCCAACACCTCCAGTCGAACGAGCCAGCGTCACCCTCTGCACGATGTTGGAATTCCTCGGATCGAAATGGGCAATGACCGAAACCGGCATACCAACCTCGATGATGATGGTGCCCTGAACCCAGACGCAGAGATTCCTCTTCCCATCGAACACCGAAACGCTCGCTCCTCCCTCACACATCTGTGCGGAAACGATCTTCCCCTCGATGATCACCTGCTGCCGGGGAGATGGAGTGCTCCGGTCGATCAGATGTGTGATGTCATCGTCCGGAACATCCCTCAATGGGTCCATGTTGGAAGGACGATCGTCCTTCAAGGACTCGTGCGAATGGACCCTTGGGTCCCTCATTCCTGGACCCATAATCGGATCCTCTGTTGCGATCGGTTCATCATTCGAGGACAAGTTCCTTGGCGGTATCATTCTCATGCTCACCACTCCTTTCGAGAACGCTTATCCAACTCGAAACGAATGAGGGCGTCATAAGCGGAAAAACCACCCGAGTACTCGGGTGGGCTTTTGACCATCGTGAACCATCAATCTCAGGCGTTCATCATGTCGAGTCCTCTGGCCATCGGGTTCTGCTGCACCGCAGCCCCGCCCATCCCACTGTTCCTTGCGATCTCCTCCATCCTCGTCCGTGTGTCCTCGATGTCCCTGATTCGAGCCCCTCGTCCACTTTCGAACGGGTCCTCGAGGTATTCTCCCCCATAGGGGACATCGGAATATCCCTCTCCACCTCTTGTCCCGTATCCTCCACTACCAGATCTCAACCTCTCGATCGCCGCCGCCTTGATCTGCTCAACTATCTCCGGGGCGACTCCTGCATCCAACATCGTGTTGGAGATCTTCTCGAAGTAGATGCCTGCAGTTCTGGGCGAGATGAATTTGCCATTCATCTGTAGCAAGACCTGATAATACATCGCTTCGAGACCAGCCGTGATCACAGGCCTCGAATATTGAGGATTAGACAAAGCCTCTAGTTTGAGCAGCGCCTGTTTTTTTGGAGTTCCGCCAGCACCCCATTTGGGAGCCTCTCGAGGAGAGTACCTGGCACCCTCCTCCGGAGACAGAACACGAGGGGATGTCTGGTTGATCGGACTTATGACTCCCGGACGGTCAGCGAATACAGAAGTTAGTGTTTCTTGGTCCCCAGGCGCTGCGAAGCCCAAAAAAGGCGACTCTGGAGCATTGATCAGATCGTCACCGAACGGTGTCGTGAACAGTTGCGCCATCCTCCGGAACTTGGGTCTCCCAGAAGCCGACCTCGGCATCCTCTTTGCCGACACCTCGTCCAATGGGCTGTAAGCCCTCCCTCCCGGCGTCAGCGATTCCGGAGAGACATTCCTCGGACGAAGATATCTCTCCCTGAGAGTCCTAGAAGAGTCCCCCGAGGTCGAGTACTCCGAAGGGAAACGAACCGCATCCCGCAACGCACCCTCCTCCACCTCTCTCGCCTGGTCATATTCGGGCATGAGTTTGGCTGCGGGGACATCGGACGCCCAGGAAGGGATGTCCTTGATGTGCTTGGACCCATGTGGTTCGTCCCAAATCGGATCCGCCATGTTTTCATCGTTGATAAATGATGGCAATCCGGCATGAGGATCGATCCCCGTCTTGCGCTTCGCCCAGTCATACAACCTCTCACCACCAACACCGATGGATGCGAGAAGCGTTGCGAGGGTTGCGGGAGCCAGTTTGGCAAGGCCGGCGATGCCACCAACGCCGGTGCCACCCAAAAAAATCCCTCTCCACATCTCTGGACTAATACCAAACAGTGCCGTCACGACCCTCTTCCCATTACCGGAATCTATGGCAAGCCGGCGAGCGAAACGCTCCTCGACTCCGAAATCGTCGGCGCAACGAGCAGCCAACGAGATCAGTTCGGCTGCCATTCGTTCTTCGGACCTGGAGAGTCTCTCCATCTCGGGCACCACCTTGCGAGCGTGATCTGTTCGAGAGAAGAGTTAGGTGTGGCGAACCGTATGTCCTGCACCGATCGATGGCTCTCTAGCTGTCAACACCCATTATGATACAGATCAAGAGGCCAAAGGGTCCCAGTAGCACACAGAGCAAAAGCGCCATCGGGAAAGACAAACCTCTATTGCCATCACTCATCCGTCTCACTTCTTTCTTTCGCCATTCGTTCTTCGGACCTGGAGAGTCTCTCCATCTCGAGCACCACCTTGCAGGCGTGATCTGTTCGATGAGAGAGTTAGGAGAGATGACCCGTATGTCCTGCTTCTACGAATCGTTTCGACAGGACTCGCTGATCAGCAGGAGAACGATGGCGAGGGGAAAACAGGCAGCCCCTATGATAATCCACATCCACCACGGAAGTTCATGCAGTGTTCTGGCAAACTCTTCCATCCGTCTCACTTCCTTTCCGTCATCCTGGCTCTCGCATCGGGATCCTGAGGAATGTCATCGACCTCAGTCCAGCAGGGTTTCCTTCGGCAGAAAGCCTAAGTCATAAATGCCGGGTCGGAGCCTGTCGCCCAGCGCCTTGTGGGCGATCTTGAC
>Ga0315273_10008058_pt1 | contig 13271 bp, 13 predicted proteins | sample YL17G02_0_MG_FD_205753 | JGI IMG/M metagenome (GOLD analysis project Ga0315273, IMG submission 205753) | Sediment microbial communities from Yellowstone Lake, YNP, Wyoming, USA - YL17G02_0 | ecosystem: Environmental > Aquatic > Freshwater > Lake > Sediment | place: USA: Wyoming | collected...
GTCGATCTCGGCACCGTCGATGGCGTGGGCGGTGGCGTAGTCGTAGGCGGTCAGCATCGTGATCGGCTGACCATCGGCCTTCTTCTGTCGCAGGCAGAGCGTGGTGAACTTCTTGCGGTCTGGGCTGGTGGGGGACGCCGACATGGCTCTCTCCTCCTGGCGAGTGAGATGCGCGAAACGAAGCCCCGCCTAAAGGATCGGGCGGGGCAGGCTCGAAAGATTTCGACGCCGTCTCGGTCGTGGCCCGATCCAAGCGGCGCAGAAACTATAGCACACCGTCCGGACCTCAGGTGCGTACAATCGGACCGATGCCTCCTTCGACCCCCGTCGCGCGCACCCTGGACGGAAGCGCGGATTCGCTACACGCTCCACCTGCACGATCGCCCGGTCACCTCCCTCCAACAGGCAGCCGAGGAACGCGGCCTACAGCCGGGGCAGATCGTCCGCTCGCTCGTCTTTCGCCTGGAAGGCGACTACATCCTCGTCCTGGCCCCCGGCCCGGCGCAGGTCTCCTGGCCGAAACTCCGCAGGCACCTGGGGGTTTCGCGTCTGACGATGGCCTCGCCCGATGAAGTCTTGCGGGTGACGGGCTATCCGCCGGGCACACAGGAGGCCGCTGCCGTGGCGATCGGCGAGGAGGTGTTCGGTAGGGCCAAGGCGTGAAGCCGCGGCAAAGGGTAGGCCGGGCGATAGTAACCCGAAGCGCGCCAGCAGGGCAGGCGCGCAATTCGGTCTATGTGCTCTTGTCGCGAGCCCGCGGGAGAGCGTCCGCAGTCAGCGCCACGATCGCGAAGAGCTAGAAGCGTTGGCTATGTGCCGGAAGCCAGCTAGACGATGAGCACCTTCTTTATAGTTTCTCTGAAACTGCGAAAAGCAGAGGCTGCACGGTCGACCAGATCATCGAGTTCACGTTGGCGCTGCTCGAATATGTCGACACCCTCCTCTCCCCTTTTTCTCCAGCGGAGTTCCGGATAGAGGTAGTAGCTCCTTTGAGGGCCACTTTCCTGCTTCTCGGGGTAGACGAAGAAATGTGCGCCGAAGAAGTCCGTCAGCGCATCGAGGCGGGCATGCAGGCCCTTGGCTTCCTTGCGTATGCGCCGATTGAGGTACTGATTACCTGTCTTTGCCATGAAGGACAGATACCCCCTTAGTGCAGCGGAGTGCTTGGCACGATACATGTAGTCGCCGAGACAATAGAAGCAATCTTCAAGGGTTGCTTCGTCCAGGAGGTTCTCCGCACGCTTGAAGATGTCGGTGTCGTGAGCTGTCCGCTTCGGCGCAAGGAAGAGGTCCCGAAGCCTCTTGTGGAAAAGAAAAGCGAGAACCACCAAGGTCGCCAAGACGAGAGCGATAGTTCGCCAAAAGACCAGAGACCGCCAGGCCGCGTCTGCGGCTGGCCCCAAATGACGCACCCACAGCTCGAGCAGTCCCTCGATCATCGTCGATCCCGAGAATTGCGTCCGCCGGAGACTAGACGGACCAAGAGCGCACGGCTGAAGCGGCGGCAAGGCTGCATGGCCGATGGTAGCCCAAAGCGGGTCGGTCGGGCACGCGTCCAACGGGGGGTGAGTTAGGACGTTGGCGGACAAACTGGCAAGCAAGACGACTCAGGCCGCCTGCGGGCGGCCCGTAAGTGCCTGATCCGATTTGGTCGGGACAATGGGATTCGGACCCGCGACCCCCTGAACGGCACTCACGCTTACTACCAGGTTCCGCAGCGTCCCAGCCGGGGCCACCCCAACCACAAGGCAGCCTCAGCTCCGGGTGTAAGCTCGCAGCCAGGACAGTCCTTGCAGGAGGCACGGCCTTGCTCGAGCTCATCCCGGATGGAACGCGCGTGTCGGCCGCTGGTGCGCGGCGATAGCCATGTCAGAGAGATCAATCCGATTCGGTGTCACTGACCATAAGGGCCACCGCGCCGCGACATGGAAGTGCTGGACGCAGGTCGGCAGCGGGAAGAAAGACGTATACCTCACCTGTCGCGCGCTTCGCGGAAGCGTCAAATTAAGCCTGCACGAAAGCGGGCACTGGCACGTGGCCTTCGATGCAAATCTATTCCCGGCCTTGTTCGAGCAAGGAGCTGAACCCGCGTCTCGATTCGCCGGAAAATGGGACAAGCCTGTACCCCTCATTCACGGGCTCACTTTAGCGTGTCGCGTACATACACCGTGGTACGGGGTGACCGTTCCCGTCGAGTCTCTCGATGGAGACGTGTTTTGGATTCAAGCGCCTCCGCAAGGACAATCCATTGAAGTCGCGGTTTTCCTGTCCGAAGCCGACACGGACATAGCTGACTGGCCGGGGCGTCGGTCCATGAATACGAGTCTCGTCGGCTCATTTGAGTTAGACGGAGGCGGTCATGTCTGGATCGTCCATCACTCTGTACCTTTAGTCGAACCTAGCTTGCCGCCCGCTTCGGCACCGAAATATTTCCGAGGCGCAGGAGAAGAAGACCTTTACGAGGAGGGTACAAGAGCGGTCACTTGGGGAGACAGCAGTGACGGCTCAGTTGTCTTCTTCGAGGGCCCGGTCCTTGTGAGGAAAAACCCCTGAAACTAACCCATCAATCCACAGAAACAAGACACCTTGAGTCCCTAACCTGCCGGGCGCACCAGGCCGGGTAAGAAGGCCCAGGAGGAGGCGACGGCGCGTACTCCAGCGTTTGGATTCTCTTGGTTGGGACGGCGGGAATCGAACCCACGACCCGTTGATGCGCACTCAAGAGGTCGGCGATTCGATCCCGTTCGGCTCCACCAAACAGGTCAGATGGTTGCGGCTGGTGCCTGCCGGTCGAGACTATCGGAGGGTCTGAAAAAAAGTGCGGGCCAGATGTGCCTCCTGGCCGAACTCAACAGGTTCGGCGGGAACATCTGCCCTTGAGTGCTGGTGCGGCACCTCTACTCTTACCGCCCAGGCGACCGATGGCCACGGCGCTAGTGGGTCAGTTTTCACTAACGCGCCGTCTCGGGCTCGGCATCCGGTGAGAGGCGGACGATGCCGGTGTCGTCCAACCGCCATTGGCTTGCGGTCCTCACTCAGCCGGCCTCTAAGGCGAGCTCCGCCGCTGTCTGCCCTCCGCCGGGCCCTCCGCGCGGGAGGCCCTCGGCGCGCTTTGCAGGTTTGAGGCGAAACAGAGAAATGTGGCCAGGGGTGACGACCCCGAGCAGATCGGCGCCGGCGAGAAGAAAACTCCTTCCGTGGGCATTGATGTCGTCGATCTCCCCGTCGTCGACGACCAGGTAGAGGTTGCCCCCGGCCTGTGCCACCCGGGTCAGGGTGTCGGCGAGCTTTTCGGGTGTGCCAAGGTCATACCGCGCCGTGGTGAGATCGGTGTAGAAGCGGATTGAGCCGCTGTGCTGCATGGCCAGCACGAGTGCCGGCTGCTTAACCTGCCCCGCCACGAAAGCCGCGACGCGCGGGTACCTCTGCTCGCCCTCCCAGGCGGAGAAGACCCACTTCCTCTCGGCGTAGCGGAGCGATCCGAACGCCAGGGCACAGGTCGCCAGCGCCACGGCCACCACCCGTGAACGCTGCAAACGTCCCGGGCCAGTCAGGTGCATTAGGAACCCGGCCTCGAGGATCGCCACCGCCGGCATGGCGGGCACGAGGAACCGGAAGTACCACCAGGCATCGTCGATCCGATAGGCGGCAAAGAAGCACAGGAACGCGCCGAACACGCCGGCCAGCAGTAACCGGCGCGCGCCGTCAAGCCGGTTCCAGATCAGGGCAACCACAAAGAGCAGCAGCCCAACACCCGCCTGCTGCACGTTCAGGCCCAACAGGTGGCGCGCACCGCGTGCCAGGATCTCCGCCAGCGGTCCGCCGAGCGGCAACTCGCCATAGCCGGACCGCCACGGCGCCCCGAACAGGTGCCAGTTGACGAGCACCTCGACCAGGAGAAAGGGCGCCACCGCCAGCGCCACACGAACCAACCGGCGCCACTCTCGCCGCCACACAAGCCACAGGCCGACCACGCCGATCAGGAGGCCCAGGTTCGGCCGCACCCAGACGCCGAAGCCGAGCGCGGCACCAAGGGTCACGTCGGCCGGGATCCCCGCGGGCATGGCGAGCAGGGCCACCAGGGTGAGTGCACCGAAAAACGCGGCCGGCACGTCGCTCATTGGTTGAAAGGCACCCGAGAGAAAGTTCGGGAAGACGCCCACGAGCACGGCTGCCACCACACCGCCGGCTGGCCCAAGAAAGGCCCGGCCGAGCCAGTAGGTGAGCAGCACCGCGCCCGCCGCCAGGAGCGGTGTCACCCAGAACGCCGCCTGCAGGCCCAGCAGCCTGATCGCCATCGCCATCAGCAGGGGGTAGCCGAAGGGGTACGTGGGAACGGTCCCATCGGGTCCCTTCTCGAGATACGCAAGGGGATGCGTGAGGCTCGGGTCCTCGGGCAGGCCGAACCGGGAGAGCACGCGCTCCGGCTCGTAGAACCGGCCGTGGCCTAGCCTCATTGCCTCGGAGACGTAGCCCCACGAGTCGGAGCCGCCGGGGACGTCGCTGGAGAAGTGGCGCACCATTCCTAGGTAGGCGAAGAAAACCAGCGCCAACAACAGGACCTCCGTCCGGACCATGCGGCGCGCACGGTCACGACGCGCGGACCCGGTGTCCCCGACCGAGCTCACACCATGCGGCACACCACATCCATAGGGGTCGCAGGGTACCACCACGGCCACGCTGACGGCAGGCATCAGCGGGTGGTGGCGCTCTTCGCCGCCTCCTGCTGCATCAGCGCGGCGATCGCCACGGTCGTGCCGCTAGTTGGGCGGGAGCGCAGCAGCAAGCCCGTTGCCGACCAACTGCGCGGCAAGTTGCGCGAGGGCGACCTGGTCTTCGCCTACCGGTGCTGCCCCGAGAGCCTCCCGGTCTACCTCGAGCGCACGGTCGGGGTGGCCGCGTACCAGGGAGAGTTGGCGTTTGGAATCTCGCACCTCTCGGGTGAGGAGAGGCAGCGGCCTTCGCGCAGGAGGATGTCAAGCGCCGTGTTTGAAGGAAAGGCAGCCCTCCTGGCCTCACTCCGCCTCCGACCGCGCCGCTAGATCCACGCCCAGCGCGCAGCATCAGCTGCGGGGCGAAGCGCCGACCGCTGGATGCCGCCATTAGCTGGCAGCCCGTGGTCAGCAGCCACCGGAAAGTGCCAGGGTCTTTTTCACAAACCCGTGAAGCTCATTGTCGTCGATCGACGACGTGCCCGCGTCGGGCTGGCCATGGGCATAGGGAGTTGTGTAGTCGTTGAGGGCTTCCAGCTCGTCGAGTAATGCCGCTAGCGGGTGCGCCGACCCCGTTTTGCGGATCTTTGTGATGATGCCTCCGAGGTTGTCGGCGAGCGTGAACTGACTCGGGCAAAGATTGCGGCAGTATGTCTCAAGGACAGGGCGAATCTTTCTCACCACGTCGCGCGGGTCGCCCTCGGCGCTGTCGTAGTAAACCGCAAGCGCCTGCACGTCCGCCTCGAACTGAGTCTGCGTCGCCGCTTCAATGTCCCATTCCGATACCGTCGTGTCGCTGAGCCCTATGCGAGCGAGCCGAAGGCATTTCCTTTCGGCGGGCAGGTGTGGGAGTTGGTCCCAAATGAGCTTAAGGAATCTGTCGTCGTGCGAGAGCACAATCACCTGCGTGCAGGCCTCGCCGCACTTCTTGATCTTCTGAACGGTACGGCTCTTGCGAAAGGTGTCCTGGCTGTTGAATGGATCATCGAAGACCACCATCTTTGCGACCTTGTTGGGGCCGTGGTCCAGTTGGGCCAAAAAGAACGCGAGTGCAAGGGTCCGTTTGTCGCCGGAGCTCAAGGTGTTGCTGAAGCTCGGCTTGTCGAGAGGGGTTTTCTCGTCCCCCAGGTCAACGGCCGTGTCGTTAATGACGATCTGGTAGCTGGAACTGGCGACGCCCCCCGGGTAGCCATGTTTGGTTCCAGTGATGCGGAACCCTGCGTGGAAGTCGTCGAGCAGCCGATTGATGGTCTGCTGGTACCGGCCGATTACTTGCTCCGTGTAGTCGTTCAGTTTCTTCCTGACATGCTCCTTCTGGTCTTCGAGTCTCCTCTTTTCTGCCAGGCGGAACTCGTACGCATGGCACGTCGCCCTGCCGGCCGTCTCATGCCGCTTCTTCAAGGTGCGCAGGCGCGTCAGCGCGCTTTCAACCGCCGCCACGTCGGCCACGGCGGTCGCAGCCTTTTTCGCCGCGATGGTGGCATTTGCTGCCGCGACGGCCTGGTTGTAGGTGGCGGCCGTGGTTTGCATCGCGGCATGGGTGGCCTTTGCGGCTGTGAAGGCCGAACCCGGAGCGACGTGCTGAAGCGGCGTGGCGGCCTTCTGGTCCAGGAGAGCGAGGGCGGCATGGCGCAGGGTCCGCAAGGCTTCCCCTACCGCCCCTTCGCCGCCGGCCAGGGCGGGCGCCGCGATCTCACAGTACCGGGACCAGAACTCGACGGTCGCGGCGTTCTGGTCCAAGAGTCTCTCGACCTTCGCAATCTCGCGGTCGCCGAATCCGTCTCCAATCTCCTGACGGAGGGCGGCGATCTCGCGCCGCAGGGCATTGTAGGCTTCACTGAAATAGGTCTTGTACGCGCCGATCAAGGCGGCGGCCACACCATCGAGCGCGTTTCCGCAGAACGGGCAGGCGTTGTCACGGATGTACCCGAGGCCTTCGGACAGCCACGCCTCACCGCGATCGTGCATGGCGTGGGCTTCGATCTGCCCGGCAACACGCCGCTCGGCATCCGCGGCTATGCCCTCGATGGTCTTGCCTAGTAACGTTTCGAACCCAGTGGGGAACGCCAGCAAAGCCAGCGCCGACAGGGCGTCACGATTCTTGATCTGGTCTGCCTCCCTTACGGCCTGGAGTTCTTTTTCCTTTTTGGCGATCTTGGCGTCTATCGCCGGATCTTCCTTCAGGGCTAGGAAAACCTCGACGGCCAGGCCCTGCGGAACGAGGACCTGCACAGCCGCGAGTCTCTCTCTGATCTCCGTGCTTTTTGCACGGCTCTCCGCATCGAGATCCTCAATCTGGCGCGCCAGGTCCACGCCCTGCTTACCGACGATCACCCTGTACAGATTCCGCTTGTGATGGAGATCAACAGTATCACCCGAATAGACGTTCTCGGATACGAAAGTTGAGTCGAAGATGGCGAGCTCTGGAACTGTGGCGCTCCACGCGCCTTTGCTAAAGGTCACGGGTTCGCCATCCAGGAGCATCTTGATTTCCGGTGCGCCGTCCGTACCGAGCGCAGTGCGACCGAGCACATGCGCGGGCTCGCCGGACTGCAGGGAGCGAAGAATCGCGCAAAGCGTCGTCTTGCCGCGGCCGTTCTCGGCAAAGATCAGGTTGTAGCGCTTCAGCGCAATATCGCCCGAAGCACTGTAGCTCAGGAACCGGCCGACGTTCTTGATCGAGACTATCTTGCGGAGCATTGCACGTCACCTCGCCGGCTAACGCAGCTTAGACGGGCTTTGGGAAGAGGGGCAACCGAGTGGCTGAGACGTGAGTTGTGTTTGCGGGTCCCGCCCAAGGAAGCCTCCGAATCTCCTTCAGGGACGCATTATGCGCGTCATCTGGCCTTGGGAAGTGGGCGGGGTCGGGCGGAGCCGGAGACGGCCTAATCCCCCCACAGGTCCCACCTAGGCTCTGTGTCACCGGTTTCGGCGTTAGTCTGCTCTCAGACCGCGGGCGTCACAGGGCATCGACCGGGCTCCGCACGCCGCGGCCTCCGGCCTTGTCCAGCACGTGGGTGTAGATCAGAGCGTCAAGCCCAACCCGACACCTCGGTAGCACTTCTTTTGTTATTCGTCCCAACGCCGACCAAACCGGCAAGGGAGGCCTCCCGAGGTGCCGGATCTCAACCTACCGCCGGTCCAGTTTTCCGGGTCTTGGGTCATGCGCCCTCAAAGGTCGCCCGTACCGCTCTCGGTAGGTGTGTGAAGTCGAACCCGGGGTTGAACCGAGCCTCCGTTTGTTCAGTCCGTTGTCTCGTAAGTGTTTGGTGCGAAAGGGGGGATTCGAACCCCCATGCGCAGCGCCCACGAGATCCTAAAGGTCGCTCAAATCTCTCGTGGTGACCTGACGCCCGGTGTGAGACGAAAACGTCGCCGCCTGCGACCCGGCTGCGACCAGGGAGGCTATCAGGGACCCCATGAACTCGTAAGTTGTTGCATGTTCTGGAGCCAACGCGCGGAATCGAACCGCGGACCTAGTGATTACGAACCACCATGACTAGGCGAAGTGCGACGGGCTGGTCTGAGTGGTGAGAAAATAGCAACACGGCGCGCTTTAGTCGGGGGCGCGCCGCCCCATGCGGAGCGCTGGCAGCGCACACCGCATCGGATCAACGTCGCGCGGAGGACCGGGAGAAGAGAGACGGGGCCGAAATGGTGAGCATGAGCGTTATTAGGAGTGGTCTGGCGTGGTACTTCGATCAGAAGGTCACCTGGCGCCGACAAAAGTTCAGCGAGCACCCAGAGGACCCCAGGAACGAGAAGTCGGCCAGCGTGCTGGAAAGCATCGCCCGGTACATCGAACGTCTTCCCGACGATGACGTGTCGCTAGGCAAGCTTGCCGCGTTTCTCGAAGAGGCGGGGCACGACCTTTTCATCGAAGGCATTGATGACGGCGTATTCCTGCCGGGCGAAGGCCCAGACGCACTCGCAAACAAGGCCGGTTTTCATTACGCGGAAGATCCTGAGGTGTGGTTCCCGTGGTTCGTTGACCAGGTCATCGAGGCACGGCGGTACGAGATCGAGCTCAAGGCCGACAGCCAGGGACCGCACAAGGTGCAGTGAGTCAGCACACCACAGCAGAGATAGGCGGGGCGCCTTCGGGCGCCCCTTTTGTTTCGATGGCACGATCTCGGCCTAGAATTGAGTCCGGAGTATCTTGTGTCAGCTCGAGCAAAGGGAGGCGACCCATGGAGGCCATAGCCCCCGAACCGGTTGCACTGACGGATGGCGAGGCCGATCTCTTCTCCAAGGTCAACTTCCACGTCGGGGATAGGCGGCCAGTCGGCGATCTCCGTGCTGCGACGATTGCCTCGGGCGAGGCGGCAGCGCGACTGATGGAATCGTTACTCGAACGGGATGCGATCCCGCACGTTCGCCTGAGGTTTTTCACCGATCCGGAGTTCAACATCGGGACCAAGCGTTCGCGGCTCGAAGTCTTCGAGAACCACGGCCTGCATGACTCCGCAGTGTTCGAACACCCTCACTTTGCGGCCTACCTCAAGTATTTCGTGGAGGGCCCTGACCTTTCGCGAGCAACAATGCTCGAGTTCTGCAGGATCATCAACGAGGAGATCCTGACCTCCGGAATGCTCTTCACCCGCCTTCAGAAGTTTGTCCGCGCTGAAGTGCGCCGGCTGCGGCTCGATCCATCCGAGGCGGGGGACGAGTTCTACAAGCTGGCCCTCGAAATCGGGTACAACGAGAGCTACGCACGTAGCATGCGCAGCGCGGCGAAAAGCGTCCGGCGATGAGACGCTTGAGAGCCTGGCGCGACGCGTTCACACTACTAGACGTTGGCGAGCTTGTTGCCCGATGGCTCGAAGGGAAGATCGAGGAAACACCGTGGTATCCGGCACCGGCAGCTGAGGAGACTGCAGAGCTTGTAAGCACGCTGGCTCGGCTCAACCGCCTGGGTCTTGTGACCACCCAATCTCAGCCCGGGAGGCGCCTCGACAAAAGTGGTTGTGCGCAACGCGCGGCGGTTGAAGCCATGGCAAGCGAGACAATCGCCAGGCGCGTGGCAGCTCTCACTCTCTACACACCCCTGATCGTTTTCCCGTTCAAGCCCGGGGATGCGGGTGGGCGCATGGTACCGATCACGCTCGACGAATTCCATCCCTTCACTTGGATGGGCAGCCACAGCGAATATGACGACCTTGCCGAGACAAAGGAGAGCCTCAACGTTTTCGCCTTTGCTGCATGTGCTGCCGCCTGGACAGTGGTGGTGATCGATCCGGTCTGGGGCCGAAAGCGCTACATGTGGGATGCCCTCGAGCGTGCGGTATCGTCGACAGAGCCCCTAGCGGCGCGATTCGACATCACCCCCGCTGAATCCCTCGACCTCGACGTTGACCTTGTCACGTGAGGCACGCGAGCAAACCCATAGGCGTGCGCGCCGCCGCCAGCCGCACCAGGTCGCGGATGGTGTCCTCAAGCTCCTTCTGCTGCTTCCAGTCGTGCATCACTACGAGCGCGTGGACTGTCTCTTCCAACCATTGCATGGGGCGACAGTTGCCCCACGGCGGGCCTGAGAACAGGCAGAAAACAGGGGCTTGGTGGCCCGAGTTCCAGCCCCGCCGAGCGGCCCTCAGGGGGTACCTGCACATCAGGGGGTACCTGCACTTGACAGCATGGTTATGGGAACCGATACTAAGTAACGGAATCTGAACCCCGGCTCGTCTGGGTAGTAGGATTCTTCCGGGGGCCGCAAGGCCCTCTTTTTCTTTGACTTAGAGCCATACAACCCCCAACCCCCACGGGTCACGGGGCGCGACCACCTTACACAGCACTGGCTCAAGCCGCTTGAAGTAGTTCTGGCCAGAGTGCTTCTTCATGAACAGGTTAGGTGCAAGGCGCTGATAAAGGAGGAATGCAGCGCAGTCAGCGGCCTGGATGAAGTAGGAGTACTCCGAGTCTCGAAAATTCGGGTCCTCGACGACAGTGACGAGAGGTAGGTTGCGGTATCCAGGGCCGAGATCACCCCGGTTCGGGACGGGATTGTAGTGGTGCATTCTCCTCACCAGGGCGGTCAACTTTGTGTCCTCGCTGTGATCCGGGAAGAGAACCCCGCGGTCGTCCGCATTGGCGGGTCCGGCAAAGTTGCGGCGGGCGACGGTGTTCTCGAACCGCTGGATCAACGCCTTCCAGGCGGTGTCGAACACGTCGAAATCCTCCGGCTTTCCTTCCTTGTCCACCACGACGTTGACGACATTCAGGTCCGTCATGCTGGCGATCTCATCAGCGAACGCCCTGATGATGGCAAGCCGGTCGTGCCGTTTGATCCGAACAAGGCCGCCGGGGCGGGCGAGCATACGTGCGGCGTGTAGTTCCTCCCGCAAGCGGAGGCCAAACTTCGCCCTGATGCGCCGCCGGAAAGCGACGAGTTGGTCAAGGCATGGTCGCCACCTCAGTTCGTGGACGACGAGGCCGGTTAGCACGAAGTAACGCGTTTGGGTCTTGCCGACCCCCTTGTCGCCGCTTTCATCCACGTACATGAAGTACATGAACACCCCCGCGGGACGTGTCTCCCAGTTCGATTTCACTCAGGAGGGTAGCAAGAACGGAGCGCCTTGGGCTCGCCTGAGAGTCGCTGAGGGGCTTTCCGTAAGCGAATCCGTTGCAAGCGGTCGTTAGGTGGCAGGCTTCCGTCTGCGATACGCCTTCTCCAAGGTTTCAACGATATATGAAACTGGCACAATGGCGGCGAGTTTCCCGCCCGTGTCGTCACCCAGGGTGCCGTGAACGAGGCCGACACAGACCGCAAGAGCGGCATCCGAAAAGGCTAACCCGCCATCGTGAGTGAACGGAGCTGGCAGGAGAAAAACAGGTGCGCCACTGAAGCCTCCGATGCTTGGACTATCCAGAAGGAAGAAGTTCATCGGCGTTTTCGTGTCAATGCGACGCAGCGTTAAGAGCCCACTCGCAGCAAATGACATGCGTGATAGGGGTGACACTCTGCTCTCGGGGCCGAGAACAAGCGCACCGAAACCAAGGGGAAAGCCCACTACCGTAAGGGGACGCTCCCGAGGTGGGGCCTCGAGATCACGAAGGAGACGTGCCGGCTCCAAGGCCCTTGAGCGGAGAAGAGCCATTGTGTCGGGTTCGGTTTGGATCTCCATGACGGCAACGTCGGCGACGCCGTGATAGGTCCATTCAGGAATCGTCGAGCCCGTCAACTGCAGCAACGTAAGGGTCTTCGCTCGGTCGCCAACCTCACCATAGGTAGCGTGTAGATCTGTCCCAAGTTGGAGAGCAACATGCTCGGCGGTGACCAGATACAGTGCATCGGGAAGTGCTACCAGAAAGCCGGTACCAACGAGGGTCGCACCACCCGCGGCAGGCCGGTGAAGTTGAAGAACAGTCTTCGAAGCCCGCTCGAGGTTCAAGTGGGGTCCTCCCGCCTGCGGAAGGAGAAGCAGAGATAAGAGCAACCGGAGCATAGAATCTCCTGCGGCCTAACCTTCATACGGCGGACCAAAAGGGTCGGCCGCGGCAGCGTTGCATGGTCGATGATAGCCCAGAGTAAGCGGGTTGGGCAGGCGTTCGAACGGGGGGCGGCGCTCGCGGACGTGGCATGCTCTGCCGTGGTGCTGGTGCGGGGCCCGGCGGGTCAGGGCGTCTATCGTGAGTGATTCCCCGGCCCCTTGGGGGTCGTCGTTACCCCTTCATCGGTGGCTTTCCGAGAGTCGCCAGCTTCTTGTTGAGCTCATCCTTGCGCTGTTGGAGACGAACCGGCTGAGTGAAGGTGAAGTCAAACAGTGCCTCCAAGACTTCGAGGAGCCACTCTGCCTCTCCGGGCTCGACGTCGACGATTTCCCCGGTGTTGGTGTTTTTGATCGGGTGCGCGGCGAAATTTCCGATGTTTCGCACGCCATCGACCGCCTCCATTACGTGGGATGGCACACCCGGCAGCTTGAGAAAGTCCTCGATTTCCTTGTCGAGGCTGCTCGGCTTGATTTTGAAGCGTTCTCTGAGGACGTGCTGCAGTAGGCGCCGGCTGAGGGCAGCGCTGGCCTTCGTACTTACGGGCAGCACTGCCACCGCTTCTGCGAAATCACTGCGCTCCGGTTCGCATACCTCTGGAGGCAACGGACGCGCACCGCTTCGGGGATACAGCAGTTCTTCAGACCGCAGTTCCGACATGAAGAACGCGTTTCCTTTAGTTTCGACAAGACCGTTTTGCAGGAGGACAATGAGATTCTCACAATTGGGGCAGTGGCCATAGGCAAGCTGGTAACCAAGAGCGATAACATCGTTTTCGTGCTCGGGCCATGTCAGGGAGTCTTCTTCCTCGAATCTGATTGCAACGGAGCAATGAGGGCACTTCACACTGACCTCCAACGGTTTTCCGTGGGTCTACCGTGAGGTGCGCGACCTCTTGACCGTGCGACCCCGGTGCGACCCGGCGGTCTGCCCTGCCTCGTAAGTTGGTGGAGCCGAACGGGATCGAACCGTCGACCTCTTGAATGCCATTCAAGCGCTCTCCCAGCTGAGCTACGGCCCCACCAGGGAGCGAAAAGCTAGCAAGAGCCCGGCCGGGTGTCAACTCGCGGGGCC
>Ga0315273_10008059_pt1 | contig 13271 bp, 15 predicted proteins | sample YL17G02_0_MG_FD_205753 | JGI IMG/M metagenome (GOLD analysis project Ga0315273, IMG submission 205753) | Sediment microbial communities from Yellowstone Lake, YNP, Wyoming, USA - YL17G02_0 | ecosystem: Environmental > Aquatic > Freshwater > Lake > Sediment | place: USA: Wyoming | collected...
GCTACTGGCCGGATGGCGACCCGGACGGCGCAGCATGCCTACGCGGCGTTGATGGCTATCGGCGGGTCCCAGCTGAATTCCTGTCATTTCTTCTCAGCGTTGTCGGTGGTACTGAGGATCACTGGCGATCTCTGCTCCGCCAGGCCGGTGTATCTGGGGTGCCGAAGCGCCTACGCTACGTGCGCCCAATCGGCGGGGGGCGCGAGGTGGCATTTTCAAGCCGAATCGGTGATGACGCGGATGGCTCAACGTTCTCGGGCGAGCGGCAGCGCGATGAGAACGTGTTGGTACTGGAGAACTTGCGAGAGAGCCCGCTTTGGCGCGAGCACATAGAGTCCTTTGGTGGGGCGGAACGAAGTGGCCGGACTCTGCAGGAGGTGCGGGTTCTCGACCGCCTAGAGGCCTGTGTTGCTGCTGCGGAAGCAGCGTGGACACGCGGCGAAGCCGATTGGGTTCAACGCCTCTGGTCTCTCGCTCGCAGCATTCCGATCGATGACGCCAATGGGATGTCTTCGGATCAGGTGTTCCAGCGGTCAGCGCCACGCGGCGGGGCAACTACGGTTGTGCGGAGCTTTCTACGTATGCAGCTGGATCGTTTGCATTGGGCACCGTCTTCTCTAGGGCCAGTGTCACCTAGTGGCGGGTTTCTACGATTCTCGAATCGGAGGTTGGTGTCGCGAGGCGCAGGCGAGGACGAACTCGGAGACCAGTTGGTACCATACGTGGTCACGGAGACACTGGATGACTACGGTCGCCTGGGCCGTCTCGGCTTCGAGATCTTGGAGGACGCACAGGCGGATCCGAGAACTGTCGTTCGGTTCCTTGGCATGGTCGGAGAGAGGCTCTCGGAGGCAGCGGCGAAGGAGAGCGTGGTGGGTGTGCGAAGCCGGTGGCGATTGGCGCGTGGTGCCATTCAAGATTGCTATCGTGCGCTCAATCAAGCGGAGACGGTGCCGAACGTGCCTGCCAACATCAGGTTCGCCGCCCAGACATCGGCTGGGGTCGAGTTCCGGACGCGCCCTCTGTACTACGCTGAGAAGGGCTCGGCGCTGGCGAGGGCGTTCTCAGACGTCCTTCCGATGTTTGATGCCGACCGCGCACACAAGGCCCTATTCGAGGAGTTGGGCGTTCGGCGGTTGACTGTTGGTGAGTCGGTCGCGGAGGAGTTCAGTGGGGAGACTAGGTGCGCGCCGTCGTCGTCCCTCCGCCAGTCGATTGTGAACGACCTCGGACCGTACCTGCTATCCGTTGTGATCGCCAAGTCCGAAGAGAAGGGGCACCGTGAATTGGTGCTTCGGCGACTGAGAGAGAGGTTCGACGTTCAGGTGGCGGAGCGGGTGACGGTCACCTTCACCCTATCGGCGTGCGATGGACAGGAGGCAATCGCCCGCGAAAGCGACTTCCGGAAGTTCTACCTCAGGCGGCGAAAGAGCGAGGCGACTGGCGCCGTTCAGGAATACCACTACACGCTGTATGTCGTAGGGCACGACGACATCGAGTTGCGGGCACTCGATGGCGATGCTCTGGGGGATGTGTTGGCGCCGGTGTTCTTCGATAACATGAGAGATGAACTGGCGCCGTTGTTCCCGCGCATTGTATCGCGGTTTCAGAGCGTGAGCGGCTCTCCCTCAGACATGGAGCGGTTCTTGTTCGAGAGCCTCGGCGTATCACTGGAGGCCCAGGAACTGGCACGAGACGACATTGCCGGCAGACAGGAGGACGCTCCGCCGATTGTGGTGCCGCCGCCACCTGCGACAATCATCGTACCGTTGCTCCAAGCGCACTTGCCTGGCGTACCGAGCGAGGAACAGAAGTTGGACGAGCACGTAGAGGCTGCGGTCAAGAAGCTAGAGCGCCTGATGAAGGGACTGAGGACGGACACAAACGTTGGCGGCGGGGACGAAAAAGGAGATGGGCCTGCAGACGTGACCGGCATCAGCGGCAAGCTCACCAGAGAACAAGAGGTTCGAGGACGAAGAGGCGAGGAGGAGTTCCTCCGCCGAATTGGCCAGACGGGTGGATGGATGGGGTTTACGCTCCTGAAGGACACTCGAGGCGACGCGACCGGCTATGACTTCGTCTGTATGCAGGATGGGCGCGAAGTCATGGTCGAGGTGAAGACCTTCGCGCAGGACGGCCGTGTCGTAGTTACCGCAAACGAACTGCAGGCTGCTGCGCGCTACGCGCAGGATTACTACCTGATTGGGTTTCTGGACGACGGTCAGGACGCGCAATGGCGCAGCACGATTCTCCGGAACCCGCTGCCGCACCTACTAATGAGTGGCAAGTTCGATGTGGACGTGAAGCTGCAGGCAAAGGCCGCGGATGTGTTCGGTGCTGGAGAGCAAGCTATTCTGTAGACCTCGGACTGCGGTTGCCCGTACCAGGAGAAGATAGCCACTTCCTTTGCGCGACCACCGCGGAGTCCAGAGCCCGGGGCCTCCGAATTGACCTACGATGCCGCGCGTGCATGCAGACCGCTACATCGCTGCAGGAACTGAGCGAACGCTATCAGTTGCCGACTCGTTCAGCGTGCCCATTCATTGTCCAAGGACGGGGAGAGCCGCCCGACGGGAGCCCGTTCGATTCTACGCTGGCTCGTTGGCGGTGGTCAGGCAGTTGCGGCGGCGGGCACGCCGTGACTTGTCGAGGTTGCGATCATCGGTGACAGTCGGCAACTTGTCCACCGGCACTACCCGCTTCGACTCGGAGATGCCGCGTGCCGCCGTTCGATCCTCCATTGCTCCCTGACGAAGTCGATCACGCCCTCCCTGGTCGCTATCGGGCCATCCAGGTGCTCAAGTCGGGCGGTCAAGGTGCCGTCTTTCGTGTGGAAGCCGGCGTTGATCACCCTGAGCCGCCGGGGACACCATTGGCACTAAAGATCTACGCCGCCGATCAGCTTGAAGAGCGGACGGACAGGGAGATCGACACTCTCAGCCACCTGCACGTTGACACCTTGGTCGAGTTCGTTGGGACGGGGCGAGTCACTGTTCGTGGCCTCCCATGTGTGTGGTTGGAGACCACCTTCATCGAGGGCGAGCCCCTATCATCAATACTTCAACGTGGCCCTCTGCCTGTGCCGCAGATCGCCCGAATCGCCAGCGACATTGGAGTTGTGCTCGACCGGCTGTGGGAGAGGCGAATCGTCCATCGAGACGTCAAGCCAGATAACATCATGCTCCGAGCGGACGGCAGGGCGATTCTCATAGACCTTGGCATTGCTCGCTACGTTGAAATGGACTCCCTAACGACAGCCGGGAAGACCTGGGGGACGGTCGGCTACTTTTCGCCCGAGCAGTTCCGCGCGGTTCGCGCGCTCACGTGCAAGTCCGACGTGTTCGCTTTGGGCGTCGTCGTGCAGGAGTGCCTCCTCGGTCGACACCCCACGGCTCGGCGCCAGCCGCAACTCGTAGGCGGTGGTCCGGCGACGGCGCCCTTGGCGCCGTCACTACCAGCGGATTTCTGTGCTCTCGTAGACAGGATGGTCCACCGTGATCCGGTCCGGCGGCCAGCGCCCTCCGAGGTGGTTGCCGGCATGCGACCTTTCGTGCTCTAGTCGGATGGGTCTATGAAAGAGCTCTTTGTGGTTGCGGGATACCAAATGAGCGTGTCACCGGCGATCGCTGGCATTACTGGAGCGGTGATCATGCCATCTCACGTTTCTTATCACGCACTTTCCCACCGGCCGCTGGGGAAAGGTCACCCTCACCTGGAGCGGCGCCTCCTTGATCCGCAGATGTACTTGGCGGAACTCAACGCGGCCTCGTGCCCTCTCCCCTGCGCCAGACTGGCCAGCTACGGGTGGTTCCCGCTGACCAGGGAAGTCCCTTTCGATAGCTCGAAGGAGAAGGCAGGCGAGTGGCTCAAGTCCCGGTCACAGGGCATAGAGACAGCGTGGACAGCCTGCCTCCCCACTAGAGGGGGGGAGCGGGAAGATGCGATACGTCAGTGCCTGCTTCGCCAACAGGGGCTTGGAGTAGAGGCCTTCATCCTCCCCACTCCGCTCACGCAGGACATCAACTCGGACTACTCTGAGGAACTGGACTGGCTTGAGAGCGGCCTGACAATCTGCCGGGAGATCGCGCCCGACATTCCTGTCTATGGCTCGATCGCCCTCTCGGATGTCGCTCTTCGTGGCCCCGACCCGTGGTCGAATCCACTCCTCAATATCGTTCTGGATCAACTCACTGCGCGCGGAATCTGGGGCGCGTACATCGTGCCAGTGATGTCGAGCGAGGACTCATACTACTTCACGCATCCGCATACTGTGGGCGCGTTACTCCGCCTGTGCAACGGATTGAAGGCGGGTGGCGTGCAGCGAGTGATGGTCAGCTTCGCAGGAACAGCAGGGCTTCTGTGCATGGCGGCTGGCGCGGACGCTTGGGTTACGGGCTGGTTCAAGAGCCAGCGGCGAATGAGGCTGTCCGATTTCGAGCGCACAGAGGGGCGTGTCGTGCCCGCCTACTACTCGCACCCTCTGGGTGGCGAGTTTCATATGCTCATGGATCTCGACAGGGGTGTAGGAGCTGGCTTCCTGGATCGCATCGCGGATACTACGCCAGAGAGCGAGGGTCTGCTCCGTGCGCTCGGCGCAGGGCGTCCCGTGGCGAGTGTGCCGGCATGGCAACATCGGATTGGAAACCGATCGGCATCGATTAACCACTTCCTGATGGTATCGGCCAGGGAGACTGCGCTGCGCGCGCTCCTCTCTGATGTCGAGATTCACGCCCATGCTGCGGCTTGGCTGGACGCCGCATATGCGCTCTCCGCTGACTTGCAGAGGATCGGCCCCTTCAACCCACGCACAGCAGTGAACCACCAGTTTGGCTGGCGAGGTGCGTTCGAGCGATTCGGCAAGGAGAGGTACTAGTCTCAGGCTCGCTTACGGGAGCTACACGGGCAGGCCGATGGTCCGCGAGAGAAGCCATACCCAGTCGGCTGAGCGAGTCGGCACGACTGGGGCATCCAGCGTGAGCGTCGCCCTCTCCTCCTCGACCGAGATGATACCCACTCGGGCCTTCTTGGCAGCCGATGCGAGCGCCCGGTTTCCCTCAATCACGGCCCAGGGAAGGGCTACGTAGGACCGGTTCGCGAACCTCAGGTAGCTCTCCGCCTGCCGTACCGCCTCGCGCCAGCGGCGCAGCTTGGCCTCGACTGCGACGACGTGGGCGGACGCGAAGCTCTCTTCAGAGCGCAAAGAGAATGCTCCGCGCCCACCGGAAGTCAGTACCCCTGTACGTTCTAGCGCCCGAAGCCGGTGGTCAACTCGCTCAGTCTGGCAATAGAGACGTCTGGCGATTGTGTTGGCTCGGAGGGGTCTCCCTGGTAGCAGAGCCGCGACCAGCGAGGCCTCAAGGGAGGTCAGCTCGCGCACACGGCCAGAGAGAGCACTTCGATCGGCGTGCACGTAGACGAAGTCCGGAATGACCTCGCCCACCGCCCTCTCGCGGAGAGTACAGGAGTGCCGCTCCTGAGCCGACTGCTCGAACAGCTCGCCGAGGTGGCGCGCAAGGACAGCGCACAAGTCAGTCTCGTAGGCGAAAGGCAGGGTTGTCATCGATTCGCCCAAGCAAATGAGTAACGAGGAGCTGCCGCCTGAAAGTCAATGCTATCGACCTCTTGTGCGGCCGGCAATGTCGTCGTGGGCACCTCGCCTGCGGTTGCACCAGTGCCTGACTGCGGCATTTCGCCGTTACTGAGGCATTGCGAGCCCCGAATGGGGTTTGTGGGATTGCGAGCTCGGACGCGGCCCTCCAGCGTGCTTCACGCCCCAGCCGAATCGCGAATCTCGCTGCCGGGCGTCCTCTCGCCGGGCTCCCTTGTGGGCTGATCGCCGCGCCCGCCTCTACTGAGAGCGGCGGCTCGGACTTCCGGCCTCCCCTGGCAGTATCCGATCGCCGCGCGAGCCAGCCGGTCGGCCGTGGCCCGCGATCGAGATAGCACCAGGAACGCCAGGTTCGCCTCGTACACCACCTGCACATTCGGCGCGTAGTCCAGCCGCACCGCCAGGTCGGCGAACAGCTCTTCGCACCGCAGTCGCGGCCGGTGCTGGTAGACCGCCACCGCCGACGTCTCCGGCAGTCGCTCCAACAGCCATTTCACCTCGGCGTGCCGCACCCACTTGGGCCCGCGCTGGGTGCGCGTCTCGAAGCCGTTGTCGGGATCGAGGAAGACGAGCGTGTCTACAGGCAGCCGTCAGCCGTCAGCCATCAGCCGTCGGAAGCCCACCGGGCGAGCTCCTCGACGAAGACCTTCGCCTACTTCACCGCTACGTACAGCGGGTGACCGTCCTCGAGCCCGCCCAACGCCGCGATGCGCTCCAGCGACCGCGGCGCGGCGGCCAGCCCCGCCACGAACGGCCGGATCGGCGGCCGGCACGGGAACCACGCGTGCGGCGTCCGCCCGTCGCGCGGCACCGCGTCGTCCGGCGTCAGCAGGGGCACGAAGAGGAGCCGGGCGAACGCCGGCTCCGCCCGCGTGCACAGCCAGTGGAGCAGGTCCCACTTGAAGGCGTCCCGGCTGTCGCCGAGGTATTGGAGCTTCACGGGGCTGGCGTCGGGCGCGTCAGTCGACCGCGCCCCGTGGTGGCCACGACAGCCCGAAACGGCGGCTGAGGGGTTATCCCGTCGGGCGTCCAGCAGCGGATCTCGATTCGATCGCGGGCGTCCCTCCGGGGCCTGATCGCCCGCAGGTGGGCGCGCGCATCGCCGACGCGCTCCCGCAGTTCGACAAGTGCCTCCAGCCCCTTCTTCGACAACCGCAGGTTGCCCGGCTCGGTGGTGGCAACGAGGCCGAAGAAGATCGGGTCCGAGTTCCGGTTGTCCCTCCTCCGCTCGAGACACCGGTCGACCGCCTGCACGTAGACGCTGTCGGAGAGGTGCGAGGCGACGCGCTCGCGGTACAGCGCCTGCCAGTACCACACAGTCGCGCGATGGCTGGAGTAGGGGAGGATGCCGGGGTAGGAGCCCGTCAGCGGCGCGTCGGGCGTCAGCGCCTCCGCGTACGTGTCGATGAAGGCCAGTTCCTGGGAGAGAAGCTCGTGCCAGTGCTCGCGGAGCGATGCCGCCTGCCAGAGCTTCGCCGCCGTCGTGGCCCGGCAGTAGTCGACGAACTGGCCGAACGGATCCTGGGGCCCGTGTCCGCGTCGCTGCAGCTTCGTCTCCACGATCAGCAGGCGTCCCTCGCCGTCCACGCCCCACAGGTCGCCCGGATACCGCACGTGCCCGACCACGGGGGAGAATAGCCAGGTGATCGCGTCGGGCCAGCCCAGCAGCTCCGGCCAGACCCACAGCCAGAACGTCGCAGACTCCTCTGACGGGATCAGGTCGCCATCGACGACGGGGTGCCGACTGCCGAGGCGTCGGAGCCGCGGGATGGGCAGGTCGGTCACGACATGCAGGGAGGGCAGCGGACCGATAGCGAGGGGGCCGGCCACTCAGCGGAACAGGTGCGCGGCTAGGCGCTTGAAGTCGGCCTTCCGTTCTTGCTTGGTCGTCCCCGAGACGCCCCCGCAGACGTGCGCGGCGTGCGCATCCCACCCCTCGGGCCACATGGCGAACACCATGTCGCAGCACAGGGGGCAGACGACGCGCTGGCGGGCGACGTCGTCCGCCGTCAGCGCCAGCGCGTTGCGGATGCTGCCGTCGGGTCCACGAACGGCCTTGGCCATGAGTCGGCTACCCTCGTTCGGGGTCGGAAGTGCGGGATCGAGACCGACTGCGAGTCTAAGGCTTGGTCGGGGAGGAAGCCAGCCCGCGCGCCGTCTCTATAGCGCGAGTCCTAGTCCTCGTTGTCCACTCCGTCCGGCGGAGCGATTGTCCACTCAGTCTGCGGATGGAGCGACACGAACACGTGCTCCTTCGCCTGCTGCTTCAGCCACGCCAGCGCGGCCTGGCGCTGCGCGACGAGCGCGTCGGTCTCAGCCACCAACTCCGGCGTCTTGTCCAGCTTGGCCCGGTTCTGACTGATGCTGTAGAGAGAGTCCTTGAGCGTCTTCCGCAGCGCCTTGACGGTGATGTACATGTGGAGCGGGTGCTCCGCCGTGGCGAACGCCGGCTCTTCGGCGAAGGGGTCGCCCATCGTGAGCAGGTCCTCCCAGTTCTCAACCCGATGCAGCACCTGGTCGCGATCGCGCATCGCGGATCTTCTCCTTGAAGCGGGTAGGGTGGTGCGGTCCGTTCGGGAAGGATCGGCGAGGGGTGTGACAGCGGCGGGCCCGGGTCTTGTCGGCCGGGCCGGACGCAGCTAGTTTCATGTTTCGTGAAAGCTGAAAGACTGGAGGGGTCATGAGACAGCCGGTTCTGCGACCCGGCGACGTGGCGGTGGCGCTGGAGTTGGTGCTGCGGCCGGATGAGGGCTACGTGCCACTGGCGCGGGCGGTCGGCATCAGCTTGGGCGAAGCGCACAACGCCGTCCGGCGCCTGGGGGCGTCCGGACTCCTGCTACCCGGCCTGCGCCGGCCCAACCGCTCGGCCATCCTCGATTTCCTCTCGAGCGGCGTCCGATACGCGTTCCCGGGGGCCCTCGGCCCCGAGGCGCCGGGCGTCCCGACGGCGCACGCCGGGCCGTCTCTCGCAAGGACCTTCCGGGGAGCGCGGCCGCTGGTCTGGCCCTCGATGGGCGGTACCGTCCGGGGCGACAGCCTGACGCCGCTCTATCCGGGGGCTCCGGGCACGGCCGCGCGGGTGCCGGACCTGTACGAGCTGCTGACGCTCGTGGACGCGCTCCGCGTGGGCCGAGCCCGTGAACGGAGCCGCGCGGCAGCGCTCATTCGCACTCGATTGGGATTGGAGGAGCAGTAGATGACACGGGGTCCCAGCCCCAACCGGGAACTGCTCGTCTCGATCGCGAAACGAATGGGTTCCCTGTGCGACGAACTGGTCTTCGTCGGCGGGCAGGTGGCCGAACTGCTTGTGGTATCGGGCGGGGCAGTGCGCGCGCGCCCCACGGACGACGTGGACGTGGTTGTGCACGCGACGACGCGGACGGCGTACCATCGCTTCGGTGAGCGGCTGCGCGCCGTCGGCTTCCGGGAGGACTCGCGCCCGCGGGCGCCCATTTGCCGTTGGGTGAGTCCCGATGGAGAGATGCTCGATGTGCTGCCGGTCCAGCCGGCTCTCATCGGCTTCTCCAATTCGTGGTACGAGATTGCCTTCGCGTCGGCCTCTCCCATCGAGATCGCGCCGGGGCTTGTCATCCGCATCCCGTCGGCCGTGGCGTTCCTCGCGTCGAAGTGCGCCGCCTTCGCGGACCGGGGCCGCGCTGACGTCCTCGGCAGTCACGATCTCGAGGATCTCGTCTCGCTCGTGGCGGGAAGGCCCTCGGTCCTTGACGAACTTCGAGCTGCCCCGCCGGAGGTCGCGGCGCACGTCGCGGGCGTGTTCGCGGACTTTCTGCGCGACCCCCGAGCGGATGACGCCATTGGCGGGGCGCTGCCCGATGCGTGGGTGGACCCTCACTTCATCGCCACCGTCCGCCAGCGCTTCGAGGCCATCGCCGCGCTGTGACGCGGCGCGTTCTCGTCAACGTCGCCGATTCATTTCATCAGAGGTTCCTCAACAGGGCGCAGGTCCATGACCAACCCCTACTGTGACGCCCTCGGCATCGCGGTGCCGCGCCTGGAGGTGGCGGCGCGCGCGGCGGACGCCAACACCTACTCGATGCTCATCGTTGCGCTGCTCGAACGCGGAAGGCCGCTCACCCTCGCCGAGGTGGCCCAGCGCTTCGACGTAGCGGGCATCGCGCCCGCCGAATTCGCGCTGGCCTCACTCAAGAAGTGCAAGCCGGCACGGCCGCCCGTCTACCGCGACGGCGATCGCTACGCCCTCGACCCGCACGACGACGAAGTCGATCTCTGGGCGTTCCGGCTCGGGCTGAGACCGCCCAGGGCCATCGCCCTCCAGATGGTCCGGCCGGACCCCGCGCCGCTCCCCTCGCCCGACGAGCCGCTCACCATCGCCGCCCTCGACGAGGCGTGGCGCGACGGCATCCCCAACACCTGGTCCGCGCAGCGAATCGCCATCTGCGTGCTGGACGCGCACCGCAAGCCGATACCGCCCGTGGATGCGCTGGCCTTCGTCGCTGCGCGAAGCCGGTGGCAGAGGCTGCGGGCCGACTCCACGCAGTACTGGCGCAGTGGCGCGCCGGTGCGGGTGCGCGCGGACGGCCTCTGGGAACTCGACATCGCGCACGCCGCCGTCCGCTCGGCGCGGCGAGCGGTGATCGAGCGTATCGCGATGACTCGCAAGTGGGCCTCGCTGCGCGTTGATCCGGCCGTCATCGCGGCGAATCAGAAGCGGGCCGATGCAGCTCACGCAGCGAACGGCGAGCGCCTGGGCCGGATGCGGCGCGTGCTGATCCACGCGTTCCCCGCGACGCGCCCCGAGGCCGTGGTGCTGGTGGACGTGGAGCGGCGGGCGCTCACGACGCTGCTCGGCGCGGCGGTCGCCTCGGCTGGGGAGACGCTGGCGGGCTATGAGATCATCGCCGCCGTCGACGTCCGGGCACTGCTTCGCGCCCTGGCGTTCGATCCCGGCGAGCGCCGTCTCGCCGAGCTGGGCCCGCCGCAGAAGACGAAGCAGATTGGCCGGCGCGGCCGGACGCTCGCGATCACGACCAAGCTGTTGGTGCAGGGTTCGTGCGGCATCAGCCGCCCCTTCGCCGATGAGGCGGTGCTGTCGCGGTACCTGCGCGATGGTGAAGAGACGAAGCTCCGCCGCCGGCTGGAGGCGGACGCGAAGTCGCTCTTCGCCCTCTACCAGTACGGCCGCCTCCACGGGGCGGTGCGGCTCCGCTGGGGGTTCGACGAGGAGATGCTCCCCGCGCCGTGGGTCCACCGCGACGAGCCCGTCCTCTACGATCTCATCCGGAGCGCCGGCAAGACCGGCAGGCCGCTTGAGATCGTCGGCGGCAGCGCGCCGGGATGGGAGGACCCCTGGGCGCGGGCGCGGCGCGTCGTGGTCGGCGAGCGGGAGCCAGGCTACCGCGCTTGGCTGGACGACGAGGAGGGCTTCCCGATCGACAGTTTCGATGTCCAGCTTGCGCGGCTGGCGGGAGAGGGGCAGGGGTAGGTCAGCGCTCTCCTTGCGAGCACATCTCCTGGCAGCGGCTCTTGGCGTAGTCCCATGCCGAGAACTCGACAGCCGTTTCCTCGGACGCGTCGGGAATGATGAACGGGTCCTCCCCGAAGCCGGTGTAGCCGGCATAGAGCTGCTCGGCCGTCATCCCGGGCTTGTGCGCGCTGAGCAGGAACTCGTCGACGATCTTGCAGGAGGCCGCCAGCGCCTCCTCGAGGGTCGCGAACGGTCCGAGTTCGTAGCGCTCGGACTCATCCATATAGTGGAAGTTGTCGTCGACGAGGACTCTAAAGGGCATCCGGCACCGGGCCTTCCGCCGCGAGAACCTTCCGCGCCAGCTGCAGCGCCTCGACGAACGCGGCATCGAGTTCGGGGTTCACGCCGCGGCAGCCCGCAGCGACGCGCTCGGCCCAGTCCACGTACTCCCGCTTGCGTTCCAGCGCCCAGTTCTGCGGCGGCGTGAGAGCGACGTCCGTGACGTTCGAAGTCTGGTCGGCCAGCTTGATCATCTTGGCTGGCGGCGAAAGGTGCGGAGCGTGCTCGGCCTGTCGCTGCTTGCGGTCTTGCTTCGCGACGTTCTTGTCGTCGGTCACTTCCAGCACGAGGCTGCGCACCCGCTCGCCAAATGCCTGCTCGAGTTCTGCGGCCGTCGTGTGCGTGTCCTCGATGGTGTCGTGCAGCACGGCCGCGACGAGGACGTCGACGTCCTGCACAGCGCCGGTATTGGCCAGCCGCGAGGCGACGTCGATGGGATGGTTGATGTAGGGGGTCTCGTCCTTGTCCTTGCGCCTCTTCGTCCGGTGCCGGTCGGCGGCGAACGCGATCGCGCGGAGGAGCAGGGGGGTGCCATCTCTCGGCGTCATCTCTTATCCGGGCTCAGGGTAATCGCCGTCGCTCGTGACGGTATCGTATTCCGACGCGGGGTAGAGCGCCATAAGGGGTGTGACGGCGGGCGCCGCCGGAGTTCAGGTCGCCTTCAAGCGTGATGGTCCCTTGAACTCGCACACCAGGTCGATCAGGTTGGCGTAGCTCGACCCCTCGAACGGCCGCAGCCACTCGCTGTCCAGGCGCCCGGCTTCCACCACCGCTTCCGCTGTGTCGCGGGTGTCGTACTCCAGCGTCCGCATCCGGCGGTCGCGGCACTCGATCTGGTGGCGCAGGCGCCCTTCCGCGACGAGACGGTTCGCCGCCGCGCCCCGGCCCGGCTGGGGAGTCGGGAACCGGAACGCCGTCCAGATGGTGAAGGTGTCGGCGCCGGCCGGCGCGATGCTCGCGGTGTCGAGCCAGAGGGTCCCGCGCTCGGTGCTGTCGATCCACACCCAGCGGGGCTCCGCGGCCGTCTCGCGCCCTCGGCCGCACCCGCCGCTGACAACTGCGGCGAGGATGAGGGTGGCGCACCGCGTTACGGCGCTCACATCACGGTGGCCGAGATCGGTCCGGCCAGCATTGAGGGCGGCGCGGGGTCCCGGCGCTGCAGCCGCAGGGTGGGGAAGCGGATGCTGCCTCCCTGCGAGCGGAACGCGGTGTATTCCAGCGCGCCCGGGTGCGGGATCTCGTAGACGTCGAAGAGCGTGATGCAGGCCAGCCGGGCGACCAGCGCCAAGGGCGCGGGCGCGGCGACATCGCGGCTCCAGTTCCGGTCGGCGGTGCCGGGGTCGTCCCACCCGAGGGCCGCGAGGTTCGCGTTCTGGACGTCGCTCAGGCGCTCGCCGGGCTGCGCGATGTAGGCGTTGCTCACGGCCTCCATCCACATCCCGTGGGGCCCGTGGCAGGCGAACTGGACGTAGTGCTGGCGGTGCTTGGAGCCGACGATGAGGAACTCGTCCTCCTCGAGAGCGCCGAGGGCGTCGGCGAGGGCGGCCTCGAACGTGAGCCATTCCGTCCGGGTGTCGGGCTGGCGGGGGATCGCGTCCGCGAGGCGGGGCCGGGTGGCCGGCAGCTGGGCTGTCTCCTGCTGTGTCTTCATCCTGACCCCTTGTCCCTGACTCGATCTGACGCCGTTGTGACACCCCGCACCTACAATGTGTGGGGACCCTGTGACAGTGGGGGCATGGCGACGGTGGGCGAGACGGCGGGTGCCTCGCGTCGGGTCCGTTTCGGGTGCAAGATGGCTGGAGAATCTCTGGCGCGGAGGTCGGCAATGGAGCGGCGGCATCTGGTGGCGGTGTGGAACCCGGTGTACGGGAACGACGT
>Ga0315273_10008061_pt1 | contig 13270 bp, 15 predicted proteins | sample YL17G02_0_MG_FD_205753 | JGI IMG/M metagenome (GOLD analysis project Ga0315273, IMG submission 205753) | Sediment microbial communities from Yellowstone Lake, YNP, Wyoming, USA - YL17G02_0 | ecosystem: Environmental > Aquatic > Freshwater > Lake > Sediment | place: USA: Wyoming | collected...
CGGTCTTGTCGGCCGCATAGCAGGTCCTTGGGAACCCAGCGCCTCCGAAAGGCCTCTGGGCGATCTTCCCCTCGGGCGTCCTGCTGAACGGGCAGCCCCAGTGCTCCAGCTCGTAGATGCACGGCGTGGCCTCGCTGATCATCAGCTCTGCCGCATCCTGGTCTGCGAGGAAGTCGCTCCCCTTGACCGTGTCAAATGTGTGCTTCTCGACGCTATCCTCTTTCCCCGCCGGGTTGTTCCCCATCGGGGCGTTCACTCCCCCCTGGGCCGCGCCAGAGTGGGAACGCACGGGAGGGACCTGCGTCAATATCGCGGTGTCGAACTCGGTCGCGGTCTCGACCGCTGCCCTAAGGCCAGCAAGCCCTGCGCCGACTACTATGACCTCATGATATTTCATTCAAAACACCTCCTCAATTGAACCCCAGGATGCCCAGGAACGGCGCGAATATCGCCAGCCCCCAGAAGACGGCGACGATGCCGGCACCCCAGAGCGCGACATCGATTACTCGTCTCTTCGTCTTATCCACAATGAAGTCGAACCCGACCATCCTCAAGCCGTTCAAAGCGTGGAAGATCGCGGTTATCAGCAAGCCGTAGTCGACGATCAGGATCGGCAAGGCTTGGACCCTCGTCTCGACGTTCTCCCAGCTCAGCAGCTCGTCGTTGAGGTTCGCGAAGTGGGCAAGGTAGATGTGTATCCCTAGGAACACCAGTATTAGTACGGCTGTGACTCTTTGCAGGAGCCAAGCCCAAGTCCCCTTTGTCTTTCCAGGATTGTTCACCATGTCCTCTCAGCCCCCCCCAACCTTCACGAATATCAGGTAGTAGGCAACGTACGCCGCCGCGATGAACAGCAGTACGCCGATTATTGCCAGTATCCAATAAACCCGCTTGTGATTCCTCACGCCTGCCCCCATGTCGAACATTATCACCGCTGCGCCGGTCACGACGTGCACGATGACCGCGCCGAGCAGCAGGAAGTCGAGGAAGACGAAGATGGGGGATGTCATCAAGTCCATCATGCCCCCCCAGGCCGACTGTCCGCCCCAGAATGTCGACAGGACGTACAGATGCGCGAATATGTAGATCGCCAGCACGACGCCGGTTATCCTCCGCGCCGCCCAGAACAACATTCCCTGAGGCATGTTCAGGGGGTACAGGTCGCTGTTCTTCCCGAACAGCCATTTCATCTTGCTTATGAGATTAAACATTCAAACCTTCTCCTTTTTTGGTTTTCGCTCCCCGTTCAATCTGAATACGCATTTCGTGATAATCCGCCTCTCTCAGATACGATGGCCAGTCAAAGCTTCCCGGCCGAAACCGCCACCGTTTAGAAACTACATAAGCATATCGTTTCTATTCGAGAAGAATCCGACTAATAACGATTGAAGGTCAATAGGTTCTCAACGAAAAGGAGCAAGAATAAACACCATTATCCCGAAGTACGGACAATTGTACTCATTTCACTCTGCTGGCAGGTATTTACTTCAAAACGTCCAATCCGATAACGATCGAGGCGAGCTTCGGATCGTCATCGATCCCGATCTCCTTCTTGAGATCGAGGTCGCCGAGCGTCGACGGGCTCGAACTGACGACGTTCCTTGCGATGCCTAGCCGTTCGATCTCGGGGAAAGGCACGGGCGGCAGCACGAATCTCGAGCTCTTGCCTTTCGCTTTCGCCTTCGAGCAATGGATGACAAAATCTTTTCCCAGGTAGAGGAGTTTTTCACCATCGTCGATCATCGGCTTCCTCCCCTTTATCAGCTCCTCGCCGAGAACCGTGCCGTCTTCTGCTACCAGCTGGACAGTCGCGATCGGCGGCGGCCTGAACCTCTTGTCCTTCACCACGAAGTAGAGCCTCTCCTTCTGAACGGCCGTCCTGACCCCGATGTTGTCAACGGCGATCGGGCCGAGGGCCGCGTAGCGTTCTTCCTGCTCGAGCAGCTTCTTGCGAAGCCTGTCCGGCACGATGCCAGTGTGCACGACACCTTCCATCGATTTCAGTAAAGCGATTATCTTCGAGTCAATTTTGTCCAAGAAGTCACCTGTTCTTTTTGGGTTTGACGAACTTGTTGCAGGGTACACATAGAGCCATTCCAAGGGCATCCATCAGCTGTTCGCCCCCGCAGATCGGGCATTTCGCATCCTCCACCCATCTGACCTCGGGGCAGGCGAATTCTCCGACGTGGAAGCGCCCTGTTCTCCGAGGCTTGATCCCCTGCTTCCCGCTTTTCACCGTCATCCGAGAAATGTAACTCGTAATCCCTTGAAAATCTTTTCTGAGCTTCCAGCTTTTCAAGGGTATGGGGTGCCGGATGCCCCTTCAGATCCTCTTCAGGGTCGGTATCCTGTCGAGTACCATGCTCTCGACCCTTATGGGCCTGAGCCTCCGCGCCAGCGTTTCGGCCGACTTCAGTTTGTGCACATGGTCGGCATATATCGTATAGATCAGCTCGTCCCTCTCGACGGCTGTCCCGCCCTTCTTCGTTATGACGACGCCGGCTCCCTTGTCGTAAGGAGCGCCGGCTTCCCTCGCGATCTTGACTATGGACCTGTTGTCGATGAAGTTCACATATCCCGATTTGTCGGCGGTTATCTTGCTGGCGTGCTTCCCGATCGGCGCATCCGATGCCGTGATGTTCTTTTTTCCGCCTTGCGCCTCTATTATCTGCCTGAACTTGTCCAGAGCGCGTCCGCTCTTGAGGATCGACTCCGCCTCCTCGTATCCGTTCCTGGTGATGCCCCCCATCTCGAGGATCATGCCTGCAAGGCTGAGCGCCTTCTCGACCACGCTTCTCGGTCCTGGAGCGCCCTCGAGTATCGCCATTGCTTCCGCCGCCTCTAATGCCGGGCCGATGGCTCGCCCCAGGGGTTGTCCGCCGTAGGTTATCGCGCACTCGACGTTGATCCCTATCTGCTCGCCCAGCTCGATGAAATCCCTCGCCGTCTTCTTCGCAATATCCTCAGTCTCGGCCTTCGTCCCGTATCCTGTTGGGATGTCTAGCACAAGGTGCTTCGCTCCGACTGCCTTCTTCTTCGACATTATGGACGCGAGGACCTGGCTGTGCGGGTCTACAGCCAGTCCGTACTCGACGTTGATCAGCATGTCGTCGACCGGAGCGAGCCTGACCGCCCCTCCCCACGCGAGCACCGCGCCGACCTCGAGGGTGATCTGCCTGATCTTCTCCGCCGTCAGGGTCACATTGCAGATGGACTCCATTATGTCCGCAGTGCCAGCAGCGCTGCTTATCGCCCTTGAAAACGTCTTCGGCATGAGCAGCCCGGCCGCGGCGACTATAGGGACGATTATCGGGGTCACCTTGTTTCCAGGGCAGCCACCGATCGAATGGAAGTCGTAGACCTCCCTGTCGCCGAAGCTTATCGTCTCCCCGGACTTCACCATCGCTAGCGTGAGGTCCTTCGTCTCGCGCATGTTCATCCCGTTCACATAGACGGCCGTTATATATGCGGCGATGTCCACCCTCGAGAGCGCTCTGTTGGCCATGTCGTGCACTATGAGGTTTATCTCCTCTGTGGTGAGCTCCTGGCTGTCCATCTTCCTCTTTATTGCGTCGATCGATTGCGGTCTCGCCGCCGGTTTGATCGTGATCTCCTCATTGTCGGAGAGCCCGAGGTCCTCCTGGATCTTCAGGATGACTCCGATTTCTCCTGGCGCGACCATCGTGTGAGATTCCTGGACAATTGCTACGACGTTCTTCCCTGCGAACTCGACGTGCACTCTGTCCATCTCGCGGAGTCCCAGCTCAGCCGTGTCCTTTGGGTTCATTATGACGATCGGTTCTCCAGCCTCGATGTCTATCGGTTTTGATTTGAACATCTTCATTCGCCCCATATGTCCAGCGCCGCTCTTAGCTCCGGGTGGTCCTTCGCATATTTCGTCAACGATTTCCGCTCGATGAACGCATCGACCGCTTGATTCATCGCCCTGGCTCCCGCTTCAAGTCCATTCGGATGACCCGAGACTCCTCCTCCGGCTTGGATCTGGATCTTCGTTCCGGCGGTCTTGAGTATCTTTGGCAGCAGGCCTGGATGGACTCCTCCAGAACATACCGGTAGGACATCGAGGCGGCCGTAGAAATCCTCTGTCAGAACCTCTTTCGAGCTCATATCCTCGGCCTTGTCCCCATGCATCTTTCCGATGCCGAAAGTCCCGACATGCAGCGCGTCCCCTCCGCACATCCTCGTGAGCGTCGAGAATACCTCCATAGAGATCCCGTGGTGCTGGTTCCTGGTGATGGCGCCGTGCATTGTCCGGTGGATGTGCAGCGGCAGGGTGATCGAAGGATCCTCCGCGAGTATCTGAACCGCGGGGAAGCCGCATGTGATGACGTCGACCATCAGCTCGGTCGCTCCAGCCGAGATCACCTTGTCCCCGAGATCGAGGATCCTATCGGACCTTGTGGAGATGTTGATGGCATGCATCATTTTACGCCCTGTTTCAGATTTCACCTTGTCGATAGCTTCGGCAATCGCCCTGGTCCTCTCGACGATTGGGCAGAATTTCTGATCCGTCAGCGTTTCATCATCTTTGCTGTTGGTCAAACCCCCGATACCGACGCGGTAAACGTATTTCGCCGTGGCTTTCGGATTGAGGCCGATCTTCGGCTTGACGATCGTTCCCAGGAGCGGTTTTCCGAATTTCCTCCCGAGCTTCGAGTATATTCCTTCCGCCCCGAACTTCGGTCCGGGGAACGCGGTCACTATCTCCTTGGGCAGATGCATCTTCTCCAGCCTCACGGCCTTCAGATCCTCCAGCCCGAAGAGGTTGCCTGCGACGACGCTCAATATCTGAGGGACGCCGCCGGTCTCAGCATCGAAATCCGCAAGCGGGAACTCGATGATGACCATGTACTCGCTCCGGCCGATCTTCCTCGTCGAAAGGACTCTTCCAGCAAGGCGCCGGTCGATCTCATCCGACCTTGTGGCGACCTTGGTCCAGGTGCCGGTCGACTGCTCGGCGGCGATGGCCATCGCGGCCTTCATTATCGGTAGGGCGGTCGTCACCTTGAAGGCGCATACGACCTCCTTCCCGGACAGATTCTTCAGCTCACTTCTGGAGAGCATCTAAGACGACCCCCTTTGCATCCTCGGTCCTCAGCGCCTCGATCCCGAAGTCGTGTATCACGACCTCGTATGCGGCGGTCGCCGGAATAACTCCGACTTCCGTGACAATTGCGTCGACGTACTCCGCCGGGGTCGCGTCAAACACTGGGTTGGACACCAGCACTCCCGGGAACTGCTTCTGATCGATGACCTCTCCGGCCTCCCTCTCCTCGATCGCGACAAGGCTGCCGTGGAAAGTCTGGGGCGAGAACTTGTAAGTCTCAGCGCATACCAGGAAGGGCACCCTTCTCTCGTGCGCTATTAAAGCGATTTGTGATGTGCCGATCTTGTTGATTACCGCGCCGTTCGACGCGATAGTATCAGCTCCAACGATGACCATGTCGACGAATTTCATGTGATGCCTGACGGCAGAATCCACTATCATCGTCACGGGGACGCCCTTCTCCGCAAGCTGGTGGACCGTGATCCAGCCCTGAAGCTTCGGTCTCGATTCCGTCGCATAGACCATCTTGACCTTCCCCTGCTCGTGGGCCTTGATGATCGTCGCGACTGCAGCTGAAGAGTTGCAATGCGTGAGTATCACTGCGCCGTTCGGGACTCTCCTGGCACCCATCTCGGCGATCGAGCTGACTGCCAGGAGTGACGCCTGGATGAACTGATCCGAGTTCTTGCGGATGATCTCGAGCATCTGCTCGGAACCGGTCGCTTTGTTCACGCCCTTCAGAGTCCTCGCCACACCGCTCCAGAGAGTGACAGCCGTGGGTCTCGCGGTGAGAGCTTTCTGCGCGAACTGTTGGAGCTTAGTCAGATACTTCTTCTCGTCAGGGACGATTTCCCTCTCAGCGAATAGCCTGATCGCGAGGGAGGCTCTCCTGCCGATCTCGGCCGCCCCTCGGATGGTCATGTTCTTGATTCCTTCTAGAATCCCCTCTGGCGACAATTCCTCTGAAGACATTCTCTCACCGTGCGCGCAATCTTTCAGCCGACCTCGATCGACAAGGCGGCAAGACTATGCGAGACCGTATATAACCGACCGTTAGTCAATAACATTTCGGATGGCCGGCTATCCTACCCCTTCTTGACCAGTGACCTCAGGGTCTTTAGGTCCTTGATGTATCCTTCGTCCCCTCCAGGAGTCTCAAGGACCATCGGATGCCTCGCGAATCTCCTGTCGTTCACAAGGTGACCGAATGCCGCTTTACCGAGTTTTCCTTTCCCGATGTTGTCATGTCTGTCCAGCCTGCTTCCCTGCGCTCCCTTGGAATCATTGAAATGGAAAGCGAAGAGCCTGTCCAGCCCGATTTCCTCGTCGAACAGCTTAAAGGTCTTTTCGTAGCCGTCCTCTGTGACAATATCATATCCAGCTGCATAAGAATGGCATGTGTCGAAGCATATCCCGATCCGGTCATCTAATCCGACCCCCCTGAGCATTTTCGACATCTGGTCGAATGAGTATCCAAGGTTGCTCCCCTGGCCTGCCGTCGTTTCGAAGAGAACCCTCGGCTTTCCCTCGCCGATCTTCAAAAGGGTGTTTCTAACATTCTCCGAGATCCTGTTCATCCCCTTCTTCTCACCAGCGCCTAGATGTGAGCCTGGATGAAATACAAGAAAATCGATATCGAGCATCCTAGCTCTTCGCATCTCGTCGATGAAAGCTTCCTTTGACATCTCAAGAATCTTCTTGTCGATTGCAGAAAGGTTGATCAGATACGAATCATGAGCCATCACTTTCTGTATATTGTGTTTCTTCACATTCTGCTTGTATCTCTTCGCTTCATCTTCGTTGATGGGGCGAGCTTTCCATTGCATCTGGTTGCGCGTGAAGATCTGCATTGAGTCGCAGCCGAGTATCTTCGCTCTTTCAGGTGAGAGATCCACGCCATCCTTTACGGAGACATGCGCACCGAATAATCCCAATTATATCACACTCAGAAATCACAGAGTCTGTTAATTTGAGGTTCTGATTATTTCCTCGGAATCTTTTGAATCTTCCGCCTGTCTGGGAACGGCGTATGCCCCATCGTACCGGAGATGTATTTTTCGTTGACGTACAGTCCGCAGAGGCACCTTCCGAAATCGGCGAGATCAGGCTCCCTGTAGGTGCACGGGCAGATTATGTCCTTGTCCTCGGCCATTACGCCCGAGGCTATTCTGCACGGGCACGATGCATAGCCGAATTTCTTTTTGTTCATGAGAAGCCCCTCGAAGATCAGCTTCAGGTATTTCTCATCCGGATTCAGCTGGTGGTTCGTCTTCGCCGCGAACTTCCTTACAGCGTCAGAGTACTTCTGAAGGTCCTGTTCCCATTGCGGGTCCGCAGCGTTCATTTCCCCAGCACCTTTCTTAGTTTCGGCTCGTTGAAACCTTCGATGACCTTGTCGCCGATGACGATGATCGGGTAACCGCAGTTCGGGCAGACCTTGTCGACCTCGTCCATGACATCGTTCCTCTTCTTGCCGTCTAGAAGATCGACGTCAGTGTAGTCCAGTTCGACTCCTTCCTCTGCGCAGAACGCTTTGAACGCCCGGCAGTAAGGGCAGGTGCTTAGCGTGTATGCCTTCACCTTCGGTTTTGCTGTCATTTGAGGACCATCCTTACTATGCGGATAAGAGGGTCCGGGGCTCTAATATAGTTTCTCAGAGGCCCGCATTTTCTCTATGAAAAGTACATCTTGACCAGCCAGGTCCCCGCCTCGAGCCGCGTCTCCACCTTGTATCCGCTGTCCCTGAACAGGTCCATCATCCGCGCATTGTCCTTCATGACCTCCGCGGTGAACCCCTTAATCCCTCGCGCCCTCGCGATCTTCGCAAGGTATGTGAGCATGAACCTGCCAAGCCCTTTGTCCTGAAGCTCGTCTGTGACCACGACCGCGAACTCCGCCCAATTCGTGCTCGGCTCCAACTCATATCTCCCTATCGCGACGATCCTGCCTCCCGCCTCGCTTGGGATCACCGCGACCAGCGCCATGCGCTCGTTGTAATCGATGTCCATGTAATACTGGACGTCCCTGTACGGCACGCCCCTAAGCGTGCTGAAGAACCTGTGGTAGACGCTCTGGGGCGACAGGCTATGGAAGAAATCCAGCCAACCCTCCTCATCCGTCGGTTTGAGCGGTCTTATCACGATGTTGGTCTTGTCCGGCATCGTGAGCTCGGTCTCGAGGTCCTCGGGGTATATCACGCCTGAGAACGGACGCTCCTCCTCGTTCGGGAACACCAGGTTCCGTGCTTTCGCCGCCTTAAGCAGGTCCGCCCTGAACTTCGGATGCGCGATGCTGATCAATGCGAGCGCACGTTCCCTGATGCTCTTGCCATGAAGGTACGCTGTGCCCCATTCGGTGACCACGTAATGGACGTCCCCCCTGCTAGTTACAACGCCTGCTCCAGGTTTGAGGGTGGAGACGATTCTCGAGATCTCCCCTTCCTTCGCGGTCGACGGAAGAGCTATCACGGGCTTTCCCCCTTTGGACCTGGCAGCTCCTCGGATGAAATCTACCTGCCCTCCGATCCCGGAGTAGAACAATGGACCGAGCGAATCGGAACATACCTGTCCAGTCAAATCCACCTCGATCGCCGCGTTGATCGCCACCATCTTCTCATGCTGACAGATGATGAAAGGGTCGTTGGTGTATTCGGTCGGATGGAACTCTATCAGGGGGTTGTTGTCGACGAAATCGTAGAGCTTCTGGCTACCCATGCAGAAGGATGCGACTATCTTCCCCTTGTGGATCGACTTCTTCTTGTTCGTTATCACGCCGGCCTCGACGAGCTCGATGATTCCGTCCGAGAACATCTCCGTGTGTATCCCGAGGTCCTTCCTGTCTTTGAGGTACGCGAGGACCGCGTCCGGAACTCCTCCGATGCCCATCTGAAGAGTCGATCCGTCCTCGATGAGCTTCGAAATGTGTCTACCAATCTTGAATGCGATATCCGACGGTTCCTCCGCATGATAATACAGCATCGGCTCGTTTGAGGGGACCATCAGATCGATGTCGTTGACGTGAATGAAACTGTCCCCCATCGTCCTGGGAGCCGCCTCGTTCACCTCTGCGATTATCATGTCGGCACTCTCGGCGGCCGACTTCACGATATCGACGGAGACGCCGTAACTGCAGTATCCGTGTCTGTCCGGAGGGGTCACCTGGATCAGGGCGACATCGATCTGGATCCTCCCGGATTTGAAGAGAGCCGGGATCTCGGAGAGGAACACCGGCGTGAAATCGGCTCTGCCCTGGGCGACGGCATCCCTCGTGTTTGCGCCGATGAAGAACGCATTGTGCCTGAACTGGTCCGTGAATTTCGGCTCGGTGTATGGAGCGACCCCGAGGGTCATTATGTGGAAGATCTTCGTGTCTGCTAGTGCACCCGCCTTCTCGACGAGCGCCCTCACCAAAACCTGTGGCTCTGCTGCTCCCGACCCGATGAACATCTTGTCACCCGGCTTCACGACAGAAACTGCCTTCTCGGGGGAGGCGATCTTGTCTTTGTATCTTTCTTTCCAGTCAGGCATGATCTGGTCAGATGTTGTCAGGGTGCCCACCATTCCTCATTTATGATACACTGTTGAGGTGAATCAGACCTTCATTACTATATTACCGCTACGGATTCACCGTTAACCAGCGCCAGATTCAATGCTGTACCCATTACGGTGTTGCTTTCGCCTTCGATTGCTGGCACTAGAGAAATTCTTTTCCGATGTCGAATCGCATATACCTGAGACCGGAATCATTCCACTCTGGAAAAATCAATGACGCATCGCCGTCATGATTCGACAAATGACTTAGGACATTGCCACAACCTAAAAATACCAGTACCGTGTCATACCTTCTCACACTGACCCGCTGGTAGTGAAAAACGATAGAGGAGGCGATTAAGACGTTGCAGACCGAATTCGAAGTGAAAGTTGGAAGCAGCACCCGGAACATCCTGCACATGGCAGAGATCCTGGCCGAGGGAGGAGTGAACCTTACTACGGTCTCGATCGAGAAGTTCGAGGGAGACGCCTATATCAGATTGCTCACCTCGGACAGCGAAGCGGCAGCCCGCGTGCTCATGAAGGCCGACATGGCATACACCACGAGGGAGGTCTTGGTCGCCGAAGTCGAGGACAGACCCGGCAGATGGGCAAGGATTGCGAAAAAGCTCGCAGACGCCGGACTGGAGATCGAGGCGAGCTATCTCCTTTCAAGGGACGGACAGCGCATGAAGTTCGTTTTCGCCGTCAACGATCCCAAGAAGGGTGAAGAGGTCCTTGCCGACATTACGTGACTCAACCGATCACGAGGGTCTCCTTTCGGGGGCCCTTTGTTTTCTCAAACCTGTTCAGCTCGAAATTCCCCAGCAGCGGATCTTTTTCATTCTTTGCGATTAGATCCGCCATCATCTTGCCAACCTTGGGAGAAATCATCAGCCCATGGCCTGAGTAGCCACACGCGAGGAAGAATCCAGGAAGAGCATCGGCGCCGCCGAGTATCGGCGAGTTGTCAGGGGACACATCGTATGAGCCGGCCCACTGCCTCAGTATCCTCGCCGCGCCGAGCTTCGGGAAGAGGTGCAGGATCTCCCGGCTCATCCGCTGCGCGAACCGGATCGACGACGTCCAGCTGTCGCTTGGCGTCTCCTTCGGGTCGGATATCCCTCCGATGAGCTCGCCCCTGATGGACTGGCTCATATAGAGCTTGTTCGTCATCGTGACGACCATCGGGTCGAGGAACGGCTTGAGCGGTTCGGTCACCAGGATCTCATGCCTATAAGGCACGATTGGAATCTTGACCCCGGCCAAATCTCCTATTCTTCCCGATGCCTCTCCGGCAGCATTCACGATTTTTTCGGTCGCAATTTTTCCCGCGCTAGTCCTGACCGAGACTATCTTCCTATTCTCGACGCCGATCCCCTGGACCTCCGTCATCGTCGCGATCTCCCCCCCCATCTCGATGATCTTGTCCCTGTATCCCCAGAGCAGCGGGAACGGGAACAGCGTCCCATCCGTGCGATTGAACGCTCCCCCCAGGAATTTCTTGGAATCGAGTGCCGGCACGGTGTCGTTCAGTCCATCGCTCTCGATGAACCGCGTTCTGACCCCGTTCTCATTATGGAATCTCACGTTGTTGTGAAGGACCTCGACTTGGTCTTCATTCTCCGCCAGGAAAAGATAGCCTCCCTGACGGAACCAGATGTTGTATCCGAGCTCTTTCGAGAGCTTCCTGAACGATTCGACGCTCTCCTTCGCGATCTGGACGTTCTCCTTCGTCGTCCATTGCGCCCTCACCCCACCTCCATTCCTTCCAGTCGCTCCGTGACCGAGGTAGGATTTCTCGACGATGAGGATGTTCGTCATCCCCCTGAGGCAGAGCTCGTAACCGATCGTCAGGCCGCTCACTCCCCCGCCTATTATCACGCAATCATAGCTGCTTCTCATCGCCCTCCACCTCCGCAGCCATAAGAGCTAGCGGGACAGGACTTATCGGCGGTCTGGATGTCGTGCCCGGTCCCGGATCGGCCCCCATCTCCGTCATTATCTCCCTTACGAATTGGATGCATTGCTTCCCCTGGCAGGGTCCAGTGCCGAATCCGACGAATCTCTTCAACGATTCGATGTCTCGATAGCCGAGCATGATCGCCTCGATCACCTCGTCGCGGGTGACATCCTCGCAAAGGCAGGCGATCGTCTTCATCGCGACTATGATCCCGCCCCCTTCATCCTGGATATGATATGGTTGACGGCGATTTCCGCTGAGCGACCCGCCTCAGAGTCGTCGAGAATGTCGGCGGATCCTCCAATCGCGAAGACGTTCTTCCTCGAAGTCTCAAACGATTCATCAACGCTGATTATCGGCGGCGCCTTCCCTTTTGCCACAACTTCGCAGTCGAGTTGCCTGGCAATCTCTATCCTTGGCGATAGTGAACCGCAAGTCACGACGCAGTCGCATGCTATCGTTTCCTTCGATCCTCCGTCTGATATGACGATCTTACGGACTCTGTTCCTCCCGTATGCGGCAAGGACTTTCCAGCCGGGCTTCGTGATTGTTATCTCCCCCGGCTTCAACCCGCCGGTCCGCAGCATGTCAGCGACGCGTTCGCATCTTTCAGCTTCTCCAGTTATGACTATCTTCTCTCCGATAGCAATTCGATCCTCAATCAGCCTCATCGCTGCCGTCTCACGCAATATTCCCGGGAGATCCCAATTCTGGAATGTCATGGGCCGGTCCTTGCCTTCCTCGGCAAGAATCAGATATCTGGGCTCGATGATGTGTAGCCTCGCGCCATTGGAGGCGAGGACGTCGCCGTCATCGAACGCGCCGACCACAAATGAGCCGTCCAGGGTGGATGAACCCTGCAGATTCTTGCGAGGTTCTTGAACCGAATTTATGACCGCTGTGCCCCTCAATCCGGCAGAAGCGCATTTCTCCGCGGCGCGCTTTGCGGTCTTGCCCCCGCCTATTATCAGGACATCGGTTCTGATTTTACGGGTCGGTTCCGCTGCGACATCGACGCTCGGTACCCTTCCGATTCCCGCCATGCGCCTGATGACGCTCTGGTACAGCCCCCTGGCAAACGCTGGTCGTATGAATCTGTGATGGTAGTTGAATCCTCTCTTGAAGAGATGATCCATTAAAACGACCGGGTCGAATCTCAACGAGACGACCTTATTCTGGGATCTGACAACCATTCCCTCCGATACCGGAGTGATGCAGGATCTGACATTCGGGACGCCGTTCACATTCACCAGGCAATTCGGGCAATCGCCTGAACCGCAGTGCAAACCTCTCGGGCGGTGGAACTTTATGCTCCTGGTCAGAATCTTTACACCGCTCCCGTAGAGAGCACCCGCGACCGTATCTCCTTTCCTGGCCCTGTATCTCCTGCCATCGAATGTGAATCGGATTTCAGCCTCGTTCAACTCGCGGCATCCCCTGTCTATTCGTCTTTCTGGTTCGTCGCCTCTTTCCTGACCATGGGTTTGAACCTCTTAAGCAACGCTGCGTTCGTCACGACCGACACGCTGCTGAACGCCATCGCTGCTGCGGCAATGATCGGGTCGAGAAGTATGCCGAACCCAGGATAGAGGATGCCTGCGGCGATCGGTATGCCGGCGGTGTTGTACCCGAAGGCCCAGAACAGATTCTGCCGTATCTTCTGGATCGTTCTCTTGCTGAGCTGTATCGCCGCGACGACGTCCCTCAGAT